>ERZ1026814.186-NODE-186-length-49265-cov-10.972241_pt1 | contig 49265 bp, 41 predicted proteins | sample MGYA00520871_ERZ1026814 | MGnify/ENA primary metagenome ERZ1026814 (study PRJEB33270, sample SAMEA104284478) | anaerobic digester metagenome | biome: Anaerobic digester microbiome; feature: mesophilic sludge digester; material: Anaerobic digester biomass | place... | reverse complement strand
GGTGTTGATACAGTGATAGATGGGAAGGACAAGTGTGGTGAGGTAAGGTAGTGAGTTATTTATTTTGTGTTTTTTTTTTTTTAAGCAGAAGACGGCATACGAGATCTAGTACGGTGTCGTGGGCTCGGAGATGTGTATAAGAGACAGGGTCAAAGGGGTGGGGGTGGAATAGAACATCAGTTCTATTAATCATTATAACATGGCTGTCAAGGGGTGTGAAGGGCAGTGAACCGTGATGGTTTTTGCGCGAGGGGCAGCGGGCTTTCATCCTGCCCGAAGCGGACCCTTTCACATGGCAATACCGGGCGACCAAATCGAGTTATAGACAAGGGAGTCGTTGGCCGATTGAGAGGATCGAGTTGGTTTTATCTCAGGGTGCCAGGAGTGAGGGCGATGAGTACTCTTGCGTAAATCGGCAAGAGGTGGCGGGGTCACAGTTTGTAATCCTCTTCAAACGCCTGGTGCAACAATGAATGAAACAGCTGTTCTGCCTGCCGTTCAGCTTCAGACATTTTTCGTTGTAGATTTTTTTGTTTTTGAAAGATAATATCAAACCTTTCTTGCGTTTCCTTTGGTGGAATGGGAATTTTGTGTTCTGCTAATCTTTCTGGTGATAATCTGGGTAGGTTTGCACCTTCTACATTCCTACTTGCCCATTCCACAAAACGATCGTTCATCAAATAGGATGCCAGGTACGATTTTTGAATTAATTTTTCTTTTGGTAATAATGGTAGGATCTCTGTCGAACAAGTTCCATCAAAGGTCGGCATAAAAACCTTGTTCAAATAAGGTCGTAACTTTCCATAAAGAACATGGTTTGCAGAAAAAATGTAATTAGTGGCTAGCATCTCTCTTGGTATCAAAGAGTAATCTCTTGTAAGGATTCCTTGATTACTCTCAATATCCTCTAAACCGATATATGGTAAGGAGGATCGGTCTTGTTCATTCGCTTGCTTTCGGTCTATTTCTACAACATCGGAAAACTTTGTCTCATTATTGTTTGCCGGATCCCCAAACATCTCCAAAAACACGGACTGCAAATACCCGTCGCTCAACTGTCGGGCATACCGCCGCAGCTGGCGGATACGGTCGGCTTTTTGGAGGATGGCGGCAATACGTTTTTGTTCAGTGATTGGAGGAAGGAAAATTGGGAAATCTTTTAAGAAAGTCTGGCTAATATTTTGTTGAGTGTTTCCTCGCCCTTCTCTTAATAATTTCGTTCTGGAATAAAGTAAGTAAAAGAAAACAAACCACAAATCAGCAATTTCTGTGTTCACTTTACAATATGCTATTGCCTGGTTAGTTGCACACTTAATTCCACTAATGCCAAGTTTTCCAATGCTTCCATACATTGCGATTAATAATGTGTTTGGTTCAACTGTTTTTGCCGAGCTAAACTTTAGTCCTAATTCGGTAATCGATTTATTTGATCTAGTAACGATCCCGTCATTAAGGTCTTCGATTGTCAACCATGGGATTGAACCATTGTAAAAAGATGGATTTGATGACAGGGGTGTTCCTCCCGAACCCCATTCTCCAATTTCACCAAGATTAGTAAATCCAGACTTCATCAGAAATACCCTTGAAGTCTGGCAATTTCATTCGATATTACCTGCTCTATCTGAGCCAGACGTGTCAATGTAATCTGTGGATTTTCAAAAAACAACTCTTTCCTCACCTCTTGATGGTAACGGCTAGCGCACAGGTCATATTTGTTGGTCTTAACCTGTTCCTTGCTCACCCAAAACTGGCGCGAAAGCTGGTTAAATTCAGCCCGCAGTGGAGCCAGTTGAATGTGTAAATCTTCCAAATGGGTTTTAACACGTTGTAAGTCCTCTGCAATTGGACCGTCCCCCGTAGGAGAAATAACCTCTTCAAAGGTCAAGCGGTTGATCTCGCCTTCCAGCCTGAGCCTTTCCTCATCCAGCGGCTTGATCGCTTCTTTCAGTTCCTCGATCCTCTCCTGCCTGGCTTTCTGAAAACCGGCATCGTTACGATTCTTCCAGCAATTTAAAATATCCGGGATGTCGTTTTCAGGTACAGGCAAGCGCTTATCATCCAGCGAGAAACCATCCGCTGCCATGTCGTAGAACCAGATGTTTTCCGTCTTCGCCCCGCGGGTGAAGAGCAGCACCGCGGTGGAAACGCCCGCGTAAGGCTTGAACACCCCGCCGGGCATGGAGATGACACCGTCCAGGCGGTTCTCCTCCACCAACTTGCGGCGCAGCTCCACATGCGCGCGGCTTGAGCCGAAAAGCACCCCATCCGGCACGATGACCGCGCAACGCCCGCCCATATCCAGCGCCCTGAGGATGAGATGAACAAATAGCAGTTCGCTTTTGGTCGTCCCGGCGGGCTGCAGCATGTCATGCAGGTCATTCTTGTCCACCGCGCCCTTGAAAGGAGGGTTCATCAGGATGACATCGTATTCGCGCTGGTCATCAAAGGATTTGGAGAGCGTATCCTGGTAAAAGAATTGCGGGGATTCAATGCCGTGCAGCATCAGGTTCATTGAGCCAATGCGCAGCATGGTCATGCCGGAATCGTTATCAAAACCGCGCAGGGCAACCGGGCTTTTCAGCGCTTCAAGCTCGTCATCCCTTAACTGATCGCCGATCAGGTTATGAGGCCAACCCTGTTCGTCATATGCGAGGATCTCGGGTGAGGTATGTGTTTCGAGAATGTACTGGTAGGCGTTCACCAGGAAGCCGCAGGTACCCGCTGCCAGGTCTCCGATGCGTTCCCGGGGGCGCGGCGCGATCATCTGCACCATCATGCGGATGATATGCCTGGGCGTGCGGAACTGGCCGTTGCGGCCGGCAGTGTTGAGTTTTGAAAGCAGGTACTCGTAGAGGTCGCCCTGAACATCCTGCTGTTGCTGGGCGATCTCCATGCGGTCGATCAGTTTGCAGGCTTCGATGAGCAGGGAAGGCTTATTGATCTTGCACTCCGCGTTCTGCATGTAAAGGTGGAATGAACTGTCTGACTCTCCCAGTTGGCGCAGCGCGGGAAAAATCGTTTCTTTGAGATACTTCAGCGCTTCATCCGCGGGCAGGTTGGTCCAGTGGCTCCAGCGTAATTCAGGTGCCAGTGTGGGCTGATATGGTTTATACAGGCGTTCGGAAATGCGCTGCTTCCTTTGTTCGGCTTCATCCAGCCGTTTCAGAAAAAGCAGGTACGAGAACTGCTCGATCGCATCCAGCGGGTTGGTCAACCCTCCGGTCCAGAATTTATCCCAAAGTTGATCTACCTGTGATTTAAGAAGTGGATCCGTAAGCAATTAATACTCCTTATGGCGTAATTATTCGCCTTGATAATGTTGACACTTGTTGTATAATATATATGCCAGCGGACAAAATTCGGCTCCATGCCGTGTGGTGATTAGGCTGAGGCTTATACACCCTATATCCCTGGTTTTTTTATTCATCATTGGTGTTCCCTATCCGGTCTGCAATTGAATTTTTCTTTAGAGGGTTTTTCGTATTATAGTATGTGCCGTATTTCGCTTTCTTTGTATCATCCATGTCGATAACCAAACGATACGACGGCCAAAGCAATGACAAATACCGATCTTCTCCCCGCTCATAAAGCCGTTGAAGAGACCAAAGGAAATAATCAGCAGCTTGTAATGCGGGGTTTTGCCTGGCGTACATTGGAATCACAGTAATCGAGGCATTGCCGGGTTGCTTGTGATATTTAGCCGCGAATTTTTCCTTTGCTACCTGTAAAGCTTTTTTTAGCGATTCTGTACGGTCTGAGCTTCCCCGTTTAGCAAAGTAAATTTGATAAGCATCTTTTATGTGAAGGCGATCCCTAAATAAACTCCTTACCAAATAATCATAAAGTTCATTTGTGTCATAACGATATTCTGGGTCTCTTTGATTGTGTTGCCTTACATACGAAAGCAATGCCTTTTTATCCCTAATAATCGCGAAGAATTTAAGATCTTGACGTTTTGTTAACAAGGCAAACAATTCTCTTCTCACCTCAGGCAGGTCATCTTTCGCATGAAAGGCCACAGCTGTTTTATGCGCATGAAGCTGCATTGACGGTACACCTGAGAAATATGGATCTGATAATAATCTGTTTCTTAGGCTGTTCATTTCTTCGGCCAGCGTTTCGGGGTTACCAACTTGCAGTAAACCTAGCATGAAGTATCTTGAGCATCCCTGTGTTCCAAGCAGCACTTCCCCCTTTTTATTAAATAGAGTCGAATCGCCGGCTTCATCAACAAAATAATGGCAAATATAACTCTCAGCAATCATCTTCACACAGAAAGGGTATTCACAAACTCAAGCAGTTCTTCAACCTGTTTGGGTTCAAACCAGCGGTCTACGGCGTCCTCGCCGAAGTTATTCAATGGCGTTTGATAAAGGTCAACCAACGCCAGCTTGCGCTTACGCAGGAAGACACTTTGCACCGCCCGCAGGAAACGGATCTGGTCCGCGTTAAAGTTGTGGTCAGTGATGTAGTCCTTGAATTTCTCCGCTACCAGCTGCTCGTAACCGGGGATGGCGTCCATATCCAGGACGACCCGCAGCAGGTCAAGAAAACTATCGACCTGGCGACCGTATGCCTTTCTGAGATTCTCTTCAGTAACCTCCAGATCCCCTTCCGCGAGATCGTGCTTCAACACCCTTTCCAATACGATGAGCTGGCTTTCGTCAACCTTTTCTCCTCTAGCGATAGAAACCAGCGCCGGGTTATTCTCAACGAGTTGAAGGATTCTCTCCTCAATTAATCGGCGGTATTCTGTCACATATACCTGTTCGCCGCTCTTGGTGAGGATGATATAGCCTTTGAGATCAATGATATCAGCCAGGTCCAACGACAGAAATGTATCCAGGCTGCGCTTGTTTTTCATAAAAGGCGCAAGGGAATCACGCACATAATTCAACTCAGAAAAGGTGCAGTGAGGAAGGATTTCAGTTTTGCATTCCTTGAGCGCGGGCTGTAGGGAAGGATCTGTCAGAACAAATTCAGGCAATCTCGAAACATCTTCCAGAATTGAGGAGACCATCCCCTGGCTATCCCTGCCAAAACGCAGAGAGAGTTTTAATCGTTCAATCTTGTGATTGAACGTTTCAGCCTGAACGTCGACATTTGAAGCCAGCCTCAACAGGGGACCAACCTTGATCTTGAGAAAATCCAGTTTTGAAGGTACAAGGTAGTTCCAAAAAGCATCGGTCCAGGCAGATTCAATTTCCGGCATTGCCCTTTTCACTGTGAATGACTCTACTGGAATGCGGGTGATCATCTTTCGTAAATCTTCGATGAGGGCTAAACAATCTACATTGCCCTGGTCATCCAGGTATGTCTCCAGCAGCTTCAGCCGGGTGTTAAACATGGCGGTGAGGATCGGCAGCTCCTGGGCAGCCACTTCCTCGGCTGTGCGATTGAACCGATTATCCCAGAAGTCAACGACAAGAAATTCCGATTTATGACCGTTTGGCAGCAAATGATAAAGGGCAGGGCGGCAGGCTTCCTGGCTTCGGGTTCCCCTGCCGATCATTTGTTCAAGCTTGATCCTGGATTGGACAAGCTTCATGATGGCCAGGTTGACCGCCTCGGGGATATCCACGCCGGTATCGAGCATATCTACAGAGATCGCGATTCTTGGTAATTCCTGATTCTTGAACTTGTCCATTAATAAGCCACGGTACTCAGATTTATAGGTGATCACCCGGCACAAGTCAGGCCATTGCGGGTACATTTCATCGAAAACTTCCTGAAGCCGAAGCGCGTGTTCTTGAGTGATGGCAAAAATGATGGTTTTCCCTGGCAGCTGACCAGACTGGTCCTTGATGCAAACATCCATCAATTCTTCCCACTGTTTCCGCAGGGTATCACGATTGGAGACATCCTTTTCCAGCTGCGTTCCTGAAAAATCGATAATGTCAGGGTCGATTCCCTGTTCGGTCAGGCTGTTTCGTTGCTCCTCGGTTAATTCTGGTCCGTGGATACCAAAGTTTTGAAATTTTGTTCGAGCTGCGTAAAGTGTGTAATCAACCAGATAACCTTCATCAATAGCCTGTTGGTATGTGTATAAGAAGGTCGGCTTTCCGTCGGTGCAGTCAAATGTGAGAAAAGTATCGCGATCGATGTATTGCGCTGGCGTGGCGGTGAGCCCGATCATTCGCGCGTCAAAATACTGAATAACCTCATTGTATTTATTGAATATGGATCGATGTACCTCATCGAAAATAATCAGGTCAAAAAAGCCGGGAGTAAATTGATTAAAGCAGTTATTGAGCGTCTGCAAGGTTGACGCATACAGGCGGTTTGTTTTTTGAATGTCATTACTGTAGATTCGGGTACAGGGTTCGTTGGGGAGGAAGGTCTCAAAGCCATCCGTCTTGGCTTGATTTACCAGTTCGTCGCGATCCGCGACGAAGAGAATGTTACGTGCCTGATTCGCTCGCAGAAAGACGTCGATGATGGACATGCTGGTTCGGGTCTTGCCAGTGCCGGTGGCCATGACGATCAAAGCTTTTCGTTTTCCAGAAGCAAATGCCTCACCGACTCTGCGAATCGCTTCATGTTGATAGCTTCGATCAGTGATCGTGTTATTCACTGGAGTGCCAGACAGCTCTTTTTTATTCTGTTTCAGCCAGAGCAATCGTTCCAGGTCTTCCGGGGAGAAGAAGCCATACAGTAATCGTTTGGACGAAATGCCTGAATCGATGAAATATATCTCAATCCCGTTCGCGAGAAAAATGAATGGAGTAAAAGATTGATGTTTTGCGATTTCCGTCGCGTAATGTTCAGCTTGTTGTTGAGCCAGCCTGGGGTCGTGAGTGGTTCGCTTCGCTTCTACGATCGCAATGATTTCTCCGTTTGTGCGATACAGGGAATAATCCGTAACGCCATTCAAGGGTTCTTTATCATACCCCTCGACCGGGATCTCAAGACCTACCCGGGATTTATCCTTCAAATGCCAATCCGCAATTTCTAGCGCTGGATCTATCAGTTCTTTTCGTGTTCTTGCTTCGTTGATCCTATACAAATGCCACCTCGAGGTTCCCCTCATCAAAAAAACAACTCTTTACTATTATATATCGACCATCTCAGTAAGGTGAACTTAAGGTACGCATTGGATATGGCCCTATCAGGGCCATTCCTTGGACATTGTCCTTCAGTGGAGAAGCGAAACGTTATTCCTGACAGTGTAAGGCCGGAAGGTCAATTTTGCACAAATCAATAACGATATTCTCTGACCTGAGCAACCGACCTTTTGAATTCAGATGATACGGTGTATCGAACATGAATTCTTTCGAGAACTCGGCTTGAGAGGGCGTATCAAGGACGGGGAAATCAAGCTCCGCTTGAAGATATGCGTCCAAGCGGTTTAAGAGGTCAAGAGTGTATGCGTCGGTTGGCGTGACCGTATTGGGGTAGACAAAGAAGAGCGCCGCGCCTTTCGCCTCCACATATTCATTGAACCTATTTAGTGAGCGAATGGATTTCTTTATCCAGAAATTGGGCAAAGCATAACCCAGTTTCATGGAGAAATCCTCTTCAGGTTTGCCTTCCAACTGGTTGGTGGTGATATCACCAGTTTCAGGGTCGAAGGCTTTTCGTGAATAGACACTCAGGTCACTTTTACAGAATTGACATTTGGGGTTTATTTCTAGTTCAAACCTATTGCGGATGGCTTCTGTATGAACGGTTGGAAATGTTTTAAGCAATAGCCAGACTTCATTGAATGTTGAAATATTTTTCCAGCTTCCCGGATCGATCACCAGCATTTGCGCCAGCACCTCACCCCAACTAAGGCGGTTAAAAAGGATGTGGTACTCAGGGGATACGAGCACAATATCCCCGCTATCAATAGAGGGTTTTATACTGTTGAGCATAAAATGCAATCCGAGCCCACCCTGTAAGCCGGCGTTTACCACCGGCAGACCTGTGCCTTCACTCAGACGCCGGCTGTCGAAGCCGAAGGCTACGTTAGATCCTCCTACCAGGATGATTTTGGGTGATGGTGTGGAAGAAAGCAAGGCTTGTTTATCAAAAACGGCTGCCACGTAACTATCGAGGTTGTTCTGGCGGTAATTCATCAAAAGGACAGCGTTCACCACCAGCGTTACCAGGAAAATGCTGAGAAGGTTAATAGTGAAAACCAGAAGACGCTTAGAATTTGAAGTAGACAAAGGGGTTGTCTCCTCCCTGGTACAAACCGATTGTGGTTAACGAAAGAATCAAAAGAAGATAAACACCCCAGCGAAGCCAGTTTGGAGCGTTTTCAAGCTTGAACGAATCCTTTTTGATCTCGAGAAATACTTCTACTGCAATGACCACCAGGATCGCAACGCGGGAAACTTGAAAATCGAACACATAGGTGTGAAGTAAAATTTCATGCAAGTCATATCGCATCTGCCCGGGTACGATTATGCTATTGAAAAGCGTCAACGCATGCTGCAAGTTGTCCGAACGAAAGATCAGCCAACTAAAAGTCAGCACTGCGAAGTTCGCTAATACAAGAAATATCTTTAAAACCAGAGGTTTTTTGTGATTTACCGTATGGGTGCTTCTCCACCACACGACCAACGTATAGAAGAAGGCATGGTATAAACCCCAGACGGCAAAGGTTAATCCAACGCCGTGCCATATCCCGCTCAAAGCCATGGTGACCAGCGGAGGAATTACCAACGCCACAAACCCGCTGCTCTTGAGACCCGATTTTAAGAAAAATCTTCGCAGGGGGTAAAAGATATAATCTCTCAGCCATGTAGAAAACGAGAGATGCCAGCGATTCCAAAATTCCACGATGTTTTCAGAGAGATAAGGGCGTTTGAAATTTTGGGTCAGGTTGATGCCGAATACCCTGGCGATACCCAGTGCAAGATCGGTATAACCGGAGAAATCCAGGTAAATCTGAAAACTCAGAAAAACCAGCGCAATCATAACGGTCCAGCTGTGATAAGTCCCGGGGTTGTTAAAGACTTCGTTCACAAAAAGGGCCAGCCTGTCAGCAATAACCACTTTTTTAAATAAGCCAAACAACATCAAACGCATACCGACGGTAATATCATCCCAATTCAAAGCGGATGGATGGTGAAATTGAGGGAGTAATTTTTTTCCGCGCTCGATCGGACCTGACAGAATTTTCGGAAAAAAGGCAAGATAGAGGGCAAAAATCCCTGGGTTCCGCTCTGGTTTGATTATTCCTTTAGATACATCCACCAGGTAACTGATGTTTTGCAGCGTGTAAAAAGATAAGCCTGCTGGTATAAGAAGCCTTCCGGTTTTTGAAGCCAGGATAGCCATCAGCGTTGAACCTGGAGCCAGGAGGCTGGATAGATACTTGAACAGAAACAGGATAAGTACATTGAGGATAAATCCACATACCAGCAATGCCCGTTTCTTTGAAAATTGCCCAGATCCCAGGCCAAGACCAAACAAGTAATTAAGCGCGGTGACAGCGACCAGTACGATGATGGTCCACGATCCTACACTGTAATAGAAAGCGTAACTGGCGACGAGCAAAAATATCCAACGCGTACAGCGCGGAAGGATGTAGTATATGAAGGCTATCAAGCCGATTACAGGAAAAAGAACAAGGGGATTGAGATAAACAAGCTGCATATATACAGTTTACATTGAAATTAACAATGGATGATTTTACCTGTATTCCAGCGAATTAACCATCCCTTTGTGAAGCACCTGTGAAATTATACAAAGAGATCACGATGACGGGCAGCACGAGCAGCGTGGAACGCGGGGATGTCCCCTCATCCGCGCAGGCTGGCGCACCCTGGCGCAGTGAAAAACGCCCAGCCGTTTTCATGCTGGGCGTACCGAGAACACGCCAGGGGCGCATTCCTTAAAAAATTCGCGCCGCGCTCAATCCCCGACGTGGAGGGGGGTGATATAAGCGTCCAGGCAGTCCAGCGCGGGGGTGAAGGTGTTATCGGGCTGGCTGTTCATCAGCGCCTTCATGGCGGCGTAGTAGGCGCTCATGTCCGCGTCGTACGAAGGCGAGGTGTACGAAGGGATGGCGATGCCGCCGGGGGGCACCAGGCTGGAATCATACGTGGGCGGCAGCAAGGGGTGGTTGACCGGGAAGATGACCGACACCCAGTACTTGCCGTCGGTGGTGAGCCCCTGGAAGGTATAGAAGAGGTCGTGGTTGTTGTAGGGCACGTAATACTGCCCGTAAGAGGTGAGGTAGCGCACCCCCGAGCCGTTGGCAAAATCGAGGTACTTCGCCTGGCCGTGGAAGACCTGACCGGCGCCGGCCATTACCAGGAAGGGCAGGGAGGCGTCGCCATCCGGCGGGCGGGTGGCGAGCAGGGTTTGCATTTGGGCGATGACGGGGGCGGCGTAATTTTCAGGCGCGGCGGCGTAGGCGGAGGCAAACTCCTCCACCGGGAAGACGCGCATGAACGGCTCAAAGAAGGTTCCGCTGAGCGGGTAGCCGCTGAAGCTCACACGGCGGTGCTGCGGGTACACCTCCTGCGGTCCGCCTTCGGGGTCGAATAGCTGGGCGGGCACGGTGAGACCGCTGGCGGAGACAGGCAGGCAGGGCGGGATGAGCATGTAAACGCCGCCGAGGTTGAGCTCGGTGCCGGGGGGCGGGGTGGGCGCTTCGGCCGGCGGTTCGGTGGCGGCTGGCTGGGTGAAGCCCGGCGGAATGGGGGCTTCGGTGATGACGACCAGCGGCGGTTCAGGGGGCGGCGTTTTCGCGCCCGGCCCGATGGGCAGGTTGCAACCTGCCAATAAAACCAATGGCACAGACAGGAGAAGTAATTTTTTCATGGGTTCCCTCCTTCATGATAGGCGCAACAGGTTGACAACCTAATCATAGCGCAAATTTCGTTCAAACGCGGTGGTGAAAACCGGGTTGAACGATCTTCGCGGCGGGGAGGGGTGGCTCAGATTTCGGCGGCGCTGGCGAAGGGGTAAATTTCGGTGCCGCGCGCGGCTTCGCGGATGGCGGGGTCATCTGAGTAGAACCCGCGGCGCTCGGGGGGGATGAGCTCAGCGATGCGGCGCATGATGACGTGCCCTATCTCGTCCAGTTCAGCGCGCGAGGGGCGCCCGCTGGCGCCGTTGGTGAGCGGTCCGAAAGGCTTGCCGATATTGAGGGTCACGGGGGCGCGGCGTTTGCCGAAGTGCTTGAAAAAACCCACCGCGCCGTCAATACCGATGGGCAGGAGCCGCGCGCCGGTGTGCCAGGCGAGGAAGGCCGCGCCCGGGCGGGGCGGTCGCAGCACGGTGGCCCAACTGCCGCCTTCGGGGAAGATGCCAAGCACGCCCTGCTGCTGGAGGATGGATTCAGCCCCGTACAGTGTATCGCGCGAGACGCTGCCGCGCGCCGTGGGGATGACCCCGAACATGCGCTGGAGGAAATGCGTGACCGTCGGCGCGTTGGGCATGCGCGCGCCGCCGATAAACTCCATGGGGTAGGGCAGCAGGTGGATGAACATGAGCGGGTCAAGGAAATGAAAGTGGTTGCCCACCACGATCAACGGTCCGCCGGCGGGCAGGTTCTCGCGACCGTTCACCCGCACGTCCGCCAGCACGCCGAAGGCCAGCGCGATGCCCGATTTAAGGATGCGCCGGATGAACTGCCGGCGCGGATAGGGAATGTGATTTTTCATGCGTGGATGCTTGTCCTCTCAAATGAAAGCATTGGCGCTACTCATCAAAACGCAGCGGGTCCTGGGGGGTGACCTTGCGCACGATCAACAAGAAGAGCAGCCCCACAACGAGGAAGATCACGATGGAACCGATGGACCAGAGGATGCCGCCGCTCTTGGCTGCCTGCTCGCTGAGGCCGCGGTTAAGGTAATGGTTGGTGAAAGCGGCGTAGACAGAACCGAACACCCAGGGACCAATGAAGGTGGAGGTGCGCCCGGCGACCGAAAGGAAGCCGTAGAACTCGGCCGTCTTGGTGGGGGGAGAAAGCTGGCTGACCATGGTGCGGCTCACCGCCTGCACGCCGGAAAGGGCAAAGCCGGCCAGCGCGCCGATGATATAGAAGAACACTTTGTTACGCGTGAAGAAGAGCAGCGCCACCACCAGGATGAGCATTGCCAGCGAGTAGAGGATGGCCTGCTTGCTGCTCTGGCGGTTGGAAACGCGCCCAAAGAGGTAGGCTCCGCCCGCGCCCGTCAATTGCAGGATGATGATGAGGATGATCAGCTCGGAGGTCTTGAACCCGTAGAGGATGCCGGCGATGATGGCGGCGTTGTCCATCAACATCATGATACCGTCGTTGTAAATGAGGAAGGAGACGGTGTACTTGACGAACTCTTTATAGCGTTTGATATCGCGGAAGGTGGAGCCGAGCTTTTTGAAGGCGTGCTGGATGGTGGATTCGCCCGCGGGGAGGGTTTCAGGTTCGTTGACCTGCCTGACGCGCAGCAGCACCGGGATGGAGGAGACGGCGTAGAAAACAGCGGTGATGAGGAAGGAGACGCGCACCATCAGGGTGTTGCCGGGGAAGAGCTGGATGGGAACGAGCACCAGCACCAGGCAGGCAATGCCGCCCAACATGCCCATCGCCCAGCCTTTGCCCGAAACGTTGCCGATGGTTTCAGGCGTGGAAACATCCACCAGCAGCGCGTCGTAGAAGACCTGCGCGGCGCGGTAACCGATCTCAGCCAGGATAAAAAAGAGGATACCGATGAACACATCGCCTTTTTGCACGAAGAAAAGCAGCGCAGTGAACACCACCGAGAGGGCGGTAAAGAGGAAGAGGAATTTCTTTTTCGAGCGCGAGAAATCGGCGATCGTGCCGAGCACCGGCGAGAAGACCGCCACGATGATGGCGGCGATGCCCACCGCCAGGTTCCACAGCGAGGGGCCGCGCACGTGGTCAGCGACCACGCTGGAGAAGTACACGGAATAGACCGCCAGCAAGACCACGGCGGCGTAAGCGGAATTACCGAAATCATACAGGTACCAGGCGCGGCGCGCCTTTCGGTCGGTCCTTGGATCCATAATGGCTTCAGACATGATTTACTCCCACAGAGAAAGATTGAGAAAGGTACAGGTACAAACGATCGTTAACATCATTTATAACCCAAAGCGATTTCATTGGTTGCGTGATTCGGCTATTATAATGGGTATTCCGCAGCGGGGGGCGGTTGAGTAAAATAGAGCCAGGGAGAATGAAACTCATGTGGAAGAGCATGTTGCGCATAGACATACCACTCAAACCTATCGTCGCCGGGGTGTGCGCCTTGCTGTTGAGCGCCTGCACGGCGCTGCCGCCGCAGGAAACCCCTACAGCGGCTGAGCGGAGCGCGCCGGCGGTTTCGCCCATGCCCACGGTCACCCCCACTGCCGCGCTGCCCACGCCCCCCCGCTGCGACCGCGGGCAGGGTGGGGAGGTGGAGCGCGTCACCCTTCATTCAGAACTGCAGGGGCTGGAGTACGCCGTCAGCGTGTACACACCGCCCTGTTACGGCGAAGAAGAGGGGGTTACCTACCCGGTGCTCTATCTGCTGCACGGGCAGAACATGGACGATACCTTCTGGCTGAGCCTGGGCGCGGCGGAGATCGCCGACGAGCTGATCGCCGCTGGCGGCAGACCTTTCCTGATGGTGATGCCGCAGGAAGTGAAGAATTTTGACCCGGTTGAAGAAAGCCATTTTGACGCCTCCATCCTCAACGAGCTCATCCCCTGGGTGGAGGGGCATTACAGGGTGTGCGCAGAACGGGCATGCCGCGCCATCGGCGGCATCAGCCGCGGGGGCGGGTGGGCCATGCGCCTGGCGGCGCGCAATTTTGATACCTTCGGCGCGGTCGGCGCCCATTCCATGGGGCTGATGCAGGGTGACGCCTGGCAGATCCAAAAACACCTGGAGACGCGTTCGCTGGAGGAGTATCCGCGCATCTACCTGGATCGCGGCGAGGATGATTTCCTCTATGAGGGCATCGATTACTTCGAAGAGATCCTGCGTGAGAACCACATCCCGCACGAATTCCATATCAACCCCGGCAAGCACGACCAGGCTTACTGGCAGGCGCACGTGGGAGAGTACCTGCGCTGGTACGCCGCGGGATGGGAGGGGAGAAGTTCCACGGTTGACAAGTGAAATACCGCCCACAGCCGCCCGCGCCGGCTAAAACCGGGGCAGGGTTGTGGGCGCCGAGGGAAGCCCGTTGATATAATTAACCAGACAGGGCGGTAAGGCATCACCCTTTATGCGGCGCGCCCGCCGCCCACCTCAACACCTCATAAGGACACGCCATGACCTCTTCTCTTAAACCTTTTTTTGAACCCGCCGGTGTGGCGGTGATCGGCGCTTCAGCCAACCCGCGCAAGCTCAGTTTCGGCATCATGCGCAACCTGGTGAGTTCCACTTACGCGGGCGGCATCTACCCGGTGAACCCCGGCGCGGAAAAGATATTGGATAAGCCCGGCTTCAGCGATATCAGCGCCGTGCCAGACCCGCTGGAACTGGCGGTAATTGCGCTGCCGGCGCCGGTCATCGCGGAGACGCTGGAAGCCTGCGGCAGGCGCGGGGTGAAGGCGGTCATTGTCATTTCTGGCGGCTTCAAAGAGGTGGGCGAGGGCGGTCAGGCGTTAGAAGCGCGCTGCCTGGAGATCATTCATCGTTATGGCATGCGCATGATCGGCCCCAACTGCGTGGGACTGATGAACCTGCACAACGGGCTCAACACCACTTTCATTCATGGCGTGCCGGATGCCGGCGGCATTGGATTTATGGCGCAATCGGGCGCGGTACTGGGTGGCGTGGTCGACCAGGTGCTGGGCAAGAAGATCGGTTTTTCCCATTTCATCAGCATGGGCAACGAAGCGGACGTGACCGAGACCGACCTGATGGAATACCTGGGCGAAGACCCTCGCACCCGGGTCATCGCCACCTACGTGGAACAGATCAAAGACGGGCGCCGCTTTTTAGAAACGGCGCGGCGTGTTTCGCGCGTGAAGCCGATCGTGCTGCTAAAAGGAGGGCGCTCCAGCGCCGGGGCGCGGGCGGTGAGCTCGCACACCGGCTCGCTGGCGGGGTCTTACGCGGCATACCAGGCGGCGTTCAGGCAGGCGGGCGTGGTGGAGGTTGAGAGCATCGGCGCGCTGTTTGAAACCGCGCTGGCGTTTGATTTTCAGCCGCTGCCCGCGGGCAGGCGCGCGGTGATTGTCACCAACGCCGGCGGTCCGGCGGCGCTGGCTTCCGACGCGCTCTCAGCCAACGGGCTGGTGCTCGACGAACTGGGAGAGAAAACACGCGCGGTATTGCGCGCGGCGCTCAACCCCGCGGCGCAGGTGAGCAACCCGGTGGACATACTGGGCGGAGCGGAACCGCCTGATTACGCGCTATGTACAAGCACTTTAATGAAGGATGAGCAGGTGGATATTGTGCTGCCGCTGCTGGTACCGCAGGCGCTGGTGAGCCCCGCGGGGGTGGCGCAGGCGGTGGCGGATGCTTCGGCGGGGCGCGAGAAGACCGTGCTGGCGTGCGTGATGGGCGATATTTCTGTAGACGAAGCGCGCCTGGTGCTGCACGAGCACCGCATTCCCATGTACGCCCAGCCAGAATCCGCGGGCGCGGTGCTGAAGGCGATGCTGGATTACAAGGAATGGCTTTCAAGCCCCGTTGTGCCGCCGCCGGCGCTCGCCGGCATTGAGCGCAAAGCCGGGCGGGAGGTGTTGAAAGCGGCGGGCGGCAAAGCCAGCCTGGGGGAGGTTGAAACGCGCCCACTGCTTGCGGCGTACGGCATTCCGCTGGTGGAAGGCGGTTTCGCGGCGAATTCAGCCGAAGCCGCCGCGGTCGCTGCGCGCATCGGCTACCCGGTGGTGATGAAGATCGTCTCGCCGCAGCTGCTGCACAAATCGGACGCGGGCGGCATCAAGCTCAACCTGGCGGATGAAGCAGCGCTGCGCCAGGCGTACAGTGCGATGATGACGGAGATTAACGCGGCGCGCCCTGACGCGCTGCTGGAAGGCGTGATGGTGGAACGCATGGCACCCAAAGGGCAGGAGGTCATCATCGGCATGCGGCGCGACCCGGGCTTTGGCCCGCTGATGATGTTCGGGCTGGGCGGTATTTATGTGGAGCTTTTCAAGGATGTCTCCTTCAGGGTGGCGCCGCTTAGCGCCGCAGACGCGCGGCAGATGATCACCGAAACGCGCGCCGGCAGGCTGCTCACCGGCTTCAGGGGGCAGCCGCGCGCCGACCTGGACGCGGTGGTGGACGTGCTGCTGCGCCTCAGCCGCCTGGCGCTCGATCACCCTGAGATCCAGGAAGCCGAGGTCAACCCGCTGCTGGTGTTCCCCGAGGGGCAGGGCGCGCTGGCGCTGGATGGCCGGGTGATCTTGGGAAATTGATCTCAGTTGAACAAATTTATTAAGAAAAACACGTAAAAAATCTGCTATACTGATATGCGACCTTCAGCTGGTTGCCCCCCTCAGCCAGTTGGAGGTCATTTTTATTATGCTAAATAAGTTGTTAGATTAGATTGAGTATAGCAAGCGAAAACGACTCATCCTCGGGGGGACAATGAATAACAGATCAATTACGGTTTATTAGTGAATCCACTGTAAATAAGCATCCCCCTTCATCCTTAGATTTGGCTTCCAATTCAGAAGTAAAACCAATACGGGAAAATAAGGCGAATTGGACTTTCTTAATATCATGGTCTTTCATCAAGACTTCAACTTTTTGCTTGAGATCATCCAAAACACTGGTGCCAATCGGATGAACTGCCCATTTACACTCCCCCACCAGGGCGATCTTCTCTGAAAGGTTTATCGCGAGAACATCAATCTCAGTATCCCGATTCCACCATCCTCCAATCCGCTCTGGGAAAAAGTCCAATTCACCTGCTTGCGCTAAATGGCTGGTGAATGTTATTGCCGCTTCCTCAAAGGCTGTGGCGACAAAATGATCCAGATCTGGTTTGATCCGCTGGTGGAGAATCGCATCCGCCAACCCAAGATCAAGGCTGCTTTGATTGGGATGAACATAGCGAAACCAGAAACGCAGGAAATGGTCGTCAATCTGGTAAATTCCTTTCTTACTCTTTTCTGGTTGCGTTTCGGTGGCTGGCACCCGCCTGGTAATTAATTTCATTTGCTGGAGAATATCCAGGTAGCGGGCGACAGTGGTTACATCCCCTATTCTGGCTCCTTGTGCAATCTCGTTCAACCGCGTTCGGCCTTGCGCGATTGCCCTTAAAATGGAAAAATAGTTCCGCGGTTCTCTCAGCTCTTCCATGAGAAGTAAACGCGGTTCGTTGAACAACGTACCGTTTTGGGCATCCAAAATATGGCTCCGAATATTGGAAAGAACATCCTGGCCGCCCTGGAACGTGCGCAAATAATGCGGCATTCCGCCAACAACAGCCCAGGTGATGAATTTTTCTTCGGCAGAATAATCAGGAAAAAACAGCCCAGAGGAAGCCAGGTCCATAGGCCGCAGGAGAGTGCTTGCTGTTCTCCGTCCATACAGAGGGGCTTGATAACCGAGCACTTCCGTTTCCATTATGCCGATATATGAACCACACAACACCAGCATGATTTGCGAGTTTTTGAGCGTTTCGTCCCATACTTTTTGGAGAATGGATGGAATGGCTTTATTGCCGCTGATTAAATAAGTGAATTCATCCAGAACGATGATCGGCTTGGGATGCATGGGTAGTTCGGTCAGCGCCCGCAATGCTGCCTCCCAAGAAGGGAAGGTAAACCCTGAGGGAACATCTGCGTGGGTGAAACCATACACCTGTTGAGAGAATGTGGCTAATTGCTCCAAATCACTGCTTAATGTAGCAATAAAAAAGATATGTGGTTTATCTGCGCAAAACGCACGCAGCAGTTCCGTTTTTCCGACCCGACGGCGGCCGTACAAGACAAAGAGTTCTGCTTGATTGGACCGATAGCGTTGGTCCAATAAATCAAGTTCTATCTTTCGGTCAATGAACATGGTTCCCTCCAAGAGAAGACGGTTTAATTTATACTAATCACAATTATTATAAACGTAATTAGTATAAAACCAAAAGTATAAAATTAGGTGTCTGATTTACGTTACCGCGTTTCTAAAAACTTGTGACGGTTCATTTAATTGAATTCTAATATTTCTCATACCTTTTTCTAACCCTCGCGACGCATAATGAAGATATAACCATTCTCTACTCAAAAAGGAGGCAAAGTATGAGCAATTCAGAATTTCCTGTCCATCGGCCCTTCAGGGGCAATCGGCTCGCCCTCCGGCCGCTGTTTAACCGTGAGGGAGAGACCCCCATGCTGGCCATCCAGAACGAGATGAACCGCATGTTCGATGAGTTCTTCTCAGACGCGTTTTCCTTCCCTGGCCAGTTTTTGACCCGCCGCTCTGCTGAATTCTTCCCGCGAATGGATATCAGCGAAACCGAGACCGAATTTAAAGTGAGCGCTGAGCTGCCGGGCATGGATGAGAAGGACATCCATATCAAACTGGAAAAGGACGTGTTGAAACTGTGCGGCGAGAAAAAGAGCGAGGTGGAGGAAAAGGAAAACACCTATCACCGCGTGGAGCGCAGTTATGGCTCTTTTGAGCGCGTCATTCCGTTCAACACGCAGCTGGACGAGGACAAAGTCAGCGCGGTCTTTAAAAATGGTGTGCTGACCGTGACGCTGCCCAAGGCGAAGGAAGTGATCAAGACCAGCCGCACCATCACCATCAATCCATCCTAACCATCACCAGCCAATGGTACAATCCTCCCGGGGCTAACCCGGGAGGATGCCGTATGGTGAGAAAAATCGACCGTGAACGCATGCAGGTCAACCGGCGCTACTGGGATGAGGTGGTGCCGGTGCACGCCGCTTCGGAGATGTATGATGTGCAGGGCTTCAAGGCGGGCAGGTTGACGCTGGATGATCTGGAACGCGGCGAAGTGGGGGAGGTGCAGGGCAAGACCCTGCTGCATTTACAATGCCACTTTGGACTGGACACGCTCTCATGGGCGCGCCTGGGCGCGCGGGTAACCGGCGTGGATTATTCGCCCCAGGCGATTGACATGGCACGCGCGCTGGCGGCGGAGTGCGCCATAGACGCGCGTTTTATCTGCTGTAACCTGTATGACCTTCCACGCCAGTTGGAGGGGCATTTTGATATTGTCTTCACTTCGTACGGTGTGTTGTGCTGGCTCCCTGACCTGCGCGAATGGGCGCGCATTGCCGCTGCTTACGTTCAACCCGGAGGGTTCTTCTACATCGCTGAGTTTCACCCGTTCGCCTACGTTTTTGATGATGAAGCCTCCAGCTTGCAGTACCGCTATCCTTACTTTATGCGCGCAGCAACGCGGTTTGAGTTTGACGGTACATACGCGGAGAAAACCGCCAGGCTGCAGAACCGCGAGGATTACGAATGGACCTATCGCATGGGAGAGGTTGTAACCGCGCTGATCGAAGCCGGGCTGCGCGTGGAGTTTCTGCGTGAACATCCGTTCACGGTTTACGAGCAGCTGCCGTTCCTCGAGAAAGAGGGCAAAGCGCGCTGGCGCTTCCCGGGCGGCGCAGAGCCGATCCCCTTGATGTTTTCATTAAAAGCGGTTAAAGCGCTGGATTAAGCGCGCCTTCAGGGAGCAACTTCCGCCAGTTCTACGGGGGAATATACGCGCCACTGATTGACATCCTCGCCGGCGCAGGAATGCAGCAAGAGCAGCGATTGACCTCCCCGCAGGAGCACAACGGGGGCTTCACCCAGGTGGATGAGGTCGCGGTCGAAGGGAGTGCGCCCGCGCAGGTTTTCAACGCGGTCTATGGCGCAGAAGTTCAGCAAGGCTGGCAGGGTGAGCGTGCCTTTCAGGCTTTCCAGCCCCGGCAGCCAGGCGAACTGCCCATCGTTGCCCGAAGAGCGCAGCCCCACCGCCGCCAGGGCGCCGATCACGCCGTTTCCATTACCCTGAAAACCCGCCACGGAAATATCATGCGCGCGCGCCAGCTGCATTGCCGCGTCGCGCTGCAAGCGTAAGTACTTCGCCTGCTGCCCCCAGGTGTCGACGGTGGCGCTGAGATTGCTCCACGCTGCCAGGGCAAAACCAGGGTCAGATGCGGGAGCGCTCTGGCGCAAAATGAACTCGCGGGAAGTTAATTCAATATCACGCCGGGCGTCCGCGTCAGCCTCCATCAGCAGGCAACAGGCCTGATTCTCTGCTGTGAAGGGGAGGGCGTCGCGGCGCAACAACTGGTGGCGGGTGACGGCGAGCATACGCCCAAAGCGCCGCTCCTGGAGGAGCAGCCCCAGACGGATGCCCAGGGAGGCGGTATCTTCACCGCCGTTGACGCTGGGGCTGTCGGTGCCGTCGATACCGATCAGGTAGAACATACGACCCCGACGTGTTCACGGCGCGCTGAAGCGGACCCCGATGTCAGTATCCCTTCGGCTCCCCTGGTCAGGTGGTGCATGTAGCTTCCTCCTGGAATGAGGTAATGATAGCGGATGGTGGAGGGAATGTCAAATCCCCTCGCTCGTTCGGTTGAGCAAGAGCCGTCCAGCGCGCGTGTTGAACCTTTCCGGGGGGAAGCAAAGCGGGCTTCCCTGTTGGGGGAGACAGAGGCTGAAGGTCGGTTTCAGGCGCCCCCCGATAGGCTATTGCCCGTTGTTCCCTCCCAGGTAAGCGCTGATGACCATGGGGTCGTGCAGCAGGTCGTCGGCGGATCCTTCCAGCGCCACACGCCCGGTATCCAGCACGTAGCCGCGGTCGGCAATGGAGAGCGCCATCAAGGCGTTTTGCTCCACCAGGATGATGCTGGTACCGCTTTCATTGATCTCGCGGATGATATCGAAGATCTGCTCCACCAGGATGGGGGAGAGACCCATGGAGGGTTCATCCAGCAGCAGCACCTGCGGGTTGGCCATCAACCCGCGGGCGATGGCCAGCATTTGCTGCTCTCCACCCGAAAGGGTGCCCCCCGCCTGGTTGCGGCGTTCGCGCAAGCGCGGAAAGCGGGTGAACATGGCTTCCATGTGTTCTTTCACCGCGGCGCGGTCGGGCTGCCCGTAGGCGCCCATTTCCAGGTTTTCCCACACGCTCATCGAAGCGAAGATGCGCCGTCCTTCGGGCACGTGGATCAACCCGCGGCGCACGATCTCTTGCGGGGTGATGGCGCTGATCTCTTCACCGCGGTAGGTGATGCTGCCGCTGGTAGGGCGCAGGATGCCGGAAATCGCGTTAAGGCTGGTGGATTTACCCGCGCCGTTGGCGCCGATGAGCGCCACGATCTCACCCTGCTGGAGCGTAAAGCTCACGTCTTTGAGCGCGTGAATGGGGCCGTAATGCACGTTGAGGTGGGCGACGTTGAGAATCATGCGGACTTCCTCCCGCGGTATTTTTTGGCCAGCGCGGCGCCGCCGGGGCCGAGGTACGCCTCGATGACGCGCTCGTTCTTTTGAATTTCGGCGGGGGCGCCTTCGGCGATCTTCTCGCCGAAATCCAGCACCGCGATGCGGTCGGAAATACCCATAACCACGTGCATATCGTGCTCAATGAGAATGATGGTGATGCCAAATTCCGCGCGCATGCGGCGGATGAGGGCGATCATCTCTTCGGTTTCGTGCGGGTTCATACCGGCGGTGGGCTCATCCAGTAACAGCACACGCGGCTTTCCAGCCAGGGCGCGGGCGATCTCCAGGCGCCGCTGGGCGCCATAGGGCAGGCTGCCGGCCAGGTCGTTGGCGTGGTCTTGCAGGCTGATGAACGCCAGCCATTTCAACCCTTCACATATGGAAGCGTCTTCTTCCCGTTTAAAGCGCGGGGAATGCAGCACGGCGTCCAGCCAGGTTTCGCGCAGGCGCGGGTGCAGCCCGACCATCACGTTCTCCAGCGCGGTGAGGTTGGAAAAGAGCCTGATGTTCTGGTAAGTGCGCGAAATACCCACCGAGGCGATGGCGTCAGTACCTCGCCCGCAGATGGAATCACCGAGGAAGAGCACTTCTCCGTGTTCGGGGATGTAAAAGCCCGAGATGCAGTTAAACAGCGTGGTTTTACCGGCGCCGTTGGGTCCGATGATGGAAAAGATGGCCCCCTCGGGCACCTCCAGGCTAACGCGGTTGACGGCTGTGAGACCGCCGAAGAGCTTGGTCACATCGCGCACGCTGATCACGTTATCCGTCATGGCGTGCCTCCTGAGGGCGATCCTCCGCGCTTTCCGCAGGGACCTGATACTTTGGGCGTTTCGAGGGGATCATGCCATTTGGACGCGAGAGCATCATCACCACCAGCAGCGCGCCAAAGGTCAGCAGCCGGTAATTGGCGAACTCGCGCAGAATTTCAGGCAGTCCTTTTAGTGCGAAAGCACCCAGGATGGTGCCGGGGATATTGCCCATGCCGCCCACGATGATGAGACTGAGCACGTTGATGGAGGCCATGAGCGAGTGCTCTTCAGGCCCGGTGAACTGATTGCGACTGGCGAAAATGGCGCCCGCCAGCCCGGCGAAAGCCGCGCCCAGCGCCAGCGCCAGCAGTTTGTAGCGAGTGGTGTTCACCCCGGTGGCGCGCGCCACCGTTTCATCTTCCCGGATGGAGAGCCAGGCGCGCCCGGTGCGCGAGTATTGCAGCCGGTGATACACAAAGGCGGCCAGCAGCACCGCGGCGGTGATCAGGTAAGTGAAATGCACATCGGAGTTGAAGACCCGACCGAACAGGGTGGGACCGCTGATGTTCTGGATGCCGCGCGGACCCCCGGTGAAGTTGGTGAGGATGTCGCTCTTCAGGAGGATGCGGATAATTTCGCCAAAGCCCAGGGTGACGATGGCCAGGTAATCACCGCGCAGGCGCATGAGGGGCAAACCTAACAGCACGCCCGCCAGGGCTGCCAGCGCCACACCCAATACCAGCGCCGGCCAGAAACCCCACATCAGGTTATGTGGGAAGGGCGAGTTCAGCAGCGCCATGGTGTAAGCGCCGATGGCGAAGAAGGCGATGTACCCCAGCACCAGCTGACCCGATAGACCGACGATGATGTTCAGCCCCAACCCGAGCACCACGTATAAACCCACTGTGCCGGTCACGTAATTCCAGTAAGACCCCCATTTGAGCGGCAGCAGGATGACCGCGGCAGCGAGCAGCACCAGCCCGAGGATGAGGAACACCAGCCGGTATTTTCCATGCGTCAGAGAGTTGAACTTCTGCTGCAGCGCAGCCAAAAAACCTTTGACCTGCTGCAGCCCCGAGCGCACAAGGGCGAGGTTGAACACGCCAGTGAGCAGCCCGCCCAGCGTGGCGCCAGCCAGAAACACCCCAGCCACAGCCAGCGCCCCGTTGAGAGGGGCGAGGTTAAAGAGCGTCACGCGAATGAAATCAAAAGAAAGCACCGACAGGTACTGGCGAAAATCAACCCGGTGGATGAGAAACCAGGAAAGGCCCAGGCTGAAGGCAAAGGCGAGGGCGGCGCTGGCGAGCCCCGCGGCCGCTCCGTGCGCCAGTGAACCGCCGAGCGTTTTGGCACGCGCCTGGCGGGCGGCGCCGAACCCGGCCCATAACGCCAGGAGCAGGGCGTAAACCACCATAAAGCGGGCAGGAGGCAGCGAATGAACAAGCGGCGCGCCGCTGATGCGCGCCAGCAGCGTTCCCACCAGGGAATTGAAGCCGATCAACACCAGGAAAATATGAACAATGCCAAAAATAAAGCCCACGCGGAGGCTTTGAAGAAAAGGTTTTTTCATACTTTTTCCTCCGCAAGCACCTCGCCCAATAAACCAGAAGGGCGGAAGATGAGAATGATGATGAGCAACGCGAAGGCGATGACATCTTTTAATTGAAAGTCAATCCCCAGGGCGGCAGGGCCGAGCGACTCAATGATGCCCAGGAAGAAACCGCCCAACATGGCGCCGGGAAGGTTACCGATGCCTCCCAGCACGGCGGCGGTGAAGGCCTTGATGCCGGGAATAAAGCCGACGAAATAGTACACCAGCCCGTTGTGAAGACCCCACATCACGCCGGCGGCACCCGCCAGCGCGCCGCTGATGAGAAAGGTGCGGCTGATGGTCTTGTCCACATCGATGCCCATCAAAGCGGCAGTCTTTTTATCCAGCGCCACCGCGCGCATGGCGCGCCCGAGGCTGGTCTTGCGAACCACCAGGTAGAGACCGGCGAGCAGTAAAAAGGAGAGCACAAAGGTAAACACCCCGGTGTAAGGGATGATGACGTTACTGCCGTTGATCAGCACCGTCCAACCGGTGCCGCGGCGCATCACTTCGGGGTTGGCGACGTCTCTCAATTGGGGGCTGAAGAGCAATTGCGCGGCGTTTTGTAAAAAGATGGAAGCGCCAATAGCGCCGATGAGCGGCACCAGGCGGGGCGCCTTGCGCAGCGGGCGGTAGGCGATCTTCTCAAGCAGGAAGCCCATCGTGGCTGACACACCCATGCCCACGATGAAACCGATGAGGATGGCGACTGCCGGGTAGGCATTGGCGAAACTTTCGCCCGAGGGGACATGGATGGCCTTGAAAGCCTCGAACACAAAAAAACAGCTGTAAGCCCCTAACATCATCACTTCGCCGTGGGCGAAGTTGATCATAAAAAGGATACCGTAGACCAGCGTGTAACCAATGGCGATAAGCGCATACACGCCGCCAATAACCAGCCCGGCAATCAGCAGGCGCATCCAGGTTTCGGGCCCGTACTCCCGCTGTACCAGGAGTACCTGGTTCAAACGGTAAAGGATAAAAATGATGATGACCGCGCCTAAAACTGGACGCAGCACCTTGAGAAAACGGTTGGATTTGAGGTTTATTTTATTAAGTGAAGGCTCATTCATTGACCCGGGCAACTTTCATTTCAGGATGGTGGGTCGGGGAGGAAACCCTCCCCGACCAGAGGAGAGAAAGATGACTATGGAGCAGGAACCCACTCGCCATCCTTGACAACCACGAACATCGGCGGCAGCGTGTTGCACTCGCCAACAGCGTCACAGGTGTATGTGCCGCCAACGCCTTTGTAATCGGTAAGCGTGCGCACAGCCGTTACCAGGGCTCCGCGCGGCACGTAAAGGTTGCCGTCGCTGCCGGTGATGGCGACCGATTTGACCGCGTGGATGAGCGCAGCAGTGGCGTCATAACCATTCCATGTGTAAGGAGAAAGCGACCCGGCCTCTTTACCGAATTTGGCCAGGTAAGCGGCATCAAACGCTTCTTTTTCAGGTGATTCAGGCGGAATGGGGGAGATGGTAGCGAATGCGCCCTCCCCATTGGCACCGGTGCGGGCGAGGAAATCAGTGCCGTATGTCCCATCGTCACCGAAGAAGATCGCTTTCTCAAGCCCGGTCTGTTTCATCTGATTCACCACGATGGCGCCTTCCGCGGTGTAACCGCCGAAGTAAAGCGCATCGGGGTTCTTGGCGGCTACAGCGGAGAGCACCGCGGTGTAATCTGACTCGCCTTTGGTGAGGGCTTCGGTGGCTACCACTTCACCACCAAGTTCAGCAAAGTGGGCAGCCACGGCTTCGGCCAGGCCTTTGCCGTAATCACCGCCATCATGCAGCACGGCGAGTTTTCTGACATTCAGCTTGTTGTATAGATATTCTGCGGCTGGGGGACCCTGGCGGGCATCGGTGAAGACGATGCGGTTGAACACCGGGGAACCCATTGTGGTCAGCTCTGGCAGGCTGGCGGAGGGCGAGAGCAGGGGGATGCCAGCCTTGGCGTAAATGGGCATGGCAGCCGAAGTGGCGCCGGAATAGATATGACCGGCGACCGCGACCACGGCCGGGTCGGAAGCGAATTTATTGGCCACCGCCGCGCCGCCTTCGGGGGTACCGCCGTCATCTTCCGCGACGAGTTCAAACTTGAAGCCGTTCAGGTCACCGAAATCATCAATGGCGATGAACCCGCCGCTGGAGATATCGATCCCGTAAGAGGCGTCGCCGCCGGTCATGGGCGCGCCCATGCCGATCTTCACTACCTCGCCGGGTTTGAACACCGCGCAACCGAAAGCGTCGGCAGCGCATTCGGCAGGCGCAGCGGCTTCAGCAGCCGGTGTTTCAGCCGTGCCGGCTGTTTGGCAGGCGCTGATCACCAGGGAAAACAAGACGAACAGGGTAAATAGTTTAAGGGCTTTCATGATTCTTCTCCTAGTTTCTATCAATTGTGAATGGGCTTGAATAAGAACGCTGTTATTTTATTGACTTTCATCACACCTCCTCACTGCGGATTAAGAAAAAACCACCTGGTTTGGGTCAGGTGGCTTTGGGGTTTTCTTCTTTTGTTCTTTATTACCTGAGGATTTCAGCCATCCCAACCCGTAAAACGCTCGCGTAAATAAGCATAACGGCGAGCATCATAAAGGAAATCATCATGGAGACGGCGAATGTGTTAATCATAGTGAACGCTGATAATTGAACATGTTACGACTTTGTATGGAAATAGTCAAGCGACCTTGCAAAATCGTTAAGTCGAGAGACGAGCGCGAGCGTTATTAACCCTTACGGGAAATGGAGGCAGTCCAGCGGGTGACGCGGTTACCGCCCGCGTCTTTGGAGACGTAACTGGCGAAATCGGCGCGTTCGAGCAGTTGTTCCAGGCTTTTGCAGCTTTTATTGAGGGTGGCCACGCCCACGCTGACGGAGAAGGTCAGGGGTCCGGCGTTGGTTTCAAACGAAGTGCTGCTCACTATTCGACGCAGGCGCTCAGCCGCCTTAAAAGCCGAGGTGGCAGCCGTTTCAGGCATGAGAATCATGAACTCATCTCCGCCGTAACGCGCGAGGATATCAGAACTGCGCAGGCACGAGGTGCATAATTCGGCCAGGCGCCGCAGCACCTGATCTCCAACCACGTGCCCGTAGGTGTCGTTCACACGTTTGAAGTAGTCGCAATCCAGCATCACGGCTGAAAGCTCGCGTTCATAACGGATGGAGCGGGTAAATTCGGACTCCCCGAGCTCGATCAGTTTACGCCGGTTGAACAGCCCGGTGAGCGGATCAGTGACCGCCAGTTCCTGCACCGCGTCAAAAAGGCGCGCGTTTTCAATGGCGATGGCCGCGTTGGCGCCCAGCAGTTCCAGCAACTCCAGGTCGGTCTCCGAATAAGCGTACGGCTTGTAGGTCTGTGTGGAAATAACGCCCACCAGGCGCACACCAATCTTCAGCGGCACCACCAGGATGGATTGAGAAATTTGCTCCTCTTCGCTATCCCCAAAGAGGATGGCGCCTGTTTCCTCAAGCATGCTTTCTTCGAAGGTGTTGAAGTGGATGGATTGACCCGTTTTAAGCACCTTTCCAAACAACCCCTGATCGAGCGGACGGCTGGAAAGCTCGCCGGGTTTACCGCTATCCACCATGTACACGTCTTCGATCAATCCTTCTTTTTCTTTCACCAACGAAATACTAAAAAATTCCGTCTCCATCAATTCGGAGGTGGCTTCGTGAATGGCCGGGTAGATGGCTTCGGAGCGTATATTGGCGCTGATCAACTGGCTTACCTTGTAAAGGATTTCAAAGCGGCTGGCGGATTGTAACGCGTTCTCGTACAGGCGGGCGTTTTCCAGGGCGATGGCCACCTGGTCGGCGAAGGCGATGACCAGGCGTTCGTGTTCTTTATTGAACTGGTTAACCGAATGCCCATCCAGCGCCAGCACGCCGATCGCTTGGTTTTGGATGACCAGCGGCACGCACAGCCAGGAGCAAATGATGTGGTTGTGACCTGTAAGATGGTTAAAGTGAGGTACCTGCTCGGGGATGTTGGTGAGGATGAGCGGCTTTTTCTCCAGGAAAACCACCGCTCCCGGGTTGTTACGGTCGAGGGCGAACTCCATCCCCAGAACCGCGCGAATATCCTTGAAACCGTGCCCGCCGACGATCTTTAATTTGCCTTTGTTGTAGAGCAGCACCGAGGCGCTGTCATAGGGTACCACCTGGACAAGTTGTTGAAGGATCAACTCGACGGCTTTTTCCTGGTTGAGGGTGGATACCACCGCCGCGCCGGCTTCGCGGATGGTTTCGGCTTCTTCCGCGCGGCGCCTGGCTTCTTCATACAGCCTGGCGTTGCGCAGCGCCACCGTAGCCTGCTGGGCGAAAAGATTGATCAGGCGGGTATCATTTTCGCTAAACCGGTGCTCATGGCTGGTAAAACCCACTGCCAGCACGCCCAGCACTTCACCCTCCGCCGAGAGCATGGGTACCGCCAACGCGCTGTACAGGCGCTGGTCTTCGTATTCCAGCAGTCTGCCGCCCCAGAGCGAGTAATCTGGCACAGCGACGGCTTTTTTGGTCTTCACCACGCGCCCCATTAATCCTTCACCGCGCCTGACGACCAATCCCATGGTGTCTGGTTTGAAGTTCTCCGATACTACAATTCGCACCAGCCGGGTTTCTGGATCATACAACCCCAGTTCGCCGACCTCACCGGAGAGCAAGCGCATGGCGCGTTTGACGATTTCTTTGAGGAGGGTGTTGACATCAAGCTGCTGAGTGATATCAGTGAGCGTGGCGCGCAGCCCGTCCAGTTCTTTGATGCGCCTTTTTTCAGCGCTGTAAAGGCGCGCGTTTTTAATCGCCAGCGATGCCTGGGCGGCGTAAGCGCCTAAAAGCCTGGCGTGTTCATCAGTGTAAAAACCCGCTTCCACTTTGTCGAGGGAGAAAACGGCATTCACCTGGCCATCCGTGATCACGGGGGCTCCCAGCCAGGCGTGGTAGTCAGGCGATACGGATGTGGGTACAAAGGTTTTTTCCTGGGCGGTATTCGGAATGATGACCGGCATTTGGGTGGCGAATAACCGCTCGAGGTTTGGAGTAGTTTGAATCTTAAACCGCAGCCCTTTGAGATGCGCGGCGTTCTTCTTTTGCGATAGTTCATATCCGCGCGAACGGGCAATCACTACCTCTCCATCTTCCACCAGCATGACGTTGCCGCCGTCGTAAGGGATCAAGCGCGAAAGCTGATCCAGGAGCAGGTCAAGGATTTCGTTGATGTCCAGCGAGGTGGTGAGCGCCGTGCCAATGTCGCGCATGGTTTCAGCCAGTTTGCGTTGATCGTGCTCGCTCTTGAACAGGCGCACGCGCTCCACCGCCACCGCCAGCGAATCACAAATCGTTTGCAGCAGCTTGAGCTTATTTTCGTTCACCGGTGAGCCAGGCTCTTCGATGAAATTAAGAATGCCGAGCGGACGATTGCTGATGTACAGGGGAAAGGCATAGTGCTTCCCCTCGCTGGTGAGGGTGCTGCAACGGCAGTCGGTGATTTCCCGGGGGCCGATCAGGCTGTCCTCCAGAAGCCGCGAGAGGCACTTGGGTACTCTGCTGTGCATGTACTCGGAGCTGAGCTGGTTGATGGCTTCACGCGGGTGATATTCATAGCGTTGGTGCCCTGAAGGGCCAGAACCGAGCAAATATAGCCAGATGCTGGAACTTTTCGTAACGTCTCTGACCGTGGCGAAAACTGGCAGCAGGGCGTGGCGCAGCGAAGTGGCCTGGTTCAGCGCTTCACCCATCACGCGCAGGGTGGCCAGTTCATCGGCGCGCAATTGAGCGTTTTCCAACGCCGAGCGCGTAGCGGTTTCAGCGCGCTTGCGGTCGCGGATATCCTGCAGCGTGACGAAGTAGGCGGTGCCCCCCGCGGCTGAAATAGGGGTGATGTTCATCTCAACAGGCAGGTAATCTCCGTTCGCCAGCAGCAGCGCCGCCTCCTGGTAGGCAAAGGGGTCATCGCGCGCGCCGTCGACAGAGATTTCAGCCAGGTCGGGGGCGAGGGAAATGATCTCTTTCAGCCGATATGCGCGCAGCAGGTCAGGGGTGTATCCCGAAAGCAGGACGAACTGTTCATTACTGTCAATGATTCTGCCCTGACTGTCCAGCAGCAGGATGCCGTAGCTGGTGTTTTCAAATATGGCGCGGTAGCGATTCTCAAACTGCGCTTTTTCAACCTCTTCACGCTTGCGCAGGGTGATATCGCGCAGCACCACCATCGAACCAGCGGCAGTATCGCCGGCTTCGATCAGCGGAGAGATGCGCATATCGTAAGCGTGAAGGTCGCTGCTCTGACCGAGAGCGATTTCGTGCGGGTAGGTGCTTATCCAATCTGCGCCGAGGTCAATACCCGCGCCTGTTTTGATAACCTCAGGGAAAGACTGCCCAATTTTTTCTTTGAGCAGCAGCGAGGGAATATTCGCCGCGGCTGGATTCAGATCAAGGATTTCGCCATGGGCGTTGAGGATGATGACCGCATCGCTTAACTGGCTGAGCAGGGTGCTGGCCGCCAGCGGAATGGCGTGAAGCAGGCGGTTGCCCAGCAAACCGTAGGTAATAACGATGATGGCGATAAGCAGCGCGGTAAGGGTGATAAGATCGGTGAAGTTTTCCATCCACATGGGTAGTGAAAGGATGGCAGCCGCGGTGATGACCAAAGAGGCCAGCAATAACACCCCCAACCGCGCGCGCGCCCAGTGTGGCGCGCGAAGGTGGGAAAACAACAATAAAGCCACGGCAGCAAACATCATGATAAAGCCGTGGGCAACCAATACCCAAAACCAGGGACCGTGAAGGTGTTCAGGAGGTATCAAGCTGCCATCATGACCGCCGGCGGTCAACTGAAAGAGCTGGTGGTGTTTGCTGGTGGCGATGATGAAAATATTCATCACTGGAATCACAAATATCATCAGTGCCAACTGCGGTTTGTGAAGTACAGCAGCGCGGCCAGTAAAGACCATGGTCACCACAAAGAAAACCGGTGGTAGAAAACCGACCGGTATATATTGCAGGTTGTCCAGCAGCGCTTTGCGCTCAATGTCTTTGGTCAATAGTTCAATGAGGTAAATGACGCCCCAGATCGTCCCCAGCGAGGAAAGGATGGCCAGGTGAAGCGCGCCGTTGATCTTGCGATGAAACCCGGCGTACACCACCACCACCAGGGTTAATATAACCGCGGCGACGGTGAGGATGAATTCAGTATATACAGACGCTTCGATTACTGGCATTGCTGTCAGCCCAAAACTTACCAGGTTGAAATGATTGTCATTCCTACGTTCCCTGTTCTTCCACCCTGATTATATAGGGTGAACTTCGACGAACAGGGTTTCTGAGGTAACTGAAAAGATATTCTAAACTCATTCATTACCCCCCTTCAGGTGGTGAATCCTGGCGCGCACGCGCTTCAAGCGCGCCAGGTGATCATTTACCAGGTGAACAGCCCCCTCGCGAGCAGGTTACAAGGAGCCGCCCACAAGCGCGCGAACGTTTTCCAGTTGACCGGCGCTGCCCAGTTTGACGTTCTTGTGAGCGATGAATTTGGCGTACTCCGACATAAAGATCTTCCCCACAGGGCGCAGGTCGAAGTTCTCAGGGTGTTCGATGAAGTATTCGCGGTGAACGCGGGTCCACACCAGGCGGCCATCGGTATCGATGTTGATCTTGGTAACGCCGAGTTCGGCGGCGCGTTTAAACTGGTCGGCGTCAACCCCTTTGGCGCCCTTCAGGTTGCCGCCGGCCTTGTTGATGCGCTCCACTTCATCCTGCGGCACAGAGCTGGAACCGTGCATCACCAGCGGGAAGCCCGGCAGCTGCTTTTGGATCTGCTCCAGCACGTCGAAATGCAGGCTCTGGGTGCCGCTGAACTTGAAGGCGCCGTGGCTGGTGCCGATGGCAACTGCCAGCGAATCGCAGCCGCTGCGCTCTACGAACTCGCGCGCCTGGGCCGGGTCGGTGAGCATGGCGTTGGCTTCTTCCACCTGCACGTGCTCTTCAACACCGCCCAGTTTGCCCAGTTCAGCCTCGACAACAATGCCTTTGGCGTGCGCGGCTTCAACCACGCGGCGGGTGATCTCGATGTTCTTTTCAAAAGGTTCAGCGGAGGCGTCGATCATCACCGAGGAATAGAACCCGCTATTGATGCAGTCGTAGCAGGTCTCTTCATCTCCATGATCAAGGTGCACGGCGAAGATGGCCCTGGGGAAGACCTGGTCGGCAGACCGGATGAGACCTTCGAGCATGAGCTTGTTTGAGTAGGCGCGGGCGCCTTTGCTGATCTGGATGATGAATGGGGCGGCGCTGTCGAGGTTGCCCTGGAAGAGACCCATGGTCTGTTCCAGGTTGTTGATGTTGTAGGCGCCGATGGCGTACTTTCCGTAGGCGGCTTTAAAAAGTTCTTTGGTGGTGACGATCATGGGGCTCTCCTTGGTACTTCCGGAAGGAAGGTTATCTCTGGCTTAATTATAGCACCGACGGGCTCACTATCGAAGCGGCGTTGCGCTGATGAAGGGGCGGGTGGGCGCGGGGCATGAGCCTTCAGCCTGACCCTCGCCGCGGGTTGCTCTGGCCCTCAAACCAACGGGCAAAAAAGAGATGGCAACTTCACTCTTCCACCACGTAGTCGGGCAGGTCTTCTTCCGCCACGTCGCGGGCCGAAACGACCTTGCCGCGCACGGAAGCGCCGGCGCTGTGCACCGCCTTGCGGTCGCCGCAAACCAGGTAGTGCCAGGCGGGCAGGTCTTTGCCTTCTGCCAGCAGGCGGTAGGCGCAGGTTTCGGGCATCCAGGAGAGCAGGCCGACCAGCGCTGGCGTGAGGGTGAGGCAGGTGGGCACGAGCGTGGAACGCTCTGCGTAGCGCGTGCAGCGGCAGTGGTAGATCTCGAGGTATTCACAGACCACGTTGGTGAGGTAGAGATGCCCGCTGTCTTCGTCCTGGAACTTGATCAGGCAGCAGCGCGCGCAGCCATCGCAGAGAGATTCCCATTCTTCGCGGGTCAGTTCATCCAAGCGTTTGGTTTTCCAGAAGGGCGGGGGCATGGGGTGATTATACCGGAATACAACGCAGGGGCGCGGCCGCGCCCCTGCCATAACGGGATGTGATTGGCGCTCAATCAGAAATTTTGAGCACCTGCCTGAGGCGCGGCAGGTCAAAATCGACCACGATGGTGCCGTCGATATCGAAGGTGGGAGTGGTGCGGTTACCGCCCGCCCAGCGCTGTACCTGCTGCGCGGCGCCAGGGGTGGTGGTGATATCCACTTCGGTATAAGGCAGTTGATGCCGCGCCAGCCAGGCGCGCGCGTCTTTACAATCGGGGCACCATTTGGTGCAGTACATCACGATGCCGCCGTGGGGCAGCGCTGCCGGCTCGGGTGCGGGCGGCTCAGGGCGGTGGCGCACGGCGGGGTCTATCTCGCGGATGGCGCGGCGCAGTTCATCGTTGTCTGGCTGCGCGGCGATGTCGTGCACATCGACGTAACGGATGACGCCTTGTTTATCCAGGATGAAGATGGCGCGTTCGGTGTAGCCTTCTTGCCGCAACACGCCGAATTGTTGCGCCACCGCGCCGTGCGGCCAAAAATCAGAAAGCAGCGGGTAGGTGATGCCGCCAAGGTCTTTGGCCCAGGCGGTGAGGCAGGGGACGGAATCCACGCTGATACCCAGAACCTGGGTGTCCAATCCCGCGAAACTGGCCATTTCGGCTTCGTAAAGCGGGATTTGCTCCGTTCATATGGGCGTGAAAGCCAGCGGGAAAAAAGCGAGCACCACATTCTTGCCGCGGTAATCGCTGAGTGTGATATTTGTTCCCAGTTGCGAGGGCAGGGTGAAATCAGGTGCGGGGGAGCCGGTTTTAAGTGCCATCTGGTTTACCTCCAATGGGCTGATTTTACCATTGATTGGCGGGCGACCTGATGTACGGCGCGCGGAGGGCGGGGGCGAACCAGACCCGCGGTGAATTACGATTGAACGGGGAGGGGCAGGCGCGAAAGGGAGAAGGAGGGGAACTGGAGAAAAGCGGTAAGAAAACCTTCATCATTGATTGAACGATGACAATTGATTGCAAGCCAGAAAATTGGGTACGCTGGGAAAAAAAGGTATAAAATGGGGATAGTAATGTAGAGCCGTGTCCATGGCAATCGAGGAACTTAGAAGACGCGCAATAAGTAAGAAGATTTTCGACAATTATTAATATTGCGATCCAACAGGTTCACAGCCGAAAGGTCATTATGAAAAAAATCGCTATACCCTTCAAAAATCTAACCTATGAAGCGAAACTGAATTTATTCTTCGCGGGGCTGGTCACTTTTTATGCTCTTCTCGTTGGACAGGAGCTAATGTATAAAAATATTTGTGGTGGACTTTCTTATGATTTTTGTGCGTATTGGAGCGGCGGAAGAATCATGAATGAACAGGGCTATCGGTACATTTATGACGCTGATATCTTGCTCAGTATTCAGAGAGGTATTTACCCGCAAGCCATAAAGGCGCCTGACATTTTTGAGGAGGTACCTCTTCCATACCTGCCATTTTTCTTGGTTACTTTTCAATTATTTTCGTTAATCGATCTACCTTTTAGCTACCTGACATGGTCTGTTCTAAATATTATTGTGTTCTCTTTATATCTGAAATTCTTTTATAAAGAAATTCATGCTGAAACAATAAAGTCGCAACTTCTTCTGATAATGATGTTATCTCTCCCTGTATTTCTGAATTTGTATTATGGACAGTTGAATATTTGGTTAGGAATATGTACTGGTGAATTCATAAGGGCGATTTTCTACAAGAAACCTGTCAAAGCTGGAATTTGGTTAGGAGGGCTGCTCTTAAAACCTCAATTATTGATTTTTTTACTACCATTTCTATTGCTCAAAAGGGAGTTGAAGGTCATTGCGGGTTTTCTGATTTCGTCCATCGGAATAGGTTTGATTTCTTGGGTATTGATTGGGAGAGAAGGGTTTTTGGATTTATTTGGCTTAATCGTTAGTTCTTCTCAAGGAGGAGCAGCCAGTAACCCACAAGCCATGATGAATTTCAGAATGGTAGGGACTTTTGTGGAGTATTTCGTCAATGAGACGTTCGGAAAAATACTTGTCGCGGTTTGTTCGGCGATAACCGCTTTGGTGTTCTTTTTGAGTTTTTCGCGACAACAAAAATTAGATAAATCATCGATTGGTTTCACGAGTTTGGGTGTGATGGCGGCTACCTGTGCAGTGACCTGGCACGCGCATATTCATATGTCAATTGTATTAATACCCCCTTTATTATTCTTGATTCACGATCACGCAGTTGAAAGAACGGTGAAATATTGGTTTATCCTCTTTCCCACTATTTTATTTATAGTCTATCTTGTTGCGGGATTGGTTGGGGCGGGCTTGGTTCCACGAACTGTTATCCCGTTTTTTGACCTGTTTCTCGGGATGGTGGGGCTGGTATTTAATTTGATTTTCTTAAGAATCGCATCTGTTGGAGCAGGCAGGATCAACCAGAATATTCTGGATAACTCGCAACACTTATCCGCTTGAGATTTAAAAATCACCCCCCGCTCTTTTCCACCGCGGCCAACAGGGCCTCGGCGAAGGCGCGCGCCTGGGGGGCGGTGAGATACAGGTGGCTTTCTTCGTTGCGCAGCAGCCGTTCGCTTTTAGCGCAATCTTCGGTCAGCTTTAAGCAGATATTATCCTCCAGGTCGTGGTCTTCGCAGGCGTAAAAGACCTCTACTTTCAGCGTCTCATCCAATAGAAGGATCGGTTTCATCCTCGGCCTCCTTGTGTTCTCGTTGTTAATAGTATATGCAAAACCGCCGCGGCGTTCAACCGGCAACCCGGAGGGGAGATCGGCTATTGTCGAAACTTGCTTTTTGTGATGTAATTTCATCAATTCTCCATGGGAGTTGCCATGCCTGTCATTTTCTTTAAACTGAATTATCTTGACCCCGGTTCGGGCAGCCTGCTCGTTCAACTCCTCGCCGCCGGCCTTATCGGCGGTATCGGCATTTTGCTTAAGATGTTCTGGGGGCGGATCAAAGCCTTCTTCAAAGGGGAGAAGTACGCGCCGCCGCAACCCGCCGCTGAAGAAGAGCCCCGGGAAACAGAAGGGGAATGAAGGCTCAAGCTGAGCGCAGCGGGGCGAGCTTTCGCGACCCGAGCGGGTTCCTCTTTACGCGTGACGGTGTTTTATACCGCCAGGTGAATAAAGCATACCAGCAGGCGTATGAAAAACTGATGAGCGGAGGTGTTTATCACTCGCTCACCCTGCAGGGTATGCTGATCCGGCACGAAGAGGTAGACGCGCCCGCTGCTGACCCCGCGCTGGCTTACAGGGTCATCCGCCCGGAAGAGGTGCCCTTCATTTCTTACCCTTATGAGTGGAGTTTCTCGCAGCTCAAAGACGCCGCGCTGCTGACGCTGGCCTGCGCGCGCGCCGCGCTGGAAAACGGTATGGTGCTCAAAGACGCCAGCGCGTACAATATCCAGTTCGTCAATGGAAAACCGCTGCTCATCGATACGCTCTCCTTCGACCTCTACCAGGAGGGCGCCCCCTGGGACGCCTACCGTCAGTTCTGCCAGCACTTCCTGGCGCCCCTGGCGCTGGCTTCTATGGTGGATATCCGCCTGACCCAGCTCTTGCGCGTTTACCTGGACGGCATTCCGCTGGATCTGGCCAGCGTGCTGCTGCCGGGCAAGACCAGGCTGGGGTTCAGCGGGCTGGCGGTGCACCTGCACCTGCACGCCCGGGCGCAGCGGCAGTACAGCGACAGGCAGGCCGCCCAGGCCGCGGCGGTGAAATTGAGCAAGACGGCGCTGCTGCACATCCTCAACGGGCTGGAAAAAACCATCCTGCCGCTCACCTGGCAGCCGCGTGGAACCGAATGGGGCGCGTATTACAGCCTCACTAATTACACAGATGAATCTCTCCAGGCCAAGGGCGCGCTGGTCGGCAGCTTCGCGGAGCAGGTTAAACCGCGCAGCGCCTGGGACCTGGGCGCCAACAACGGGTTGTTCAGCCGCGAGCTTTCGCGCCGCGGCATCGAAACCGTCGCCAGCGATATCGACCCGGCCGCGGTGGAACAGAATTACCTGGCGGTGAAGGCCGGCAATGAACCTCACCTGCTGCCGCTGCTCATTGACCTGACCAACCCCAGCCCGGCGCTGGGCTGGGCGCACCGCGAGCGCAGCTCCATGCTGGCGCGTGGACCGGTGGACCTGGTGATGGCGCTGGCGCTCGTTCACCACCTGGCGATTTCAAATAACGTGCCGCTGCCCCTGGTGGCGGAGTTTATGGCCAACGCCGGCCGCTGGGCGATCGTCGAGTTCGTGCCCAAGAGCGACAGCCAGGTGAAACGCCTGCTGAGCACGCGCAAGGATATATTTGACCAGTACAACCAGGAAGGTTTTGAAGAGGCTTTTGCCCTTTACTTTAACACGGAGCGCAAGGCGCCCATCCCGGGCAGCCAGCGCACGCTCTACCTGTTCAAACGCAAGAATTAATTCACGCTGAACGGCTTTCAGGCGCTGGTGAGCCAGCCCAGCGCGGGCATGGCAGCCAGGTTGGATGGCTGTTCATTCACGCGGTTTGAACAGCCCCTCTGTTCAGTTTTTGAGGTTGAAAACCGGGCGGATCTCGCCAATCGGGATGTTTCGCCAGTTGGTGAGGGCGCGCGGGGCGAAGTCGCTCAATTCTTCCAGTTGCGCGCTGTCGAGCACGCCCAGTTGGCGCAGGGCTTCAAGCGCGGCAGTAGAGCGCGCGCGCCCGCCGCCGCGGGGGGCGATGGCGTTGGCGCGTTGACCGCGGTCAGCCTGCGCCAGGTCGCCGTCGCTGATCTTGAGGGTAATGCCCATGGCGCCGCTGGAGCCAGAAGGCAGGACTGCCAGCGCCTGGTAGCCCTCGGCGCCGCCCTTGGTGAGCACCCGCCCGCGCCCGGCGGTCATCAGGCGGGTGTCGAAGGTATCCGGCCCCGCGACCATATCGGGGTGGGAGGTCATGGCGCTGAAGATGCGGCGCAGCGCGGAGCGGCGCGGTTCGGGCAGCGCGGACGGGTCAGCCAGGCGGGCGAAAGCGTAAGCAGCGGCGCGCAGGGGCACCGCGAACACCGGCGCGGAACAGCCGTCAGTGCCCAGGATGATCTCCGGTACGGGCACGCCGGTCATTTCACTGAACACACGCAGAATGCGCTGCTGCACGGGGTGACCTGGGTCGATGTAATCTTGCCGGGGATCGCCGTAAAGTAGCGCCTGCGCCAGCATGCCGGTGTGTTTGCCCGAGCAGTTGTGACGCAGGGGGCTGTTTTCTTCGCCGCGCAAGAACATGCGTTCAGCGGTGAGCGGGTCAGAGGGGGTGTGCGTGCCGCACAACAGCTCCGCCGCGCTGACCCCCAGCTTGCGTTGCAGCGTCGTGAGCACCGCCACATGCTCATCCGTGCCGTTGTGCGAGGAGCACATCAGCGCCAGCTCGCGGTCGTTCAGGCCGAAGCGCTCCATCCCGCCGCCTTCCACCAGCGGCAGCGCCTGAAAAGGCTTGGAAGACGAGCGCAGGACGACCAGCGCTTCAGCGTCGCCCGCGCGCGCCAGCAACCGGCCCTGCGTGTCGCACACGGCGATGGCGCCGAAATGGATGGATTCGACAATACCGCCGCGCGTGGTTTCTACCAGGGGGACATAATGAGGGTTGGGCATAAGGTTTCCTCAGGTTGGTTGGTATAGATCAATTTTACACCCGAGGGGTGCCCGCAAGGGACTGGGAAGCGGTCCGCGCGCGGAGAGTTGAAGGGCGCGCCGCAAGGCTGCGGTGCGTAAAGCGGGAGAGGGTGCGCATGGGTCGAGCGCTTTTATCAGGTATACTTGCACACAAAAAAAAAGAGGGTAAATATGATCGAAGAAAGACCGTTACACGTTCTGGGCATCAGCGGCAGCCTGCGCGTTGACTCTTACAACACCGCGCTGCTGCGCGCCGCCGCGGAACTACTGCCGCCCGGTATGACACTGGAAATCACCGACCTGGCCGGCATCCCGCTTTTTAACCAGGATGAAGAAAATCCTTTCCCTGAAGAGGTTGCCCGTCTGCGGGCGCGCATCGCGGCGGCAGACGCGCTACTGTTCGCCACGCCGGAGTATAACAGCTCCATCAGCGGTGTGCTTAAGAACGCGTTGGATTGGGCTTCGCGCGCGCCGGATATGCCGCTGGCCGGCAAGCCCGCGGCGCTGATGGGCGCCAGCACGGGCGTATTCGGCACAGCCCGCGCGCAATTACACCTGCGCCAGGTGCTCGCTCACCTGGGCGCGCTGGTGCTGACGAAACCTGAGGTGATGGTTATGCGGGCGGCGGACGCCTTTGATGAACAGGGCAGGCTGGTGAACGAAGTGACACGCGGTTTTTTGGGTCAATTGTTCGTTGAACTGGCGCAATGGACGCGCCTGGTGAGCGCTCGTTGAACCGAAGAGAAGAGTAGAACAGCATGAAAACAGACTGCCGCCGGAGGAGCGCTCCTCCGGCGGCAGCGATGAATCACGCTTTTCACCGCCCGTGGGGAATGGTTTTCACCCGCCGAACATGGGCATGCGCAGCTGCACTTCGTCGCCCTCGTGCAACAGGTGCAGGGGGTGCACCATCTCGTTTTGGATGATGACCTGCGCGTTGCGCAAAAAGGGGCGTATCACGGGGTGCCGCGCCGCCAGCGTGTCGAGCATCAGCGTAGCGGCGGCGCCTTCGGGCAGCGTCAGCTCCAGGCGCGATTCCCCGCAAAACTCTTTGAGCGGCGAATACAACTGCACATGAACATTCATCACCGTTCACCCATTTAATTGATTATATGCGATTTGCCGTGAGAGCTGCGCGGAGAGGATGGAACCAGGGGCGCGGTGCAGGGTCATGCCTCCGTGAGCGATCGTGCGGCGGGCGAAAGCAGGGTTGAACCGTGTAAAAAGCGGCGGCGCTAATCACCCCCTCGCGGCGGCTGCAGCTTATCCCGGCGGCGCTTGGCCAGGTAGAGCAGCCCCAGCGCGATGAGCATGCCGATGAGCCATCCGTGCGGCGGGAAGGTGAGGTGCACCAGCGCTGTCACCACCGCGGTGAAGAGGGCAGCCAGCAGCCAATCTGCCGGGCTCATGCGCGAAAAGAGAGAGGGTTCTTTATCCATATCAGCCTTGGTCTCCCGAAGCGCGCGTAAAGCGCGCGCGATTTTTTATTCTTCGTCTTCGCCTTTCTCTAATCTCACCCCCTGGTTGGCGATGTCATTGGCTTCCACGTAACGGCGCGGCATGGCGAGCGAGCTCCAGCCGCCGGCCTCCTGCAGAACGAAGGGGTCGGTGCCGTGGCGCGCGGCGGAGGTGGCCCAGTAGTGGCGGCAGTCGTGCGCCGAAAGCCCCAGGATGCCCAACCGCTCACCCAGCAGGCGCACGCGCGCGGTGATGGCGCGCTGGCTCATGCCGGGGGCGCCCAGCTCTTCGTTCTTTTTGCTGCGCCGCAACAACAACTCTCCGGGCAATAGCTCGTGGTTTGCCAGGCAGTCTCTCACCGCCTGCAGCGTCTCGCGGGTCAGGCGGTGCGCCTGTTCCTTGTTGACCTTGGGGCGGAAAAAGCGCAGCACGCCCTCATCCGCGTCAAGGTCGGGCGCTGCCAGCCCGGCCGCTTCGCCCACGCGCAGCCCGTGGTCGAGCAGCAGGCACATCAACAAGCGGTCGCGCCGGCCCTGCGGGGTGGGGGGTTGCTCTTTGAGCGCCTGCGCCTGTTCGGGGGTCAACCTCACCGGCTCTTCTTTTTTGAAGCCAATGCGTTTGACCGGGCGCTTCTGGTCGATGCGCACCTGCTCGCGGAAGGAGTAACCCTGCACGGCGCGAATGAGCGCGTACTCTTGCGGCGTCAACGTTCCGCACTGCATGGCCATGCGCGCGTAAGTCTTCACCGTGGAAAGGCGCACATTGATACTGTTGATCGCGTAACCTTCTTTCAACTGCCATTTCACAAAGGCTTCCACCAGCCCCCAGGTTACCGGGCGCCAGGCGCCAGGGTCGTTCGCCAGGTCACCGGTGCGCAGGTTGGCGAAGGCGAGGAATTCATGAAAGAGCGCCAGGTCGGCGTCCTGGCGGCGCAGCGTTTCTTCAGCGCGGCGCGAGCGGTAATCGTGAAAGCGCGCCTGCGCGGCGGCGCGGTTGGCGTTCAGACCAATGAGCTGAGCCAGATCGCCGGGCAGCAGGGGTTGTATCTCTTTTTCGTCAGCCATTATTTTGATTGTACACGAAATCGTCCCCGCTTAAAGCCGCGGAGGACGCCACTCAACCCTCCGCCTTGCCGGGCGATGGAGCTTGGCGACCTGCTGGAAGGGATCTGTTTCATTGGGCAGTGCCCGAACGGGAGGATCATCTCACTTGCCATCCCTTCTTTGGGCGGCGATGATGAGAAGGTTGCCGGAGCGCGTAAACCGGCTTCGCAGGCGCACCCTCTCAAGGTCTTCTGCGCTCCCGGCATGCTGTCCGTTAAGGTCAACGGCCAACCGCTGTACCCGGTGTTCATCATCAACCCCCTCACAAAGCGGGCAGCGCGTCGTTATTTGTCTTCACCATGCCTGAAGCCGGGAAAGAGAAGTATAAAGTGATTTTTAACAACGCCGCAGCCCGCGTGAAGGGGCCACAGGGCATACCTTGCAAAAATGTAAACTCGCGAAAAACGATTGAATTAACCCCTGGAATGTCGTAGACTAAACAATTATATATCTCTCTCAGGGGTTGCTCTAACTGTATTTTGCCCGATCAGGCGAGTACGGCTGATCACCAGCGGCTAATCAGTTTTGTTTAGCTTTACTCAAACGTAACCCCAACCCTGAGAGGTCCAGGTTCCCGCGCCTCCGCTGTGAAGGAGCGGGAACTGCGCAAAGGCTTGAAAGCCAGTATAATGGTATATCGATTTCCCAGCACGCCATTATCGGTAGCCTACAGGTAAACTCACAGTCATTGCAGCGTGAGCATCCATTTTTTTGGATATGGAGAGCATTGTATGAGTGTAACGCCGGCCACACAAACAAGGGATACCATTTTGGAGGTGAAGAACCTGAAGACCTACTTCTTCACGGAAGACGGTGTGGTCAAGGCGGTCGATGGCGTGGATTTCTCGGTGAAAGCCGGAGAGGTGCTGGGGCTGGTAGGAGAATCAGGGTGCGGTAAGAGCGTCAGTTCATTCTCCATTCTGCGGCTGGTGGGCGTTCCCGGTAAGATCGTGGAGGGCGAAATCTTCTTCGAAGGGCAGGATATCTTAAAACTCTCCAAAGACGAGATGGTTAAAATGCGCGGCGACCGTATCTCGATGATCTTCCAGCAGCCTCAATCCAGCCTGAACCCGGTGTTCAGGGTGGGGGAGCAGGTGGCGGAGGTGCTGGAACTGCACAAGGGCATCAAGAAAAAGGAGGCCTGGGCGCGCGCCGTTGAGCTGCTCACCCTGGTGGGCATTCCAGACCCGAAAAAGAAAGCCTACGCTTATCCACATGAGCTTTCAGGCGGACAGGCGCAGCGCGTGATGATTGCCATGGCGCTGGCGCTTTCGCCCAAACTGCTCATCGCCGATGAACCCACTACCGCGCTGGATGTGACCATTCAGGCGCAGATCTTAGACCTGATCAACGAATTGCGCGAAAAGACGGATACCGCCGTCATTCTGATCACCCACGACCTGGGCATCATCGCGGAAACCGCCGACCGCGTGGCGGTGATGTACGCCGGCGAAATTGTGGAGTTCGCCAACGTGGAACCCATTTTTGAAAAGCCGCTGCACCCTTACACCCAGGGGCTTATCGGCTCCATCCCAGTTCTGGGCAACGTTGTCGACAGGTTGGAGGTCATCCCCGGGCTGGTGCCCAACCTCATCGACCTGCCGCCGGGCTGCCGATTTGAGCCGCGCTGCCTGCTGCGCCAGAAGTACGGGCTGGAGGTTTGCGCCAGGCGCGAACCTGAACTGGTGGAGGTGACCAAGAACCACAAGGTGCGCTGCTGGCTGTACACTGACTCTGATGAACATAACGCTCCTTTAAAGGTCGAATGATATGAGCGATCAACCAGGCACGAACAAAATAAACAAGCAGGCCGACCTGTTGGTGGTCAACCACCTGAAAAAGTACTTCCCGGTGAAAACAGGCGTGCTCAAGCGCGTCTCCGGGCACCTGCTGGCGGTGGATGATGTGAGTTTTAGCGTGAAGAGCGGCGAAACGCTGGGGCTGGTGGGCGAATCGGGCTGTGGCAAGACCACCATTGGCCGCACCATTCTGCGCCTTACTGAACCTACGGCAGGTTCGGTGAAGTTCGACGGCAAGGAAGTGTTTGACCTAAAAGGAGACGCGCTCAAGGCGTTGCGTCGTGATATGCAAATCATCTTCCAGGACCCCTACGCTTCGCTTGACCCGCGTCTGCGCATCGGTAATTCGGTGATGGAGGGGCTGGAGATCCATAAGATTGGCAATAAGCAAGATCGCTACCAGATGGCGGTGGATATGCTGAAGAAGGTGGGGCTGGAAGATTATCACAGCCGCCGCTACCCGCACGAGTTTTCCGGCGGACAGCGCCAGCGCATTGGCATCGCCCGCGCGCTGACGTTGAAACCGCGCTTTATCGTTTGTGATGAGCCGGTCTCAGCGCTGGATGTTTCCATCCAGTCGCAGGTGCTCAATATCCTCAAAGACCTGCAGGATGAGTTTGGGCTGACTTACCTGTTCATCGCTCACAACCTGGGCGTGGTAGAGCATATCTCCAACAGGGTGGCGGTGATGTACCTGGGCAAGATGGTGGAACTGGCTGACCGTGATGAACTGTTCCGCAGCCCGCTGCACCCGTACACCCAGGCGTTGATGTCCGCCATTCCCATTCCCAACCCCAAGTTGAAGCGCGAGCGCATCATCCTTAAAGGAGATGTGCCCAGCCCGCTCAACCCGCCCACAGGCTGCCGCTTTCACCCGCGCTGCCCCATCGCTGTGGCGGAATGCGCGCTCAAAGAACCGCCGTTTGTGGAGAAAAAACCCGGCCACAGTGTGGCCTGCTGGCTCGCCTGAAGGCGCGCCGCTATCGGATAAGATGTGAGGAGCAAGTCTAAAAGGAGGTGGTTTTATTCAGCCATAACCAGCGCCAGTGACCAAGGGTTTTCAGGCCGAGAACCCGTAAAATGTTCAATCAATCAACAAGGAGAAAAGAAATGAAACGTCGTGTGTTTGTATTGTTCAGCTTTTTGATCGTCGCCAGCCTGCTGCTCGCTGCCTGCGCGGCGCCGACAAAAGCGCCTGTTGCCACGGAAGCCCCGGCCGCCACTGAAGCACCGGTTGCGCCCCCGGCTGCCGCCGCTCCCCTGAAGATCGAACTGGCCTTCCGCGTGGTCGACCGCGCCTACCTGCCTTCACCCGCCAAGGTAGCGCAGGAGATCCAGGCAGAGTTGGCTGAAGTTGGCATTCAGGTGACCCTGAAAGAAATGGAATCCGCCGCGTTTATCGATTCCACCGCCGCTGGTAACGAAGGCTTCTACCTGTTGGGCTGGAACGCCGACTACCCGGACGCCACCAACTTCTATGATTATCATTTCGCCACCGCTGAGAACAAGCAGTTTGGAGCGCTTTATGATGACATGGTCGCGGAGATTCGCGAAGCCGCCAAGCTTTCAGACCCCGCAGCACGCCAGGTGCACTATGACACCATCAACCAGATGCTCAAAGACTACCTGATGATGATCCCGGTTGCCAACGGTGGCTCGGCCACTGTCTTCGCTAAGGATGTCGAAGGGGCGCACTCCAGCCCGCTGGGGAACGAAGTCTTCAGCGTGATGAGCAACGGCACCGATACGCTCGTGTGGATGCAGAACGGCGAACCCAACGCGCTGTGGTGCGCGGATGAAACCGACGGTGAAACCCTGCGCGCCTGCGAACAGATTTACGAACCCCTGCTCGCCTTCGCGGTTGGCACGGCTGATGTGACTCCTGCGCTGGCTGTGAGCTACGCGGCGAACGATGAACTGACGGAGTATACCTTCACCCTGCGCGATGGCGTCACCTTCCATAACGGCGCCACCCTGGACGCCAACGATGTTGTGGCGACCTATGCTTCCTTATGGGATGCCGCCAGCCCCAACCGCACCGGCCGCACTGGCGCTTTTGAGTATTTTGGCGCTTTCTTCGGCAGCACCATCAATTCCGAAGCAGTGGAAGCCGAACTGGTGGATACCGACGGCATGCTTTCGCTGACCGCCCCGAGCTGCGATTACGGTGGTGAGTTCGCCTCCATCGCGGCTGTCGACGCCAAGACGGTCAAGTTCAGCCTGTGCTACCCTGATCCCGCCTTCCCGTCGAAGGTCGCCTTCTCGGTCTTCAGCATCCTGGATAAGGATCATCTGGACGCGACCAAGGGCGATTCCGTGGCCATCAGCGACAACCCCAACGGCACCGGTCCTTACAAATTGAAGAAGTGGAACCGTGGCGACAGCGTGGTGATGGAAGCGTACGATGGTTACTGGGGCGAGAAAGCCAAAACCCCCAACCTGATCTTCCGCTGGTCTGAGCAGTCCGCGCAGCGCCTGTTGGAACTCCAGGCTGGCACGGTGGACGGCATCGACAACCCCGGTCCGGATGATATCGCCTCCATCGAGGCGGATGCCAACCTCGCGCTGTACCCCCGCAACGGGTTCAACATCTTCTACATCGGGTTCAATCACGATATCGCCCCCTTTGACAACCTGCTGGTCCGCCAGGCAATCGCTTACGCGATTGACCGTGAGCGCATTGTAGAGCAGTACTACCCGGTGGGCTCCAGTGTTTCCAACAGTTTCGTGCCCGCCTTCGTGCACCCTGGCGCCAGCCCGGATGTGCTGTGGTGGGAATACGATCCCGCGAAAGCCAAAGAACTTCTGGCTGAAGCCGGATACGCTATACCCTAAGCTTTAACCTGTTCGTGTGGATGGGGCTGGTTAAACAGCCCCATCCATTATCCTTCACTTAGAGAGACGCGTTATGTTCCAATTTATCGCCCGTAGGCTGATGTTGCTGCTGCCAGTGATGCTGGGGGTTGTGCTGGTCACCTTTATGATCGTGCGCCTGATCCCGGGTGACCCTTGCGTCACCATGCTGGGGGAGCGCGCCACCCCTGCCAAGTGCGAAGCATTTCTTGACCGCTACGGGCTGAACGACAATATCGGCGTGCAATTCGTGCGCTACCTGCAGAATCTCATTAAGGGTGATTTCGGTGATTCCATCCGTTTCACCCGACCGGTCACCACGCTCATCGCTGAGCGCCTGCCGCTGACGATGGAGCTGACCCTGCTTGCGATGATTTTTTCCACCACGGTGGGGGTGTTGCTGGGGGTCATCTCGGCGTTAAAACGCAATACCTTCATTGATACCATCACCATGGTCATCGCCAATATCGGCGTCTCCATGCCGGTCTTCTGGCTGGGGCTGCTGCTGGCCTATTTATTCGCGCTTACTTTAAAAGGCACACCTCTCTCGCTGCCTCCCTCCGGCAGGTTCTCGGCGGGCCTCTCTCCTATTGACCTGGCAAAATTCTGGGGTCTTGAAAACCTCAGTGGATTAAAGTTCTTTTTAGTGGAATTAATGTCGAATACCGTGCTGGTGAATGTGATCATCACCCACGACTGGAAGCTTTTCTGGGACGCGTTACGGCATCTCATCCTGCCGGCGGTGGCGGTGGGCACCATCCCGATGGCGATCATCGCGCGCATGACGCGCTCCAGCCTGCTCGAGGTGGTGGGTCTGGATTACATCCGCGCCGCGCGCGCCAAAGGCATGGTGGAACGCCGCGTCATCGGTAAGCACGCCATGCGTAACGCCATGATCCCCATTGTCACCATCATCGGTATTGAAACCGGCGGCCTGCTTTCAGGCGCGGTGCTCACCGAAACGGTGTTTAATCTTCCCGGGTTCGGCACCGGCCTGGTGGCGGCTATTTTAGCGCGTGATTACCCGGTGGTGCAGGGCTTTACACTGGTTATCGCGGTCATTTTTGTACTGGTGAACCTGGTCGTTGATATCTCGTACGCGTATCTTGATCCGCGCATTCGATTGGAGTAGGTGGAGCCGATATGGAAAACATCACCGAACTGAATCAAATTGCCACCTCGAAACCCAAATCACTTTTCCGTGAGTCTCTGCGCCATTTATGGCACCATAGTTCAGGCAAAGCCGGCATCTTCATCCTGGGCATGCTGATCCTTATCGCCATTTTCGCGCCGCTCATCGCCCCTTACAACCCCACCCAAATCCTGCGAGAATCAAAGCGGCGCACCCCGCCATGCATTCATCTGCTCGGCTGCCCGGCAGACCAGCCGCAACACCTGTTCGGCGTGGACGGCAATACGCGGGACCTGTTTTCGCGGGTTATTTACGGTTCGCGCTTATCGTTGCAGGTCGGTGTGGTCACCATGGCTTTTGCCATCCTGATCGGCACGCTCATCGGCGCGGTCTCGGCGTACGCCGGGGGCTGGCTGGATAACCTGTTGATGCGCATTATGGATGTGCTGATGGCTTTTCCCAGCCTGCTGCTGGCGATCGCCATCGTTTCTGTTTTGGGCACAGGTCTCATTAACGCCTTACTGGCGATTGGTATCGTCTCCATCCCGCGCTTCGCGCGCCTGGTGCGTTCTACCGTGCTCACCGTCCGCGACCTGGAGTATGTGCAGGCGTCGCGCGCCATGGGGGCTTCGGGTTTGCATATTTTATTCAAGCGCATTCTGCCCAACGCGCTCACGCCGCTCATCGTGCAGGGCACGCTGGGCATCGCCACCGCCATCCTTGACGCCGCCGCGCTCTCATTCCTCGGTTTGGGGGCAGAACCGCCGCGCCCCGAGTGGGGTCTGATGCTGGGTGAGGAGAAGAACAGTATCTTCAGCGCGCCGCACCTGGTGATCTTCCCCGGCATCGCCATCATGTTCACCGTGCTGGGTTTCAACCTGTTGGGCGACGGCCTGCGCGATACGCTTGACCCGCGCCTGACGCACACAGCCAAATAAACGCGGAAAATCCGGAGAAAACCCTCCGGATTTTTTAATGCAAACGCTTTACCGCTGATGAGAGTTCTGCGCGTGGGCGGGATTGATTTATAATTAAATCACGGAGGCGAAAATGAAAGGGAAACCGAAAGTGATTGAGATGTTGAACTACCTGTTAGCCGATGAGCTGACCGCCATCAGCCAGTACATGGTGCACGCGGAGATGTGCGACAACTGGGGGTACGAAAAACTGGCCCAGACCACCGAAAAGCGCGCCATTGAAGAGATGAAGCACGCTGAAAAGCACATCGCGCGCATCCTGTTTTTAGAAGGCAAGCCGATCGTCAGCAACCTGAACAAGATCACCATTGGCCCTGATGTGCAGACCATGCTCAAGAATGACCACGCGGCAGAAGAAGGCGCCATCAAGGCCTATAACGAAGCCATCAAGTTGTGCAGCAACGAGGGGGATAACGGCACGCGTGAAATGCTGGAAGATATTTTAGAGGACGAAGAACGCCACATCGACTGGATCGAAGCGCAGCAGGACCAGATCGGGCAGATGGGCATACAGAACTACCTGGTGGAGCAGTTAGGCTGACCAGGCGTTCTCCAGTGTAGACAACCAAAGGCTCCCCGGCGGTCAGGCGGGGCGCCTTTGGTTTGTCCGTTAACTGCGCGTAGGCATTAATATGCACAAACCCACACCGGGCAGGGCAGGGAAAGGATTGGGAGATTGGAAAGGACCCGTCGAGGTATTTTTCCGCTGGTTGAGCCTGAAGTCTGTGCGGGTTAATCATTTAAAGTGACCAGCCCGGCAAATATATAACCGGCCCGCGTTTGTCTCTCTCGCTTTAGCGTTTTTTGGCCATCGCGCAATACCGCGCACTCATTGACCTGTGTCACGGAGCTTAAGCGGAAGACAACACGAGCGCGCTATCAAAGGATGGTACCTTTTTTCCCAGTTGAGCGAGAGACCGGTGAGCATTCTGTGCCAGGTACATATCTTCCGATTATGTTAAATAATCAGAAGGAATTAATGGCATTGACGCGCGGGTTTCTAAGGCATTTTTTGACCTGCGCCGTTATAATGAATGCATAAACACCACTCACTTTGACACCCTGGATGAAAACATGTTGAAAAATATTTTTACCAAAGCGCCCCTCTTTCCGTTTTTATTCGCCTTGTATCCTTTTGTGCATCTTGTTTCTGTGAATTTTAGCCAGATCGAGCCGCTTGCCGGATTACGAACGATCATCATTATGTTTATCATTTGTTTAATCGCTTTCTTATTCTTCTTTGCGCTTACTCATTCTCTGCAACACAGCGGATTACGCAACCTTTTTTCTGTAAATTCGAGTCAGAAATACCCATCGTTCTTTAATAACTTAATGACTTGCCAGCGCAATAATGTTTTCCGATCTGCCACTCCTCGCTGATCTCCATGAGTAAGGCCGAGATCAATCTAAGGCATGAAGCCTCGTTTGGAAATACACCAACCACTCTTGTTCGCCTACGGATCTCTTTGTTGATTCTCTCCAGGCTGTTGGTCGTCCGGATCGTTCTCCGGTGTTCCAAAGGGAAATCAAAAACCGAAAACCCTTCTGCCAGGTTCTCTTCCAGCCATGCCGATAACCGTGGTGCAGAAACAGCATACTTCTGGATGGCTGTTTGGAGTA
>ERZ1026814.179-NODE-179-length-50698-cov-6.989797_pt1 | contig 50698 bp, 40 predicted proteins | sample MGYA00520871_ERZ1026814 | MGnify/ENA primary metagenome ERZ1026814 (study PRJEB33270, sample SAMEA104284478) | anaerobic digester metagenome | biome: Anaerobic digester microbiome; feature: mesophilic sludge digester; material: Anaerobic digester biomass | place... | reverse complement strand
GGTATGTCCCGTACTCCCCGTGGTCGTAATTCTCCAGTGCCGTATAAAAAAGAATAACGGGCATGATCTCATCGACAGGGACCTGGTCCACCCCGTCGGGATCGCGGTTTTCCCCCAGAAACTCATCACAACCTGGTGAAATAAACAGCAATGCCAGTAAAATCCATACTATTCTAGTCAGCTTCATGATTCTTCAGGATTAAAAGGTTGCACTGATATTGAGCGTATAACTGCGGGTATTGGGTATCCCGAGGTAGTCGATGCCGAAAGTCCCCGTTCCTCCGCTGCTACCGGTATAGTTGACCACCGGGTCTGATCCCGAATAGTTGGTCAGCAGGAGAAGGTTCTTTCCTGTGACGGAAAACTGAAGCCCTTTTACGCCGATCTTCCGGGCGAGGGAAGAAGCATCGTAGGCTAGCGTCGCATAGCTGATCCGCGCCAAAGAGGCCTCTTCCACAAAATTCCGGCCCACAGGGGCGTAATAGTTGTTGTAAAAAGCCTGGTCGAACACCACCGGCACCGTGTTGGGAAGGTACGAGCCGTCAGGCTGCTCCACCACCCCGTCAATCAGGATCAGGCGGTTGCGGTAATCCTCCAGCATCTTCGCCTGTCCGCCCGACAGAAGGCTCCGCAGGGTGCCGTTGACCACATCCCCCCCATAGCGGAAGTTGGCCATAACAGAGAGAGACAAAGCTTTGTATTGAAACCGGTTCAACCACCCGGCCGTGAACTCCGGTTCCCGGTTGCCGATCAGCAGGGAACTAGAAGCGTTGATCTTCGGCCTTCCCAATTCGTCGACAATGATCTTGCCCTCCCCGTTGCGGAGGTAATCCTTTCCGGAGAGCGCCATCGTGGAACCGTGGAGGTAGGCAGTCGGACGGATGTCGCTCACCTGTCCGGCATAATGGTAGACTTCCACCAGCTGGTCGGGAAGATCCACCACGGTACCCCGGCTGCGGCCGAAGTTAGTGACCATGTTCCAGGAAAAACCATTCCGTTTCAGCAGGGACTGATCCCATGAAATTTCAAAACCTTCGTTTTTGATATCTCCCTCGTTGCGGGTCTGCAAGATGTTGCCCGAAGCGGGAGACACCCTCACCTCCACGATCTGGTTGGTGACGGACGTCGAGAACCAGGCCACATCGAGGCGGGTTTTGTCGTTAAAGAGCCGCAGGTCAGCCCCCACTTCCCAGGAGGTGGTCATCTCCGGTTTTAGGTAGGGATTGCTGCTCCGGGTGGGATCCACCCCATAACCCCCGTCGGGATGTGGCATGGCCTTGTACCAGTTGTTCAGGCGGTAGAGGGGCGCATCCTTCCCTACTTTGGCCCAGTTGGCCCTGATCTTGGCAAAGGTGACGTACTTCTCCGGAAGGTTGAAAATCTCGGTGAGGATGGCGCCTCCGCTGAAGGAGGGATAGAAGTAAGAGCGGTTTTCCACGGGCAACGTCGAGGAATGGTCATTGCGGCCGGTGATGCCTAACTGGGCAATACCCTGATAATCGAACTTGACCTCCCCGTAATAGCCGTACATGTTCTTTTCGGTGCGGTTCAGGGTGATATCTTCCTTGCGGAAGTCCGAGAGATTGCCCACGCTGTAAAATTCCGGAACGATAAATTCGCGACCACCCAGTCCGGCCGACCTCCCGGAAATCCTTTTCACATCCCATCCTGCCAGGAGTTCCGTCCTCCACTTATCGCCAAGTGCCAGTTCATAGGTCGCCAGCACGCCACCGTTCATCACCCCGCTTCTCCCGTCGGAATAGAAAAAAGAGCCGAGATAACCCAGGTCCTCCGACGTGGGTGTCTGTCCGGGTTCCAGGCTCCACCTGGGCGTGACGATACTTGTGCTTTCCGAGTTGGTCTGGTCGTAGCTGATCCTCCCGGTGAGATCCAGGTTTTTGACGATGTTCCAGGTGACGGACCCCTGTAACAGGGTGCGGGTCGATTCATATTTGCCCTGATCCTCATAACGCGACCACAACGGACTGATGGGGGAATTGTAACGATTGTTGGTGTTTATGTAAAGCCAGCGGATGGTACCGTCGGGATTTTTGTAGTTGGTGATGTCGTCATCGATCGGCCATTGGTATGCCGAACTAATTCCGGCCCCTCCCCGGGAATCCCGCGAAACAAGGTTGGCCATGAAATCGACCGATACTTTCGGGGATACCGTATATTTCGATTTGAAAAGGATACCGTAACGCTGCAGGTAGTCCGAAGGAACAATCCCTTCGTGGCGCACGTAATTTCCCGATGTGTAGGAGGTGAACTTCTCGGATCCCCCGGAAATGGAAAGGTCATATTTCTGGTAGAGTCCAGTTTTCAGAAAATTCCCGGGGTTGTCATATTTCACGGTTCCTTCGGGTGCCAGGGGGCCCCAGCCTCCCATCGATTGTTCCCGGTAAACGCCGTAAGAGCCCCGGAGGTACATCTGCTGGATTTCAGGAACCCGGTACGCCTGGTCCACCTGCACCGAACCGCTGGCTTCCACCCTGATCTCTCCCACCTGTCCCGATTTGGTGGTGATGATGATGGCCCCGTTCGAAGCTTCCTGGCCGTAGAGGGCAGCAGCAGCGGCTCCTTTCAGAACCGTCACGTTCTCAATATCATTGGGATTGATCTCCGCCGCCTTGGTTGCTCCGCCCGATATATGCATCCCGTTGAGGATGAAAATGGGCTCGTTGTTCTGCGCCGGATTGATGGAGGAGATCCCCCGGATCAGGATCTGGGAAGAGGCGGAAGGAGAACCTCCCGTTCCGGAAACCTCTACTCCGGCAACCCGCCCCTGCAGGGCATCCACGAAATTGGTCTGGCGCCCGGCATTCAGATCTTCGGAATTCACCGATTGAACGGCAAAATTCAACCGACGCTTCTCCGACCTGATCCCCATGGCTGTCACCACCACTTCATCCAACCCCCGGATATCCTCCTCCAACACTACGCTGACGGACGTCTGGCCTGAAACGGCAACTTCCCTGATCTTAAAACCTACGAAGGAAAATACCAGCGTGGCGTCTGATGGCACACTCAGGGTGTAACTCCCTTCCGCATTGGTCACTGTCCCATTGACCGTTCCCTTTTCCACAACATTGACACCGGGCAGGGTTCCGCCATCCTTATCCCTGACCACCCCGCTCACCCGAATCCTGCTGTCCTGTCCGCTCCCCGTAAGTTGTTCCTTCTCCGAATGCCCCGGAGGAACTGACGCCAGGGAAATAGGAATGCTGCCGATTACGAGGAATAAAACGATCAATGCCGATCGCAAGAAGTCCCCGGTGGGAACTTCTCCCTTTTTCAATCGCTCTGTAATTTTCATATCATAATGGTATTGGCTATGCTTATTTCACAGTTCAACCTTTAAAATTACTTAAAATTTCCCAATCCCCTGAAGAACCCCCGGAAATTATCATAAGCAACAGCTTATAATTGGCCTCTCGTGAGAGATGGCACAGAAGGAAGGTAATTCGTCGGATCATGAAAAAGCTTTAAAAAAAAACCATTGTTGTCCGGTAAACCGGTGAATTAATATTTTTTATCTCGCAAGCTGTTGGTTTTCAACAACAGCATTTTCAATTTTCAAAAGTAAGCCCCCTGCAATTCAGGGAAGAGTGAGTTTTGATACTTCAGTCGGTTATCTTTAATGATTCCCCGCCAACTTCCTTCAGGGTCTTCCAGGAAACAATAGATATTGATGTAATTCATCAATTGCTGCTGGATTACGGACACCATGTTTGAAAATGACCAACTACGTTTCAGTCTGCTTTTTATTAGCGTCAGCAGTAAATTTGCCAGCAGTGCTGCCCAAATCTGGATTTCAATGGCATTTTCATTGTCGCCAAGAAAGTATTTTAACGGAAAGTTCTGTTTCAGTTGTTTGAACAGCAACTCGATCTGCCATCTTTTCTTGTAAATCAAGGCTATTTTTTCGGCTGTCAGTTCAAAATTGTTGGTAATGAACTCGAATAAGCGACTTTTTTCACTGTCCCAGTAGGCAATTCTCCTTGCCCGGTGTTCATGTTTCTTGTTTTCTCCATATCGCAAAACAATTTCTTCATCTTTCAGGACACCCGAGTCAGCTCCATCCGGAATATCAAACTCTTCCCGGCCTTCCTACAGCGCATTGTCTTTCAGTCTGGTCACATACCAGATTGAGCTTTTCGTGAATGCTTCATATTGCTCATAATCCACATAGGCCTTATCAAATGTTATGATTGATCCTTTTGGTAACCGAAAAACCTCACTCAAAAACATGTGATCATGACGGGCTACTTCACTGTAGCGTATCAGACAAGGAACATTCTCGCCGGCCTTGATGATGGTATGAGCTTTGATTCCCCCTTTCTTCTTACCTTCTTTAGGATTCCGGCCAACTCCTTTAAGGATATCCTTGAAAAGCGACATTGTCGTGGAATCCATGATATAAAGCCGTCTTATATCCTTATCGCTTAACCGGCTGTCCGAGAAAGTAGGTGAATACCTACGGTAAATACCCATGTAAATGTCTACAAATACCTTACTGCTCCTCCTTTTGTTCGCATCTGAGAATGTACTGCGACGTACCAGATATGATAATCCTAAATGGGAAAGCTTATGTACATTAGATAAAAGACCCAAAATCACTTCCCGGATTGATTGAAATCCTTCCAAAGTAACCTGCAGCATTACAATGAGATGATGATAAGTGATAAACTTTTCAACATACCGTTCAACACCGTGTTCCCTGGCTATTTTCTTCATCTCATTCTTGTCAAAGAACTTTATTATCTGGTTAAAAACCGGCTGTCCGATAAAATTTGTACTTTTACTCATGGTTCCTATTTTGTTTTGCAACTTTAAAGGAAACCATACTGGGTTAGCCTATTGAGGCTGGCCCAGTATTTTTTCAAAAAACTTTACCGGACAACAGTGTTTTAAATTAATTAAACATATCGGTTGAGTTCTATTTTGACAGATGACATTTCCAACACAAGGAAAGCATCCTATGAAAGCACGATACCGATTCCGGGCCTGTCGGGAAGCACCACCTTCCCCTCATCGACCTTTACCCCGTCAAACACATCATTGGATATCAAAAGATTTCCGTCGAGATCGGCCCAATCCACCAGAGGCGAGAGCTGGGCTGCCGCCGACACGGCGCAGGAGGTTTCGGTCATGCATCCGATCATCACCTTCATTTTCAGAGCCCGGGCCAGGGCGATCATCTCCCGCGCCGCCCGCAATCCCCCGCACTTCATCAATTTGATGTTAATGCCGGAATAGACGCCATAACAAGGAAGCACATCCTCTACGGTCTGGACAGCCTCATCGGCAAGGATGGGCAGAGGACTTCGTTCCGTCAGCCAGGCAATGTCATCCTTCAGAGATTTTTCCATGGGCTGTTCCACGAAGACCACCCCTTTCCCCGCAAGCCAGTGGCAGAGCTCCAGGGCCTGCTGACGGTCATGCCACCCCTGGTTCACATCCACACACAAGGGAACATCGGTAACCGCCCGCACCGATTCTATCATCTCCCGGTCATCCCCGCGCCCCAGTTTAACCTTCAGAATTTTGAAATCCGAAGCTTCCCGGGTTTTTTCTTTTACTACTTCCGGAGTGTCAATGCCAATGGTAAAACTGGTCAGGGGGGTGTCAGCGGGATTCAAGCCCCACATCCTGTGCCAGGGTTGCCCGAGAACTTTCCCCGCCAGGTCATGAAGGGCAATGTCAACGGAAGCCTTGGCAGCATGGTTGGCAGGAGCGATGGAATTCACATACTCCATGATGTCCTCAATCAACAGGGGATTGTTGAACTGGCCTAGATCAAGCGCAGCCAGGAATTTCGAAACCGACTCCTGGGTTTCCACCAGGTAAGGGGGCAGACTGGCTTCACCATATCCTACGATCCCATTCCATTCCAGTTCGGTGAGCATATCAGGGGTTGTAGTTCTCGAACTTCCCGCCAGGGTAAAAACATGCCTCAGCTGCAGTTCATAGGGTTTAAAACGTAAGACCAGGGGCTGGTCCTTCAGGGTTTTTGTTTTTTCGGGCGATGGCAGGCATCCCGGAAACGTGCCGGCCAGGGCTGAAAAACCGGCAGCCATACCGACAGATTTAAGAAAGTCTCTCCGGCAAGGAAGATTCTTTGGATCTGCTATTGAGTTTTCTCTCTCATTTTTCATTGTCCTGAGATCTTCAAATTTTCAGATTAAAAAATTATTTCGTCAATACCATGGATGATCTTTTACTTTCATATAGCCGAATCGGGATGACAGTCCGGTCATCCGCCTGGAACCCACATACGTAGAAAAGAGATAACGGCTGAAATGGGTGCATGTGCTGTCCATGCTGTTGACCCACACCTGCCCGGAGGAATGTATGACCTCCCGGTTACCGGAATAAATGCCCACATGCACGATGCGCAGGGGCTCCTTTCTTCCGAAGAAAAGCAGATCGCCGGGTTTCAGGTTTTCCTGTTCCGGACCAGCATCGATCACTTCGCCGTATTTAAACTGCTGCGAAGCATCCCTTTCCAGGATGATACCGTTCAGGAACCACACCGTTTTGGTAAAACCACTGCAGTCGATCGCTTTCGAGGAAGTACCGCCCCACAGGTAAGGGATGCCTGTAAACTCCTGGGCTGTCCTGATCAAATTATCTGGCAGGGGGGTTGCATTCCCGGCCCAGGTTGTGAAATCCGTGAAATATGCCGCCCCGGATACGCCCCTCCTGCCATCGGGTAATTCCACCTGCACCGATTTGTCTTTCCCGCGCTTCCCTTTGACAATACATCCGGCAACCAGATCGCTGATTCGCCGGGCACCGGAATCATCGCTGAAAATGACCCCGTATTGTCCGGTAAAAATCATCCTGTCGGAACGGTTCCACGCATTCAGTTCTTCATCTGTAATCTTAACCAGGGAGGAACTATTGGTCCACGACAAATAGTGGTCGGGCGTCTGAATGAAATACCAGTCAAGGTGTTTCTTCAATATCATCACCGGTGTACCCATGGTTGCCTGTGAAACCAATTCCGCCCCATGGTCAGGCTTTGCCCGGAGGTTCGCAACGCTCACCGTAACCAATCCCCGGACCTTTCCCTGCAACGCGGAATCGGGGAGAATTATAAGGCTGTCCAAGGCCTCAAAACCTGATTCACTGACCAAAAGAAGGAGCTTTTCCCTGTTCTCCTGCGAAAGCAATTCGCCCTTCACCACTACTTTTTTCCCGCTCACCTTTTCAAGGGTGACTTTGCACAGACCGGTACGTGCATCGGGGACCAATTCCCTGCACAGCATTTCCGTTTTTTCCTGCAACCGAGTATACCTGCGGTCATAACATCCGGGAAAGATCAAAAGGGAAGCAAAAAGCAGCAAAAGATTCCGATTCATAGGTTTGTTTCATAGCGTTGTCAGAATCCAAAACCTGAAATACCGGTAATCACAAACCTGACACTGCCAACGAATGGTAATGCTGAACCGGGGTGGCATTTCAAGGCCTGGTTTTAATCTCTGAACAATTTCTCTAAGCAAAGATAAGGAGGATGAAAATGCCTTTTATCATAAAGAAAATGTTTAAAAACATAAACTGGTATTACATTCATACAGGTTTACTGTATTCAGGTAACAAAAGCCTTTAAAAAGGGAGAATGTTACAGTGTGTTCCACGCTATTTTCCGGGAGGTGGCAGGTAATCCACCTCCATATGGTAATCCCATTTGTCGAAATAGAGATTTCCCCCGCTCCATTCCACTTCACCTCTCTGGAAATCGTTGGGTTCACTCCGGGGGAATTTTTTCCCCGGGACAAAAGGTGCGCCGATGTTGTCGTTCACGATCAGGCGCCAGGAATCTATTCCCGTCATATAAAAATCCCTGATAACGGGATTATCTGAAGGCAGCCTTCCGAAAGAGATGTCGAGGGGCACCCATCCAACCTGATCGAACCACACTTCACACCAGTCGTGGAGGTTGACTTTCCCGGGGTGGAGCATCCATCCGCTCTGCCATTTCACGGGGACACCCCTGTACCGGGCGAGGGTCATGAACAGCAGTGTTTTCATGCCGCAATCTCCCCTGCGGTTATCAATCACATATTCGGGGATGTTGGGAATGGTGGAGTATTCAAGGGCGCCTGCCCAAGGGATGTTGGTATCAATCCAGTTAAAAATCGCCTGAACAATTTTCAGGGGTTCCTGTTCACTGCCAACAACCCGGTCAGCGAGCTCTTTGATTTTCTCCGAAAACAGGATGTGTGGTTTTTGTTCCCCGGTATAAGCGGCGTACACGCCGGAATTCTTATCACATGTTGAAACGACCAGCACCTGCGGGTCAGAATAGTGTGCCGACGGGGTGAAACTGAATTCCATTTCAAAAAGCGTCGGTTGTCCAGCTACCGCAGGTTGTTCCATGTAAAGGGAACGTTGCATCAATGTGTCAGGTGCAATGAAGTGCTTTTCAGGGGAAGTCCTGATCAGACGGACCTCCTTTTGCCTTGGGTGGACTTCCCGTGGCCAGGGCATCCAGCAACGGATAATTTCTCCTGTGGGAATCGCATCTGCATTGACCGAAAGTGTGTATTTCAGCTTCATGGGCACCGGGATTAACGGCGAATGGGCATCACCTGCCGAACAGATTACCGCTGCCGCATGATCCATTTTAAAGAGGTCAAAATCATCAGGCGTCAGGATCTTCTCGTGGTCCTTCAGCAGGGTCTGATGATCCAATATCCGCTTCAGGTTGGAGGCCGCCCTTCTGAAATAACGTTTTTCACCATCTATATTTCTGTATTCCAACCAATTGAGGTTCTCCCACTGCTGTTGTTCCTCAGGTCGGAATTCTTTGAAAATGGTGCGGAGTTGCTCCTGAACATCGGTTTCAGAGAGAGAGAAATCATGACGGATGCGCATGGACTGATCCTGCAGGGAGTCCAGCAAGGTCATCAGCAACGTATCGTCACGAAAAACACCTCTTAAGGAATCGGCCAAATGGGTTACCTCGCTGAAATTTCCACGGGCAAATTCACTTTCAATTCTTTCGGTTACAGCCTCCCGGTCCGGATGTGTCACACAGCCACTCAACAGCACCACAGAGCAAAACAGGGTTACAATCAGTCTTCTCATAAATTTATTTTTATGGTTTGCTACAGAACTCCTCTTCCGTCGCATTAATAAAATCAGTAGATTTATCCAAAATTACGCTGATTCTATCCATAAAAACCAGAAAAATCAATGAAAACTTTTCACCATGTCCCCATCTTTTTGCTGTTGGCATTTTGTTGTCAGATCCACCAGGCTGATGCTCAGAAAGTTAAAACAGGGCTCGAAGTCCTTCAAAAGAACAATTTTTTCCTGCTGAAGGGTAAGAAAGTCGGTTTGATCACCAATCCTACCGGTATTGACCGCAACCTTCAGTCGACGGTTGATATTTTCCACAACTGCCCCGATTTTGAACTCATGGCCCTTTTTGGTCCGGAACATGGGGTGCGCGGTGATTACGGAGCAGGCGATTATGTAGAAAACTACACTGATCCGCACACCGGGCTCCCGGTATACAGCATCTACGGAAAAACACGAAAACCCACCCGGGAGATGTTACAGGGGATCGATGTGCTGGTCTATGACATTCAGGACATCGGCTCCCGTTCCTACACCTATATCAGCACACTCGGACTGGCCATGGAAGCGGCTGCCGAGAACAACATACAGTTTGTGGTGCTTGACAGGCCCAACCCCCTGGGAGGCATCAAAATGGAAGGGTTGCTCACCCAGCCTGAATTCGTTTCCTTCGTCAGCCAGTTTCCCATTCCCTATGTGCACGGGCTCACCGTGGGAGAGCTGGCACTTTACCTGAACAGCGAAGGACTTCTCTCCGAAGGTGTGGTGTGCGATCTTGCCGTGGTGGCCATGAAGGGGTGGAAACGAAAAATGACCTTTAACAAAACCGGGCTTCCCTGGGTGCTTACTTCCCCCCATATTCCCCATGAATTTTCACCATGGTTCTACCCGGTTTCGGGAATTTTGGGAGAGCTCTATGTCATGAGCATCGGAGTTGGCTATACCCTCCCCTTTCAGCTCTTTGCCGCCGAATGGGTCGAAGCCGAAAAACTGACCGCTGCCCTCAACGGCCTTACCCTCCCCGGCGTCTCATTCCGGCCTGTCCACTTCACCCCCTATTATAGCACAGGCAAGGGAACCATCCTCCACGGCGTACAGCTCCACATCACCGATTTTGAAAAAGCCAATCTCTCCCTTGTACAGTTTTATGTTATACAGGAGTGCTACAAACTGTATCCTGACAAAAACCTCTTCGACATGTGCAATCCTTCCCGGCTGGGCATGTTCGACAAGGTATGCGGTTCCGATATCATTCGCAAAACTTTTACACAAAATTTCCAGGTAGCAGACATCGAAACCCTCTGGATGCAGGAAATCCCTGCTTTCCGGGAAAAGGTGAAGCGATATATGCTATACAAATAAGGCTGAGGTTGTTTCCTCCGCCAACCACCTTGGTAAACCTTCGGTGGCCAATGAAGTTTCGGACTTGGGTCGACAAAGTTGCCTCCGTCCGACGAAGCCGGTGTCCGAAAAAGGCTGCGGTTTTCTCCTACCCTAAAGTTAGGGTATCTGAAGAAGGATGACGTTGTGAAAAAGAACCCATATCTATCAGAGGGACAACCCGAAGGATTTAATATAATAACCAGCGGTACAACCCTGGCGACACGCGGTCAGCGGTGGTGCACGGTCGGACAGGTTTAACTAAGTAGAAAAATATCTTAACTTCGCACCGCAGTTCAAAAAAATGAAAAGATCCCTTCTGTTTTTGCTTGTCCTGGCGTTGTTCAAAACCGTCGCGGGAACCGTTTATTACCTTTCGCCATCCGGATTGGATACCAACAACGGCACGTCACTTGATTCGCCCTTGCGGATGCCCGACAAGGCCGTTGCCAAAGCCGTCGCCGGTGACACCATCCTGGTCCGCGGGGGGACTTATTCCATTTCTTCAACACTCTATCTGAAACAAAGTGGAACGTCGGAGAAAAAAATCCATTTCCTGGCATGGCCGGGGGAATCACCCCTGTTTGATTTTTCAGGAACGGCAACCGGGAAAAGGGGGATCAGTCTGACTGGCAGCCATTGGGTCATCAGGGGCCTCTTTATCACAAAAGCGGGTGACAATGGCATGATCATTTCGGGAGGAGCATATAACCTCATTGAAAACTGCCGCTTTTCAGAAAATAAAGACACCGGATTGCAACTAGGTGCGGGTGCCCACGACAACCAGATCATCAACTGCAATTCCTGGTATAACGCCGACCCTACCGACTACGCCGACGCCGATGGGTTTGCCCCCAAAATGGATGTGGGCATCAACAACTATTTCTATGGGTGCAGGGCCTGGCAGAATTGCGATGACGGATGGGACGGATACCTGCGGAACGGCAACAATGCCTCCACCATCCTGGAAAACTGCTGGACCTGGGGGAACGGCTACCTGAAGGATGGAAGCGACCCCGGACCAAAGGCCAATGGGAATGGATTCAAAATGGGTGGCAGCGATGATAAAACCCTCCGCCACCATGTTGTTCTAAAAAACTGCCTTGCTTTTGACAACAAATCGAAAGGATTCGACCAGAATAACAACAAGGGATCCATGACCATTTACAACGGCACGGCCTTCCGCAACAAGGGCAACGATTTCAGCATCCCTTCCGCTCTTCCTGCTGGAGAAAAGGCGGTGGTAAAAAACAGCTTGGCAGCCCAGGGGAACAAAATCAACCTGGGGAGCTTTGTCATCCAGGAAGTCAACAGTTGGAATGGCGGTTTTACGGTCACATGGAATGATTTTGTAAGCCTTGACACCACCGGGGTGTCGGGACCCAGAAAGGCCGACGGAAGCCTGCCTGATTTATCTTTTCTGAAGCTTTCTTCCGGAAGTGACCTGATTGATGCCGGCGTGGACGTCGGACTGCCTTTCTACGGGCTTAAACCAGACCTGGGATGCTTTGAATGGGATGCCACCACCCATGCAAGAATTCCACTGGCAAACCACCAGAATGTTTATGATATAAAACTCCTGAAAGCAGAAAGATCATACGCGGATTTCAGTTTTAATCCCGGCCAGGCAGACTTGATATACGCATCCCTGGTCACGATTCAGGGGGCTCAGGTCTGGCAATCACAGATCCGCACTTCCGGTGCCGCGCGTGTACATGCCAGAATAGACCGGAGAAGCATTCCTTCAGGAATATATGTTCTGACCCTCGCCACTTCTTCAAGGAGGGAGGCGTTGAAATTATTCCTGCCCTGATCACATTGAGGTTGAGGCTGTCGGTCACATCATTCATGAACATCTTCCGGCTGACGAGGAGAGAATCCCTGCTTTCCGGGAAAAGGTGAAGCAGTACATGCTGTGCAAGTAAGGGATGCGCCCTGTTTTAGGTGTTTGAGCTCTCCTCAGAACCGCACCATCCGGTACCCCCTGGCCTTTAATTCCTGAATGAGGTCACCCAGCCGGTTGTAGAATTTATCGGTCCGGTCGGGATGGGTACCCAGGTGGATCAAAAGGATAGCCCCCCGCAATCCCGCAGAATGAGTTTCTTCAAAGCGCAAAAGTCTTTCCATCAACTGCTCCGAACTTTTATAAGAGGCCATGTCAGGCGTCGTATAGTCGGCATTGGTGCCGGTGCCGGGGGTGAAATTAATGACCCGAAGGCCCATTTTCTCCGACCATAGGCAGATCGTGGAATTATACCATTCGTACGGAGGAAGGAAACAGGAGATATTCCGTCGGGGGATTCCTGCCCGCTTCAGTTCCTTCAGATTATCCCGCAGGTCTTTGCGGAAGAGTCTTCGGCCAACCAGCAGGGAGTCGCGCATTTCCCAGGCATTATACAGCAGATGCCTGTCGGAATGGGGCCCCAGAAAGTGGCTCTCCCGCCGCATCCGGGCAATCATCTCCCGGTACCGGGGATTCCGGAGAAAATTGCCGGTAAGGAAAAAGGAAGCCGGTACCCGGTGTTCCTGAAGAACATCCAGAATTTTCTCTGCCCCTTCCCCGAATTCATCGGCAGAAAAGATCAGGCTGACCGTTTTCAGTGTGGTATCGGTTCGGATGATCGCCCCTTCGCTATCCTTTATGGTGTTGGAACAAGGCGAACCAAGCTGGCCAAAGCATAGCAGGGTGGGCCGCCCAAACAGGAGGAAGCACAGAAAAGCAAATTTCAAAAAGGTATTCATTTTGCTTCAAAAAAGTCCATCACTTGTTTCACCAGCTGTACACGTATTTCCTCATCCTGGATGGTTTCGAGGGGAAATCCCAGCACCAGGGTTCGGTAAGGGCCTTTCCAGGCTACTCCGGCACTGATGTGGGTGTCTGCGTACCGGAATGCTGTAAAGGCATCCCCTCCTGCAGGTTCAATGCCGTCGGGCGATTCCACGCCATAGATCTCAGGGGAGTAACCGGTGTTGAATCGTCCCTTCAGGGCGAACCACGGTTTACCGTAATCGGCAGAATAGAAATCGCCTCTCCGTGAGGCATGGCCTGTGCGGGGTTTAAAATGAAGCACCCGTGCCGCAAATTGAAGAGCTGTGGTATCTCCTGTTTCCATCAGTTCGGTCCCGGGATAGGCTCCCGTGATCAGAAGGTTTCCGCCGCCGGCGGCCACTTGGCTGATCTTGCGCATCAATCCGGGGGTATATATGGAAAAATCCTTTTTTGACGGATCTTTCAGCGAAGGTGTGGATTTTTCCTCTCCCAGCAGAATATCGATTGCTGCGTATCCCGAGACATCAAAATTGTCGTCTGAAAAAACCTCATCGCTTACCGACACGAAGTTGTACCCGGCTTTGTTGAATGCTCTTCCGTGGATCCGGGAGAAGTCAAAACTATTCCCGGGAATGCATAGATCTTCCATCTCGTTTGAACTGCTTCCCCAGCCGGGATTGTCGTCATCGGTCCACGGATTTTTCCGGTTGAAATCATACTGGTCGCCGGCAGCAATGGTTTCGGCGATCCAGGGAACGCCACGGTCGTGCCACCACTCGACACCCGCTTTTTCAGGAGTATCGAAAATGGCAGGGGCGCTCACCCTGTCAAAAGCATTAATGATTAATACGGTTCCTTTGGCGTTTTCCACGAATCCGGCTGAGAGGACCTCACCAGGAAAGCTTTCTCCCCCGCTGTTCAGTGCGGTGATTCTGAAATCGGAGGGAGCATCCCGGGGTGTAAGGGGAAGCGAACAGGAGGTGCCGGAGACCTCCACACCCTGGTTCCACCCCAGGTTACCGGAGCGGCGGTATACTTTATACCCTCCGGGAATAGCGGAAGGTTCCAGCGGATCCTCCACGGGTTTCCAGGAGAGTTTTACCATCTCCTCCCCCTCCCTCAGGATGGCAAAGTGGGATATCGGCAGGGGATGCACCACACAGGGCCTCCCTTCGCGAAACGACTGGAAGCGGAGCATGCCCTTGTAGATAGCCCGGCTGACGTCAAAGCGGAAGCGGGGATCGAGGCCAAAACGCATGTCAGCAAGATTCTGATGCGAAAGCAACTCCAGGAGCATTGCCGGCACATTGGGACGCCACGCTTCGGAGTATTGCCGGTCCCACAAAGCCCGGCGAGTCCAGTCCGGATTATACAGGGTCCTGATGTCCTCCACAAGCTGGGTCTGGATCAGGTCGGTCAAGTCACGGCTGGCCATCCGGGAACTCCCGTCGGGGAAACCCCCCCCGTCGGCCCAGGTACTGTAAATCCCCAGGGTTCCGATCACCGAATCGTCGGAGGTGATCCCCGCATCGGTATGGAAGGCAAAGGCCAGATCCACGGGAATCCCCAGCCCTTCCACATTCCTGTTTTTTGTGGGACCTGCCGGACTTCCCACCAGGTAGTTGACCCATTCGCCCCGTGACATGTAGTCGTCGTTGTAGTCGTTTTTCCCTTCGTTCAGGCTATATACCAGGGTATCGGGGAATCCCGCATACTGCAGGTAGTAACGCGCGCCCTCCCGGTACCTTGACTTTCCGCTGGTCTTCCAGGAAAACCAGTTGGAATCCGTGGTGGCCACCTCCCCTGAAGGAGTGCTTCCGTCGGTCGCCGACTTCTGGTTGGGAATCACGGCTCCGCCCGGACGACGGGCCACGTTTCCCATTCCCCCGCCAAAACGTACGGCATCCACCGAAATAACCTCCCCCGGTTTCCCGGAAAGACTCACCGACACCGCACCGAACCCCCTTTTCTTTTCTTTGGCGTCCGTTGATCCCTCTTCTTGTATTTCTCCGGAATCTATCGTTGCCGGAACGTTATCAAAGCCAGTCTCCCGGGTGAAGGCTCCCTCCCCGAAATGACCACTACCCTCTTCGGGACCAAAGAGATAGGTTCCAAGGTATACCCAGGTGCCTCCCCCGATCCGCTGGTTCACCAATAGGGTATCCCTGCCCCCGCTGTAAGCAACGGTCACCCTCACTTCCTGAGAACTCTCCGGAAAACGCTGCCATGAGAGATAAACCGCATATTCCCCGGGTTCCGGAGAAGCAGAAAAGAGAACCTCTTCCCTGCTACCGGGCGTGGACTCAAAAAGCAGGGAGGTCCCCGCCTCAAAAGGATTTTGACCGGGGAAGAGGGTGTCGGCCATCATAAAACCTTTAGAAATCACCCGGTAATCTTTTCCCTGAGGCAGGATAACCTGTCCCCCGTCAGTGGAAACATCGTTGTCCGTGATGAACTCCCGGGGCTGCCAGTCCCGCTCGACTGGCAGCAGGACCGTGGCCCCGCTGTTTTCGAGCATGGGTACCAGAAAGGGCATCACATACCCTTTGGTATATATATCCTCAACGGTTCCGAAGAGCCGCGCACGCTGCCACTCCCAGCGGTCGAGCTTCGACTCGTAATACCAGCCATGACTGCTCCATAAGGCGATGTTGTTGTTGTAAAGCCCTGATTCCGCAGGGCGCTCAACGGCCTTTTTGACCAGCGGAATGCGCATTCCCCTGCCTAAGGGAACCCGGCGTGAAAGATCACCCGAAAGCGAATTCCTGAAATAGTCGGGCACCAGTTCCTCCACCCTCCAGTTACCGGCAAACATTTCTAACACATAATCCCGGTATTTCCTTCCCAGAAGATCCCTGACCGACTCCCGGAGCCGGACACAATGCTCCTCCCTGACCGGAATATGGGAAAGTGCTGGGGAGAAAAAAACTTCCAAACGCTTTTCACCTGTATGTACAAAAACAGAATCAGGGGAAAACCGCCCGGTATGTTTCCACTCCGGAAAAGGAGAGACCCATTTTTTCAGATTTTTCAGAATCTTCTGTTCGGGAGTCTTGCCACCGGGAATCTTTGCACTCCCGGTGAACGGAAAAACTAAAAACAGAATAACCAAATGGATGCTTATCGAAAAGCGTTTTAGAAACCTCATATGCCGGATGTTTTTAATTCAACGGTCTGTAAAAAATCAGATTTATGAATGCGATTATTCAGCGAACTCACCTGTTCCCTCCATTTTGAACTAGTGCAATTTTTGAACAAGTTGGTGCTTCATTTAATTTCCACGTCCCTAATTTACACCTTTTCTCACAGGTTTCTATTTATTGTTATTCCGATGTCTTTTGAAACTAACAAAGTTAAGTCAATCGGTGGAATGAATCCCGTAGTGCCAGATTGATTCGGGCTTGCATATTCTCAGAATCATCAAATTGAAGATAACTGGTTTCCATTACATCATTACACATCTGACCGAATAACTGATTTAGCGGACTTGAATAACAGATAAAAATGTAGTTTTGATGTTTTTAAAATTCTTTGAATTATGAAAATTGTGGTATTGGACGGATATACGCTGAATCCCGGGGATCTGACATGGGATGGGCTTGCCGAACTGGGAGAACTGACGGTATACGACCGGACGGCAGCCGTTGAAACGGTGGTGCGCGCCGCCAGGGCTGAAATCATTTTCACCAACAAGGTCATCCTTTCCAGGGAGGTGCTTGCTCACCTGCCGGAATTGCAGTTTATCGGCGTCCTTGCCACGGGATACAACGTCGTAGACATCGCCGCCGCCGCGGAAAAGGGAATCGTTGTAACCAATATCCCTGCTTATAGCACCCCTTCCGTGGCGCAGATGGTTTTCGCCCACATCCTCAATTTTGCCAACCGCGTGGAACTGCACGCCACGGAGGTGCGCAACGGGAAATGGACCGGCCACCGTGATTTCTGTTATCAGAGCACTCCCCAGACCGAAATTGCGGGGAAAACCCTGGGAATCATAGGCTTCGGTAAAATCGGGCACAGCGTGGGCCGGCTGGGCCATGCCTTTGGGATGAAAATCCTTTTCCATAACCGGAGCACCAAAAAAGATGCCCCGGCATGGGCCACCCAAGTATCCCTGGAACAGCTCACCCGTGACAGCGATTTCATCAGCCTCAACTGTCCGCTGACCCCCGACAACAGGGAGTTCGTGAACCGGAAGCTCCTGTCCCTTATGAAGTCTTCAGCTTTTCTTATCAATACTGGCAGGGGGCCCCTGATTCACGAAGCCGACCTGGCCGACGCCCTCAACAGGGGGATCATTGCCGGTGCCGGTTTGGATGTGCTGGGAAAAGAACCGCCACACCCACACAATCCTCTCCTGACCGCCCGCAACTGCTTTATCACCCCCCACATGGCGTGGGCCACCCTAGAAGCCAGAAACCGGCTGATGGGTATTGCCGTCGAAAACCTCAGAAGCTTTCTTGAGGGAAATCCCCGGAATGTCATTAAAGCCGGATAACAGCCCCCCCTGGCCGGTCAGAAAACATGCTGATGCCGGCATCATACACTGCCCCGTTTGTTGAGGGCTGCCAAATCTGGTATTTTATAGCGTTTCTGAGTTGTATTATCAAGCCAGGAAGCTGAGCAGGATACCTGCCGCCACGGCACTGCCGATCACGCCCGCCACATTGGGTCCCATGGCGTGCATCAACAGGTGGTTGGTTTTGTCATACTCCAGACCCACGACCTGAGAGACACGGGCACTTGCGGGCACTGCGGAAACTCCGGCATTCCCGATTAACGGATTGATCTTATTCCCCTCTTTCAGGAAAAGGTTGATGATTTTAACGAACATCACCCCGCCAAATGTAGCGATAAAGAAGGAAGCTGCCCCCAAAATAAAGATTCCCACTGACTTGGCGGTCAGGAAAGTGGTGGCCTGGGTGGAAGCGCCCACGGTCAGACCGATCAGAATGGTGACAATATCAATCAGGGTACCTTTTGCTGTGTCAGCCAGGCGTTTTGTTACGGTACTTTCCTTCAACAGGTTGCCTAAAAAAAGCATGCCAAGCAAAGGCAGAGCACTGGGCACTAAAAAAGTAGTCAGCAACAATCCGCTGATCGGGAAAACGATCTTTTCGGTTTTAGAAACGGCACGGGCCGGTTTCATCCTGATAAGCCGCTCCTTTTGTGTGGTGAGTAACCTCATCACCGGGGGCTGGATCACCGGTACCAGAGCCATGTAAGAATAAGCCGAAATGGCAATGGCGCCCATCAGGTCAGGAGCCAGCTTCGAAGAGAGGAAAATGGCCGTCGGACCGTCGGCACCGCCGATAATTCCAATGGCACCTGCTTCTGTAGGAGTATACCCCAAGGCCAGGGCAATGGCATAGGCTCCGAAGATCCCCAACTGGGCAGCCGCCCCGATCAGGATCAGCTTGGGATTGGAAATCAATGCTGAAAAATCGGTCATCGCCCCAATCCCGAGAAAGATCAACGGAGGATAAATTCCATGCAAAACCCCAAAATAAAGGTAGTTGAGTACGCTTCCTGATTCATAGACCCCAATCTCGTTCCCGGGTAAAAAGGCGATATTGCCCACCAGCATCCCGAATCCGATGGGCACCAGCAACATGGGCTCAAATCCTTTGGCAATGGCCAGGTAAATAAAAATCAGGCCGAAGGCGATCATGATCAGATGGCCGGCAGTAAGATTGGCAAAAGCAGTGAAGGAGAGAAACTTCTCCAGATGCTCCAGCACAAAACTGAAAAAATCTCCGGAATAGTCCATACTTTATTCTCCTATGACGATTAGAACATCTCCCTCCATCACCGCATCCCCCTTTTGTTTGAGAATGGAAGTGACCTTTCCGGGCTTATCCGCTTCAATGCTGTTTTCCATCTTCATGGCTTCCAGAATCAGTAGTTTCTGTCCCAATTTTACCGTATCTCCTTCCCTGACCAATACTTCCAGGATTACCCCAGGCAGGGGCGACTTGATACTGCCTGCTCCCTTGGGAGCATCCGGTCGACTCGTTTTGGCCTGCGACGGCACCGAATCGGTCGAGGGCACCGCTACCGATCGCACCAGCTTGGGCGTCTTGGAGGGCCTGATGTCCTTGTTGACCTCCACATAAAACTTGGTACCATTCACCTCGATTTCGGCAACATTGTCCTCGATGCTGAGCACTTCCGTCTCATACTTGTTACCGTTTATTGTAAATTTAAACCGCTTCATTGATTATTATTTTGGTGATTTTCTTAATCCGTAAAATTTGGAACTCCACGGCGAATAGGCCCGGGATACTTTGTTGATTGTCAGGACGGTGTTCTCGGCATCGTGCAACTCACTGGAGTATAGGTAGAGGGTCATAGCAATGGCGGCGTTGATTTCACCGGTAATCGCCAAACCCTCCTGGTCGGAATCTGGTGATTCTGCCTTTCCAGCTTTCGCCTTGGTGATCAAACGGGCGTTCAGTTGCTTATTCACATTAATGGCCAGCAATCTGCTTGTCATCTTGAAAAATAAGTAAAGTGCTGCCAGCGCCATGAAAACCACTCCCATGGCGATCATGGCCATTCCTGCCCCTGAAGGGTCAAATTGTGCAAACCGATCTCCGGAAGAGATCACCGGTTCCGTATTGTTATTGGCATTGGGCGTGGTTTTAGGCAGATTCATCCACACAGATCCACCATCTTCCCTGCGGCCGTATGATATATCCGTGATCATGTCATGGGGAATGGTCAGGGAATCAATCAGGGTTTTTCCGTTCCCTTCAAACAGGGCAATGGTCTTGCCCGGCTCCAGAATGAAATTCAGGTGCAGAATTCCATAGGTAGGCTTATTGTCAGCCCAGAAAACAAGATAACTTCTGGGAGGAATCTTTGTCAGCTCCTGGCCCTTGGCAATGGGGTACTTAGTGGGATTTGACAGGTCATCGGTCAGGTACAGCCCCCCGATGTCCACTTTGTTGTATGCCGTATTGAAGATCTCGATCCAGGGGCTGTGTTTGCCAAAATCGTCCACATAGTTGGAATCATTGTACACAAGCACTTCATTGATCCGCAGATCCATGGTACTTTGAGCTCCTGATTCCGTAGAAAAGATGGAAAACAGTAATACGGCGCCGGCTACTGTAATGAATTGCCTTAATTTCATCATTCCGGGTATTACAAAGGTAAATTGCTATGCTTTTTTGGCGGATTGACATCCTTTTTGGTAGCCAGTGCCTGCAGCGCCCTGATGATCCGGAAACGGGTGTTGCGGGGCTCGATCACATCGTCGATATAACCGTATTTTGCCGCATTGTAAGGATTGGCAAACTCATTCTTGTACTCTTCCTCTGCATTGGCAATAAAGGCGGCTTTTTCCACCGGATCTTCTATCTTTTTTATCTCCTTGCTCATCAGCACTTCGATGGCCCCCTTTGGACCCATTACGGCAATTTCAGCCGTAGGCCATGCATAATTGATATCTCCGCGCAAATGCTTGGAACTCATCACACAGTAAGCGCCGCCATAGGCCTTCCGCAGGATGATGGTTATTTTCGGAACCGTAGCCTCCCCATAAGCATAAAGAAGTTTGGCACCGTGACTGATGATGCCGCCATACTCCTGGGCAGTGCCGGGCAGAAAGCCGGGAACGTCTTCAAGGGTGATAATCGGAATGTTGAAGGCATCGCAGAAACGTACAAACCGAGCAGCCTTGCGCGAAGCATTGATATCGAGCACCCCTGCCAGATAGGCCGGCTGGTTGGCTACGATACCCACCGAAATGCCGTTGAAACGGGCAAAACCGATCACAATGTTGGAAGCATAATAGCGGTGCACCTCCATGAATTCGCCATAGTCCACGATACCATGGATCACATCCTTCACGTCGTAAGGCTTATTGGGATTGTCGGGAATAATCTCATTGAGGCTATCTTCCAGACGGTCGATGGGATCATCGCAATGAACCAGGGGCGCCTCCTCCAGGTTATTCTGGGGAAGATAGGAGAGCAGTTTCCGGATCAAGGAAATCCCTTCCTGCTCATCATCGGCTACAAAATGGGTCACCCCCGACTTGGAAGCATGAACCATGGCGCCTCCCAGTTGCTCGTCGGTAACCACCTCGCCGGTAACCGTTTTTACTACCTTGGGACCGGTAACGAACATATAAGAGGTGGCTTTGCTCATCACAATAAAATCAGTCAGGGCGGGTGAATAAACCGCACCTCCGGCGCAGGGGCCGAAGATGGCGGAAATCTGCGGCACGACTCCTGAAGCCATGATGTTGCGCTGGAAAATCTCGGCATAACCGGCCAGGGAAGTCACCCCCTCCTGGATACGGGCACCCCCCGAGTCATTGATCCCGATCACAGGTGCCCCCATCTTCGTGGCCGCATCCATCACCTTGCAGATCTTTTGCGCAAAAGACTCACTTAACGACCCGCCGAATACGGTGAAATCCTGCGAGAAGACATACACCAGACGGCCATCAATGGTGCCGTAACCGGTCACCACCCCGTCACCCAGAAACTTCGTCTTCTCAATGCCAAAATTGGTGCAGCGGTGCGAAACAAACATGTCAAACTCCTCGAAACTCCCCTCATCCAATAATAACTCAATCCGCTCACGGGCAGTCATCTTGCCCTTCTCATGCTGTATGTCGATCCTCTTCTGACCACCGCCCATTTTGGCTTTCATGCGCAAGTCGATCAACTGCTTTACTTTGTCCTGATTGTTCATAGGTCATGAATTTTGTTTTTCTTATTCCGCGCAAAACTCCGTTAAAACTCCGAATGTGGATTTCGGATGAAGAAAGCCGATATTCAGGCCTTCAGCACCCTTCCGGGGAACTTTGTCAATGAGCCGTACTCCATTTTTCTCGGCATTCCCCAAAGCTTCACCCACCTTATCCACGGCAAAGGCAATGTGATGGATACCCTGCCCCTTGTTGGCAATAAACTTGCCGATGGGCCCTTCGGGATCGGTGGACTCCAAAAGTTCAATCTTGGTCTGACCTACTTTGAAAAAAGCAGTTTTAACCTTCTGGTCGGCCACCTCTTCCACAGCATAACACTTCAAACCGTAAACCTTTTCATAAAAGGCAACCGCCTCCTCCAGGTTTTCCACGGCAATTCCAATGTGCTCAATATGAGTAATATTCATAATCAGATATTTATAAATTCTTTGTCTCAGTTAAAATAGTCATAACGGTCAAAATAACGGAAAGAAATGATTCCAAACCCTGATTTTCTTTAGCCAACAGGACAATACCCATTCTTTATATCTGGTCTAAATAAATGAGGCAGGAAATCTTTCCTGCCTCATTTACCGGTCATTTGCCATCCCGGACAAGTAAAAATGGGTTCCGAACCTTTCGAAGGCTGCTTTTTCGAGTTCTTCACGTACACTGTGGGTAAATGCGGATAGATCTTACCGGTCAAAAACCTGGTTTCGGAAATTGGGTTGCATCATTCATGTTCGGGTTCGGTATGGATGCTGATCAGCGTGTTCTCCCCGAACCGCTCCTTCAGTCGGAATTCGATGACATTGTTAAGGTTGTGAGCTTCGACAATGGTGGTTTCGTTCTTTACCCTGACATGAATGTCAACCACGATCCTATTGCCGTTTTTGCGGGTCCGGAGGTCATGGGGCTCCAGGACGCCCTCCACCTGGCCAACGATTTCCATGATGCTTTTCTTAGTTTCCTCGTCGAGTGATTCTTCGAGCAACTCCCGGAGGCTTCCCCGGGTAATCTGCCATGCCACTTTCAGGATAAACAAACTGACCACGATGGCTGCCAGGGGATCCAGTATTCTCCAACGATTTCCCAGGAGGATGGCGCCACCAATCCCCACCAGGGTTCCCACAGAAGAAAAGGCATCGGAACGGTGGTGCCAGGCGTTGGCAATGACGGCCTGGCTGTTGATTTCATCCCCCGTTTTTTTCGTGTAGCGGAAGAGCCATTCCTTAACAATAATGGAAACCAATGCCGCCACCAGGGCTATGATCCCCGGAGCATCGATGGATTGCCCGAGAACCAGCACGGACCATACATTTTTCGCCCCATTGTACAAAATTCCCAACCCCACAAACAGGAGGGCGATCCCGATAAAAGCCGTGGCCAGGGTTTCATATTTCCCGTGACCGTACTCATGATCCTCGTCCGCGGGCTTTTTCACCATCCGGAAGCTCACCAACACCACAATATCGGTGATGAAATCAGACAAAGAATGAATAGCATCGGCAAGCATGGCTCCACTCCTCCCGATAACCCCGGCCGCCAGCTTAAAAACCGTCAACACAAGGTTGATCAAAAAACCCACCCAGGTAACCCTGTTTGCCTTTCCGGCCCTTATTTCCTCACTGTTACCATTTCCTTCCATCTGTCACAAATGATGATTCAAACCACAAAAGTAGGTTTTTTTGCTTTCTTTCAGGGGAAATATCTTTCCAATGTCATTCTGAACCCAATCTCCCGTGAAGACCCGGCCCCGAATTGGCCATGTTAAATCTTACCCGCTTGCAGGCTGGAAAGAATGAATCTTATGAATTTCCGCATGATTTTCCGATATTTGCAGCTTATAAATCAATCGTGCCCTATGTTTCTCCTTATACTCTATCTTCTTCTCGCACTTTGTATTTCGTTTCTCTGCTCGGTCATGGAAGCGGTCCTGCTTACAACGCCCCTGTCCTATGTAGCGGTTAAAGCCCAGGAAGGTTCAAAATCAGCCCCTGGTTTCATTAAGTTGAAACAAAATCTGGATCGCCCCATTACGGCAATCCTTACCCTGAACACTATTGCTCACACCATCGGGGCGGCAGGCGTAGGAGCCCAGGCAACGATCGTTTTCGGCGAGGCATGGTTCGGGGTGGTTTCGGTAGTGCTTACCCTGTTGATCCTGGTCCTTTCGGAAATCATTCCCAAATCAATCGGTACCCGTTATTGCAGGGAACTATCGCTGGTTTCGGTTAATATCATCCGGATCATGATGTTTGTTACCTACCCCTTTGTATTGCTTTCCGGAGTTATCACCAGGATCTTTGCCAAAAAAGGGGACGAGCAAACCGTAAGCCGTGAGGAAATTTCGGTCATGGCTTCCATAGGACGTAACGAGGGTGTTTTTGAGGAAAAGGAACAACGGATCATTCAGAACCTGATACGGCTTAAATCGGTCAATGTGTCAGAAATCATGACGCCCCGGGTGGTGGTGACAGCCGCCGATGAAAACATGGGATTAGAGGAGTTCCTTCAGAAAAAAGAGTTTCTCTATTACTCAAGAATTCCGGTTTATTCCGGGTACTTCGAAAATATTACAGGCTATGTCTTCCGGGAACAGGTTTTTGAGAAACTGGCCGAAGACCAGGTCAATCTTAAACTCAAAGACCTCAGGAGAGAAATTGTGGTCTTCTATAAATCAAAACACCTGTTCAGTGTTTGGGAAACCCTGCTGAATAAAAAAGAACAAATTGCAATTGTAGTCGATGAATACGGTGGAATCGACGGTATCGTCACCATGGAAGATATCGTGGAAACGCTTCTGGGCTTTGAGATTGTTGATGAGAAAGACAAAATAGCCGATATGCAGCAATTTGCCCGTGACCGCTGGAAAAAAAGAAGACAGAAATACGACGACCTCCTTGACAATACCGCCGGGCAACCCCAGGTGGCAAAATCAGAAGAGACAATTCCATGATGCCGGAACCCTAAGGTCTCGATTCATCCGTCGTGCTTTCTTACACCCTGCAATAGAGATTAGCCCGGCATCCTCAAAGCACACCCAAACCCCAAAATCATCCCTGAGGGGAAGTTCTCCTTGCAGGACCTTCCCTCAGGGATGATTGGCAACTTTGAACCATTTTCCGATAGCGCTAAATGTTTCTGCGGATAATCACATTAAATTTACCGCTCCACTCTTCAGCGATATGCAATTCATTATTGAGTGTCATATCTTCCTCATCGGTGTAAAGCGGAAAAACCAACGCTGGCGCTGATTTTTCGCGGGGGGTAAAACAGAGCGCTATGGAGCTGAACAAAATGGCATTCTCCTTTGATCCGTTTTCGAGTAATTTTTTCTCCACAGAGCAACCGGTATATTTCTTCAGGTCGGCAAGGATGATTTTATTCTGGGGATTTCCCTGAATAAGGAAGGCTGCCTTTTCATGTTCACGGTCCAGGCCGATGACCTTATTACTCCATGATTGGTGTTCGCTGATTTCGATTCCCTCTTTCTGCCCCAGAGCTGCCAGTTCCTTTTCAAGTTTTCTTTTTCCTGCCCCCTGGGTATGGATCAGCCACCAAATGGGCCCGACAATTAATGCAGTTATGATAATTCCGATAATAACGATTGAATTCATGATTTTTTACTTTAAAATGTTGATAAGAAAAGATTTGATTTTCAGGTCTCTGAAAAGCCAAATCCACAGCCGGCCCTTTCCCGGAAAGGACGCAACAGGGAGACTTCTTCAAAAACCCTGACCGTGTAACGGGGGAACTTCGGTGTCACCCCGGAAAAAATCATGAAAACTCGTGGAAAGGATACAGGATAACCGATTTGCAGGGGGAATAGGTAAAAGTGTCAGCCACATAAAATTTCCGGAGAAGTTGCATCCGGGGTGGTTCCTTGGCAGCCTGATTTCTGAAGAACAATCCCGGGATGGATATTTCGGATCTCCACACCGGTGATCCCTGCGTGGTGGCACCCTCCTGGACCAGGTATCCTGGATGTGCTGCCGGCAGTACCCAGGCAAGCTCCCCGCTATGGTCCCATGACCCGGGAGATACCTCATAAGTTGCCGGAATTTGGCATGTCGCACTGAAAATCAGGATCAGTGCGGCAAAAAACGTGGCAAAGACCTTCCGCAAACAAACCATAGTGCAAATATAATCAAAGATTCGTCTCTTGTGCCGTTCTGTCCGGATAAACGCGAAGCGCTTCTTCCAGAATACGAAGGGAGGCGCCCAGATCCTCCTTTTTCAGCACATAGGCAATACGCACCTGGTCCCTGCCCAATCCCGGCGTTGTGTAAAATCCCGATGCGGGAGCGAGGAAGAGGGTCTCTCCGTCCAGCCGGAAATCCGTCAGCAGCCATTTGCAGAAGTCGTCCGCGTCGTTCACCGGGAGCCGGGCCACTGTATAAAATGCCCCCATGGGGATGGGGGAAAAAACACCGGGGATCCTGTTCAACCCATCGATAAGAAAATTCCGTCGTTGAAGATATTCGTTGTAGTTGACCAACATGTATTCCCCGTCTACTCCCAGGGAAGCTTCCGCAGCGATCTGCCCGATGAGGGGCGGGCTGAGCCGGGCCTGGCAAAATTTCATTACATTGTCGTGTACCTCCTTGTTTTTGACTACCAGGGCGCCGATCCGGAGACCGCATTCACTGTACCGTTTCGATACCGAATCGATCAGGATCACATTATTCTCTATTCCTTCCAGATGAAATGCCGAAATATAAGGCGCTCCGGTATAGCAAAATTCCCGGTATACCTCATCGGAAAAAAGGAACAGGTTGTACTTCAGAACAAGGTCCCTGATTTGCCTCATCTCCTCGCGGGTGTAAAGGTAACCCGTCGGGTTGTTGGGATTACAGATCATGATCCCTTTTGTCCTCGGGGTGATCAGCTTTTCGAATTCCGCCACCGGAGGCAGGGCAAATCCATCTTCAATTCTGGATGGGATGGAACGGATCACCGCTCCCGAGCTGATGGCAAAGGCCGTATAATTGGCATAGGCCGGTTCGGGCACGATGATCTCATCGCCCGGATCCAGGCAGGCCATAAAGGCAAAAGTAACAGCTTCACTGCCTCCGGAAGTGATGATGATCTCTTCAGGATTGACCTCAATTTTAAACCGGTGGTAGTATTTGGCCAATTTTTTCCGAAATGACAGATTCCCCTCACTCGGCGAATATTCCAGCACTTGGCGGTCTATGTTCCGGATAGCATCCAACGCAATCTGGGGAGTGGGCAGGTCCGGCTGTCCGATGTTCAGGTGGAATACCCTGACCCCTTGCGCTTTGGCCTGGTTGGCATAGGGAACCAGTTTCCTGATGGGTGAATCGGGCATGACAGCCCCCCGTTGCGAGATATGCGGCATAACATTAAAATTTGAAACCGGGCAAATATAAATGGTGTCACTCTAATATCATAATACCATCCTCACCGCCAAAATGAAATATATCACAAACTTTACTTTTGAAACTCCCCGCCGCAGACCGGTGGAGGAAAGCAATTACCGGAATTCAAATTGTCAAGACAGGGTTTCGCATCTGAAAATGACAGGGAGAAATGGATTTCTGTGATCGGAATGAATAATTTTTATCATAGTTTCTGTAAGTTCTTCCACCAATATTTGTATCCGGAAATCAGCACATTTTTTTCAGAGAAAGATGACAGTAATGTATTTGTATTGTTAAACTGAATTATTCTGCCCGGAATAACACTCCTTCCTGACAGAAATTTTTCGTCGTTATTGAAATATCAGATAATAAATAGGTTTCTTTGTGTATTTAAAATTCGTTGATTGAAATTCGTTGACCAGATAAACATATTAACATAATTTTTAACTAAATAATAAAGGAGGTTCGTTATGATTATCGGGATTCCAAAAGAGATTATGGAAGAAGAAAAAAGAGTTGCGGCAACTCCGGAGACGACAGAGAAACTTATAAAGCTTGGTTTTGATGTTATTATTGAATCAAATGCCGGCGCGGGTATTTATTTCAGTGATGAAGATTACAGATCGGCCGGCGCAGAGGTTACTGCCGATGTGGAGACTTTATTTGGCCGGGCCGATATTATACTTAAGGTTAAGGAACCCAAATATAATGTAAATGCAGGCAGGCATGAAATTGAAATGATGAAAGATGAAAGTATCCTGATTACTTTTCTACATCCGGCAACCCCATCCAATCATAAAATAGTCAGGATGTTGAAGGATAAAAAGATCACATCATTGACCATGGATGGCATCCCAAGGATAACAAAAGCTCAGAAGATGGATGCTCTGACATCTATGAGCACCGTTACCGGTTATAAATCAGTTCTGATTGCTGCAAATCATCTTCAAAAGTTCGTTCCAATGATAGGTACCGCGGTAGGTTCCATAAAACCCTCTAAATTTCTTGTTGTTGGAGCCGGTGTTGTAGGTCTTCAGGCAATTGCCACAATAAAAAGGCTTGGCGGCATTATCACAGTTATCGATATACGGCCAAAGGCAAGGGAGGAAGCTATAAGTCTGGGCGCCAAAGTCGGCGGTTTTGATGTTCCCGCTGACCTGGCTACAGGAGAAGGAGGTTATGCGAAAAGTCTGCCGGCAGAATGGATTGAACAAGAAAGAGAGCTGATTAAACCATTCCTGGAGGATGCCGATGCTGTGATACTGAGCGCTCTGGTGCCCGGAGAAATTGCACCGGTACTGATTACCGATGAAATGATAGCCTCTATGAAACCCGGATCGGTTATAGTTGATGTATCGATTGATCAGGGAGGTAATTGTGCCGTTACTGAGGCCGGGAAACAAATCATCAGACATAATGTCTTGGTGTCCGGGTTACAGAATATTCCCGGAAGAATGGCCATTCATTCAACCTGGCTTTATGCAATCAATATGTACAATTATGTGGAAAATCTTTTCAAGAATGGTGATTTTAAACCCGACCTTGAGGATGAAATTGTAAAAAATTCCCTGGTTACACATAACGGAATGATTTTGCATAAAGGGACACTTAAAGCGCTTGGTGAGTCACATTGAATTTTAATTGAATAATTATGAATGAATTATTGATAATGGTCTCTGTATTTATCCTGTCAATCATCATAGGATATTTACTTATTTCAAAAGTACCGCCATTATTGCACACGCCATTAATGTCGATGACCAATGCCATTTCGGCAGTAACGATACTGGGAGCGCTCCTCGTTTTTGCTGTTACATCTGATTTAACAGACACTCTACTCGGTGCAATTGCAATAGCTCTGGCAGCATTTAATGTTGTCGGCGGATTTACGATTACTGAGAGGATGCTGAAGCTTTTTAAGAATAAGAAGGAATAACAATACGAATAGATACAGAACTCGATGGACAATTGGCTTGATTTAGTTATAGATCTGATAATCATACTAATATTCCTTGGTGGATTTACCAGGTTCAGGACTCCAAAAGGGGCGCGTGCAGGTAATTTCAGCGCCGCATTTGCTCTGGCGCTTGCGGTAATTGTGGTTATCATCCGGCACAGGATCATGCAGCCACATATTGTAATGATTGCTCTGTTGATTGGTTCGGCAGCAGGCTGGTATGTGGCAAGCCGGGTAAAAATGATACAGATACCGGCAATGGTGGCTTTTCAGCATGGAGCAGGAGGTATTGCAGCATTCCTTGTCTCTTTTATTGAACTTACCAGGAATACCCTCCCTGGTTTTGGTATTGAAAAAATTTCAGGGCTTCTCGGACTTGCAATAGGAGCTCTTACCTTTAGCGGAAGTATGATTGCCAGTGGAAAGCTTGGGAATGTGATCAGGAAACCTCCGGTTACTTTACCCGGTCATAGTCTGATAACAACCGGATTATTGATTCTGATAATCATAACAGGGTTTTTCACAGGTTATCCCCGGGAAGGTTGGCTTACCTTTGTACTTATTGTTATGGTAGTTGAATCCATTTTGTTAGGCCTGGTATTTTCAATACGTATCGGAGGGGCTGATATGCCTGTCCTGATCTCATTTTTAAATGCAACCGCCGGTCTCGCTGCTGCTTTCTGCGGGGTGATAATCCACAACAGATTACTTATTGCCTGCGGTGCGACAGTTGCTGCATCGGGTTCAATCCTGACCCATGTGATGTGCAAGGCGATGAACAGAAATCTGCTCCAGGTTTTTATTGGCTTCAAAGTAAGGGACACAAAAGACCCGGTTTCGGAATTCCTGAATCTGGAAGATGTTTCTGATAGACAGGTAGATGTTCAAAATCACTTATCCCCGGAAAAGCCGGCTATTACGGATCCGCTTGCAGAAGCTACTGAAGTTTGCCGGAATGCAAAAAAGATCATCTTTGTTCCCGGGTACGGAATGGCATTTGCCCAGGCTCAGTTTGATGTGGTAAAGTTTGCCACAATGCTGGAAGAGTCGGGAAAGGATGTAAAGTTTGCCATTCATCCGGTTGCCGGCCGGATGCCGGGACATATGGACGTTTTGCTTGCAGAAGCTGAACTTTCTTATGATAAGCTTATTGAAATGGATGATATAAATCCGGAATTTGAAAAAACTGACGTTGCCATTATAGTAGGAGCATGTGATGTGGTTAATCCTGCTGCTATTACTCAGAAAAATACCCCGATATCGGGTATGCCGATTCTTCTGGCCCATATGGCCAAAAGGGTACTTGTCTGTAACCTCGACGATAAACCGGGATATTCCGGAATTGACAATCCTTTGTATAAAAACGAAAAAGTCATAATGCTCCTTGGCGATGCAAAGGAAACGCTGGGGGAACTTATAACCAGATACAGCGGCTCTGAGAATTGACCCGTTCACAACAGCCCTTTTTCTATCCCCTCCTGCAAATCCCGTTGTAAGGACAGTAAAGGCAGCGGTCTGTAAACTCAGTCTGCCGGAACACGCTATTTTCCGAAAAGATCTTCTGAATTATGGATTTCAGATTATCTTCAAGTTCCTTTTCCACAGTGGAAATTTCTGCTGGCGCCTGGTTCATCCGGACATCAAACCTGAAGTTTTCGTCGTTCAGGTTCAATATCGCCAACACGACAGCCCCGATGGGGGAATCGTGAAAATACCCCTTTTTCAGAATCCAGGCATAGGTCAACGTCTGGATCACCTCTTTCCGGAGTTTGGCCACCGACAGGTCAAACAACTCCCCCGGATCTCCAAATGCCAGGTCAGCGCTGTTCAGGGAACCTGTTTTATAGTCCACGACCCTGATCACGCCCTGTGATTCATCAACGCGGTCTATTTTTCCGCCCAGCCTGATTGTGCGGGGGGTTCCGTCAATTTCGACGGTGACCGGAACTTCATAACTGTTTTCCAATGCCCGCAATAAAACAGGGGCACCGTTCATCTCCATACGAAGAAGATTCCGGAGATAGACTCCTATCGTCGAAAATATCAGGAGTGTTTTACCTTCTAAGGAAAGGCTCTTCCATTCGGAAGCCGGCATAAGGAAATATTCGGTCGCCAATGCCTGAAGGGTACATTTCCGGATATTCTCCTTGTCAGCCGCCATCCTTTCAAAATCACCGGCAGTCAGGATTTTGCCTGTAAAAGGCTGGTATAGGTTCTCCACAGCCTTGTGAAATATATTCCCGAAAAGCTGACGGTCTATATCTTCTGTTACCTCTTCCGGCTCCTGAAGGCCTACCACATGACGGAAATAAAACCTAAGGCTGCACGTCATAAAACGAATAATGGCGCTTGGAGAAAGGGCTTTCTCATCCCGGTTACGGGCCAGCATCGTCTCCCTGATTGTACGATCTGAAGCAACGGTGACCGGCCTTGCCGGATTGCTAAAAAAGGCATAATCGAATCTCCTTTGCCTGACCTGATGCGGCGAATGAAGCATCAGCTGAAATCCGTACCTGCTGAGTTCGCCCCCGGTGACGCCTTCCCGTACCGTATTCCAGGTAGCGGTTATTCTCCGGGACCGTTGAATCAATCTGTAAAAATAATAGGCATACATAGCCTCCTGGTCGTCTATTCCCGGCAACCCAAAACCCTTGCGGAGATTGAAAGGGATCAGCGAAGGGGCCGGAGTGCTCTTCGGCCAGTTATCTTCATTCAGGCCGATGATCACCAGATCATCAAAATCGAGACAGCGGGTTTCCAGAATTCCCATCACCTGTAATCCCGAAAGAGGTTCCCCCTCAAATGCCACCGACTCCAGGTTCAGAACCCGTATCATCAGGTTGAAATATACCGACGGGGATAGTTCTGTTTTCCCCGGTGCAAGAATCTCATCCACCACGGACTTCAGCTTTTCCAGGGCACTATAGATGTGATAAATCATTTCCCGGATGACGAGATGCTCCTTATCCTCTCCTGTCCGGGAATATACCTGCCGGAGGATGTCCAGAAGGTAGCCCGAAAATTCCGCAACTTTCCGGGGCGGAGAAAAGATGGTGCGGTGCAGCGGGGAGAGATCGAGATCCCCGGCAGTGAGGTAAATTTTGTTGACGGTTTTAATCTCCCGGAGGAGCGAGGTAACCTTTTCAGGCTCAATACCTGCCAACAGGGGATGGGCAAGGATGCCTGTCACCAGCCGGTGATACAGGCGGGGGATCTTGTTTTCCCAGGGCCTGGCGTTCAGAACCAGGGAGGCAATCTGCATGAGCAAACTCACTACGGGAGAATTTCTCACCGGATACCCCATGGTGATGTTCACCTCCCCAAAAGATTCAGGGATGGCTCCCAGAACAGGGAAAAGCAAGGATTCATCGGCCAGGACGATGGCAGCATAGTCAAACCGCGACTTTCCGATGGGCTCCGTAAAAAGGGACGGAATTACCTGGGCCTGCCCAACCCCCGAAGCAGCAGCAACCAATTCAATATTTTTGGGTTCGGAAAAAGCTGTCGTATCGACAGTAAAATCATCGGGAGGAGGAAAAAGAAGAAGGTTTTCCCGCATGAAGTTGCCGGCGCTGTTCAGGTGATTCCCGACATAATAATCATCATAATCCCAGAAAAAAGAGGCTCTCCCTCCTTCCCGGAGTACCCTGAAAAGCACTTTTTCACAATTATTCAGGGCATTCAACCCGATAAAACAGTAATGGTCATAGGCAAACTTCGATTTCCCCGACAACACATTTTCAATCCCGTCACGCATGATCATCCCGTTGTATCCCAACCCTTCCGAAGCTAGTTTCTCCCTGAATCCGGAATAAATGACGGGGAGTTTTTCCCAGAAAGTCAAAAAATCCCGCTCCTGAGGGTATTTTTTAAAATTCCGCAGGGAACCCCAGAACTGCTCCAGGATTTTGCGTTGCTCTTCTGTCAGATAATCGAAATGATGTTCAATATCTTTGAACTGAGAAAGATTTGTGAACAACGCTCCGGCATTGACCCTGTATTTGTCAACGTCATCGAAATCGCCAAGCAGCACTTCGCCCCAGAAGTAAAAATCATCAAAAGTTTCTGTCGACCTGATTTCATCCCTGTAAATATCAAACAGGTCGGCGATCAGTTTCAGCCGGGAAGCAGGCAGGAGTTCTGAAAAGGAGAGCATCAGCTCATTGACCGTCGTAACTGCAGGTCCGATCACTGCATTTTTCAGCATCTTTTTCAGATAGGCAGTAAAAAAGAGTCCTGACCTCCGGTTGGGCATCACAATACAAATGCGGGAAAAATCAGATCTGTATTTCCGGAAGATATAAGAAGTGCAGGATTCCAAAAAACGTTGCATTTCGATTCATTTTCCTACAGTTCCTGCAAATGTACTGAAAACAAAATGACGAAGGGATTGTTCCCTTCAGGTGGTTGGTAAAAAATCGCTAATTTTGGAGAAATCTAAGAGATCGTCAGTGGTGATTAAGATGATAAAATGAGTTTTATGAAACAGAGAATGATTTTGATGCTCTTTCTGGCCCTGGGTTCCCTGGGTGCCGTAAGTCAGCAGCGGGAAGCCGCGTTCACGATGAACCAACGGCTTGGCAGGGGGATCAACATGGGCAATTGTTTTGAAGCTCCCTCGGAAAGTGCATGGAGCAATCCCTGGAGGCCCGAATATTTCCGGATCATGGCGGAGCTCGGATTTCAGCATGTACGCATCCCCATCCGCTGGGAAACGGCGGACAGGGGCAGCGCTTCCCCGCCATACACCATCGCGCCTTCATTTTTGAACAGGATCAGACAGGTGGTGGATACCGCCCTGAAATACAAGCTTCACGCCATCATCAACATGCATCATCATGAAGCCCTGATCGCCGATCCGGAAGGACAGAAAGCCCGCTTCCTGTCACAATGGAATCAAATTGCCCAATATTTCAGCACCTATCCCGACAGTTTGCTCTTCGAAGTGCTGAATGAACCGAACGGGAATCTGACGGCAGCCAAATGGAACACCCACTTCGCCGATGCTCTGGCTGAGATCAGGAAAACAAATCCCACCCGCATCGTAGTGATGGGGGTGGCAGAATGGGGTGGTCTTTCAGCCATCAACGCCCTTCAGTTCCCTGACGATGAAAACATCCTGCTGACCATCCATTATTACAATCCGTTTCATTTTACCCACCAGGGGGCTGAATGGTCGGAAGGATCCTCCGCATGGCTGGGGACCACCTGGAATGATACGGAATTTGAGCGTCAGACCGTTCAGACCGAGTTCAGGAACGCCATCCAGCTCGCGCAGAATCAACACATCCCCATTCACATCGGTGAATTCGGAGCCTATTCCAAAGCCGACGAAGCCTCCAGGGTACGGTGGACCACCTTCCTCAGCCGATGGTTTGAAGAGCAAGGATTTAGCTGGGCTTACTGGGAGTTCAGCGCAGGCTTCGGCATCTACAATCCTTCGACAAAAAAAATCCTGACGCCCCTGGCCAACGCCCTGTTGGTAAATCCCATGCCCCAGCCCACCCCGGTGGAGGTCTTCCCCGTTTATATCAGTAACTTCTCGACCAGCAATGACGGATGGTCGTTTTATGCCCAGCAGGGAGCATCGGGGAGCATGACCCGGTCAGGTGGCAAACTGATAATAACCCTCAACGCAGCAGGGACCCAAGCATGGCATGCCCAGCTCCACCGGGGGTCAATCACCCTTGAGAAAGGCAAATCGTACCGTTTATCCTTTAAAGCCGGAGCAACAGCACCCCGGACAATCTCCGTGTACACCGGCAAGGCCTCGGATCCCTGGAATGCCTACAGCGATTACTTTTCCTCATCGCTATCCACCACGGAAGAAGCCTTTTCCTTCACTTTTACCATGAAAAGTGAAACCGACAGGGCTGCCCGCATCGTTTTCGACCTGGGAAACGCCCTCCCTGCGGTCACCATTTACGATGTGAAGCTGGAAGAAATTAGAATCACCTCCTCGACAATCATCCCGGAAAACAGAAAAAACAGAATATACCCCAACCCGGCAGGGGATCAGATAACCATCGACCATGAGGGCGAATCAGCCCTTGTGGAAATCATTTCCATGTCCGGAAAAACCTTCCGGACCTTCTGGGTGGAACCCGGCCCCAACACCGTGGAAATCCGCCGGCTCCCGCAAGGCATTTACCTTCTCCGGATCAGTACCCGGGAGCGTTCTGAAAGCCATACCCTCATCAGAAAGTAACAGGTGGAGTAGCATGCCTGACACAGGGAGTTGCCGTATGTCAGCGGTTTTTTTACTTTTGCGGCAAATTTCCGCGTATGGGATTGCATGTGGATCCGAAAGCCAAAGCGCTTATTTTTGACCTGGACGGGACCCTGTCCGATTCGCTTCCAGTGCATCTGGCCACCTGGAAAAAGATCGGAAATTCCATCGGTTTCGTTTTTGAAGAGCAGTTGGTCTTTGAAATGACCGGCATGCCCACCATTGCCTTTGCCCGCAGGATCATCGAAGAGAACGGACTACATCTTTCCCCGGAGGAACTGGTCAGGATGAAACAGGAGGCTTTCTGGGAGGCGGTGCATCTGGTCAAGCCTGTCGACCAGGTGGTCAGCATCGTTAAAGCGTGGCACGGAAGACTTCCCATGTCGGTAGGAACGGGGGCCAGCCGCAAAAGCGCCACCCTGCAGCTCGGCGAACTGGGTCTCACTCCTTACTTCGATTACATCATCACCGCCGATGATGTCACCCGCCACAAACCTTATCCTGAAACCTTTCTGCAATGTGCCTGCAAAATGGGTGTCAGACCGGAGGAATGCCAGGTCTTTGAAGACGGGATCCTGGGGATGGAAGCAGGACATGCCGCCGGAATGATCGTCACCGACGTACGACCCTTCATCAATTACGGCGCCTGGGCACTTTCTCAATCTTAACCTCAACCCGCCTGCGCCCAGCGACGATTCCTGACCCCGTCCATTTTTATCCTACCACGCAAAAAGCGGGTAATCCTTCATCATGGCATGCACCTTTTCTCTGACGTCTTTGGCGTAGCCCTCATCATCGGCATGGGAGATCACATCGTCGATCATCTGGGCGATCAGCGGCATGGAGTCTTCTTTTAATCCACGGGTGGTGATGGCAGGGGTCCCGATGCGGATCCCCGAGGTTTGGAACGGGGAACGGCTGTCGAAGGGGACCATGTTCTTGTTGATAGTGATTTCAGCCACTCCCAGGATGGTTTCCACCTGTTTGCCGTTGATATCCGGATATTTTGTACGTAAATCGATCAGTATGGAATGGTTCTCGGTACCTCCCGATACCACCTGATACCCCATGTCGGTGAATGCCTGTGCCATGACGACAGCATTATTCCTTACCATAGACTGGTATTCAGAAAACGAGGGATCCAACGCCTCTCCGAAAGCCACTGCTTTGGCAGCGATGACATGTTCCAGGGGGCCTCCCTGCTGTCCGGGAAAAACAGCTGAGTCGAGCAGGGATGACATGCTGCGGACCTCACCCTTTTTGGTGGCGAAGCCCCATGGATTTTCAAAATCCTTACCTATCAGGATGATTCCGCCGCGGGGTCCCCTGAGGGTTTTGTGGGTGGTGGAAGTAACAATATGGGCATGGCGCAAGGGATTTCTTAGCAGACCGGCGGCAATGAGCCCGGCCGGATGAGCCATATCAATCATCAGCAAGGCCCCTACCCTGTCGGCGATGGCGCGCATCCGCTCATAATCCCAATCCCTGCTGTACGCCGAGGCACCGCCGATGATCAATTTCGGCTTTTCCTGAAGCGCTAGTTCCTCCATCATGTCGTAATCCACCAAAGAGGTATCTTCCTTCACATGGTATGCCACGGGACGGTAAAGAATCCCCGAATAATTAACCGGGGAACCATGGGAGAGGTGCCCTCCGTGGGCCAGGTTTAAACCCAGAAAAGTATCCCCCGGCTTCAACACGACACTCAGGACTGCCTGGTTGGCCTGGGCACCCGAATGAGGCTGTACGTTCGCCCACTCTGCCTCAAATAAAGCTTTAATTCTGTCTATGGCCAGCTGCTCTGTCATATCCACAAACTGGCAACCTCCGTAATACCGCCTTCCGGGGTACCCTTCGGCATATTTGTTGGTCATCACCGATCCCAAGGCTTCCAGAACCTGGTCGCTGACATAATTCTCCGATGCAATCAGTTCAATACCATAACGCTGACGCTCATGTTCCTTGTTGATAATGTCAAAGACAGTTTGATCTCTTTTCATGAAAAATCGTTTGAATGATTTGGAGGGCCAAATGTACAGTTTTTTCCATCGGCAGAAAACTGTTTAAACCAGCAAAAGCTTTATTTTTAAATCCTGGTTCCGGGTAATTGGTATTCGGGCTAATTCTGACGATTTGCAAAGCAATGGAAAACCCAGGAAGACCTCCTCTGCTGGAAGCCTTGTGCCTGCTGTCGTTCGCCGGCAGTGGCACCGGTTTTTTGCTCAGCCTGGCGGCAGCTCTCTTTTTCGGTACCGCAGAAAACCTCATCAGTACGCTGAGTTCGGTGGGTGACACAACTCCGCTGTCTCCGGCTTATTTTTTTCTCTTCAGCATCTTTTTTCTGGCTTCTCTGGCCGGAGTTTTCATGATGCGCAGACTCCGCAGGCAGGGTTTTTTTATTTATATGGCTGCCCGGGCGGCCATCCTGGTATTTCCGCCCCTGGTGCTGGGAAAAGAGGCGTTTTCGGCCGTGGCAATCATCTTTACCCTGTTATTCGTGGTACTCTACGCTTCCCAGTATAAAAACTTCAACGGTCAGTGACTCGAAAATTCCCTTACGTTGTCACGATATTCCGAAAAAACCTTCGCCCTGGAAAGATAACCAACATATTTTCCTTCATCGATGACGGCCAGGTTATACCTCCCCGACGTTTCGAAAATTTTGACGACATCCTCCATACTATCACGGGGCGACACATAGTATTTGGGCATATACATCAGTTCTTTGATTTTCACCGAATCGTAAAGGGACGTTTCAAAGATCAGATGGCGGATTTCACTCAGTTTGACCATACCCCGGAGGATGCCATGATTGTCGACCACGGGGAAGAGGTTGCGGTTTGACCTGGAAATGGCAACGGTCAGGTCGCGCAATGTTGCCTCAGGTTTCAGGATTTCAAAATCAGTTTCCACCAGGTCGCGGGTTTGCATGAGCATCAAGGTCGCCTTATCCTTGTGGTGGGTGATCAGTTTTCCCTGCAGGGCAAGCCGTTTCGTATAGATCGAATGGGGTTCCAGGCGCATCACCGCGAGGTATCCGACCGTGGAGGTAATCATCAGCGGGATAAAGAGGCCATACCCTCCTGTAACTTCCGCAGTGAGGAAAATGGCAGTCAGGGGCGCATGCATCACCCCTGCCATCATACCGGCCATTCCTGCCAGGGCGAAATTCTCTTCCGGAAGAGAGGTTCCAAAAAAGGTATTGAGACCCAATGCCAGTCCATAACCACTCAGGGCTCCCATGAACAGGGCAGGCGCAAAAACTCCGCCAACACCTCCCCCACCGGTGGTCGCTGCTGTGGCCACCACCTTGAGTGCCAAAATGATCAGAATGAACAAAAGCAATAACCGGGGATCTTCCCGCCAGTCAAAGAAAATGGAGTTGTTGAGCAGGGCAAAACCCTGCCCGCTGAAAATCCTGGTGATGCTGGTATACCCCTCTCCCCAGAGCGGCGGAAACAAAAAAACAAGAAGACTCAGGATCACACCTCCTGTCAGGAGTCTCACCAATGGATTCTCCATCTTTTTGTACCTGGATTCCTGCCACATGACCCCGCGGATCATGTAAAAGGAGACCAGCCCTGTAAAAACGCCCAACAGGATGTAATACCCGATATTGTTTACCGAAAAAGAGTTCACCAGATCAAATTGAAGCACCATAGCACTCCCCATAAAGATATAGGAGAGGGAAGCCGCCGTTACGGAGGCAATCAGCAGGGGGACCAGGTAGGCCATGGTCAGGTCCAGCATCAACACCTCAAGCGTAAACACCAACCCGGCAATCGGGGCTTTGAAGATTCCCGCAATGGACCCTGCAGCCCCGCATCCGATCATCAGGATGACATATTTGTAGTTCATCCTGAAAAGCCTTGCGAGGTTGGAACCAATGGCCGCCCCGGTAAGTACGATGGGGGCTTCCGCGCCCACAGAACCTCCAAGCCCGATGGTTATGCTGCTGGCGACCATCGAAGACCATGTATTGTGCCTTTTCAGACGGCCGTTCTTGCGCGAAATGGAATACAAAACCTTGCTGACACCGTGGTTGATATCGTCTTTTACCACGTATTTCACAAAAAAATAGGTGATGGCGATACCGATGAGGGGGTAAGCCAGGAAAAAAATGTTGAAGGTATTGACAGGGAACATGTTGGTGAGGAGAAACTCCACGAGGTGAATGAGTTTCTTGAGCACCAGGGCGGCGATTCCGCTCACGATCCCAACAAGCAAACTCAGGAGATTGATAAAGCTGCGTTCGCTGATGTGTGAATCCCGCCATACCATGATCCTGTTGAACATTTGACCGGCTTGGTCCTGCAAATTCGCAAACCCTCTCATTTTTTTCTGAAGATTTTTTTAATGATTTCCCAGGCAGGTTCTCCTTTTTCAAATTTTTTTCCGGAACTTTCTTCCGCGTCCTCTTTTTTCGGATCTCCCCTTCCTTTACGCCGATCCTCCCTTTTCCGGAAAATATCAAAGAAGTTGAAATCCTCTTCGAGGGTTTCAATATGACCGGGCATTTCGTTGATCTGGGCCAGGGTCAGGGAGTCGGGGGCAGCAAACCGATTTTCCGACAGGGGTCTGAAGCGGCTGTCGCTGTACATCTGGCTGAAGAAACGGCCGATTACCGGCAAAGCCTGGTATGCTCCCTGTCCGTACGTCATGGTCCGGAAATGGACAGCCGGATCATCGGCGCCCACCCAGCAACCTGCCGTCAAATCAGGGGTGCATCCGATAAACCAACCGTCGGCGTTCTCCTGGGTGGTTCCTGTTTTCCCGGCAAATTCCCCTGGAATTTTGTGGGTTGACCGGATGGCAAATCCTGTTCCCTGGTCCACCGCAGTCTTGAGCATATCCACCAGGATGCGGCAGTTTTCCGGATCCACCTTGCTTCGTCCCGGCGCAGGGATATCAAAAATATCCAGCTGCTCCCCTTTGCTGTTTTCGATAGACAGAAGCGAATACGGTTTCAGTTGCTTCCCTTCGTTGACGATCGTCGCATAGGCAGTCACCATCTCCTGCAGGGGAACGGAGGCCACACCCAGGGCAAGGGAGGGTACTTCGGGCAATTCCGAATTAATTCCCAGATTGCGGACTGTCCTGACGGTCGGATGAATTCCTGTTTGCATGAAGATGTCTACGGTCACGGTATTGATTGATTTTGCCAGGGCGGTTTTCATGTTGTAATAGCCCTGGTACCGGTCACTGGCGTTGCCCGGGGTCCATCCGTCATATTCATCATAGGTCTGCTCCTCGGCCGAAAAATAATCAGTGGGGCTATATCCATTTTCCAGGGCAGCAAGATAAATGAAAGGCTTAAATGTGGAACCGGTTTGCCGGGAAGCCATGCAGTAATCGTACTTGAAAAAACGGTAATCTATTCCGCCCACCCATGCTTTGACAGCGCCTGTTTTATTCTCCATCACCACCACGCCGGCATTCAGCATGGAGAGGTAATGCTTTACCGAATCGAGGGGGGTGGTCTTCACCGCTTTCAGTCCCTCCCAGGTAAAAAGGGTGGTCTCAATGGGCCGGGCAAACTCATCCATCATTTCCCGGTGGCTCCTGCCGTTGGCAATCCCTTTCCTGTACCGGTCAGTGCGCCTGATTGCCCGCTCTACCACCGATTTATCAGTACCCCAGGGATCACGGTTTTCCCAGTGCTTGTCAAACAACGCCTGTAGTTGCTTCATCTGCTCACTGACTGCATTCCGGGCATAACGCTGGAGATTATAGTCAACCGTCGTATATATTTTCAGCCCGTCAGTGTAAAGGTTATAAGCCGAGCCGTCAGGTTTGGTATGTTTGATGCACCAGTCCATCAATGCCGGCCTGATGTGTTCCAGAAAATAGGGAGCCGGTCCCTGGTTATAAGTGATCAGGCTGTACCGGAGATTCAGGGGCTGCTTTTTATAGATGTCCACGTCAGCTTCCGGAATAAATTTCTGTCTGACCATCTGGTCCAGGACGACGTTTCTCCTTTCAAGCGCCCGGTCAGGATGCAGCCGGGGATTAAAAACGTTGTTGGCCTTAAGCATGCCCACCAGGACGGCGGCCTCCGGAATTGTGATCTGCGAGGGAGGTTTGCTGAAAAACCTTTCTGCAGCCAGCTCTATTCCGTAAATATTCTCCCCGAAAGGTACCGTGTTGAGATAAAGGGTCAGGATCTCTTCCTTGGAATAGATCCTTTCCAGGCGGTAAGCGATGATTGCCTCCCTGATTTTATTGACAGGCAGGGAGATCAGGCCATACCGCTCGCGGGGAAAGAGGTTTTTTGCAATCTGCTGGCTGAGGGTGCTCCCCCCTCCTGAACTGCGGTCAAAAAAAAGGATGGTTTTAAAAAATACCCGGAAAAGGGCGATTTCGTCGATTCCCCGGTGTTTGAAAAAACGTGCGTCTTCCGTCGCCACCAATGCGTTGATGATGTGTCTGGAGATTTCATCATAGGCGGCATAACTCCGGTTCTCGGTATAATAGCGGCCCAGCAGTTTCCCGTCAGCCGAGATGACTTCGCTGGCCAGGGGAGTCTTTACATCCACAAGTTCCGCCTTTGAAGGGACCTTTCCGAGGAAACCGAGATAAACCGTGAAGAATAACAGGAATAAAAGGATGATCCCAGCCGCGAAAAGCTTCAGGAAAAACCTACCCCACCGGAATTTCTTCCCGGGGCCGGCACTTCTGCCGCTTCTCTTTGAAGTCGCTTTTTTCCTGTCATTCACAGCCTAAGGGTTGGTTCATCAAATAAGGCCTGAAAATCCCATAAACGCCATTGCCAGGATTCCGGCGGTAATCAGGGCGATGGGAGTTCCTTTAAGTTGAGAGGGGACCTCCATCAACTCGAGGTGCTCCCGGATGCCGGCAAATAAAACCAGGGCCAGGCTGAACCCAATGGAATTGGAAAAGGCAAAAACCACCCCTTCCAGCAGGTTGTAATCTTTCTGAATGGCAAGGAGAGCCACCCCCAGGATGGTGCAGTTGGTAGTTATCAGGGGCAGGTAAATCCCCAGCGCCTGATACAGGGAAGGACTGACTTTCTTGAGAATGATTTCCACCATTTGGACAAGGGCAGCGATGATCAGGATAAAGGCGATGGTCTGCAAATAGCCTATATCAAAGGGCTGAAGTACCAGTTTCTGGACAAGATAGGTTACAATGGTGGCCAGGACCATCACAAATGTCACGGCCGCTCCCATACCTGCTGCCGTGGATATCCTTTTGGAAACCCCCAGGAAGGGACAGATTCCCAGAAACTGCATCAACACAATGTTGTTGACCAGGACGGCTGAAATAAAAATGATCAGGTAATTCATAGCACCTATTTATTTGCTTTGTTAATCATCTGCGTGACGGCAATCAGGTATCCCAGCACAACGAAAGCCCCCGGAGCCAGCACAAAAAGAAGGGTGGTGTAATCTTCGGGATAGATTCTTATGTTAAAGATGCTTCCGTTTCCGAGGAATTCACGGATGCTCCCCAGCACCACCAGGGCAAGGGTGAACCCAAGTCCCATGCCCAATCCGTCGATGGCCGACGACAATGCATTGTTTTTGGAAGCAAAAGCTTCAGCCCGCCCGAGGACGATGCAGTTCACCACAATCAAAGGGATAAAAATCCCCAGACTCTTGAACAACCCGGGGGTGTAAGCCTGCATGACCAATTCCACCACGGTTACGAATGCGGCAATGATCACAACGAATGAGGGGATGCGCACTTTGTCGGGGATCTGGCTCTTCACCAACGAAATGACCAGGTTTGACATCACCAGCACAAATGTGGTGGCCAGCCCCATTCCCAGTCCGTTGGCCGCCGAAGAGGTGACTCCCAGTGTCGGACAGGTTCCCAGGATCAACACAAGGATCGGATTCTCCCTGAGAAAACCTTTTGTGAAATTCTTCATCTGATTCATAGCTTTCTTCTTTTATTGTTCGGGTTGAACCATTTCAGGGTTTGTTTTCCCGGTAAATTTGCCAAATCCGGTATGGGCCCTTTTCAGCGCATCCAGAAATGCACGGGAAGTAACGGTGGATGCTGTGATGGCGTCAATTTCCCCTCCGTCTTTGGAGACCGCAAATTTCATCTTGATGGGATTTTTCCCGATGACATTCTGCCGCTCTTTTTCGGGATCCCGGAACCATTCCGTCATCTTGGATCCCAACCCCGGGGTTTCCTTGTGCTCCAGAACCTCGTAACCTGTAAAATTCCCCATGGTATCAATGCCCACCATGACGGAGATATGTCCGCTGAAACCTCTGTCGGTATAACTTTTTACTGCCACGCCAACCAGCTTGTCCCCCTTGTAGGCAGGAAAGATCTCCAGTGAATCAGATTCGCTGTCAGGCAACACTTTCAATGAAGGTTTCACCAGGTCAAATTCAGGGAGGACACCGGCAATGGCATCGGTTTGCAACTTGATTGTTGAAATTTCGATGGCATCGCTGGTCATCTGATGGACAAATCCCAGCAAGGCGCCCGAAATGAGGGAAATGACCAGCAGGACGGCCACCATATTTATAAATGTCGACTCACGTTGTTTCATGGTTGTTTTCCTCCGAACCTTTTGGGTTTAATCATACTGTTCAACAAAGGAGTGAATCCGTTCATGATGAGAATGGCGAAGGAGACACCTTCGGGATAGGCTCCGAAGAGGCGGATCGTCATGGTGATGATTCCGATTCCAATCCCGTATATCAGTTGTGCTTTCCCTGTCATGGGCGAGGTGACCATATCGGTGGCCATATAGATGGCACCCAGAATGGCGCCTCCGGCGAGGATATGGAAGAGCGGGTCTATATATTTTTCCGGATTGATCAGCCAGAATATCCCGGCATAAACGGCCATGGTCAGAAGGATGGAAACCGGGATCTGCCAGGTAATAATTTTTTTCCACAGGAGATAAATTCCGCCCAGGATCAGCAGGGCTGCCGATATCTCCCCGAGGGATCCGCCCATATTTCCAAGGAGGAGATTATCGATGCCCGGCAGGTTTCCGCTCAGTTCCTGCAAAGGTCTGCCGCTGAGCACGCCTCCTTTAAGGATTCCCAGTGGGGTGGCCGCCGTAACGGCATCGGTCTCGGCCATCCGGGAGACCGGCCAGGTGGTCATTTGTGCCGGAAAGGAGATCAGCAGGAAAACGCGTCCCACCAGGGCGGGATTGAAGATGTTGCCTCCCAGTCCTCCGAAGGAGAGCTTGGCGATAGCAATGGCGAAGAAAGATCCCATCAGGATGATCCACCAGGGAAGGTTGGAAGGCACGTTAAATGCCAGCAACAAACCTGTCAGAGCTGCGGAACCGTCGGTTACGGTAGTCTGAACCTTCATGACAAAGCGCTGGATCAGGTATTCGAAGGCCACACAGGAGAGGACGGCCAGCAAAGTCACCCTGACGGCATCCATACCGAAATAAATAACAGACCATATCAGGGCAGGCACCAATGCCAGCAATACCCTGTACATGATCTTCCTCACCGAATCATCGGTATGCTGATGGGGGGAGGGTGATATGGTCAATAGTTTGTTCATATTTGGTTTTTCATTTTTTTGGATCAGTGTTTCCGGGAACGGACCAGTTGTCCTACTTTTGCCTTTGCATAGCGGATGTAGTCGAGGAGCGGGCGGCTTGCCGGGCATGAAAAGCTGCAGCTGCCGCATTCAATGCAGTCGAGCACCATTTCCTTCTCCAGCCTTTCCCAAAGGCTGTTTTCAGAAAGCGTCATCAGCAGGAAAGGTTCAAGTCCCATGGGGCAGGCGTTGGTACACCGGGAACAGCGAATACAGGCAAGCTGCGGTTTTCGGGCGGCTTGTTTTTCCGGGATCAGCACAATCCCCGAAGTTCCCTTGGTGACCGGCACATCAGAGGTCGCCAGGGCTTTCCCCATCATGGGACCTCCGCTGATTATCTTTCCCGTATCTTCCGGGACCCCTCCGGCAAAGAGGATCAGATCGGAAACAGGCGTTCCGATCCGCACCTTCACATTGGAGGGATTCCGCAGGGACTTGCCCGTGACGGTGACGACCCGTTCGAAGAGAGGTTTGTTTTTCTGAACCGCTTCATAAACCGCAAAGGCCGACCCGACATTGCTGACCAGACATCCCACCGAAACAGGCAATGCTCCCGAAGAAACCTCCCGTCCCGTAACAGCTTTTATCAGTTGTTTTTCCCCACCCTGCGGATATTTTACCTTCAGGGGGACCACTGAGATCCCGGATATCCCGTTGACGGCCTTTTCCATCTTCCGGATGGCCTCCGGCTTGTTGTTCTCAATCCCGATAAACGCCTTGTCAACCCCCATAGCTTTCATAAGCAAGCGGGTGCCGACCACGATCTCATCACTCTTCTCTATCATCAACCGGTTATCGGAAGTCAGGAAGGGTTCACATTCCACCCCGTTGATAAGCAACATCTCAAACTTCATTCCCCGGGGCGGAACCAGTTTCACATGCGTGGGGAAGGTGGCCCCTCCCATGCCCACGATGCCTGCCTCCTTGATTTTTTCGATGATCTCAGGTCCCGTAAGCGAAATTTCGCTTTTCAAGTCCGGGGAGGTGTCTATCTGATCATCCCAATCATCTCCTTCCACCTTAATGACAACTCCCACCCTGGGATAACCACCCGAATCAGGCACCAAATCCACTTTGGTGACCGTTCCGGAAACCGAAGAATGGACATTGGCCGAAACGAAACCCGAACTCCGGGCAATGAGCTGACCGGTCTTTACCTGATCTCCCTTTTTCACAACGGCCGTCGCCGGCGCTCCGATATGCTGTCCCACCGGGATAAATACCGTCGGAGAAAGCGGCAGTTCCACAATTTCACTGTCTGCCGACAGCTTATTTTCCGGGGGATGCACACCCCCGAGTTTAAAAGTCTTTAACACGTTGATCCCGATTTATTAGTTTACTTGACTGGTTTCTGCTGTCTCACTCTGGATCTTCCGCGGGGGAAATCCCACTTCTATAATGGCATCTGTCGGACAAACCGCGACGCACTTGCGGCATAGTTTACATTTGTCAGAATCAATAAAGGCCAGGTTATTACCGATGGTGATGGCATCATAGGCACATACGTCGAAACATTTGCCGCATCCGATGCAGGCCACCTTACAAGCCTTACGGGCAATTCCGCCCTTCTCCTCATTCCGGCAGGCCACATAGATCTTACGTTCCCTGGCATTCTTCTTCCGCAATTCAATGAGGTTTTTGGGACAGGCAGTCACGCAAGCTCCGCAGGCAGTACATTTTTCGTCGGTCACCTCAGGAAGGCCTGTCACAGGATTCATATGGACAGCATCGAAATTGCAGACTACGCAACAATCGCCGCATCCCAGGCAGCCATACTGGCATCCGGTTTCGCCGCTGTAGACAGAGGAAACAATCGCACAGGTCATCACGCCATCATACCTGTTGATCTTAGGACGGTATTCACAGGTACCGTTGCATCTGACCACTGCCACCCGGGGATCCTTTTTCACGGCCTCCAGCCCGAGGATTTTGGCCACTTCTTCCATCCCTTCATTCCCTCCTACGGGACAGAAGAGCTTCTCCAGGTTGTTTTCCTTCACACAGGTTTCTGCAAATGCCCGGCATCCGGCGTATCCACACCCGCCGCAATTGGCACCCGGCAGGGCCCTTTCCACGGTATCGATCCGCGGATCCTCGTAAACCATGAACTTCCTGGCAACTACATATAAAATCACTGCTGCCGTGGTACCTATGGCAACCAGAGTCACAACGGTATAAATAATCGGAGCATTCATAAGCTGTTCTGATAAGTGTCCACTACTTTAAAACGGAATCTCTTTTTCATCCTGTCGCGAAACAGATACAATACGGCGTAATAAGGAACCAGCATAAAGAGTGCGATCAGGCCGGCGGCAATTTCATCGCCTGAAACGGAGAGCACAATGATCAGAGATACCAGCACAACGAAAAAGGGCGTAACATACCCCAGCAGAAGCGCCCTGAACCCATCCGATTCCTGCAATAAAACCGTCACATGCTGTCCGATCTCATACGAATGATCAGGATCAGCTACTTCCACGACTTTTTCCTTCATGTCACCGGCATGACAAACACCTTTGGCATGACAGGAAGAACAGGCGGATTGGCTGACAATGGTAACAAAAAGCGTATCTGATTTCTTTCCCGTTACAATCCCGCTGTGCCTTATTTCCTCCATTATTTCCGTAAGAAAAGAGAACAAATCTACATAATTCGGGCTACAGACAAAATGACAATCCTTATTTTTTGGAACCGGGAAGCTAATTTAAAGCTATTCCAAGTAATGAAGGTACAAATCGCTTAAGTTCCCTTTCCTGACCGGCAGGTATTATTCCTTTCCGGGTGTAGGGTCCCCCAGATAGCTTGTGAGGTAATTTTTGAAAAAATCAATGGAAACCCTCTTGGCAATTATCTTTTTGTTTTCGTCCAACAAATAGACCGAAGGAGTGGTACGGGTATCATAAATGATTTTGAACCTTGACAAATGGTGCTCATCCCAAACATTGATCCAGTCGTAAATCTGGTATTTTTCAACAAATTCGATCCAATCATCCTTATTGTCCATGGTATAACCGGCGACCACTTCGAGCCCCTTTTCCCGGAAGGGAAGATAAATTTCCTTGTAAAGACGGGGTATGAACTCATTGCAATGGGAACAGTCGGGTTCAAAAAAGACAAGGATGGTATATTTGCTTTTCTGCTGGTAAAGCCTGAAAGGCTGTCCGTCAAGGGTTTCCATGACGATATCGCGGGCATGCTGGCCGATCAGGTTATGCTCCAGAAAAATTACGTTCTCCCGTATTTTTGCCAGGGTAGCGGAATCAGCCCATGCCGTCTTCCCTGACAGGTAAAAATCCCTTGCCAGATCCACAAACAGGGCGTCCATCCCCATTACTTTACTAGTCAACGATGCATTCAAAAAATAAGAAGTTACATACCTGAAGGTTTTGGGATTTTCCCGGGCGGTACTGATCACCTGGTAAATGGCAGGTTTCACTGAATCATACATCTGGAGCAAAATTCTCTCGAAATAGGTATCCAGTTTTGACTTCACCAGGGGGGTATACAGTAACCTTTCATCCGAAAGGTCGAAATAATCAAAAAAATGGTTCTTGCGATAGTTGTACTCGTAGGTCCATTTCAGCGAGTCGTTGACGGAATATTCTTCAGGAATATCCTCCGGATTCAGTTCCTCATAATAATTGGACATCAGGAAGGCCGACAGCAGCGTTCCCGGATATCGGGCCGATTTTTCCTTCCAGTAACTGTTCACATTCTTGTTCAGGTCACTGATCTGGTTTCTGATCGGCGCTTTATCCTCTTCGGCGGCTACCTTCAGGGCCGAATCCAACAAGGCCAGCTCACCCTGCCGCTGTCTGAGCCACTGCATATAAGCCAGAAACTCCTCACTTTCCTCAGCTCCCGATATTGTAAGGTTATCCATGTTGAAAGAGGGATTTGAAATGACCAGGGTCTGGTCTTCCCCCAGGAGAAAGTCAAAATGATTGTGCTGATCGAGGTAGATTTTGTACAGCCCCGGCGGCAGAAGGGTGTCCCGCTGAAAAATCCCGGTCCCTGATATGTCTGTCATGACTGTATCATCGATGAACACGCTGGCTCCGTAATAATGGGTCAGAAATACCTGCCGCTCCTTAGCGGCTGCCAGATGAACGGTGATTTTATATCCCTTTCCTGAAACGGAAAAACCCAGGGAAAGCAAAAGACAAAACACCAGGAAATGACGTCGCATCGTGAATACTGTTTGTTAAAGATTGAACAGCTGCAAAAATAGCACCACATTTTAATAATTCAGGGCAGATCCTGATGGCTTTGTCGGATTTTCCCGAAAAAAACGGGATTTGCCTTTCTGATTTGAGCGGTTAAAATTACTTTTGGTAAAATTTCAAAGGTATGATCACCGTATGCATACCGGTTTACAATGCGGATGTCAGGGTGCTTGCCCGGCAACTATCAGGCATGGCAGCATCGTCGGGGATTGCGGTGGAACTGCTCTTTTTCGACGATTTCTCGGAAGCCCGGTTCCGGGCGGTGAACCGGGAAATAATGGAAATCCGTGGTGTTGTATATCATGAAGGAGAACGGAATATGGGCCGTTCCGCCCTGCGCAACTATCTTGGGAAGATTGCTTCACATCCCTGGCTTCTTTTCCTGGATGCCGACTGTCTGCCAGTTTCGGGAAATTTTCTGAAGCGCTATGCGGCCGAAACTGGTGAAAACAGGGTCATCTGCGGCGGAACACGCTATTCCGATGAACCCCCCGCAGGAGAAAAGCTTCTCCGCTGGACTTACGGAAAGGCGCGGGAAGCTCTGACAGCCGCGCAAAGATCGGCAAAAAACAGCTTTGCCATTACCGCCAACAACTTCATGATCAGGAAAGAGACCCTTGCCGCAATCTCCTTCAGGGAGTCGATCAGGGAATACGGCCATGAAGATACCGTGCTGGGATATGACCTTTCCACGGCAGCCATTCCCATCGGGCATATCGACAATCCGGTATACCATACCGGTCTGGAAGCTTCGGCGGTATACCTGGAGAAAACCCGGACCGCCATTGACAACCTGGTGAAAATTTCGGAAGAAGAAGTCACCGACCCCGTTTTCATCAAGGGATCAGGCTTGCTCAGAACAGGGAGCAAGCTCCGCAAAACGGGCTTGCTCCCCGTGGTAGCATGGTTTTTCCGTATGGGTGAACCCCTTATCCGTAAAAATCTGACAGGCCCGCATCCCAGGCTCTTCCTCTTCGACCTTTACAGAACGGGATATCTTTGCAGCATCTCCTGAGAAATCCGGGATCCTCCCCTTTTACCTGCTCAACTTGATGTTGCCGTATTTGCTGGTAACCGACACCCGGCTGTCCGTCCCGCTTCCTACCTTCCCGTTTATACGCTCCCGGGTGTTTTCCTTTATCCGGTTTCCTTTGAATTCTCCCTGGGGATATACAATGTTACAATAATCGCAAACGGCATCTACCTGATAACCGGCATTTTCGGCACTCCCCAGTGATACCTGGCTAAGTCGGGATGTAGCCAGGAATCACTGGGGATTGCCGAAAATGCCGGTTTTCAGGTAGATGCCAGTCGAGAGTATTGTAACAATGTATATACCACGGGAGAATTAAAAAGAAACAAGAAAAAGGCAAAAACCCGAGAACGAGGAAAGCGAGAAG
>ERZ1026814.176-NODE-176-length-51399-cov-14.020245_pt1 | contig 51399 bp, 39 predicted proteins | sample MGYA00520871_ERZ1026814 | MGnify/ENA primary metagenome ERZ1026814 (study PRJEB33270, sample SAMEA104284478) | anaerobic digester metagenome | biome: Anaerobic digester microbiome; feature: mesophilic sludge digester; material: Anaerobic digester biomass | place... | reverse complement strand
GTTTTGGCAGTAATGCCTCTATTTTAGCTTATCTTGTTTTTATCTTGCTCTATTCACCCTGTGCTGCCTCGCTCACAATGCTTTTTAAGGAACACGGCTTTAAATGGATGCTTTTTGCATTTGTTTATTTAACTTTGATTGCTTGGATGGTGGCTACCCTGATATATCAAATACTGGCTTTTAATATTCTGTCCATCTTCTGGTTTGTTGTTATAGGAGCTATTTTTACCTTCATTTATATTACTTTGCGAAAAATAGGGAGTAAATATGCTTTCCAGACGGAATAGAGTAAGAATTCGGGGTTGGAGCAGAAAATTTTCCGGCAGAAAAAGACACGGTTTATGTAAAGCAGGTCAATGTATTACTCTGGATCAACTGCCTGAAGGTAATAGCGCAATCGTTATCCATAATAATAACCTGAAAATAATTGAAAGGGGCTTATATATTGGAGCGCAAATTTCTATGTTCCGCAATGATGATGATGAACCGAATGTAGTTGTAGCTGTTGGCGATGCCAGATATGTTTTGGATAGAAGAATTGCCAAAACTATAAAAGTGAAAATTGTGTGAAAAGTGCACTATGAAAACTTGGATGTTATATCTTCCAGTCCGGGAAGCAGATATACCTTAAATTGATCTATTCTAATGGAAGGATCGGAAGCGAATTCAATCTGTTCTTTGTATGCAATAAAGTCCTCGTTATGCTGTTTGATATGGTTTAACAAATCGGGATTAACTACAATGCGTAAGTTCTTATCTTTAATGAAATAATCGCTGCGGTTCAGCCACCGGTAAATACGCATAATAACAGAGTCCTTGCTTAAAATGCGTCCGCTTCCGTTACAAAAAGGGCAGGGATCAGAAAAATTGGAGATTAAGGTATTGCGCATTCTTTTACGGGTAACTTCCACAAGTCCAAGCTCTGTAAAAGAATAGACCTTATTTTTGGCACGGTCTCGGCGTAAACCTTTTTTCAGCATTTCCAGCACTTCGTTTTTATATTTTTCCTCAACCATATCAATAAAATCAATGATAATCACTCCGGAAAGGTCACGTAAACGAATTTGGCGGGCAATTTCTGCGGCTGCTTCCAGATTGGTTTTGCGCACTGTTTCATCATAATTGGTTTTTCCGGTGAAACTTCCGGTATTAACATCAATGGCAACCAGGGCTTCTGTTTGTTCAATTTTGATATTCCCTCCGCTGGGAAGATAAATACGGCTATGCAGAACGGTTTCAATTTTCTTTTCAATTCCCCAAGCATCAAAAATAGGAGAATCCTCTCTGTAAATTTCTATATTATTTATCAGTTCAGGCGAAATATCTGTCAGTTGGGAAATAATGCGTTTGGCAAAGTTCTTGTCGTCAATAACCAGGCGGTCTACATTTTCCCCAAAGAGATCACGAATCAGATAGTTCTCCAGAGCATTTTCCTCAAACACGCAAACAGGTGCTTTGGCATATTTAATTTGTTTTTCAATCAAATGCCAGGTCTTTATCAATGCCTTATACTCTGTTTGAAAATCATCCTCTTCACAGCCCTCCGCTTCGGTTCTAACAATTAAACCGTATCCTGGGTCTTTAATTCCGGAAAGAAGATTACGAATGCGACTGCGTTCTGCCTGAGAATAAATCTTACGGGAGACGGCAATTTTATCTTTATTGGGAAAAAGCACCAGGTATTTTCCTGGAATTGAGATTTGACCTGTTAAACGTGCACCTTTGGAACCAATGGGTCCTTTGTGCACTTGAACCACAATTTCCTGACCCGGTTTTAAGAGTTTATCTATTTGAGAGGAGTCCTCAGGATTTACTTTCGTGCGCGGTAGGGCATTTTCATAAATATCCAGGAAATCCATAACAATGTCACTATAATGTAAAAAAGCGGTTCTTTCCAGTCCGATTTCAATAAAAGCAGCTCCCATTCCGGGTAAAACATCTTTTACAATACCTTTATAGATGTTGCCCACGATGTTTTGTTGTTCTCTGCGTTCCACAAAGAGTTCTACTAAGCGGCTATCTTCCAAAACCGCTACCCGCTTTTCTAAGGGGTGGACATTTACAATTATTTCTGTATTATATGAGTCCTTTTTCATTTTAGTCCAAATTATATCTTATATAGTTATATCTGGTTGATGAGGAAATCAACCATCCTGCTGTTTTTCATTTTACTCCAGGGTATAAGGCATTAAATACAGCCATTCACCTGTGGCAGATATCTGTTTCAGATATTTTTCCAGTTGTGTTGCAGGATCATTGTTATTTTGTAACCGTTCTTTCAAATTCAAGAGGTCCGATTCTTTTAGTGCTTCCCAATAACTTTCCTTTTTAGGGAAATTTACAGAGGAATATGAAGTTACTTTTGCCAGACCTGCAGCTTTGGCAATTGCCTTATCCAAAGTTCCGATTTCATCAATAAGTTTATGGGCAAGAGCATCTTCGGCACTGAAAATGCGTCCTTCGGCAACGGCTTCAATATTTTCAGGGGATATTTTGCGAGCAGTCATCACCCTTTGTTTAAATTCGTTGTAGGTACCTGTGGAACTGCGTTTCAGGGATTCTATCAGAGCCGGATCATAGTGTTCCAAAGGACTTAAAGCACCGGCAAATTTGCCATATTTCAAGGTCTGAGAACGCACACCGATTTTTTTACCCAACCCTGCCATTTCAGGAATTAAACCTATTACTCCAATTGAACCAGTTAAAGTTCCCGGGTCTGCTATTAAATAATCCCCAGCACAGGAAATATAATAGCCACCCGAAGCAGCTGTTCCCCCCATTGAAACAACCAGAGGATATTCTCTTTTTAATTTAAGCAATTGCTGATAAATAAGCTCGGATTCCAAAGCGGAACCACCAGGACTATTTATTCTTAAAACAACCGCTTTAATGTCTTTATGGTTGTGAATCTGTTTGATAATCTTCTTCACTTTTGCTTCACTGATAATGCCTTGACTGCCAAAATTGGAACCCGAAACGGGAGCAATATTTCCATTCAGATAAACAACAGCTATTTTATCACCTTTCTTCTTTTTGGCGGTTGGAGAATAATTGGCAATTTTCACAAAATTATCCTCTTCCAACCCCAAACTTTTCAGCATTTCGTCACGACTCATAGCGTAATCAATCAATTTCAGTTCTTTTGCCTTTTCAGCGCTTAAAAAGAAGTCGTCCCTCTTTTCAAAAATATCTTTTACCTGGGTTGTCTCCAACTTTCTGTTTTGTGCAACAAGGGAAAGTAAATGGTTATAAATATCATACAGAGCGGCATCTATGTTTTCTTTTGTGCCTTTACTAAGCTCGGTTTGCGAAAAGGGCTCACCGGCACCTTTATATTCACCGGATTGTAAAATGTGCATTTTGATGCCTAATTTATCCAGCATCTCTTTGTAGAAAAGCATATTAGCGGAAACACCTTGTAAAGCTAAACCTGCCGAAGCAGAGGGTTCCATATAAATTTTATCAGCACAGGAAGCAAGTAAATAGTCCCCCTGCGTGAAATTTTCTCCGAAAGCAAGTACGGGCTTGCCGCTTTTTTGAAAAGTCCCTATTGCTAAAGACATTTCTTCCAAAGCAGGATAATTGGTCATAATCATTTGGGGCTGAAGAAGTATTCCTTTAATACGCTCATCTTTGGCAGCAAGTTTTATTTTAGCGCAAATTTCCTGAACACTGGGAGAAGAAACATTTACAAAGCGTAATTCTTCCAGCTCGTTATAGTCCGGAATTAAAGCACTCGGATTTACATATAACCAAGCATTGGATGGGATTTTTGCAGATTTGGCTCCGTGAGAACCAAAAGTGAAAACAAAACCCAGGATAAAGGCAGCTAATAAGGCAATAACAAAGATTAAACAGCCCCACAGAACGGTCTTGTTTGATTTCATAATATTTAAACTCCTTTTAGCGACTAACGAATGCCGCTACTGATAATCCGCATAACACTGATATTATAAATAACTTTCAGAGCTTTGGCAAATTGGAATTTGGCAACCTGCTTTCCTGCTGGAGTATTTATATCCTTCAGGTTAAAAAAAATCAATAAAAATGGCGGAGATGTAGGGATTCGAACCCTAGAAACGCTCACACGTTTACACGATTTCCAATCGTGCTCCTTCAGCCAACTCGGACACATCTCCTTGCTTATTTTTCCCAACTTTTTTTCTTACCTCTTTCTGTCAAATAGAATTAGTATCTGCTCACCTTCTCACTAAATAAAAACACTATATCTGCTAATAAGGAATATCATTTTATCAGTAAATGTTTCCACAATGCGCAGAAAAAGGTTCATATATGTATATTAGTTATTTGTAAGATGCCCTAAATGTAGTTATAATTCTATTAATTTTTTTAGAAGGTCTTGAGCTTTTTTAATGTCTATTGAATTATCAGGATTTAAGATCAGCTTTTTAATTACCTTACCATCAAACTGAGTTACCCCTCTTGAATTTCTACCTGACCAATGAGAAAGGATAAAAATAGAATTACACAGATCTTTTTGAAACATAGATATAAGCGTTGTCTTTACGCTATTTTTTAAATAGTCTATGCCTACAAAATAGAACATAAAAACTGTCCTTTCCTTTGTCAGGAACTCCAGAATTTTATCAATATTATAAGCTTTAGGATTTGAATCTAAAACCATTATCTTTGTTTTTACATCAGTTTCAGTTAGAAAATTAGCAAATTCCCTTGAATAATCACCTAAAGAATGTTTATTAGATGTGAGGGATTGATAACCTTTCCCTGAATTAAGAGATTTAATAATTTCTTTACGCAAGGAATCGTCATTTCCGGCAATAAGATACTCTATAACAGCGCTTCTAATATTGCTATTCTCTATTAAAGAAGCTATAAGAATTTCGTTTCTATATTGTTTTACCCGAGCATCAAGTTCTTCTTTTAGGATAATATATTCATTACTGTTAACAAAAGATTGAGCTCTTAGAGGAGCAGCTAAAATTTGTTTAATTTCACTATCTTTTAATTCTAATTTTTTACCGGAAGGATGAATATCATTAGTAGCTTCAACCAAACGTGCAAGATTTTCTTCAAAACTAAATTGTTTATGGAAGTCGAATAAAACAGCGAAATTATCAGGTTCATTTTTATAGCCATTAAATTCTTTCCTAATATCTGATCCATTGAAGCTGCCTTTAATATTATTAGTTCGCAACAGCTGAGAGCTATGGCTTATCTTAGATAAAAATGTAGAATTAGCAAGATACATATAATTCTTATCGGGAGTTACTACACATACGATAAAAGGTCGGTCATCAACTTTTCTTAAGTTTGAAAGAGAGAGAATTGTATTGCTAAGATTGGGGCGAGCAGATTTACAAAACCTGATTGCAAATTCATCATTGTAATACACGGACCTGTCACGAATTAATTTGAATCTTCGGGAAACAAGTTTAGTTAGTTTATTCTTATCCTTAATTGCGTTTTTTGATTCAATGAACTTAATGATGCCAGTCAAATTCGATTTCATAATTATCAATTCCTTTTTGTTTTCTACTTGATAGCTTAATTTTTTGCTGTTCGGTTAAACTATTTCTCTCCCAAAATAATCCTTCACTGTATCCTTGTATAGATTTATCAATATCAGCTAAGTCTAATCGTTTTAAGGTAAGAGCACAATAATATTCGTCAATTTCAATACCACTGAATTCGCGGTTTAATTTTTTTGCTACAACTAAGGTTGAACCAGAGCCACAAAAGGGATCAAACACAAAATCACCTTCATTGGAACTGGCAAGTATTAGTTTCGCTAATAATTTTTCCGGTTTTTGAGTAGGGTGATCAGTATTTTCAGGCATAGACCAAAAAGGTATAGTGATATCTGTCCAAAAGTTTGAGGGATGAGATAATCTATAATTGCCTGTATTTGTTTCTTTCCAGTCCTTAGGATCTCCGTTTTCATCTCTATAAGGTGCAATTACTTTTCGCATAATTTTAACCTTATCTACATTGAAAACAAATTTATTGGACTTAGTAGCAAACCATATATCCTCAGAACAGTTTTTCCAGTTTGTTTTTGCTCCTCTACCCTTATCTCTTTCCCATGTAATTCTATTTCTTACAATCAAATGTTTTCTTAGCACTGTCTCTATTGCAGAAGAAGATTGCCAGTCACAGCATACATAAACCGAACCGGTTAATGATATTTTTGAAACAATCTGAGAAAACCAAGAGTCAATCCATTCTGCATACTCATCAATGGTTTTTTTATTGAAGGTAACTTCATTAAACTTTTTATACATATTATAGGGGGGATCAATAATAAGAAGATCAATTGATTTTTCGGGCAGGAATTGAATACATTCAAGTGCATCCTGACAGATCACTTTCCCTTTTATAGCATCTAACATACATTGCTTATTTAAGTTGATAAATCTTGTTTTCATTTTTTTTAGTTCCTCTTCCGACACAGTAAGAGTTCTATTTCTTGGTGCTGTATGTTTCATTTTATCTTCCCCTCCTATCTTATTATTAGACAAAGGTATTAAATCAGAAATATTTTTTTCTGACTTTTCGTCTTTTGTTGGCGCAAAATCTATCTCATAATTATGTATATTTTTAGAGACCATTTTAGTATCCTCTCTTCAACGATTATATTGGATTTAATTTCATTTCATTATATTTTTCTATTATTACTCCATCTTTCTGTCAACTTCTTTTTTTCATCTTCACTTAATAACATATTTTCAGTGTTTGAAATGACGGACTCCGGTAAAGACCATAGCGATGTTTAGTTCATTGCAAGCAGAAATACATTCCTCATCGTTTTTAGAACCGCCAGGTTGGATGATAGCTGAAATTCCGTTCTTAGCAAGGGTATCAATAGAATCCCGAAAAGGGAAAAAGCCATCGGAGGCACAAACAGAATCCGTTAAATCGTGTCCGAATTTTTTTGCTTTCCAGAGAGCTAATTGAACGGCATCTATGCGGGAGGTTTGTCCACAGCCAAGACCTAATACCCTATCTTTTTTAACGATAGCAATGGCATTGGACTTTAGGACGGAAACAGCTTTCCAGGCATATATAAGGGCTTCCAACTCTTCCGGAGAAGGTTGTTTGTTAGTAACTATTTTCCAGTTCTCTGTTGATTCGTTTACGAGGTCCCAATCCTGAGCCAGATAGCCGCAAGTTAATGTTTTAATTTCTACAGGGTTAAGTGGTTTTTCCAACAGAGAAAATTCGTAGTGAATTAGGCGGCGGTTTTTCTTTTTTTTCAGAAATTCCAAAACATTGGGCTCAAAAGCAGGAGCAATAATTATTTCAGTGAAGATATTATTGATCAGGGTAGCTGTTTCTAAATCCAGAGGATGGTTCACAATTACAATTCCCCCAAAAGGTGCCTCCGTATCTGTTTCATAAGCTTTTCTATATGCCTCTGCCAATGTTTCATCACTGCCAATACCACAAGGATTGCAGTGTTTAATAATAATGGCAGTTGGTTTACCAAAAAGACGAATAGCTCTGAAGGCAGAATCAATATCCATTATGTTATTGAAAGAGAGTTCCTTACCGTGAATAAGTTCCCAACCGGAGGTTACCTTTGCATAGAAACCACCATTTTGATGAGGGTTTTCGCCATAGCGCAATTTTCTCTTTAAAGAAATAGCAAACTCCAGTTGAGCAGGTAGTTCGTTAGTAATAGATTCCTCTATTCCTTGAGAGGCAAAATAAGCGGCAATTTCAGCATCGTAATCCCGGGTTTTGGCAAATGCCTTTTGTGCCAGATAGGAACTAAATTTTTCCGGTAAAATACTATTCTGCTTTAAAAGCTCCAACGCAGGAGCATAATCTTCAGGATCAACCAAAACGGTAACGCTTTTATAGTTTTTTGCTCCTGCACGGATTAAAGCGGGACCTCCAATATCTATATTTTCTATAATTTCCCCTGCGGTGGCATTTTCTTTCCGGCAAACAGAGGCAAAAGGATACAAATTTACGGCTATTACATCTATGTGCTCAATTTTTAGTTCAGAGAGTGTTTTGGCGTGAGCAGGATTATTTCTATCTGCCAAAATTCCAGCATAAATAACGGGATGGAGTGTTTTAACTCTGCCTTCCAGAATTTCCGGAAATTTGGTTAAATCCGAAACCAGCACTACTTTCTGGCAGAATTGTTTTAAGTAATCGGCTGTGTACGAAGTGGAAAGAATGGTATATCCCATTTTTTCCAGTTCCACCGCTAAATATTCAATTCCGGTTTTATCAGAAACACTAATTAGTGCATATTTATTCATTTATCATCTTCCTCGTTCAGGGTATCTGTCAATTTCTTCAGTTCTTCTTTACGCAAAATTCCTTCCAGGCGTTGATTAAGTTTTTGATTAGTAAAAAGTTCCATTGTTATGCGCACAGCATTATGGGGTTCTTTGGTTAAAAAGCCACCGTTTTTTTTGTTTTCCATTTCACTTACTAAAACCATTCCTCCCAAAATAATAGCCCAATTTATATAAATCCACAGCAAAAATATCGGTAGAACAGCCATCACTCCGTAAAGTCGTTCGTAATTAGTTAGGTTATATATATAAAAATCAAATACGGACTTACCAATAACCCAGATAACCGTAGTCCAAAAAGCACCTCTAAACAAAGAGGCACGGTTAATTCTTACCGAAGGCAACAGCATATAAAGAAACATTATAGCCAAAAATTGCAAAATAAAAGGAACTATTACCATAATCCACTGCAAAACAGGGGACTTTAATAAACGGGAGATAATTGGAATAGATGAACTGGAAAATAGCAACACGATAATCAGCAACCCGAAAACAATCGTGCCGAAAAATTTCACTAATTGAGTAATAGTATCCTGAGAGGACTTCAGCTGCATACTCAGGATACGGTCAAAAGTCCCTCTTATAACTGAAAACAACGAATAGGAACTAACAATCAGGATAACAAAATTGAAAATGTTGAAGCCAACTTTGGGCATAATCAGCTTGTCCAAAAAGTTGATTATAGCATTCGCCGAACTCGGAATAAAGTTTTGAACCACCAATTCTCTCAGTTTATCACCCAAATTCAGAAATGGTAAATCCGGGGCAATTAAAACCAGGAAATTGATAAAAGGGACAAAACCGAGAAGAGTTATGTAAGTTAAACTGGCTGATTCCTTCAAAATACCTTCACCCATAAAACGCTGGTAAAATGTTTTGATAAATGTCCATATATTGCTAAAGACCTTTTTCCGTTGTTGAGGGACAGTTATGGAAAAGTAAATTTTCTTGAGATCCACAATAACAATTTTGATGTAAGAATATAGCCAAAGAAGGAGCTTCTGAAAAACACCTTTATTTTGTTTCTTTTTACTCATTATTCCTCCCTTAAAGCAATTACGGGATCAAGACGGGCAGCTCTGACAGCAGGACCAACCCCAAAAATAAGTCCCACTCCAATAGAAACTAAAAGAGCAACCCAAATCATTTGCACCGAGGCAAGCACTTTTATTTGTAAATAAGAACCCACTTTATCCAAAATAGCAAATCCTAAAAGAATTCCCAAAATTCCACCTAAAGCGGTAATAAGCACCGTTTGCACCAAAAACTGAATAAAAATATCTCTTCTTCTGGCTCCAACCGCAATGCGAACTCCTATTTCGCGAGTGCGTTCCCGGATGGAAGCAAGCATAATGTTCATAATTACAATTCCCCCAACCAGCAGAGAAATTACGGCAATTAAAACAAATATGGCTTCAAATATTTTGGCATTTGCCTGCATTGTATCCAGTTGTTCTTTAGCGGAAGTAACCTGAAACAAATGTTTTCCGTTTTTCAGGTTCAGCACTATGTTTTCCACTTTACGGCGCAGTTCTTTTGCCTCTTCAGGACTTTTTGCTCTAATATCTATGGAGCTTATTTTACTGCCGGGGTTAACTTTACTGATCATTGTGGAAATAGGAATAAAACAACGGCGGTTTAAATATTCCAAAGCATTTTCACCCATTCCTATTTGTCCGCCCTGTGTTGGCATAAATCTTTCAGCCATTACACCGACAACGATAAATTGTTGATTGCCTACGGAAATAATTTGTCCGAGAGGATCGTTGTTGCCAAAAAACTCTTTTGCCACGGTTGAGCCGATAACTATTACATTGCTATGTTGGTCTATATCCAGGTCTTTAATAAATCTGCCTTTAGCTATGTCCCATTGTTCCACTTTAACAAAATCGGGCATTACACCTCTTAAAGATGTACTGTAACGAATATCACCCTTATTTATTACTGCTTCCCATTCCTGAACTGTGGGATTAAATGCTTCCGCTTCCGGAATAAGGGATTGCAAATAACGAATTTCCTTTAAAGAAAAACTGGGATCGCCACCTTTGGAAAAATCGTAAAACCAGTTTTGTTCAACTTCTATTTTGTTCAATCCACCGCGTTCTTCCATCCAACTCATTGTGCTTTTGTTCATTCCATTCACAATTGCCAGAACAACCATTATGCACATCACACCTAAAATTATGCCAATCACGGTTACTATGCTGCGAACTTTACGCATCATAATATCAGCGAAACCAAGTTTTAGGGATTCAGCTATTGGAATTGCCATCTACTATTTTCCCGTCTTTTATTTTGATTATTCTTTCTGCTCGGGAAGCAATTGCCTGGTCGTGAGTTACAATAATAACGGTATTGCCTTGACTGTGTAACTCCGTAAAAATTTCCAAAATATCGCCTCCGGATTGAGAATCCAGATTTCCCGTTGGTTCATCTGCCAGTAGAATAGAAGGTTCATTTACAATTGCCCGGGCTATGGCAACGCGTTGTCTTTGACCTCCGGAAAGTTCACCGGGCTTATGTTTTAAACGATCTCCCAGACCCACATTTTGTAAAACCTCTTTTGCTTTGGCAGTGCGTTTTCTTTTACTCATACCTCCATACATTAAAGGGAGTTCTACATTTTTCAAGATGTTCAAATGAGGGAGCAGATTAAAGGACTGAAATACAAAGCCGATTTTCCGATTTCTGACTGCAGCTAAAGATGCTTTGGGCATTTTGCTAACCAAAACATCATCCAGATAATAAGTTCCATCTGTTGGACTATCCAAACATCCAAGAATATGCATTAAAGTGCTTTTCCCCGAGCCGGAGGGACCCATTATGGCAACAAATTCACCTTTCTGAATTTGCAGGTCAATTCCATTTAAGGCACGGACTTTTATCTTGCCTAAAATGTAGTCCTTTACTATGTTTTCGGTTTTAATAATATCCATATTTACCTATTTTTCCTTTATAATCCTTTCACTTATTATCTGCTATTGTGTCAATGAAAAAGTGAATCTCTCACAGATAACACGGATTTCACAGATTTCTATGTTAGTTAGGAGTTGTAATTGCTTTCAAAAGTTATAAACCTTATATGCCTTTATTTAGCAGTAAGGACTCATAGCGAGTTAGCACGCAGATTTTGCGGATTTTATTATAATAATTTTGCCTTTTTTTGTCTATCGTGGGTTTCTTCTTTTTATTTTTTCACCTTTTCACCTGTTCACCCATTAACCTGTTCACCTTTTTTAAGATGAATTATTTTTCTTAAGGGAAATACTGAAGCATTGCTTACCCATTACGGATGGCATTAGCAATGGGTAAGCAATGAGTAAGCAATGCAATTAGGGAAGAATTTATATTTATTTCTATTTATATGAAGTTAGAGAAATTTAGGGATGAAACTGGTGTTGCACTTAAAAATTCCATTGACATCAGCTTTCCAATTTTTCATTTTATCCCTCCAATTGTTTAAACCCTTCAAAACACTTGACACTATTCCTGCTTCCAAAAATGTGACTTTCTGAATAAAAAAATATGTAAAGGAGAAGCGATGAAGACCCTAACCCCTAGTCCTTCCGATATTCACCAGCAATGGTATATCGTAGATGCAGAGGGAAAACCTTTGGGACGCTTATCCACAAAAGTTGCCACAATTTTATGTGGCAAACATAAACCGTATTATGTGCCCAATATTGATACCGGTGATTATGTGATTGTGATCAATGCAGCAAAAGTTCGCGTAACAGGTATGAAGGCATTACAGAAGGTTTATAAAAGCTTTAGTGGTTATCCTGACGGTTTGAAGGAAATTCCTTATACCAAAGTTTTGGAAGAGCATCCCGAACGCATTATTGAACATGCCGTAAAAGGTATGATGCCCAAAAATAAGTTAGGACGCGCAATGTTCAAAAAATTGAAAGTTTATCCTGGAGCTGAACATCCGCATTCTGCTCAAAAACCCATTGAACTAAATATTTAGGAGTAAAAAAGTATGCAGACCTTTGATGCAGTTGGCAGAAGAAAAAATGCCGTTGCCAGAGTTCGTCTTATGCCTGGAACTGGAAAACGCATTATTAATAATATCCAGATGAAGAAATATCTCCAGCGTGAGACCCTGGAAATGATTGTAGAACAGCCCTTACAGACCGTTGGCTTATCCGATAACTTTGATGTTTATGTAAATGTTTACGGAGGTGGTTTAAGCGGTCAGGCAGGAGCTATCCGTCATGGTATTTCCCGTGCCTTAGTGGAATATGATGAAAATCTGCGTCCCGTGCTGAAGACCCGGGGATTTTTAACGCGTGATCCCAGAATGGTGGAACGCAAAAAATCCGGTCGTCCCAAAGCCAGAAAGAGATTCCAGTTCTCTAAGCGCTAAAAGAAACAGTTTTTCTGTAATGAAAAACAACAAGTGTTATAAGTTCCATATTGATAGTTCAGTTAAAGAGATGAAAAATCATCTGGTTCCTGCTTTCACAGGAATGACAAAAGGATTATCAAAATGGAAAAAACATTAAATAAACTTCCGGAACGCTTGCAAGGCGGTGAGGTTTTTGTTCCTTTGAATTGCTTACACCGTCCGGAAGAGACCTAAAAACCGTATTTCAGGAGAAAAGAATGTCCGTAGTAACTATGAAACAATTACTTGAAGCTGGTGTCCATTTTGGGCATCAAACCTTCAAATGGAATCCTAAAATGAAGAAATACATCTTCATTAAACGCAACGGGATTCATATTATTGATTTGAAACAGACAGTAGATGCTATCAATGAAGCATATCAGTTTATGAAAGAGGTTGCCTCCAAAGGTGAATATATCCTTTTTGTAGGAACCAAAAAACAGGCACAGGCAGCTATTAAAGAAGCTGCTGAAAAAGCCGGTGTCTTTTATGTAAACCAGCGTTGGTATGGTGGAATGCTAACTAATATGGCTACTATCCGTCAAAGCATTGAAAAGATGAAGTATTATGAAGAAATCGTAGCTGACGGCACTATCAATGGTTACACCAAGCTGGAACAACAAAAAATGAAAAGAATGCACGATAAAATTGAATTTTCCTTAGGCGGTATCCGCGAAATGGATGCCCTGCCAGGATGTATTTTTATTGTGGATACTGAATATGAAAAAATAGCCGTGCACGAAGCACGTATCTTGAATATTCCGATTGTGGCAATGGTAGATACCAATTGCGATCCCGATTTGGTTGATTATGTGATTCCCAGTAACGACGATGCCACGCGTGCCATTCATCTGATTTCAGATATTATGGCAAATGCCGTTATTGAAGGAAAAGGACTTGCCACAGAGGGAGAAAGCACTGAAGAAGAAACAACTGAAACAACTGCTGAAGAAGAAACAGAGGATTTTGAAGCCGAATTGGCTGCAGCAGAAGAAAAAGTGGAATTTGATGTTCCCGAATTAGCGGAAACGGAACAATAAAAAACTAACCCCAAAACTTACTTTAACCAAAAAGGAGAAAAAATGGCAGAGATTACTGCAACCCAAGTAAAAGAATTGCGTGATAGAACCGGAGCCGGAATGATGGATTGCCGCAAAGCCCTTATTGAAAAAAACGGAAATATTGATGAGGCAATAAAATACCTGCGGGAAAAGGGAATCAGTAAAGCAGAAGGAAAAGCAAACCGTGCCACTAAAGAAGGTATCATTCATTCATACATACATTTCAACAACCGGATTGGAGTGCTTCTGGAACTGAATTGCGAATCCGATTTTGTTGCCAGAACCGATGAATTTAAAGCTTTGGCAGATGAAATAGCAATGCAAATTGCCGCTACCAACCCTTTAGCTATAAGTCCCGAGCAAATTGATCCCGCCATTCTGGAAAGAGAAAAAGAAATTGCCTATAACAAAGCTGTGAATGAAGGTAAAAAACCTGAAATCATAGAGAAAATTGTGGAAGGTAACCTGAAAAAGTTCTGCAACGAGCGTTCCCTTTTAGGACAAGAACTGATCAGCGACAGCACAAAAACCGTGAAGGACTTACTGACAAACGCTATAGCTACAACAGGCGAAAATATTCAAATTGCCAGATTTGTCCGTTATCAATTAGGTGGCGAATAAAAGCTGAACATAAAGCTGTAAACCTTCCTGAAACAGCCGGGAGTTCAAGTATGAAAAATGTTTACAAAAGCGAAAATATCCATCGGGTGCTGTTGAAACTTTCCGGAGAAGTTCTTTCCGGTAAAAAAGGCATAATCTACGATGAAACAGTAATTGACTCCCTGACCGATGCCATAATTACAGTTCATAACCAAAATTATGAATTAGGCATCGTTTTAGGCGGGGGAAATATATTCCGCGGCGGTTCCTGGAAAAATAAAAATTTGAACAGGGTAGTTCTGGATAGTATCGGTATGCTGGCAACTATCCAGAATTCCCTGTATATGGCAGAAATCCTTATTTCCAAAGGAATTGACTGTGCCATTTTTTCCACTCTGGCTGTGGATAAAGTAGTTGATCGCTATACTCCTCAATTGGCTTCCTCCGCTTTGGAACAGGGAAAGGTCTGTTTTTTCAGCGGAGGAACAGGAAATCCTTATTTTACTACAGATACCGCTGCCGTTTTACGCGCTGTTGAACTGCAAGCTGATATTGTGTTAAAAGCAACTAATGTGGATGGACTTTACAGTGCTGATCCCAAAAAAGATAAAAATGCCCATTTTATAAGCAGTGCCAGCTTTGAGGAATGTTTGCAGAAACGCTTGGGAGTTATGGATTTAACCGCTTTTTCTCTGGCTATGGATAATGCTATGCCAATTAAGATTTTCAACATCAGTCAACCGCAAATGTTAATTGAAGCACTTACTAATGCGGAAACAGGAACCTATATTCACCCCTGAACATAGTTTCTGCCTGGTAAAGAGGATATTATGGAAAATATAAAAGATAATACTAAAGAAAAAATGCAAAAGAGCTTTGATGCAATGCTGCATCAATATTCCAAAATCAGAACCGGACGCGCCAGCGCTTCCATTTTGGATGATATTAAAATCAATTATTACGGTCTACCTACACCAATTAAACAACTATGCAACATTTCCATTCCCGAAGCCAGAATGATTGTTATTCAGCCCTGGGATAAAACAACCCTGGCAGATATAGAAAAAGCCATTTTAGCTGCCAATATTGGCATTACTCCGGAAAACGATGGAAATGTTATCCGCCTGCCTTTTCAGCCCTTAACCGAAGAAAAACGCAGAGATATAGTTAAAAATATTAAAAAAATCTCGGAAGACACCAGAGTTGCTATCCGGAATATCCGCCGCGATGCTAATGATATAGTTAAAAAAGAAAAAAAAGACAGCGAAATAAGTGAAGACGAAGAAAAGAAGCAACTGAAAGAACTGCAAGACCTTACAGATGATTGGATTAAAAAGATAGATGAGGCGGAAAAGGCAAAAGAAAAAGAAATAATGGAAGTTTAAAGGGTTTTTTTACAAAGAGGAAAAGAGAATTTAAGAGCGTGAAGATATAGAACACAGATAACTGGATATATTGGATTAATTGGATATTTCTTTAATTATAATCCGCTATTTTTTTGAATCCCCTCATACACTCTTTATTTTTCATTCCCACAATAGTTGTCTTGTCTGGAATGTTTTCTGCATTATCATTTACTATAAGTACCCAAATATGTAACAAGGATATTGCTGATGCATAGATGTCTTAAGCTGTTGTTAATGTTCTGTTTAGTGTTGCTCATTCTGCCAATTTTTGCACAGAGCGTTAAATTCTCTATTTCTCCTGAGGTCTTGAAGCCTGGAGAAAAAGGTGTTATTAAAGCCACTCTTCTTATTCCTGAAGGGAAAAAACAAACCTTTAATCCCCAAAACCCGGAGTATTTTTATCTGGAAGCAAGCCATCCAGACCTTATTTTGGGTAAAGTTATTTATCCGAAACCGACACAGGTTGTTTCGGAAGAGGAATGGAACTATCATCCCCAAGTAACTTTAACTTTGCCTTTTACGGTGAAACAAACAGCTAAAACAGGCAACAAACAAATTGAAGTTCTGCTGAGCTATAATCTATGCTACGAAACAGGAATGTGTGATCCACCCGAAGAGGCAACAGCTATCCTTTCTATTAAAATAGCTGGAAATGAACCAATACCAGCTGCTGTTTCGGAAAATGAAGAGGAAACCCCAAACACTATAGAACAAAAGGAAACCATTCCTATTGAAAAATCCCCGATTCCTGATAAAAAACCTGAAACCAGCCATCCTCTTGGCGAGATACTAAAATACATTCTTTTTGCCTTTTTAGGCGGAATTATATTAAATATAACACCTTGCGTTTTACCCATTTTGCCGATAAGAATTATGAGTATAATGAATCAGGCGCAGAAAGATAAAACCAAAGTGCTGAATCATACTTTGATTTACGCTTTGGGGGTGCTGATTTCCTTTGCCGTAATGGCAGGAATTTTCATCGCTTTGCAAAAGGCAGGTGAATCGGTAGGTTGGGGTTTGCAAAATCAAAATCCTGGTTTTGTGGTAACCCTGATGTCAATTGTGTTTGTGTTTGCTTTGTCACTATTAGGGGTCTTTGAAATAACTGTTCCGGGAATGAATACGGCTAATAAGGCAACTTCCCGAGGGGGCTATAGCGGTTCCTTTTTTGGGGGTATTTTTGCCTTTTTGATGGCGATATCCTGCACGGGACCTTTTTTAGGTGCAGCTTTGCCTTTTGCCTTGGCTTTGCCACCTGTTTTAATGCTGATTTTCTTTCTCACTATCGGGCTCGGTTTTGCGTTTCCATTTCTGCTGATTGGCTTTTTCCCTAAGGCGTTGAAAATAATTCCCAAGCCAGGCAACTGGATGATTATTTTCAAAGAAGTGATGGGCTTTGTTTTGCTTATTATTGTTTACACTCAGCTGAAAACCTTGCTGCTGTTAACCGATGGTGAATATCTGTTGAAAGTTCTGTGGTTTTTGTTTATTCTTGGTTTTTCCACCTGGCTCTATGGCAGGTTTGTAAAGGTGGAAAACAGCAAATTAACACAATGGCTTTTTACGCTTATTTCTATTGGGTTAATTATCTTTGCCGCTGTTACTTATCTACCGATTAAAGAAACGAAACAAGAGGAAATTCAGGTAAAAAGTGGCGAACTGATTCCTGCTCCCAATGCTCCTGAGGGTTGGTATGTGTTTAGTGAAGATATTTTAAATAAGGCACTGAAAGAAGGTAGAGCGGTTTTTCTGGACATTGGAGCTGCCTGGTGTAAAAATTGTATGACGAATGAAAAGACAGTTCTGTTTACGGAAACGATGATGCAGGAATTTAAGAAGAAAAATGTTCTGCTGCTAAGAGGGGATTTCACCAAAAAAGATGAAACCCTGCTTGCTTGGATAAAAAAACACGGAAGAGCAGGGGTTCCTTTTAATGCTTTATATATTCCGGGTGCAGAACCCCATATTTTTGGCGAACTGCTTTCCAAAGATGAGGTAATAAATGCTCTTAATAAAATTCCTGCCCAAGCAGAATAGATAAAGTTAGGAAAAAAGATGAAAAAGAAAATTGTTTATGCCCTGTTAATAGTTGCACTTTTAGGCATATTTTCCTGCGATCGCTTTGACCATAATTTTAAGCCACTGGAACAGGTGGATTTTAATGCGGAACTTTTCAGTCCTTTGGAAGAAGCATTTAATACTGCCAGCGCTGAAGATTTATCTACTGTGATGGCTTTTTATGCAGAGGACTATAAACATTATGGCATCACTAAAAGCGAGTGGGAAGCTATCTTATACAATCTGCTTTCCGGTATAAATAATCCTGTTATTGATGTAACTTTAATAACAGCTACTCTGCAAAATGAAACTAATGCTTTGGCAAACTGGCGTTTAACCATTAGTGACAGCCGTAAAAATGTTATTGCCGATAGCTTATATACCGGAGAACGCTTAAGGAAAGAAAACGGAAAATGGCTGCTGCGAGGCAATCAATGTGGCTGTGATCCTTCTGCTCCAACTCAAAAAGTTATAGTGGAATATGTTACTAATGTGGGTTGCAGTTACTGTCCCGCTGTGGAAAATCTTTTACACGATTTAAGCTCTCAATATGGAAATGACTTCATCTATTTAACACATCAGCTTTCCGGTCCGGTTGCTTTTAACGATCCTCTCTATGCTTATTATAGTGCATACAGTGCTCCTGTTTCTATTATTCAGGGAAAACATAAACTGGTAGGTGGAAATCAGGAAACTTTAAGCCAATATCCTTATATCGTGCAAAGTGAATTGGAATTATTAAGCCAGATGGATTACAGTGTTCTAAACGCTACCGTAGAGGGAAAAAATATCTCCGGAAGCGTAAAACTTACTCCTCTATCCACATCCTTCAATCAGGAAGAACTGATTCTGAATCTGGCAGTTATTGATTTGGTTTCCACAGCGCTAAATGCTGAAGGAGAGCATCTTACCAATGTAGTAATAGGCAGGAAACGCATTGATATAAGCGAAGTGGACTTAAGTAACCCTGTTGCCTTTGAATTTGATGCTAATGTGACAATTCCTGAGGATGCCGCATTAGTGATTTTTGCTCAAAAAACACCTGCCACCTTCGCTAATAACGCTACTATATATAGTGGCTTACAATATCCTCTTGCTGTAAAAAAAGGAGGTTCACAATGAAAAAGCCGATTGCCTGTTTGCTCCTGCTGCTTTTGGTTTCTTTTGCTATGGCAGATATGATGCCGGATTTTAAGCTTCCCGATGCCACAGGGAAAAATGTTATTCTACAGGAACTTCTGGGAAAGGGTCCTGTGCTGATTGATTTTTGGGCTGATTACTGTAAACCTTGTAAAGATGCTATGCCACAATTAAATACCCTGGCAGAAAAGTATGATTCGCTAACGGTGGTAATGATTTCTATTGATGCTCCTAAAAATCTGCCCAAGGCAAAAAACTATCTGAAAAGCAAGAATTATAAGTTTATTACTCTGTTTGATTCCGAAAAAACCTTGGCTAAAAAACTGGGAGTTACAAACCCTCCGCATACCTTTATTCTAAATAAAACCGGAGAAATTGTCTATTCTCATATTGGCTATGAACCTGGTGTGGAAAATGAATACGAAATGCATATCCGTAATTTATTGGGACTTAAAACCGAAGCGGAATAACGATAGTTTCACGCAGATTACGCAGATTACGCAGATTTTTTATTTGAGGTTTTAATCTATGATTATAACTTGGTTGATGAGGGAAAGTCAGGACTCGTTACTGCCGAAATAACCTTTACACCTTTCACGAATTCATTTAGCAGTGAGGACTTGTGACTACCAGGATTACTTTAATGTAGCCGGAAGACGCCGTTCCTCTGCAAAGAATATAGAAGAAGAATTAAAAAGGAAGATACTAAGTTGGCAGGAGATAAACTATCGTTTTTTATTTTTGAATATTTAGCGGTGATTTCTGCATCCTAAATAAAGCCCAACAATCCTGAAATCATTGCTTCTAAATCTATATCTGTAAAATCAGTGTAATCTGTGAGAGAATAACATAAATGGTGGAACAGAAAATGAAACATACCCTGTTTATAATGCTGTTAATCAGCTTTACTTTGCTTAGTGCTCAAAACGCCCTGTCTGTAAACGGTTCCAACGAGGCAAAATTCATCTATCGCACGGTTGAGGACTCTTTGCATACCTATTTTAACGATACCTTCGGTTTCAATCTTGCCTATAGAAATTTCAGCTTTGGAATGAAGTTTATTGCCGAACTGCCCAAATATTCCACTGAACAAACGGAACTTTTGGATGAACTGGATGCCAACCGTTTGGAACTTGGCTGGCAGGAATTGTATGCCTCTTACGAAAAAGATGCCTATAAAATATATGCCGGAATAACGGAAGAAAGTTTTGGCAACGGCATTATTTTTCGCAGTTATAAAGACCTGGAATTTGATGTGGATAACCGTTTGGAGAGTGTTTTATTCAGTTATAACGATGCTTTTAAGTTCAAGGCAATTTATGGTGCTATAGAAAATCCTGCCATTATCGGAAAATATGATCTGGCTTATGGTGCCGATGTGCAAAGTCCTTATTTCCAAGGTCTTTCTTTAGGTGCTTCAGCTATGGCTTTCCGCAATTTGCTTGCCACCAATATCTATAATCAGCGAACTGTTTTTGCCGGCAGATTGAATTATGCTTCAAAATATGTTGATTTTCAAGCGGAAACGGCTTTCAGTGAATTATATCATCAACCCGGTATCGGAACTAAAAACGGAAAGGCAATTTATGTGAATGGCAGTTACTATTTCGGTCCTGTAACTTTAGGGGGTGCTTATAAACAGTATGATAAGTTTCAATATCGTTTAAATGACTTGCCGGCAGTAAATTATCATAATGAAACCCTTTCCGATGCCTCTGCCACAGGAGAAGATGAAATTGGCTATCAGAGCTTTGGAACCGTTAATATTACGGATTATCTTAATTTTACCGCGGACTATGCGGAAGCGTGGAATAGCGATAAAAACAAGAAAATGAACGATGCCTACATTGCCCTGGAATATGTTAAGGATTCCTTTTCTCTGCTTGCTTCCTACAGCCATATTGAAAAAATAGATGATATCAGCAATTCCTGGCAGCAGGATTTAATTCCTGCCTTGCAAACAAACTTCGCTTTGCTGAAAATACCGGTGCAAATTCAGGCGGAATATAAAAAGGTCTCCAAACAAAGACAGGAAGCGGAAAGTGAGCACTTTGAACCCAAACTGCAGACGGACTTTACTTTGGGTAAACTTTCACTTTCTTTATGCGCACAAAGCAACTGGGAAGATATAAGCGAAATTTTAGACAGCAGATATTGGGCTTCCGCTCAAATTAAATACCCGCTTTTTGAACATAGCGATATAATTCTTTTTGGAGGAAAAGAAGCTGGGGGAAAAGTTTGTCGGAATGGTGTCTGCCGCTATGTTGCTCCCTTTGAAGGTTTAAGATTTGAACTTAACACCCGCTTTTAAAAAGAATATTTCACGCAGATTACGCAGATTACGCAGATTTTTATTTGAGATTTAATTTGTGATTATAACTTGGGTGATGAGGAAAAGTTAGGAGTCATCATGGAAAAAGAAAAACAACTTCCTCGTTGTATACAGTTGCAGTTTTGCATTTTTCAATTATTATATAACACACAAGGAGATGAAAATGAAATACATTTATCTGATATTTGCTCTTTTGGCTTGCAGTATACTTTTTGCTGAGCCGACTTATATGCCTGTAACAACTATAGCAGAGGATTTTGGAGCTACCTGGTGTTTGAATTGTCCTCTTGCCTGGCAGGGTTTACAGGCAGTTCATTCCGTTACGCATTACGGCGAATTTATTAGTGCCAGGTTATTTACGGAAAGCGGGTCTCTCAGTAATTATATGGTAGATGAAAGGTTTGACTATTATAATATTACCGGTTTGCCTAATGTGATTTTCAACGGTAAAATATCTCTGGAGGGAATAGGAGCAGGAACTGCAGATGGAACTGATTATCTTAATGCTCTTTCAGTTTACCGTTATTCCGCTTCACCGGTCAAAATTGTGCCGACTAATTTCAGTTTTGAAAGGGGTTTGATTAGCGGGTCTGTAATAATGATTTCGCCAGATGTAACGATTTCCGATGCCCGTCTTGTATATTATCTGCTGGAAGATAATGTGGGAGAGGAAGACCATATTGTAAGAGCTGTTCTTTACGATGAAAATGTATCTTTAAGTGGTGTTGGAGATACATATAACTTTAACCAGACATTTGACTTAAATCCTTCTTGGGTGGTAAGTAACTTGTGGGGGATTGTTTTTCTGCAGCTTCCCAATAAAACGATTCTTCAATGTATTTCTTCTCTGCCTTTGCCGGAATATAATTTCAGGGCAGCTATGGACTGGAGTCGGTATATAACAGGAGATGCCAATACTAACTATCTTTCAGCTCCTTTGTGGTTCTTCAATCTTGGAGCAGCTGAAAATTACACTATGCATCTGGAAGCGGATAATGCACCAGCGGACTGGTATTTTAATTATTGTGATGAAACGGGAAACTGCTATCCGGGAAGCATTGACCGTCCTTTTTCAATGTCTGCGGGAGAAGCTTTATCCTTTCATCTGAATTTAACGGTTGGCTCATCTGCCATAGTTGACTTCCGTTTTGTAGTAAGTAGTCCTCATATCGGAAGTTACAGCATTCCTTTTCGTTATGATGCTGGCACCCCTGTGATAGATGAAACTAATAACCCAGGTGCCTTGATGATTAATAATTTATATCCCAATCCCGTTTCCGGAACTGCGGTTTTTCGTCTTTTAAGTCCTAAAAATAATGACTCTGCAACTATAGAAATTTATAATGTGAAAGGACAAAAAGTGCAGTGCCTAACTGCTATTAATCTGCATAATGGCATAAATGAAATCAGCTTTGTTCCGGATTCTTCTCTTCCCAACGGGGTTTATTTTTATCGCTTGCAAAACACAAACAGCAAGGTAGGACGCTTTCTCCTCTTGCAGTAAAAGCCATTATAACGCCTTTTTAAGCTTATACATAATTCGGAACTTGACAAAAAAGACCATTTAAGAATTCTGACTAAAGAGTGGGTGATTAGCTCAGTTGGTTAGAGCGCTACGTTGACATCGTAGAGGTCACTGGTTCGAATCCAGTATCTCCCACCATCTTCTTTTGTTACTGATAGTTATGTGGTTAGCTCAGTATTTTGTCTTTTGAGACATTCTCTTATATAATATTTTTACATTTTAAAGGTGCAAGGGTGATTAGCTCAGCTGGTTAGAGCGCTACGTTCACATCGTAGAGGTCACTGGTTCGAATCCTGTATCACCCACCACTTTTTGGCAGAGGGCAGAGAGCAGGGGGCAGAGAGAATCTCAACCATCTAAACCTTTTTTACGAGGGGTTTACACACCCATCGCTATAATTGTGTCGCCCTGACGGGCTTTTTGGTTGACGGGGACATCAACCTTCCGGAAAAAAACATCTATTAACTACACAAAAAGCGGAGGAACAGCGTCCTCCGTCTACATAAAAAAGGGAGCGGGAAAAAACCGCTCCCAGAAGTGAGAAGGATTTAGTTTATTTGAAGATAACGGTAAAGGACAATTTCAAGTTCCTGAGGAAATCAGTATTCCAGAGTTCCAGATCTTCATTATCAAACATAGTCAGCAGGTCAATTTTTAGGTTATTATTAGCTTTAAAGCAAATTCCGTAACTGAAATCCGTTTTGGAAGTAGAATATTTTGTGCAATGGCTTTCTTTTAGGGAAATATTATTATCAATATTGGTGTAAGTTTCTCCATTTGCATAGGTTTCTTCAATTATGGTTGGCTCAATTGAGGTAGGAGCATAACTTTCCTTATATATTTCTACCTTATGTGTGAAAACAGTGCCAAAGCGCATAGCCCATTTCTGATTATTAGTAAACCAGTATTCCAGTCCTACGGGAGCACGGAAAATTCTAACTGTTTCTTCTTGTTTCACTTTACCTGCAGATTTAGATATTATATTAATATTCTCGTTCCAGCTTCCATCATAATTGAAAATAGAATCCAATCTGGTAACATTATAGGTAAAATCGCCTTCCAAGTCATCAATTTGCAGATTATAGAATAAACCTGTGCCAATGAAGGTCTTATTATTAAGAGGATAGTTTAGCCGGGTATTAGCTGAGAAGTTAATACCTGTTAAATCGCCTGAGGAAGAAAGGTTTTCGCTAATGATATTGTGATAGCAAGAGTCATTGTTATCTTTATCCTCATTGTATAATTCCTTTCTTTCCACATTCAAAGTCCGTAATCCAAAGCCGAGACCACAGCTGACAGAGCCAGTATGTAAAGGATCATCATCAGGAAGCAAAATATAACGCACACGACCGGAAATTTGATTAAACATACCATTTTCTTTATAATTATTTTTTCTGTAGGCATGGTAATAATTTGTAATATCGGAATTATAGCTATATATTTGGGAAGCAAAATCCTTCGTTTCCAGGCAATTATCTAAATAATCCAAAGTATAAGTTCCGGAAAATTCCCAGGCATTTAATTTAGTCAAATATCCCAATTGATTACGGAGAGTGGAATTAGTATCTTTCGTATCAAAATCACCCAAATAATTTGAAGAGATAGTTTCTTCCGCTATAGTAGGGTCTATTTCTGGAAGGTTAATAATATTATATGTATATTCCCAAGTAGGATCGCCCGCAAGTGCGGAAAGAATATTATCCTGAGCATAAGTATTACTTTCTTGGGAATAAAGAAAGCCCAGTTTGTAGCCCAGAACACTCTTTTCACCTAACTGATGCGAAAGGACAAAAAAGAAATCAGTTCCCTTATCTTTAGCCACATTTTCATATTTCTGGTGAACATACCCATAACGGTCATAGAGCGAATTGCCATTCGTATCGTAATAATTTTGCCAGGTATATTCCACTCTGCCCCAATCAGTTGTAGGATATACATCATAAGGACTGGGATAACAATTTATCTCCAGGGGGTCTTCCTGATCATAATATTTAAAGAGAAGAGCAGCTTTAAGTTTTTTTAGAAATGTTTTATCCGTAGAGGTTCCCAAGAGAAGGTAGTTATCTCCACTATTCATCAAAATTTTATCATTACCGCTGAAATTGCTTAATCCGCTGAAGAACCGTGTTCCACTTAAATAATTAAGATCAAGAGGATCAAAAGCATATTCTACATCACCGTCCAAAGCACCGCTGGTAGAAAGATACCGAAAGGAATTGAATTCCTGGGCAAAGCAAAACACTATACCGCTTACGAGAATTAGAACTAAGAATGTCTTCCTCATTTTTCACCTCCTATTTGGGCAACAGCTTTGTTTCCGGCTTTGCCTCCTCCTAAATCAACAGTTATGGATAAATTACCAGGGGTAGTTACCCCAGGATCATTCCAAGTTCCACCTGATTCAGCTACAATATTGCCATTCTGATCTAATATAGCATAATAATTTTCATTAGACCAATTACCAGGATAATAATAAATATCTATCTGGTCACCTTCTGTTACTGTAAAAGTATAATATTCCGGTCCGGCTCCATTAGACAAAGTTAAGTAGTCAAATATAGGAGTACCATTGACATATAGTTTTATATATCCTCCATTCCATCCATCTCCGTAAGAATCCTTAAGGGCTATTTGCCATTCGACTTGCATATTTTCAACAATTGTTATAGAAAGAATATTAGAGGGAGCTGTTTCAATTACGGGACTAATCTCTGCATCTATAGCCGTTACATAATAATCATAGGTTTTCCCAAGCACCAGAGGATCAGTATCAGTATATTGAGTTACATTGCTTTCGTTAATAGTTTTAATCCGTGAAAAATTAGTTCCACTTGATTCTTTCCTGTAGATTCTAAAACCAGTTTCACCAGTACAAGTATCCGTCCAATCCAAAACGACATTAGTAGTTCCAGGTATTTGATGAAGAGAATTCAAAGTGAGAGGAATCATAGAGTAATATACATAAACACCTAAAGGAGAAGATAGAGAAGTTGAATCTTGAACACCTACTTTTTTAATTTGATAAGTATAATAATAGTATGGGTTAGTAGCAGTATCTTTGAAAGAGTAGATATGTTCATAATCGGTTGGCAGGATTTCATTAACTTCACCAATTGGTTCATCATTCTTAAATATTTGAAACTTGCCAGGGATATCGCTTCTATCTTTCCAGTAAAGAATAACTTCAAAATTATTGTTTACCCGGTAATTAATTAAAGGTGGTAGATTGGAAGCGGTTTTTACACTTAAAGTGTCTGATTTACTTAAGCCAGTTCTCACTTGAGTGACTATAGTATAATGATATTTAGTATTAGGAGTTAGAAGAGAATCAGTATAAGTATTAACAGAACGATCTTGGATAGTAGTTATTAATGAATTTTCCCGGTATAAACGATAGAGCAGGAAATTATTATCATTTGATGTATCCCATTCCAGTTTAACTTTACCAGGACGGATATTGAAATTACGATAGCCCGTATAACAATCACCAGTTTCATCCATTAATAGTGAACGATGAAACAAGGGTTTGCGATTGGCATTATCCGGATTATAATCTGCTGGTTTTAGCAAATCTTCATCGCAAGCAGTTAAAAACAACAAAAAACATAGTAACACCCAAAGAAATGTTGTTGTTATTCGCATTTTATCCTCTTGTAAATTTTTTGCAACTATATATAGCATAAATATTCTGTCAAGTTTATTTTAAAGTGTAGGCAGAGGATGCCGTTCCTCAGCATTTTTTTAGCTACCGAAATCACCGGGAAAAACGAGGACAACAAGATTTTTTTCTATTTTCTAAGACCATTTCTGGAGGGAAAAAGCATTTATCATTCCTGCGAATGAAAGAATCCACATCAGGGATAAAATATTTATGCATTTTCAGTGGTTTAAACACACATCGCATGAAGCAGAGAGCGGAGGGCGGAGGGCAGAGAGAATCTCAACAATCTAAACCATTTTTCTGGTAGAGGAACGGTGTCCTCCGTCTACAGCTTTGCAGGAAGCATTGCTTACTCAATACGGACTCATTGCTAATGCCATCCGTAATGGGTAAGCAATGGGTAAGCAATGCTATTAGGGAAGACAGGAGAAAACGGTATAACAGCTTATAATACAAATAGATAGATGTTTATACCAAAATAAGGCAATAAAAATGAATAATACACAAATTGAGAAATTGGGTTGCCAAATTCCAAGTCGGAAAACGCTGAAAGCAAATTTCTTGAGAAACTTCCGGTTGCTTTAGCCAAGAAAGAATTTACCAACTCTTTTTCCTTCCGCCGCATTTTTTAGGTTAAAGATAATACTTGACCGTAACTACCATAATGATAGTGAGGTATGAAGATAAAAAGGACTTGGGGAAAAAGGAAGAAGTGAAACAGCAAAAGCAACAAATAGAGGACTTTATTCGGGCTTTTAAGCAGGAAAAGCGTTTTGCCTCTACAATTGTAGCGGAAAATACAGAACCGGCTAAGGCAGCGCAAACGGATTTTTATCCTGAAGGTCTTTTACCTCCTGTGCAGAATTTACTGCAAAGGATGGGCATAGAAAAGCCCTATATTCATCAGGCAGAGGCAATTAAAGCTCTTTTAGCGGGGAAAAATGTAGTGGTTAGTGCCGGGGTTGCCAGCGGGAAAAGTTTAGTTTATCAGGCAGTTATCTTAAACAGTTTGGTGCAAAATCCGCAGAATAGAGCTTTGCTTCTTTTTCCGACAAAGGCATTGGCACAGGATCAGGCGCAGAAAATGCAGATGCTTTGTAAAGAGCTGAACACACAAAATCCTGCCTTACCGGCAATTGTCAATGGCATTTACGATGGCGATACGGCAACGGATTTACGCGGAAAACTACGCAAACAGGCAAATATTCTTTTTACCAATCCCGATATGTTGCATTTGGGAATTTTGCCGAATCATACTTTATGGAGCGCATTTTTCTCCCGTTTAGCTTATGTGATAATTGATGAAGTGCATATTTATCGTGGTGTTTTCGGTTCGCATACGGCAAATTTGTTCAGGCGTTTGAAACGCATCACGGCTGTTTATGGCATAAAACCGCAGTTTATTTTCACTTCCGCTACTTTAGCCAATGCGCGTGAACTTGCCGAAACCCTTATTGAAGAACCGGTTGTGCTGATAGATAAAGATGGTTCACCCAAAGGAGAAAGGCATTTTTATATTTGCAATCCACCAGTTATTGAGCCCGCTTTAGGCATTCGCAGAAGTTCTACCCAGGAAATAAGCAGTATTGCTAAAAGTTTATTTCAAACGAATTTACAGGCACTTCTTTTTACGGGCAGCCGACGCAGTGTGGAACTCATTTTTCGTTATTTAACCGCTGATCGGAAAATAGCGGATAAAGTTCGCAGTTACAGAAGCGGTTATTTGGCTGAAGAACGCCGAAAAGTAGAAAGGGACTTACGGGAAGGAGAAATCGGTTTAGTTATTTCTACCAACGCCTTAGAGCTGGGAATTGATATCGGAGGACTTGATGCTATCCTTTTAAATGGCTATCCTGGAACAATTTGTGCTACCAGACAACAAGCCGGTAGAGCAGGAAGAAAGGGAAATCCATCTCTTTGTATTTTGGAAGCCAGCGGAAATCCTTTAGACCAATATATCTGTCAGCACCCCGAATATATTTTTGCCAACAATCCTGAACAGGCATTATTAGACCCTAATAACAGTGAGATTTTGCGTCTGCAACTGCTTTGTGCCATCAGTGAAATGGCTTTTAAGGAGGGAGAAAATTTCGGTGCCTTAAGTTTTGCCGAAATTCAGGGTCACCTTTTTGCCCTTTTGGATGAGGGCTTAATAAGGCATATCGGAAACCGCTATATAGGAATAAGCGGAAAATATCCTGCCGGTGATGTTTCTTTACGCAATGCGGGAAATCAATTTCAAATTCTGGCAGATGACGAATTAGTTGGTTGGGTAGATTCCGGAAGCGTGAAATGGATGACTCATCCCAATGCTATTTACCTTCATCAGGGTGAAACCTGGGTAGTAAAAGAACTGAGTATAGAACAGAAAAAAGTGATTTTAGAGCCCGTTCAGGTAAATTATTACACGCAGGCAACACAATTCACTGAAATTGCTTTAAACAATCTGTTGCGTCTGGAAAATGTTACAGGAGGACGTAAACACTTTGGAGAAGTGACAGTTACCAGAACTATAACCGGCTTTAAACGCTTGCGGTTTTGGACAATGGAGGTTTTAGACCAAGAGGAACTTGACCTTCCACCCGAAATTATGCAGACCCAGGCATATTGGATTTCCCTTGCAGAAGAAACGGTAGAAAGAATACGCAATCAGGGTTTGTGGAATAACGATAGAAATGATTATGGACCTAAATGGGAAGAAATTTGTGAACAAATCCGCCAGCGCGATAATTATCACTGCCGGAATTGTGGTGCAACAGGGGATTTGGAAGTGCATCATATAATTCCTTTTCGCCGTTTTGAAGACCCCGATGAGGCAAATGAGCCGGATAATCTTGTAGCTTTATGCCCACGCTGTCACCGTTTGGCAGAAACCAGAGTGCATATTCAAAGCGGATTAGCTGCTTTGGCATATCTGCTTGGTAATTTGGCACCTTTTTTTGTAATGTGCGCTCCTCAGGATTTGGGAGTTCATAGCGAAGATAAATCTCCTCTGGCACTTGGCAATCCTGTAATTGTTATTTACGATAATTTTCCCGGGGGAATAGGTCTTAGCCGAAAATTGTATGAACTGCATAATCAACTTTTGTATGCCGGAATGGATAGAATTAAGGGTTGTGCCTGTGAAAATGGCTGTCCTGCCTGTGTGGGTCCTGTAGCGGAAAATGGGATAGGAGCAAAAGAAGAAGCGATGGCTATCCTAAAAGAACTGATAGAAGAAGGAAGAATTGAGAATTAAATCAGGAGTTATTAGCACCTTCACAAATTTTTTCTTTATGCCAGCACGAGTCCTTACTGCCAAACGAAATCGTGAGATGTTCATAATTTTTACTGGCAGGAACGACCCCTGACTTCAATCATTCTCAATTCTCAATTCTTCATTCTATAGCTTTTTCTTGCCTGCGTTTAATTTTGTCTTATTTTATGTATAAAAAGAAAATAATGCCCAGAAAAAAAAGTAAAAGGGGCCAGAGGTGAAAAAAACATTATTAGTCATTGTTCTACTCCTCACGCTTTCATTGTTATTAGCTCTTCCTGCAGAATTTACCCGTGCTGGAAATCCGGAACTTTACAAAGAACTTTCTGCAAAGGCAAAAAACAATTTGAAGCATTTAACTTTGGAGCAAAAACAGCAATACAAAGACCTGCTGAAACAATATCCCGATATTTTGATGAACTATCTGCTTGCTTATGAAAGTGACAGTAATTTGGCAGAAGCAAAACCGGAAGATGTAAAAAGCAATTATGAAATGATTTGTGCACTGCTGAATAAAAAAGGACTGAAATATCCTGTGGACTTTTTCCTTTCCTATATAGCCAAACAAACCGTTTCTGATGAACCCCTTACGGCTTATCGGAAAATATTATTGCAAGACGGTCTGCAGAATATAATCAATACTACCAATTCCGATCTGGAAATGTTTCGTGCCGTAACTCTCTGGTGTGTTTCCAGAATTCAGTTTCAACAGACCTCGGGAAGAGATCAAAGTCCTTTGGATATTGTGCAAAAGTCCTTAATTGGACGCTGTGAAGAAATGCAAATTTTACTTGTTTCCGCCTGCCGAACAATTGGACTTCCTGCACGTCCTGCATATACACCTTGGTGGGCTCATACGGATAATAATCATGCTTGGACGGAAATTTATTTGGACGGAGAATGGCATTATACCGGAGATATGGATATGGCTTGGTTTCCTGATAATACCTGGTTTAGCGGTCTGGTAGATAAAACGGTGCTGATTTTGGCTGACGGAACTTTAACTACCTGGAAAGATGAGGTTTTAATTAAAGGCAAATATGATGCGATAATTAATTCTACAGCTAACTATACTAAAGACCGCAGCCGGAAAGTGAAAATCAAAGTTGTGGATAGTAATAATAAGCCAATACCCAATGCCAATGTTATTCCAATGGTATTCAACTGGGGTTCCTTAAGGTCTTTAATTAATTTAACTACCGATAAAAACGGCTACCTGGAATTTACTACGGGTAGAGGTGCTTTTTATCTTTCAGTTTACAGCAAAGAAGGTAAAGCTCTTGTTCTGATTCCTTCCACTGCGGAAAAAACTATAGAAAAGAAAATTACTGTTACGAACACTGATTTTGCAGGTGGCTGGGCAACTTTGGAATATCCGGAAAACAGCGTTGAAAGCAAAACTCAACCCGAGGAATATATTATTGCGGTTAATCTGGAAAAACAACGCTGGCAGGAAAAACAAAAGACATTGGAAAATGAAGCGTTGAAAACAAAAACTACGGATGATTCCCTGGCAATAAAAGTTGCTCTTGCCTGTAGAGGTAACTATTCCGCTTTCTGGGAATTTTATAAGAGGAATCCCAATCCCGACAGCAATTTTTTGCAGTTTCTGCTGGAAGGTGATCCCAAACTTTTATGGCAGGCAAATGCAGAATTGCTGGAAGCCCTTTATAATAATTGGCTAAAACTATATAAACCGGAAATGGATGAAGAAAAGGTGATGAGTTTATTCTCTCCCGTTGTTTATTACGAAAACCTGCCACAGGTGGTAAACTATAAAAAAGGTAAAGCACAACTCTATCCGGAGTCATTCCGTTATAATTATCCCCATAATCGGGACGGAGTTATAAAAGTGCTTTCCCGCTTGAAACAAAAATATAAAATAAACTCCAAAAAGGCATTAAGCGGACTTCCCCCGTTGCATATTTTAGTTCAGCATAAGAACTTAACTGCAGTGCAGTATAAAATTATGGCAGTTTGTTTTTTGAGGGCTAATGGCTATCCTTCTGAATATTCGCGTATTCCAAATTTGATTGCAGTGTTTATTGATGGTGACTGGCAATATGTAAATGTGGTAAAATGCGCTTGGGAAGACCTTTCCCAAGATAATAAAACCAATACTTTTCAGCTTATCTTGCAAATTAAAGATGATAAGGGAAATCCTATTGAAGCTAAAGAAGAACAACTTACCCTTTGCCGCTATGCAGAGGGAGCGTTTTATCCCTTAAATGATAATTTTGCATATCTGGGCTCGGGAAAATATAATGGTGTTTTTCCTGTTTCTGATGTCTGGCTACAGTTTGGATATAGGGTTTCGGAAAAACAAACAAGGGTCTTCCTGCAACCCTTAAAGCCAAAAGTGGATGATACACTATCCCTGGAAATTATTGCAGAGGACTATCCTTTTGAGAAAAAGGAAGAAAATTAGCTCTCACAGATTACACGGATTTCCCAGATAAAAGATGAATAATAAAAGGAGAGGATAAATGCCGGAATTGCCTGAAGTGCAAAGCATTATCAACGATTTGGAAAAAGTGCTGAAAGGCAAAACTATAAAAACAATTGAATGTTACTATTCCGGAACTGTGATTACGAATTGTTTGCCGGAAGATAATCCCTTTCCAATTAGGGCTTTGGCAATAAAACGCCGCGGGAAATATATTATTATATTGCTGGAAAGGGATATTGCCTTAATAATTCACTTGCGGATGACAGGTAAACTGATTTATGATAATTTTTGCGGTGAACCCTTAAAATACGAAAGAGCCAGAATAATCCTGGAAAATAATGAAGTTCTGCATTTTATAGATATTCGCACTTTCGGAAAAATAGTTATCTGCAGTCAAAAAAACATAGAGCATTGCCTTCCGCCTTTGGGACTGGAACCCTTTAGTGATGACTTTACCGCTAAAGCTTTAAAAGAAAAAATGCACGGCAAAAAAGCTCCCGTAAAGATTGTTTTAATGGACCAGAAAATCATTGCCGGATTGGGAAATATCTATGTTTGTGAAATTCTCTATCGGGCTGGAATTAATCCTGAAAAACCGGCAAATAAAATTACTCGGAAGAATATTGTGGAAATTATTCAACAGACAAAGGAAGTCCTTACGGAAGCAATAGATAAAGGTGGAACAAGTATTTCGGATTACCGCAGAATTGATGATAAACCGGGCAGTTTTCAAAACTTCCTGCAGGTTTACCAAAAGCAGTTCTGTCCTTTGGGGCATAAGGTTTTACGGCTGAAACAAGGTGGACGTTCTACATTCTACTGTCCTATATGCCAAAAATAAAAATTACTTGACCTGCTTCTTTATCTCAGATATTATATAATTATGTTAGTTCTATATTGAAAGTTCCGTAAGATAGATTAACAAATATCTGGATTCCTGTTTGCACAGGAAGGATAAAGGAATTTTCAAAAGAGAAATGATTTTATATAGATGAACGATGAGGACATCGTTCTTCCGCATAAAAAAGAAGGTGGATAAGATATGAAAGCAATTAAACTGAAAGAAGGCGTTTACTGGGTTGGAGTTATTGACTGGGATTTGCGTAATTTTCATGGTTATATAACTCAACGGGGTAGCACATATAATGCCTATCTGATTATAGATGAGAAGGTTACCCTTATAGATAATGTGAAGAGTTATCTGTTTGAAGAAATGATTTCCCGAATAAGCGATATAATTGACCCCTCCAAGATTGATGTTTTAATTCAGAATCATACGGAAATGGATCATAGCGGTGGCTTGCCGGAACTGATTAAATACCTTCCCAATACGTCTATCTACACTAATGCCAATGGTATAAAAGCTCTGAAAAGGCATTTTAAGCAGGACTGGAATTTTAACGAAATCAAAAGCGGAGACAGCATTAAAATCGGGAAAAGAACTTTAACTTTTTTAACTACCCCGATGGTGCACTGGCCTGATAATCAATTTACTTATTGTCCCGAAGAGAAAATCCTGTTTTCCAACGATGGTTTCGGTCAGCATATTGCCTCTAATGAACGCTTTGCCAAAGAACTTCCAGCAGGCATAGTTATGGAAGAGGCAAAAAAGTATTATGCCAATATTGTTTTGCCCTATTCCAAACAGGTTCAGAAGGTTTTGGAAGAAGCCGGAAAATGGGATATAAATATGATTTGTCCCAGTCATGGAGTTATCTGGACAGCGGAAAATATTCCTGAAATCCTTTCTGCTTACCACAATTGGGCTTATAATATTGCAGATGATTATAAAGCTTTAATTATTTACGATACGATGTGGAAATCCACTCAAAAACTTGCTTATACTATTTCTGCCGCATTTGAAGCAGAAGGGATAAGAGCTCAATTAGTTAATTTGCAGACCAATCATATTTCAGATATTATGACTGCCGTGATGGATGCCAAATTTATTGCTGTCGGCTCACCAACTTTAAACAGTTCCATTTTGCCTACGGTAGCTGCCTTTCTTTATTATTTAAAAGGACTTTCACCCCGGAATAAGATTGGTCTTGCTTTCGGAAGTTACGGTTGGGGTGGACAAAGTATACCAATTTTACATCAGCTTTTAGGAGACCCTAAAGAATGCGGTTTTGCAATGCTGGAACCGGTTCAAGTGCAATATATTCCTGATGAAGAAGAACTTAACCGGATAAAAAGCAATTTGCAACGGCAAATAAGGGAAAAACTAAATGCAATGTAATAACTTCAGGGCAGATTTTCCTGCCTGCAACTGGTCAAAAAAACATAACTAAATTAAAGGAAGCTGATATGAAATCTTTACCGCAAAAAGACCTGTATGCGAAAATTTTTAATAGCGCCTTAGTTGCTATCGGAACAACCGATACAAAAGGAAATTTTATTGCCGTAAATCCTGCCTGGTGTAAAGCCCTGGGCTGGACGGAAGAAGAAACTAATACCCTTAATCTTAAAGATATAACTCTTGCTGAAGAACAACAGACCCTAAATCAGGAATTGAGTAAATTAGCTGAGGGAAAAGTTTGCAGTTTGCGTAAAACACAACGCTATAAACGAAAGGATGGCAGTTTTTTTTGGGCTGATCTTTATCGTTCCGCATTGTTTGATGATAAAGGCAAAGTTATGGGCATTCTGGATATTTTTGTGGATATTGATGTTCAGGTGAGGTCCGAAAAAGTTCAGGGAGAATTGTTTCAGAGTTTGGAAACTTTGAATAAGGAACTGAGCAACGCCAATATAGGCCTCAAACGACAGGCAAAATATGATTCTCTAACCGGACTTTATAACAGATGGGTAATGGAAGAAATGCTGAATAAAGAAATTATCCACTCTCTGGAAACTAACCGCGGTTTTGCTGTTGGAATTGCTGATATTGATGATTTTAAAAAGGTAAATGATACTTATGGTCACGATTGCGGAGACCTTGTTCTGGTAAAGCTAACTCAATCCTTTTTGCAGAAAATCAGAGTAACAGATTCAGTTTGCCGTTGGGGTGGAGAAGAATTTTTGTTCCTTTTTTCCGAAACGACGGAATCAGGAGCAATGATAGTTGTAGAACGCATTCGGAAAGCTATTGAAGAACTTACTATTAACTATAAAGGCAATCAGATTAAGGTTACAATTACTATTGGGGTTAGTTTTTATAACGGGCAAGACCATCTGGATAGCAAAGAACTTGTAGACAGAGCAGATAAAGCAATGTATGAAGGTAAAAACAGCGGAAAAAATAAAGCGGTGTTATATTCAAATATTCCCTGATTTTTTCACTATATACGGATTTTACAAGTCCTTGTAAATAAATCTCGGTGTTTTCGCTGTTCTCGGTGTAAAAAAATCACTAAAGAAAGCAGTTGACATAAAACAAAGGACTTCTATTGTGTCTCTATGAAATAATGGGAGATAGTAAATGAAGACAAATTCACGCAGCTGGCAACCTACTCTTACTTTAGCCAGATTATTTGAAGAACAGAATCAATTTTATGATGCATTAGCTGCTTATGAGCTAATCAGCCAAAATGATCCTTCTCCGGAATTACGGGAAAGGATAGAGGACCTTCATCTGCGTATTTTAAACGATCCTAATAGAACTTACGATCCCCGTTTGGAGCAACTCTTTTCTCCGGAAGAACTTGCCTATTTAAAAATCCTTGACCATCAGGGTTTTCTCAATATGGCTAAAGCACGGGAAAAGCTAATGGAAGAAATGCAGGGTTCAGAATTGATTTTTAGTGAAGTTATGCCTGAAGATGTTTTAGTTGATGAATCCGAACTTGATACCTTAAGAGAAATTCTGGAAGAAATTGAACAGCAGGCACAGCTAAGTTTAATTTCCGAAACAGGTGATGTTGGCGAATACAATGTTCAAGATTTCTTAATTGCGATGCTGGCTAAATTTGATAAAGACCAAAAACTGAGCGAGGTTAAATTGAGTGACCTGTTATCGCTATTTCTGGAGATGCAGAGCTTAAAAAATCAGCCCTGATGAAGCAAAAACATACCTTGAACATCAATTCCCTTTGCGCAAGCTGTTATGAAAAATGTAAACAAAAGGATTTGGTGCTTATTATTACCTGTCCTTTTTATGATCCTTTTCCCGTGCAGCTGGAATTGAAATTTAAGGGATTGCGTAAAAAACCCAAGAATAAGTGATAATTCCTGCTGGCGCAGGAATGACAATAAAAAACACAGGAAAGAAGAAGGAATTTTCATTCTAATAAAAGGATATGAGTCCCAAATGCGTATTATAACCGGTATCTATAAAAAAAGAAACCTGTTTTTAGTTCCTGGAATGAGTACCAGACCTACCTCTTCTTTCAATCGGGAAGTTATTTTCAGCGTTCTTCAGGATTATGCAGGTTGCAGGGTTTTAGACCTTTTTGCCGGAAGCGGTTCTTTAGGTTTGGAAACACTTTCACGAGGAGCTGTCTGGGTTGATTTTGTAGAATTTGCTCCTTCCGCTATTAACACTATTTTGCAGAATATAAATCTTTTAGGTTGTTCCGAGAATTGTCATCTCTGGCGAAAAAAGGTGGATGTATATTTGAAATCCTGTGAAAATAAATACGATATCATATTTATTGATCCACCTTATAACAAAAATTTGATTAACCCCACTCTGAAACTTATCTATGAAAAGTCACTACTGAATGAGGAAGGTAGCATTATTGTGGAACATTCCCCTCAGGAAATCATCGCAGAGGAATTTTTGCCCTATATTACAAAGGAAAAGTATTTTAAGAGGTCTCATTTTACCTGGCTGAGGGCAAGGAATAACGATTTAAATCAGGAGTCGTCACTGCCGAAATAACTTTTAACCTATTCACGAATTTGTTTGGCATTTAGGACTAATGACGACTGGTTTCAAGCAGATTAAAAATATGAATTTTTAGCCACCGAAGCCACCGAAAAAATTCAATAGTTATCATTTTTCTCTGTTTTCTCTTTTTCTCTTTGTAAAAAAATCCCTCTTTTTCTGTTTTCTCTTTTACTCTTTGTAAAAAACTCTCTCTTTTTTTCGGTGGCTTCGGTGGCTTCAGTGTAAAAAATTGCCCTAATCTGATTGAATTGCATAATTGCTTATTTTATAGTCCTTTCCTAATAGACCCCGTAACATTTCTGTAACACTTCCCTAACACTTCCGTTGTCTCGTTACGGAGTCGTTACTTATTTGTAACCTGGTTATTACTGCAAACAGAGAAGAAGGGTAAATGTATCTCTACAATATACTTTTGGCAGAAATAGAGAATCGGAATTTGGCATAAAGGGGGAAAACTTTTCCTTGACATTCCTTTTTTGTTTTTTTTAAGGGTTAAGTAAGAAAATATGAGTTAGAAGGAAGAACACACAATGGAAATAATCACAGAAGCACTCAAGTTTCCCTCTGATTGTAACATAATCTTAGGTCAAAGCCATTTTATCAAAACTGTGGAAGACCTATATGAGGCGCTTGTTACCAGTGTACCGGAAATTAAATTTGGTTTAGCTTTTTGTGAATCTTCGGGTCCTTGTTTAGTTCGCAAAGAAGGAACGGATAATGAACTGATAGAAATAGCGGTGGAAAATATGTTTCGTTTAGGTGCTGGGCACAGTTTTCTGATTATTCTGCGTAATGCCTTTCCTATCAATATAATGCAAGCGGTTAAGGACTGCCGGGAAGTGGTTAATATTTTTTGTGCTACAGCTAATCCGGTAGAAGTGATTTTAGCTCAGACAGAACAGGGAAGAGGTATTTTGGGCGTTATTGACGGTTTTTCACCTAAGGGAATAGAATTGGATACAGATATTACACATCGGAAGAAATTCCTTTTGGATATTGGATATAAGCGTTGAAAATGATGATTCGCACTTTTATTGCCCTGGAATTACCCAAACCCTTGAAAAGTGAACTTGGGAGCGTAGTTAACAGATATTCTAAAGCAACCCCACCTTATGTAAATTGGGTTAAACCGGAAAATTTACATTTAACACTGCTTTTTATCGGAGATGTTCAGCCCCAAGAAATAAGGATTATAGATGAAGTGCTGGCAAAACAACTGGAAGGTTTTCCCTCTTTCATTTTTCGTCCTGAGGGTTTGGAATTTTTTCCTTCTCTTCAACCCCATCTTTTATGGCTGAAGCTTTCCAGTGAAAATGAAGATATTTTCAAACTGAATAGGCGTTTGCTGAAAGAGCTTTCCGCTTGCGGAATTGAAGCGGATAAAAAAGCAATGAAATTACATATCACTTTGGCACGGTTGAAATCATCCCTAAATCCCGCTTTGGAAAGAGAAATAATGAGCAGAAATATAAAACACGAGCCCCTATATTTTGACTGCCTTTGTCTGTTTAAAAGTCAATTATTTCCAGAGGGACCGCAATATACAGTTTTAAACAGATATAATTTAAATCACAGCCGGAGGATAAATGCTGGATAAAAACAAAGATGCTGCCTTAAAAACAGCAATTTCACAACTGGAAAAAAAATACGGTGTAGGAACTTTAATGCGCCTGGGAGATAAACCTCATCAGGTTGTAGATGTAATTTCTACAGGAGCTTTAAACTTGGATATTGCCTTGGGAATTGGAGGTATTCCCAAAGGTAGAATCACGGAAATTTACGGTGCTGAAGCATCAGGTAAAACAACTCTGGCTTTGCATATTGCGGCAGAATGTCAAAAACAGGGTGGAATAGTTGCCTTTATTGATGTTGAACATGCCCTTGATCCTATTTATGCCAAGCGCTTGGGGGTAATTACAGATGACCTTTTGCTTTCTCAACCCGATGGAGGTGAACAGGCACTGGAAATTACTGAAACTCTTGTTCGCAGTTCTGCAGTTGATTTAATAATCATTGATTCCGTCGCTGCACTGGTTCCCAAACAGGAAATTGAAGGTGAAATGGGAGATAGCCATGTTGGTTTACAGGCACGACTGATGAGCCAGGCACTGCGAAAATTAACTGCTATCGTCTCCAAAAGCAATACTGCAGTTATTTTTATCAATCAGACAAGAATGAAAATAGGTGCCGGTCCCTATATGAACCCTGAAACCACAACCGGTGGAGTAGCTCTAAAATTCTATGCTTCAGTGCGCTTAGAAGTTCGGCATGGTGCCCAGATTAAAGATGTCGGCTCCGAATCACAAGTTATCGGAACTCGTACCAAAGTAAAAGTAGTGAAAAATAAATTCGCTCCTCCCTTTAAAACAGTAGAATTTCCTATTATTTTTGGCCAGGGTATCTCCAAACTGGATATCATTCTGGAAATGGCAGTTCAGCATGATATAATCAAGAAAAGCGGTTCCTGGTTCTCTTACAATGACCTCAAACTGGGTCAGGGAGCAGATAAAACCAAGCTCTATTTAACGGAAAACCAGCCACTGCTACAAGAAATTGAAGCCAAACTAAGGGAAAAAATAAATCCCGAGGAATTCAATTTAAGTGCTGAAGAAAATGTTCCTGAAGACAACGAAGAAAGCTGAACACGAGAAAAACTCGCTGATTATTATTGACAATGAAGTAAGGGGGATTCTTCCTGATAGAATCCTCCTTTCTTATTTCCCTCTTCCTTTTGCCGGGGAAATTGACGACGAACAAGGCAAAGAACTGCTTTCACTAATTGCCAAAAATGCCCGGCAACAACTCCTGAAATATGTATCCGATCAAGAACACAGCTCTGTTCAATGCCGACAATTCCTTTCCCGAAAACACTATCCTGCAGAATTGATTGATAATCTCATAAAAGAATTTCAGAACAAAAAATATATTGATGACTTTCGCTTCGTGCAAATCCTTATTAGCTCTCTCATTGAACGAAAAAAAAGCAAACGCGCAATAGCACAGAAATTGAAAGAAACACAGCTGCCAAATGAACTGTGGGAAAGAAAATTAAACGAACTATACCCTCTTGAAGAAGAAAAAGAAAACCTGAAAGAACAAATTGTAAAACTGCGTTTCCGCTATCGCGATTTGCCTCTCAACAAACAAAAAGAAAAGGTCTTTGCCTCCCTCTATCGTAAAGGTTTTGACTTGGATGCTATTCACTCTGCTTGGCAAGAATGTAGTAGTAAGGGATTCCTACCTTCGCAGGAATAACAAAAAACGCAGGTTTGACAGGTAGGCCTGCTTTTGCTAATTAAAGTGGAAGAGAGAAAAAATGCCTCGCAATATTTTCTATGTAATGGGTATAAAAATTGCTTCAAATGTAGGTAAAGATGGATTTATTATTGTGCGCTATAATTTATTAGTTCACAGAGATGTTAACCTATTTTAATGTCATAGTGTGTATGTGTTTCAGCCGGATGTAATATTTATGTGTACTCCGGATGTGTAAAACCCGTAAACAAGTATAGCTAAATCAAGGAGAAGGTTATGAAACGCTTATTTTTAGCAATTCTTGCCCTAACGCTGAGCATAGGAGGAATTCTTTCCGCTCAAACTTTGGTTAATATTGGAAGTGGAACTGCAGTTAATACTACAACAGGAGTTCCCACTCCCTATGGAACTTTTTATAAGAACTTCCGGCAGCAATATTTAATTTTAGCATCCGAACTGAATGATGCAGGTGGAGGTGCCGGTGATATCACTTCTATTGCCTTCAATGTCAGTAATTTAAATAATTGTAGTCCGATGCCGAACTACACGATTAGATTAAAACACACAACTCAAACAACTCTCACTACTACTTTTGAAGTAGGGGATTATACAACCGTTTGGACTGCCCCGGAATTTATGCCTACAACTGGTTGGAATGTGCATAATTTTACTACTCCTTTTAATTGGGATGGAGCTTCCAATCTCCTTGTGGATATTGTTACCACTTTGATAACCGGAAATTTTACTCAGAATGCTTCTGTTTTTTATTCTACAACTACCTTTAACAGCTCTCTCCGCTTTCAAAGCGATAGTACCGATGCTTCTACTTCTGCAACCGGAACGGTTTCTACCAATCGTTCCAATATGCAATTCATAATGGCTCCTCTAATAGTTACCAATCCACCCAATCCGGCAATTTTAGTTTCTCCTGCCAATGGAGCTACTTTGGTTAGTCCTTCGGCAAATTTAAATTGGGTTAGCGGTGGAGGTGCTCCTTCCGGTTTTAAACTTTCTCTGGGAACTAATAATCCTCCTACAAACATATTGAACAATCAGAATCTGGGCTTGGTTACTACCTATGATCCCCCTCAAGATTTTGATCTTAATACTACCTACTACTGGAAAGTTACTCCCTATAATGCAATGGGAGATGCGGTAAGCTGTCCTGTCTGGAGTTTTACTACTCACGGTGAGCCGATTGTAAATTCCCTTCCCTATTCCCAAAATTTTGATTTGGTCATTCCTCCAGCTTTACCTTTTGACTGGACAAGTATTGTGCAAGCAGCAGTAACTACCGCTTATGTAGATACTTATGCTTCCACTACTTATGCTCACAGTCAACCAAATTGTGTCCGTCTCTATAATTCTACGGATGCCAGTGCTACGGTTATGCTAATAGCTCCTGTTTTAGGAGATGCTCTTGATCCGCATTCGGTAAGAGTTAGATTTTGGGCTCGTTCTCTCAGTACAGGTTACAATATTTCTTTAGGAGTTATGACCAATCCAACTGATTCTGCTACCTATCAGGAAGTGCAAAACATTGCTCTTACTACTACAATAACCGAATATATTGTTGATCTGACTACTTACACGGGAAATGGACGTTATATAACTTTTAAACACGGAGGCGGTTCCAGCGGGACTTTATATCTTGATGATATCAGTTTTGAATTAATTGCTCCGAATGATTTGGCTGCTCTTTCTATAACCGGAAATGTTACTCCCAGTGTAGGTAATGCCACTAACTATACTATAACGGTTAAAAACTGGGGAACTGCCTCCCAAAGTGCCTATATAGTTAAACTGATGAGCGGAGATACAGAATTGGCAAGTGCTCCTGGACCAACTATTGCAGCTGGAGCTACTGCTACTGCAGTTGTAACTTGGACTCCTACAGCAGAAGGACCAATGAGCATCTATGGAAAAGTAGTTCTTACCAGTGATGTTAATCCTTTAAACGACAATTCTCCGGTAATGAATATTTCCGTTATGCCTCCTGGAGCCACTGTAATAACTATTGGTGAGGGTAATCTAAATGAAGGTGTTCCCTGGGAATTTTTCTACAAAAACAGCTTATTTCAAACTCTATATTTTGAAAGTGAAATAGGTGTAATTGGTTATATAACTGCGGTTACCTTCTACAATAACTTTACTTCCAATTTAATTGATAAACCGGTTAAACTATGGCTCGGGACTACAGACCTTGCCAATCTTGCCGCCGGCTGGATTTTGGATAACTTAACCCTGGTTTATGACGGCACTTTAAACTTTCCCAATGGCCAAAATACAATTGTAGTTCCTCTACAGACACCATATCTATATACAGGTGGTAATCTGGTTCTTTATGCCAACAGGCCTATGGATACTCAATATTATCTCTCCACGGATGATTTTAAAGCTCAAACTGTTGGCACTAACCGTGCCCGTAAGCTATATTCAGATTCCGTAACCTACGATCCTATGAGTCCTTCTGCTGCAGGAACGCTTTCCGGAACTTTTCCCAAAACCTCATTAACCTTTGTAGTAACCGGAATGGGTTCTTTAAGCGGGACAGTTACCAGCAGTGGTTCTCCGGTTGCGGATGTTTTAGTTCAAGTGAGCAATGCCAACTATTCCTTTACCCGTTATACAAATGCCGCTGGTGAATATTCTTTCCAATATTTGCCTATTGGCAATTATACTGTAACTGCTTCCAAGCTGGGTTATGAAACTCAATCCGTTACCGTAACTATTATTGAGAATCAGAATACGGTTCAGAACTTCAGTTTGGTCTCTTCCAACACGGTATCTGTCAGTGGACATATTGTTGGTAGCGATCAGCCGACTGTAGGAATTGCCAATGCTCATATTTTTCTGGACGGAGCCCTGGATTATGAAGGCATTTCCAATGCCAATGGTGATTTTACGATAACCGGTGTTCTTTCCGGAAATACATATAACTATACTATTCAGGCGATTGGCTATGCAGATTTGACCGGAACTGTGGTAGTTGGTTCCACTAATGTAAATATGGGAACCTTGGTAATGAGTGAATTAGCTCTTCCTCCGGTGCAAATTGTAGCAGAAGAAAATGCTGCTCAAACGCAAGTTACCCTTACCTGGCGTCCTCCTGGCTCAACAGGAACCGGAGTTGGTACGGAAGATTTTGAAATTGACGATGGCGGTTGGGTTTCTAGTGGCTACGGTGACTGGCAATGGGGTCATTATAATGTGGCTAATTATGTGGATATAGATACTTATACAGATACTCCTCCTCAATCTGCACATTCCGGAACAGGAATGTGGGGAACTGTCTTAGAGGGAGGTTATTCCAATTGCAATACCTGGTCTTATTTAAGAAAAACCTTTAATTTACAAAGTGTTTCTAATCCCGTATTGAGCTTTTGGCACTATATGAACGGTTACAATACCTGGGATTATGGTTTAATCAAAGTAAACGGCAATACTGTTTGGGGCAACAGTTCTTCCGCTGTCTTTATGCCATGGCAGGAACTTACTATAAATCTTTCTGCCTATGCTAACCTGAGTGAAGTGGAAATAAGTTTTGAGTGGTTTGCTACAGGCACTGTTTCCTATGCCGGATGGTATATTGATGACCTCTATGTCGGTCCCTCTATGAACAAAACCGTAAATTATACTTATGTGCCTATTCCCGAAAAAGCACATTTGCTTTCTGAAGAGGAAGAAGCATTATTGCAACCTAAAGATTTTCCGCCAGTTAATCGCTCATTTTCTTCCCCCAATTCTCAAATATCAAATCCGAACAGAGCATTAAATGGTTACAAGGTTTGGCGGTTTATTTTCGGTAACGAAAATAATGAGAATTCCTGGACTTTGCTTACTGCTAATACTATTACCGATACAACCTTTATTGATACTGCCTGGGGAACTTTACCGGACGGAAATTACCGTTGGGCAGTGAAAGGTGTTTATACTAATAACTTACTTGGTCCTGCGGGCTTTTCCAACCGGATACTTATCCTGAGAAATGACCTGGCAGCCAATACAATTACCGGCAATACAACACCTTCAGTTGGAACTTCTTTTAACTATACAGTAACAATTGAAAATATGGGAACAGAAACCAAACCGGCAGGCAGCTATACAGTTAAACTTATGAGTGGAGATACGGAACTGGCAAGTGTTTTAGGACCTACTATTGCTGCAGGTGAAGAACTTGCTGTTACTATTCCCTTTACTCCTACTACAGAAGGCACAATGAGCTTAACCGGAAAAGTAGTTCTTCCTGCCGACACCAATCCCAGTAATGATATTACACCCCCAATAAATTTAACAGTTATGCCCGCGGGAATTTTAGCAGTAACTATTGGAGAGGGTGGACAGTTAGTAGGTATTCCCTGGGAATTCTACTATAAGAACAGTTTGTTTCAAACCCTCTATTATTCTAATGAAATCGGTTTATTCGGAAATATAACTGCTATTTCTTTCTATAATAACTTTGTTTCTAATTTAACTGATAAACCGGTTAAACTGTGGTTAGGAACCACAAATCTGCAGGATCTCAGTGGCGGTTGGATTTTGGACGGTTTAACTCTTGTATATGATGGAACCTTAAACTTCCCCAGCGGTCAAAATACTATTACAGTTTCCCTGCAGACACCTTATCTCTATACAGGTGGAAATTTGGTTCTCTATGCTAATAGACCTATGGATACCCAATATTATAATACTAATGATGATTTTCAAGCACAGACAATAGGTTCCAACCGTGCTCTTAAAATCCAATCCGATTCCGTTACTTACGATCCAATGAATCCTTCTGTTGCAGGCACACTATCGGGTCAATTTCCTAAAACAACACTCTTTTTCTCCTCTCCGGGACCAAATCCTATCTTTAGTGTAGGTCCTTCTTCTCATAACTGGGGAACAGTGTTAATTAATACCGTGAACGAGCAGAACTTTGTTGTTGGCAATGCTGGAGGTGGAACTCTTACAATCAATAGTATTACAATCAGTGGCAGTGAAATGTTCTCTTTGCAGAATTTACCTGCTCTGCCAGCCAATCTTGCATTTTGCGAAACCATTAATTTCACAGCCAGATACAATCCTACTGCTGTTGGGAATCATACGGCTACTATTACGATTACGGATAATCTGGCAACAACTTACACTATAACCCTCAACAAAAGTAATAATGATGGGGATAAACGGATTTCTCATAATGTTTCCCTTTCCGGAAATTGTATTGATACCACATTGAATATTTTACCTTACGCCCAAAACTTTGATCAGGTTACGGTTCCTGCTTTACCTCTGGACTGGATGAAAATTGTGCAATCAACTTCCACCTCAGCAGTAGTGGAAACTTATGCTTCTACTACTTATGCTCACAGTCAGCCCAATTGTGTTCGCTTGTATAATCCTTCTGATGCCAATGCCACTTTGATGTTGATTGCTCCACCCTTGGGTACGGCAATTCCTACGAATACAACCAGGGTAAAATTCTGGGCTCGCAGTTCCAGTGCTGGTTATCCAATCTCTATAGGAATAATAGTAAATCCTACCGATCCTTCCACTTATCAGGAAACTGAACTGATATCCTTAACCACCACACTCACAGAATATGTAGTTGCCTTCAATGCATACACGGGAACAGGAAAACATATCGTCTTCAAACATGGTTTGGGCGGAACCAGTCGCTTACTTTATGTAGATGATGTTATGATAGAAATTATTCCGACCAATGATCTTGCTGCAACAGCTATCTCCGGTAATGTAACTCCCTCCGTAGGACAAGAATCGCAGTATAATATTTCCATCCATAATTGGGGAACGGCTTCCCAAAATACCTATTCGGTTAAGCTGTTCTCTGCTACTGGTGCTGAACTTGCTACAGCAGCAGGAATAACTTGTGCGCCCGGAGCTACAGTAGATGTTCCGATTAACTGGACTCCCACAACTGAAGGGGCAATGACTATTTACGGCAAAGTTTTCTTGGTTGGAGACCAAAATAGTTTGAATGACCAAACACCCAACTTAAATATTCTGGTAAATCCTTCCGGGGTCTTTATGATTACCATAGGAACAGGAGGTCAGTTTGCTCGGATGCCTGTTGATATGTATTATAGAAACAGCATCTATGAAGGGCTATATTATCCTGCCGAAATGAGTAACTTTATGGGTCAGATAACCGGTATTCAGTTCTATAACAACTTCTATACCGATCTGCCCAATATGCCTACTAAGGTCTGGATCGGAACTACCACTTTAACTTCTTTGTCGGATGCCTGGATTCCAGTTTCAGAGTTAACCCTTGTTTTTGACGGGAATATAAACTATCCCATTGGCGATAATATAATTACTATTCCCTTCAATGCTCCCTATTTCTATCTGAATGGAGAAAACCTGGTAATCTTTGTGCAGCGTCCCTGGGAAGATGTATATCACAATTCCAGCGATGATTTCCACGCACAAACGGATGCCACTTATACAGGGCGCTCCAGACGAATGTATAGTGATTCTGTTACTTATGATCCCAATAATTTGCCTGCTACAGGAGCAACTGTTTCCGGTCAATTCCCCAAGACCACACTAATTGTTATTCCTGGAGGAGTGGGACATTTGGAGGGCACGGTAGTTGCTACTGGCAGTATTCCTTTGGAAGGTGTAGCGGTTAATATTGCCACTACCACTTACGGCGCAGTTACAGACGCTCAGGGACATTATCATATTACCAATATTATTCCTGATGATTATACTGTGAACTTCAGCAAGTATGGTTACATCAGCCAAAGTATCAATATTACCATAGAGGAGGATGAGACCGAAATTCTGAATGTAACAATGCAACCGATGCCTACCGTTTCTGTTACCGGAACTATTGTAGCCAGTGATACAGGAGCTGGAATTAACGGTGCTTCCATCTATCTGGTTGGTTACCAAAATTATAATACAACTAGTTCTGCTACTGGTGCTTTCAGTTTTCCTGCGGTTTATGCCAATCAGACCTATGAATATACAATTATTGCTACTGGTTATACAACTGTTACGGGAACAATCAATGTAGGAGCCACTAACTACAATATGGGCAGTATCACTATGAACGAAGTTGCTTATGCACCTTTTGGTGTTGTAGCAGCTCTGAACGATATTTATACGGCAGTGAATATCAGTTGGCAGGCACCTGATCCTACAGCGGTAGATGTAACTGAGGGTTTTGAAGGAACTGTCTTTCCGCCTTTGCAATGGACTCAAATCATCAATAATACAGGACCGGAAATTATTCCTGGGGTTTTACCAACCTGGTGCAGATTTGGAACTGTGAATCCTGGAGGAAATCCTGTTGCTCCACCGCAAGGAAATTATCAAGCAGGTCTGTGGTGGGATTATGAACATCAGGATGAATGGTTGATTACTCCTACTTTCAATTGTCCTCCAATGGCTTATCTTACTGTAGATGCCTATGTTTATCGGGGTTCTATTTATAACGACCACTATTACATCAAGGTTTCTACCGATAATGGCACAAATTGGACTATTTTGTATGATGCTACAGCCGCTACAGGTGGCTGGAATTATTATGTCTCACCTATCTATCTGAATATGGAGGCATACGGGGGACAGCAGATTAAAATTGCTTTTCAAGCCGATGATCCCCCTTCCAATGATGGCCTCTGGTATTGTTGGTTTATAGATAATCTCTACATTGGCAATGCGGTTCAAGGTGTGAAATTTGCGGGTTCCGACCTGCTTTCTTCTCGTTCTAAAGTTGCGGGAGAGAAGGTCTCTTCCGAGATAGTTGTTGCTCCCTATCCTTCCCGAGAAGCAATTGAAGGAAAGAGAGAGCTTCCCACAGTTTTGAAAGACAAAATTACAACTCCAACGCGGTCGGAAAGGTCTTTGCAGGGCTATAAGGTCTGGCGTTTAACTAGCGGAAATGAGACCCAACCGGATACCTGGACTCTGCTAACCACTCAATTGATAACTACTTTGGCAACAGTTGATTCTGCCTGGACTGCACTTCCTAATGGAAGTTACCGTTGGGCTGTGAAAGCTGTTTATACTGCCAATGTTACTTCTGTTGCTTCATTCTCCAATGTTCTGAATAAAGAAACACAGATGGGTAATATTGTTGGTTTTGTGCGGAAACAAAATAATCAGCCCATTGCCGGAGCCACAGTAACTGCCGGGGGAATTTCTGCTACCACTAATTCAGCGGGAGCTTATTCTTTGGCTTTATCCATAGGAACTTACAGTGTAACTGCTTCAGCAGCGGGTTATCAACCGCGAACAATTGACGGGGTTGTGGTTTTGCCCAATCAAAATACCACCTTGAACTTTGTGCTTGATCCGGTAGCTAATGAGGATGAATATTTGCCTGCTGTATCTACGGAACTGATAGGTAACTATCCCAATCCCTTCAATCCGGAGACCACTATTGCCTATTCTATTAAGGATAGATGCAAGGTGCGTTTGGAGGTCTATAACCTGAAAGGGCAACTGGTGAGAACCTTAGTGAATGAAGAAAAGGCAAATGGACATTATAAAGCGGTCTTTAACGCTAAGGATGAGAAAGGTAATACCCTTTCTTCCGGCATCTATTTCTATCGCTTGCAGGCGGGAAATTATGTTTCTACGCAGAAGATGCTGCTGATGGAATAGGCAGAGTTGAAGGGTTAGACACTAATAATTATATAGCAAGGGCGGAAGTTAATTCCGCCCTTTTTTGTTTTATACTGGATTCCTACTTGCACCGGAATGACAAAGATAGCATTCTTGCCTATGATGTTAGCGTCTGTCATTTCGCTCTTGATGCAGAATCCTATTGAATATTGTTTCAGAAAGAACTTCATTTTCCACTTGACTGTAAACACTAATCAGGATAAATTGTTTTTAGAATTTTATTAATTACGGGTTTTCCCGCAGGTTTTTTGTCTTTCGCAAGTATAAAATAAAAGTAAATCTAATTTCAGAAGAAGGAGATTTAATGATGAAAATGTGGAAACAAATAGTCCTGGTGATAGTGGCATTATTCTTAATGAGTTGTGCCATAGCAAAAGATAATATGATTGACCCTAATGCCCCCAATCCTGTAGTAGAAGTAGTTAAAAATGTTCGCGATGCGGTAGTTCAGATTAGGGTAGAAGCAAAAGTGACGGTTCAGAATTATATTAATCCCTTTTTTAACGATCCCTGGTTCCGTCAATTTTTCAATTTTCCTCAGGAACAGACGCGTCCTATTGTTTCTTTAGGAAGCGGTTTTATTTATGAATATAACCCTAATACCCGTGAAGCATTTATTTTAACCAATAACCATGTAGTAGAAAAGGGCAGGGAAGGTACAATTACAGTTACGATGGCGGATAAAGTTGTCTATACTGCAACAGTAGTTGGTTTAGACCCCAATACCGATGTTGCAGTTATTAAAATTGTAGTTAAAGAAGGTGAAAAAGTAACTGTTGCGCCTTTAGGTGATTCGGACAAGCTGCAAATTGGCGAATGGGCTATTGCTATTGGTAATCCTTTCAGCGAAGGACTGGATAGAACAGTAACTTTGGGAGTGATTTCTGCAACCAGCAGAGCCAATCTTAATTTGGGTGATAATGCTCCTATCTATCAGGATTTTATTCAAACCGATGCTGCTATCAACAGTGGCAATAGTGGCGGTCCTTTGTTAAATATCAAAGGAGAAGTTATAGGTATCAATGCTGCTTTGGCAAGCACCAACGGAGGCAATGTAGGAATCGGTTTTGCTATACCTATCAATCTTGCCAAACGGGTGGTAGAAGACCTTGTAGCCAGTGGAAAAGTAACCCGGGCTTATATTGGTATTCTGGCTCAGGAAATAACCCAGGATATTATGGAATCCTACGGTTTGAAAGAAGTTGCAGGAGTTCTTGTTGCCAAAGTAGAAAAAGATTCACCTGCCGAAAAAGCAGGTCTCCAGGTTGAGGATATTATTCTGGAAATAAACGGTCAGAAAATTACCAGCGTTCCAAAATTCCGTATAGCGATCGCTACTGCCAAAGCAGGACAGGAAGTAGCATTAAAAATCTTGCGCAATAAAAAGGAAATGACCGTGAAAGTAATCCTGGAAGCATATCCTGAAGATACTATCGCTACAGCAGATACAACCAAAGGAACCCTTGCTACAGGAATCACTGTAGAAGCAATAGATAGTCCTACAGCAAAGCGCTTGAATGTGAAAAGCGATAAAGGTGTTGTAGTAACTAAAGTGGAACCGAATTCCGTTGCTGCCAAATCTGGATTAAAAGTTGGTTATGTGATTCTAAAAATTGAAGGCAAAGAAGTGAACAGCCCCAAAGAATTCAATACAGAACTGGAAAAAGCGAAGACCAATATGGAAAAGGAAAACAGGAAGACCATTCGCTTGTATGTGCTGGATACTAACAATCAACCTTCCATTCTTATTCTAAAATTTGAATAAGCTAAACAGAGAGAAACAGATTAAAGCGGAAGATAATATTGTCTTCCGCTTTTTCACTTCCCCGGCTAATATCATATCCGTTTGGGAAATTTCTTTGTCATTCCTGTACAGGCAGGAATCCAGAGAGTTTTATACTATATAACTTTTTCTGCTTGACAAAAGAAATTGGAGAAATTAAAAAGAAAATATGAGAAAACTTAATTCTGCTAACTACAAAGATGTAAATTTCTGTCTCCGGTGCGGGCATAAACTTGAGCTGAAAACAGACCACGAAAATAAGTTGAGACCTCATTGTCCTGCTTGTAATTGGGTTTATTACAAAAATCCTATTCCAGCAGTAGCAGTTGTGCTCTTCAATGAAAACAGGGAATTACTTTTAGTGAAACGAGGTCTGCAACCCAAAGCAGGTTTTTGGGCTTTGCCCAGTGGTTATATGGAAATTAACCTCACTCCGGAAGAAAATGCCCTTCAGGAACTGGAGGAAGAGACAGGTCTTAAAGGCAAAATTATGCATTGCGTTGGTTGGTTTTTTGGCAAAAGTCCAATCTATGAAAGAGTTCTCAGTATCGGATTCAGGATGAAAGCTATTGGGGGAAAACTTCAAGCCGGAGATGATGCTGTTGATGTAAAATTCTTTCCCTTGAATAATCTGCCTGTTATTGCCTTTGATGCCCACAGGGATTTTATTGCCAAAGAAACAAAGCTATAAGTCAAGAGGTCGAGAAGTCAA
>ERZ1026814.173-NODE-173-length-51612-cov-7.022414_pt1 | contig 51612 bp, 36 predicted proteins | sample MGYA00520871_ERZ1026814 | MGnify/ENA primary metagenome ERZ1026814 (study PRJEB33270, sample SAMEA104284478) | anaerobic digester metagenome | biome: Anaerobic digester microbiome; feature: mesophilic sludge digester; material: Anaerobic digester biomass | place... | reverse complement strand
CCTATACTCCGTACGGCAAAGTTACTAAATTTTTTTGAATTACGCAAGTAGTTTATTCACTATTTATGCTCTATTTATTCACACATATTTAGTATAACTAATATATTATTATGGTTTACAGTAGTTTATATCTTTATTTTTACAATATTCACACAATTATTTGAAAAAATATAAAAATAAAAAAATATATACACAATTTAAATTATTAGTGTATCTTTGCAAAACATAAAAATATAATAATTATGAAAATAGATGAAGAAGAACTTTTAAATGGAAAATGGATACCTAGAGATCAGAATGTTGTAGTAGCTATTAGACAAACAAAGTCTAATATTATAATTCCAGAAACTGCAAATACATCTGATTATTTACATGATATTATTGTTGTAGCTGTTGATCCTGATATTAAAGATTTAAATATAGGTGATAAAGTTATAGTATCTTATGCAAGTTTAGTTGAATTGCCAGTTGTTAATGTTAAAGATAAAAATACTATATACGCTTATACTAAACAATCATTTATAAAGCTAAAATATGGCAGCTAAATTTACAATTAAATGTAATTCAAGAGATTACTTTAGATATTTATTAGAATTATTAAGAGTATTTAATCCTTTTAAAAAATTAGATAATAGAACTTTAGAAGTATTTGCGGAAATGCTTTATTATTATAATGAATGTCCTTCAGATGATGATGAAGAAAAAATAAAGTATATTAGTCAGAATGTTACAAATATTTGTAAAAGATTAAATATATCAAAAAGTTCATTTTATAATAAAATTAACATACTAAGAAAAGCTGGTCTTATAAATTATAAAAATCCAGCTAAACAATATAGATTTAAGTTAGAACCTTTAGTTGTTTTTGAATTTACATTCAACAATGATACAGTTAAATCTTAAATTTTTTGAACATATTATAGATACTATTGTACTTTTGTACAATTCTTGTGATAAGCTTTCAGTAAAGGATGCCGAATATATAAATGTATTATTAATTCAATGTCAGCATATTATATTATCAGAAAAAGAAAATATAAAAGAAAAAGCTGTAATTGAAAGGTTTCCGATACAAAACTTTATATTAGGATTAAATGATAATAAAAATTCAGTAGAAGAAATATTAAATATATTAGATGATGTGGAACACACCGAGCCATAAAGAAAAAATAAGAATAATTGCAGATAAATATAATGTTAAAGAAAGTGAAGTAAATGACATAATAATTTATACATTAAGATTTGTACGTGATACTATAAAATGTGGATTTAAGAAATACAATGGAAGTTTTTTATCTGTTAAGATAATTCCTTTGGGGACATTTGCAGTTAGTTCATTAAAACTAAAAAATTATTTTAAAAAATATGAGGACTATTCTAAGTGGTTTCATGATGACAGAGAACTTTTGGGACGTAAACCCAAACGTACTAAGTATAACAGACTTTAAAAAGTTCTATGATTCAGATACTTCTAAAAATAAAAATAAAAGTTCTAAAATAATGTGGGCAATAGCAGCATTAGAAGATTTACATTCTGAAAATCCATATAGACATTTAATATATGAAGATAAGTTAAAAGTAATACAAGAAGATATCTTAAAGAAGGAATATAAATTAGAAGATTATCAAGAACTTATAGCAGTATACAAAAAGTTTTGTATGTCTGAAATAGATTTAATGATTTCTACATATAAAAAAAGATTAGAAGATAGAATATCTTTGTTACAAAGTTATGAATACACTATAGAAAATGCAAAATTATTAGATGAATTATTAATAAAAACTAATCAACTTTATATAGAATATAATAAATTAATAGAAATTGCTGAAAAAGAAAGAGTTATAGAAACAAAGAATAAAGGAGGTGGTTTAGAATCTATAAGTGAAGAAGGAATAATATGATAGATCCAGAAAAAATAGAAAGTATATTTCCAGTTATAAAAAATAGAAATAATTTTTTAATTGGAGAATTTCCTACATATCATCCAGAATCTTTAGATTATCTTGAGTTTTGGAAAAGTATAAAAAAAAGATGCATAGAAGGTATGTGGGCTAAAGATGGAGAATATTATAGATATTGTACAGGTAATTTATTTTTTTATGCAAATCTAGGAACGATCTTACATAGACCAAAACATCTTCCTAAAACTGCTCCTAAGATTAAGATACGTCCAGATTTAAGAGATTTTGAATGGGCTTTTGCATATAACTGGATATGTGCTAGAGGATTTTCTGGATTTGAGTTAGATGATGAATACACATGTTGTGAAGATGTTAATTTACATACAGGAAAATATGATGCAAGCTGTTTTAATAGTAAAGGAGAATTAAAAAAATATATTCCTCAATTACAATATATACGTAAATTATGGGAAGAACCTAAAGGAAAACCATTATATAAGAATGAGGCTAAAAATTTAATGTTATTAGGTGCTCGTGGTGGTGGTAAATCTTGGTTTACTGCAGTAGCTATAATATTACATGAATTCTTGTTTGATGGAGCTAGAGAGTATACTGATGAAACTATAAAATATCCTGGATCTGCTGAAATATTTGTAGGTAGTGGTTTAGCTGGTAAATCTTCTGAGTTATTAGCTAAAGTACAATTAGATTTTGAAAATCTTCCAGGACAATATATATATTCTGATGGAAAAATAAAACCTTCTCCATTATACAAACATACAAGTGGATCATTAAAACCAAATAATCTTAATTCTCCTTTTAGACATGAATATAAGAAAAAAATTGGTAATGATTGGAAGTTGTATGGTACAAAAAGTAAGATATTACATGGTGTATTTACTATGGAAAATCCAGAAGTCGCTGCTGGTTATAGACCTGGAACTATTGTAATAGAAGAAGTAGCATTAACTCCAAATATAACAGCTATACATGGTAGTAATACAGCAGCTCAATTAGTAGATAGTACTAAATTTGGAAGTTCTTTATATATAGGTACAGCAGGAAATATTTATAAAATAATAGAATCTGAGATTATATTTAAAGATCCACATAGTTTTGATATGTTATCTTTTACAAATGATGATAATACCGAAACTTGTTGGTTCGTACCAGCTTATTTTACTAATAATGATTTTAAAGATGAAAATGGAAATACAAAACAAGAAGAAGCTTATAATTATTATGTAGAAAGAAGAAATAAGCTTAAAAAAGATAAAATCAATAAATCAGCTTTAGACTATGAGATGTTAAATTATCCATTAATATATACTGAGATGTTTGTACGTTCTGGTGATAATAGATTTCCCATATCAGAATTAAGACATACTTACAGTATATTAAGTACACGAAAAGATATATTAGATAGTTCAATAAAAGGGTTTTTTGAAATAGATGAAAAAGGAAATGTGTATTATAAACAAGAAGATGTAGAACCTGTAAGAGAATTTCCATTTAGAGGAAATGAAAATATAAATGGATGTGGTGAAATGTTTGAACCAGTAGTTAAAAATGCTAATGGTGATGTTCCTTTATATACTTATATAGGTGGATTTGACCCAGTAGATGATGATGGTAATCATAATTATAAAAACTCTTTACAATCTTTTTTTGTATTTAACACAATAACACGAAGAATAGTATTCGAATATACAGGACGTACGAGATTAGTAGAAGAATTTTATGAACAAGTTAGAAGAGCTGCTTTATATTACAATGCAGTTGTATGTTATGAAAATCAGAAAAAAGGTTTTTATGGATATATGACAAAAATGAATTCTTTACATTTATTAGCAGATACTCCAGAAATATTAAAAGATAATGGTTTAATATCTTCTATTGGTATGATAGGTAATAAATCTAAAGGAATACATTCTAATATAAGAACTAATAGTTGGGGTATTGATTTACAAATATCCTGGATGTTAGAACAAGCTTATAATAAGGAAGAAGGTATAAGAAATGTAGATTTAATAAGAAGTGTTGGGTATATTAAAGAATGTTTATTATATGCACCTCCGAATTCTGATAAACGGGTAAATACAGATAGAATAAGTTCTATGAATATGTTAATGATTTTTGCAGAAGAAATAAATAAAATAACTACTAATCTTAGAAATCCAGATAAAAAATCTGAAATAGATATATTTAAACAACATTATGATAAAGCTTTTGGTAAAAAAAGATCTAAAATAAATTTATATAGATTATGACAACATTTCCACGACAAAAAATTAGTGCATCTTTAAAGAATAAAAAGTTTTTTAAAGATTGTGCGGATGCAGCTATAGAGTTATGTCAATTTGATTATGATGGAACTCCACGTATGTCTTTAAACGATAAATTGATAATAGCAAAATTATATCATGGTGAGATAGACCAAGAAGATCTTAGAAATTTTGCTGAATTTAATAATTACGAAACAGATATAAAAGATGTTAGAATACAGCATTTTCCAATAATAAAATCACGTATAAATTTATTAATAGGAGAATCTATAAAACGTAAAAAGAAATTCTTAGTACGTGCTATAAATGAGTCTGCTATAACTAAAAAAGAAGACACAATACATAAAATGTTTAATAAGGCTATGGAGGAATTTGTAGATTTAAGTAAATCTCTTCCAGATAAACGAGATGTAGATAATTTTGTAGCTAAATTTATGAAGTTTAAAAATTATGAATCACAAGATATATTAGAAGTTGTGATGTATCATTTATTAAATTTCTATATTAAACAACTAAATATATATGAACAAGCTTCACTTGGTTTTGCAGATGTTTTAAAATATAGTGAAGAAATATATTGTATAGAAAGTATAGGTAATAAGCCTGTGTATAGAAAATGTAATCCATTTTCAATAAAAGTGTTTGGATTAGGAGGTAGTAATCGTATAGAAGATGCTAGTATAATTGTAGAAGATAATTATATGCCTTTATCACAAGTTATAGATAGATATTATGAATATCTTACTCCAGCACAAATAGATAAATTGGAAAAAGATAATAATATGAATTTACAAGGACAATCTGCAGGAGATTTTCAAAGAACTTATCCTAATTTTCGATTTGATGAACTTTTTGATGTAGGTAATGGTTTTTGGGGAGCATTTAATGGTAATTATAATAATAATGGAGAAGTACGTGTTACACGTGTAGTATTTAAAGGATTTGAAAAACTTGGTAAAAGATATTATATAAATGAAGATGGTGTAAGAAAATTTGAAGTTGTAAGTGAATTTTACAAACCAAATAAAGATATAGGAGAAAAAGTAGATTATTATTGGGTAAATAGATGGTATGAAGTAACAAGAATAAGAGATGATATATATGTAAAAATGGAAGCTAGAGATGTTCCTATGATAAAAAGTAATGGTTATATAACTAATGGTTCTGGATATGTAGGTACAATATATACGGATAATAATGAAAAAGCTACTTCTATGTATAGTGAATTAAAAAATTATGAATATCTTTATTCTATATTATTAAGAGATTTAAAAAAAGCCATTAAAAAGTTTAAAGCTCCTATGATAGAAGTAGATTTAGCCAAAGTTCCTGATTCTTTTACACTAGATGAATGGTTTGATTATGCTGATGAAGAAGGTTATATTATAGTAGATAGTTTTAAAGAAAGTAATAAAGGTTTATCACAAGGTAAATTAGCTGGTAGTTTTAATACTACTGGTAAAATATATAATCCAGATATAGGAAATTATATACAACATATAATATTATTTTTAAATTTTATAGAAAGACAAGTAGCTTATTCTTCTGGTGTAAGTGACCAAAGATTAGGTCAAATAACTCATACTGAAACTGTTGGAGGTATAGAAAGATCTGTTACTCAAAGTTCACATATTACTGAACCATTATTTAATACTCATATGCAGACTATATTAAGAACGATACAAGTATTATTAGATACTACTGTTCAGTGTGCTAGAAATGATCCTTCTATATTACAATATATAAGTGATGAAGCTGCTAATTATATAATAAATTTAAATGATGAACAATTATCTGTATCAGATTTTGGGATATTTGTTACCGATGAAGATGAAGATAAAGAAGATTTAAACTCGTTAAAAAGATTAACTTTAGAATTTGGTTCTAAAATAAACATGAATGTTAAAAACATGATGCAGATATTAACCTCAAAATCTTTTGCAGAAATTAGAAATATAGCTATTGAAGAAGATATTAATATGAGAGAACAAACTGCTGCTATGGCACAACAGCAACAGGATCAAGCATTACAAGCTTTAGAACAACAGCTAGCTATAAAAGATAAAGAATTAGCTCTTAAAGAAAAAAGCATAGAACTTGATTATCAAATGAATATTTTAAAAGAACAAATGCAAAATGATACAGATATTTCTATTAACGAACGTAATGCTAAATTAAAAGAATATGTTGAAAATCTTCAAAAAGAAGTGGATATGTTGAATTTAGAATTAGAAAAAGATAAATTAAAATTGATGAAAAATAACGAAAATAACAAAAATACTAAAAATAACAAATGACAATAAATAATTTATCTTTATTTGAGGTACTAAATATAATATTTTACAAAATATTTAAACCAGAGCTTCATCTAAAAAATGAACCATATATAAGTATAAATGGTAAGAATTTATGGGAATATGGTTTTGATTATAGAGAACCCTGGAGTGGAGAATCTGATACAAGAAAATGTAATTTAATATGGAGAAAACAAAATATAGAAATTAAAGATGATGAGATATTTTTAAAAGCAGATAAAGAAAATGATATAATAAATACAGGAGGATTGATATCATCTCATAAATGTATTAATATTAATAGAGGATATATAGAAGTAGAAGCTAAAATGCCACCACGTGGATTTAAATATTTTCCAGCTATATGGATGTATAACATAGACACTTGGTTACCAGAAATAGATATTGTAGAATTAATGGGTAAAGACTCAAGATATTTTACATTTACTTATCATTATTTTAAAAATGAAAAACATTGTAGTAAACGTAGTGGTTTTAAACATAATACAGATTTATCTCTAAATTACCATCGTTTTGGAGTATTAATAACTAAAAAATATATTACATGGTATTTAGATAGATATCCTTATTTTAAAACTAAAAATTTATATCCTGATAAAAAATTATTCTTAATATGCAATATACAAGCTGAGCTTGATGATGATAATTGTTATATTCCGTTTAAAGAAGATGAAATCCCAGAATATATGATAATCAAAAATATAAATATTACATAATTTATTATATACGAATACAAATTTGTGATATATTTTTATAATTTTATTGAAACTTATTATTATATTTGCGTAATGTAAAAAATATTTAATTTATGAATGAAGAATTAGATTTTAGTGGAGTTGAGGATTTTGTGTTAGAAGATCTTAATGAAGATATAAAAACAAAAAATGAAGAACAAAGTAATACACAAGAAACTGAATCTCCAGAAAAAAAGAATGTTTCAAAGAAAGAAACCGATGATGATATATTTGAAATAGATTTTGAACCATCCAGAGAAACTCCTTCTGGTTCTAAGAAAGATTCTTCGGTTTTTGGGGTTATGGCACAAACTTTATTAGAGGAAGGAGTTATCTCTGAAATTGACAAAAACAGAAAAATAGAATCTGCTAAAGATTTAATAGCCATTATAGATGATGAAGTACAAAGAAAAGTAAAAGAAAGTATACCAGAATCTTTTAAGGATTTAATAGATTTAAAACAGAATGTTTCTAATATTGATGAAATAGTTGAACATAGAAAAACTATTGAATATCTTAAATCTATAAACGAAGAAGATCTAACTGAAGATTTATCAGAAACTTTATATAAAGAATTTTTAAAATTAAAAGGATTTGATAATGAAGAAATAAATGATGAATTAGAAGAATTAAAAACTTTGAAAAAATTAGAAGATAAAACTAAAAAAGCTTTACCAAAACTAATAAAATATTACGAAGATTATGAACAACAACTTATAGAAAAACAAAAACAAGAGAAAGAATTATTAAAAAAACAAGAAGAAGAATATATTAATTCTTTCAAACAAAGTTTAGAAGAATTAAAAGATTTTGATGGTGTACCTATTACTAAAGAGTTAAAAATGAAAGCATTAGATTCTCTTTTTAAACAAAATCATACATTACCTTCTGGTGAAAAAGTAAGTGATATTATAAAAGCTAGAATGGAAGATCCTATAAGATTTGATGTTGGTTTTGCACTTACATTTATAATGACAAAAGGATTTAAGGATTTTAGTGCATTTAAATCTATAGGAAAACAAAAACTTTCTAAAGATATAGAAGATGCAGTAAAAATAAATGATATGAAACGAATGGGTTCTAAGCCAGCTATTGATGAGCTTGGAGCTGAGATACTTAATTATATTAAACTTTAATTTTTAAAAATTACAAATCAATGAAACTATTACTTCAAGAATACCAACCGAAAGAATGGGGAGGTTTAACAACTAAGAACCATTTATCTGCGGCTTTTGGTAATTTAACACAAAAAGCATCTACTTTAACATCTATGGTATTTGCTAGTAACTATAACTTGATAGATTTTGGAGCTTACTTAAAGAGTATTTCTACTCCAATCTATCTTGATTCTGATGATGATTTTATTTGGGATCTGATGAACTCAGAAGAAAAAAATGTTCCTTTAGTAGAAGCTCGTATAGATAATACAGCTATCGTACCTACTGATAAAACTGGATTTAATTATAGTAGATTTCAACTAGTATTTCCAGAAGCTTATTTTTTCGATGTAAATATTATAGAAGGTCATAAACATGAATATCAAATAAGAATACTTGATGATGCAAGACCTGAAGGATCTTATTGGGTATATGATTGTGAATTAGTAACAGGTGATGCTTTATTGTTTATTCCTTATGAAGAACTTTTACCTGGTACAAAATTTAGTAAACTTTATTCTGGTGTAGAAAGTACTTTATCTAAAAAGGGTGGTAAAGTAAGATATAGCACTCCATTTAAGATGAAGAATTTATTTACAAGACTACGTATGGAAGATACTGTTCCTGGAAATATGATTAGTCGTCCTATGGGATTTACTATTCAAGTACGTGATCCAAGAACTAATTCTATTATAAAAACTAATTTATGGCAACAGTATAGAGATTGGGAGTTTGACCGTCAATATGTACAAGAAAAGAATTATATGTTATATTATTCTCGTATAAATAGAGCTCCTGATGGTACATTTAAAAATAAAGGAAAATCTGGTTATGAATATTCTCAAGGTGCAGGTTTAAGACAACAGATTGAGACTTCAAGTACAGCATTTTATCCTGTTAGAAATTTTACAATAAAAGGATTTTTGAATGTTGTATTAGACTTAGCTACTAATAGATTACCTTTTGATAAACGTCAGTTTCTTGTACGTACTGGTGAACGTGGTTTAATACAAGCCAGTGAACAAATTGCAAAATATGGTGAACAATTCTTTGAACCTATTAGAAGCGTTAATCAGTTTATATCTATGTCTAGTAGTGGTGATGCTGAGTTCAAAGGTCAGTTTAAGAGTTTTAGAGGTCCTAATGGAGTAGTATTTGATTTTATGCTAGATCCAATAAAAGATGATCCTATTATAAATAAAATTCCTCATCCTGATGGTGGAACTGCTGAATCTTATACTTATGATATATTAGATATTGGTACTACAAATGGTGAAAGTAATATTAGTATGGTTTATCAAAGAGGTATGGAAGATATCAAAGGTTATGAACCAGGATTACGTAATCCTTTTGTAGCAGATTATTCTATGATACAAAACAATATAATGTCTAATCCTATTGATGGATACGTACATCATAGATTTTTCATGGGTGGAGTTAAGGTAACTGATCCCACTAAATGTTTAGTTTATAAATGTGCAATTTAATAATATAATAATATGAAAACAAAAACCGAAGAAAATATTGTGGAATCCCCTTTAAAAAACAAGAAGATTGTTGTATATCCCGTGCTAAGAGAAGGATCAAGCTTTTTACAAGATATACATCCTAATCATGTAGGAGCTTTCTTATTTGAAGGTTCTAAAATACGATTGCATGGTACACCTTATGATACAAAACTTGGACATATTATAGATCCTCTAACACCAGAAGAAAAAGAATTTTTTTATAATTCTGATCTACGTATAGAAGAAGGTGCATTATCTATATTTGATAAAAACTGTTATTGGAACACATTTATAGTAGATTTAACACGTGAACCTGTAATATTAGATTTATCTAATCCTTTAGATTATTTAAAATATAAATTTATATTATGTTATTCTGATTTAATAGCTCCTAGTTGGGAAGAAAGATTTAATAAAGGAACTTATAAATTCGTTATACGAGATAAAGAATATGAAGAACAATCTAAGATAGATAAAATAACAAAACAGTTGTTAGTAATGAAGAAGTTTATAGATATAAAAGATTCTCCTTCAAAACTAAAAGGACTTTTATCTATGTATTATCTAAAAGCTGGTAAAACTAAAAACATGAATACTATAAATGATGTAGATGCATTATTAGAACTTACAGAAGCTATTGATAAAGAAACAGATACATTTTATGATATATTCACTGATCCACGTTTTGAAGAAAAAGTTTTTGTATATCAATGTTTAATAAAAGGAAAGATAAAACGTAAAGGTGCATCATATCTTATAGATGGTGTTGAAGAAACTATGAGTATGAATTTATTACTTGATTTTCTTAAAAATCCTAAAAATCAAGATATAAAATTAAAACTTTTAAGTTCTGATGAAAGCAAGTGAAGCTATAGAAAAATTCTTGGTATATTATGATAGAATATATTCATTATCTGCTAAAGGATATGAAGATGAAGAAATATTAACATTTATTTCAGATGCTTCAAGAGCAATAGTAGATACTGCATTTAGAAATAAAGCTTATAATTTATGTCCAGTAATAGATCTTAATACAGAAACTATCAATGTATTAGATAATACTAATGTAGTTGAGGTTAATTTAAGTACTCCAATTAGACATATTATTAGTGTATATACTGATGTATCTAGAACGAATTATCCTAAAGTAGAACTTACTAAAGTAGAAGCTTATCCTGTTAATTTGGAGGTTTTATTTAAAATTGGTGATAAATCTGAAATATCTATTTTTAATAATATATTATATTCTTATATAGGTAATAAGTTATATTTTGTAGGGGATTCATTTACAAGTATTCTTAATGTTTATATAAAAGCTGTAAGAGCTATTCCAGATTTAGTTTATATACCTGAGATACAAGATGATACATTAATAATAAATGATGTATTAATTGATTCTGTAATAAGTTATGCAGCAAATTTAGCTAAAGCTGCATCAGATAATATACGAGTACAACAAGTAGTAACAGATGATACAAAGTCTTGATTTATATCATATTCTAATATCTAAGTTAAACTTAGAAACTTCAAGAATACCAATTTCATCTCAAATAGAAACTTGGTTAAATGAAGCTGTTCATTTATTATGGTTAAGGATGTATCCAAAACTTGATAGAGATGAGGAAGGTAGAAAATTCTTTTCTTATTATATTAGAAGTTATGAAACAAACATATTTGCAAGTCCTATAGTACCTTTAGGAGATAACTCAGTATATATAAATATACCAGTAGGTTGTATAAAAGTATTACAAGAATCTTGTATATTAACTAAACAATCTCCTAATAAGGAAATACATGATATACATGCTCCTGAAGCTCCAGGATACGAAGATGGATTTTTACCACCTGAACCGAGTGAAGATCCAAATTATAAGAATGTTATAGTAATAGATAATGAACAACCTTCAGAAGTAGAACAAGTTGTAGCTAAAGTAAAACCAATAACTTATGATGAATACAACATAAATAAAAATAATCCATTTAAAAAACCTTATTTATGGAATGATGATGGATTAGCTTGGAGAATAGATAATGGTAGTAGGCATGAAATAATATTTCCTAAAGATACATTTATATTAAAGTATAAATGTATTTATTTAAATGAGATAGAAAAAATTGATTTATTAAATAATTCTGTGATAAATATACCAGCGGAATATTCTGGTATAATTATAAACTTGGCTTTAGAATTTGCTTTTGGTAGAAGAAATGTTGAAGAACAATCAGAAGAACAACCAAAAGAAAAACAAGTTCAACAAGAAGAACAAATGAAAAATGAAAAACAAACTGAAGAATAAAAAACATAAAAATTTGATACCGCAAAGGTTAAATATTTATTTATTTTAAAATACATTTAAAAATGAGATTACAAAATAATGTTGAACAATTACTAATCGCAGGTTCTGTATCGAATACTGCTAACAGAACAGGTAAATATCTTACAGATCTTGCAATTGGTGAAATAGCTGCTATATCTACCAGTGGTAAAGTATTAAGTGCTTATACTGGATCAGCTCTAAAATTTGGATATCGTGATAGTACTAGTACTGTAAAATTATCAGATACTTTGTATACTAATGCTATATCTTCATTGTCTAAGAAAGCTTATAAAGCTCATTCTAACAAAGTTAGTAGCTTAGCATTTACTTTAGAACCTACTGATGCACCTTTTATAAGATTACATTTTATAGACAGGGTAAGTCAAGATAAAGTTATATTTGCTACTATGGATGATATAACTGAATCAACCGTAATGTATGATTTCTTAAAAGATGCTGTACATAACTTACAAATTAATTCTTTATTTAAAGATAGAGGAGATCAATGGTATAAGATGCGTTATGGTATACAAGGAACTTGTTGTGGTGTAGATGCAGGGGGGGATCCAACAGTAGTTACTGTTGATAGTCCAATAACATTTGTAGCTAATAGTAAATATGCAGCTATAACTGGGGAAGTAGCTAATTTACAGGATTATATTGCTGTAACTTGTCAAGGCGTAGATGTAGTATTTAAAGTTGTAAGTTCTACCGCATCATATATAGAAGTAGATAGAGTATTTGATGTAAATAATAATGTTACATTTGCATCTTTTAAACATGATGATGATGTAAATGCTTTGAAATTATACATTGAATCTTTAGATAAACCTTTTGAAGCTGGTTTTTATAATTATGCTGTTACTAATTATGAAGTTACAAGTAACGTACCTTTTGTTGAAACTGTTATAAAAACAGCAGATGAAGGTTCTGGAGAACCCAATCAATTATTAGAATGGGAATGGTTTTTACGTGGTAATGAAGGAGATTTAATTAGAGTAAATCCTGAATATCCTACACGTTCATATAAATCAGATGTTGTTTCCACAGCTACTTATGATATATATATTGCTACATTTAGTGATGATTTAAAAACAGACTTAGGTAAATATGCTATATCTAAAAAAAGATTAGTTATTGCAGCTCCAGTAGGTTCTAATGCAAGTACTCATATTCATACTGTATTTACTGCTTTAAATACTAATTTCAAGATTCCGTATACTACTTCATAAAATTATTTGATAAAGAGGGAGTTATAATTACTCCCTCTTATTAATAATTATTGTTATGTATTTTATTGGTTTTGTTTTGTAAATTTAGATATATTTAAGTATATATTTGCAAATAAATATTATAGTTATGTCATTTATTCCAAAGTTAAAAATTACAAATATTCAGAATAGAAATTTAGTGGAATATAGAGATATAACTGGATATTATGGATATAGCAATCCAACAGGATATGGCGTATTAAATCCAGATTATATAAATATAACGAGTGCTAAATTAGATATTAATGATACTACAATAAACTTATTATATAATACTCCTATACATTCTATTTCAGATTTAGTTTATTCTACAATAGGTAGTTACGAAGATAACATATATTCTGCCATATATACAGTGGTTGCTGGAGCGACGAAAATGAATACGTATGCTCATTCATATAATATATATATATATGATAGATTACTTGAAGAATATTATAAAATATCTAATCTAATTGGAGAAGTTTATCGTACAGAATATCCATTAACTACGAAAGTAAAAAATTTAGTAGAATCTTATTTTGATTTAGAATTATTGATAAATAGACTTATTTCATTTGCATCTGAAGATAATAAAGCAGATTATATAGAATTATATGACAAATGCAAACGTATTATATTAGCTATAGATAGAACTTTAAAATAATATAAATATGACAAATACAATAATTGGAAAAATGGGAAGTAATTTAATATGGACATTTAGTAATATAAAAGTATTAACTGTTTTTGAAAAAGTTTTATCTTTAGTTATTGCGTTCTTATATCCTGTTAAAGAATTGTTTTATTTAATGTTTGTATTTTTATTAATAAACTTAGTTAGTGGAATATATAAAAATGTTATAAGAAATAAAGAGAAATTTTCTACTAAAAAATTTAGATGTACATTTGAGAAATTAATAAGTTATTTAATAATGATTTTATTAATTTATATATTTGAAAATATTTTATTACATAGTTCAGGTTATTATATTACAAGAATAGTTACAGGATTAGTTGTATTAATAGAGTTTAAAGGTATAACCGAAAACTTGGATTTTATAACTGGACAAAAAGTGTTCACTAAAATATTTAAAGAAGTAAATAAACTTTTTACTAATGGAATAAAATGAAACCCACAAAATATACATATAATGATTATAAAAACATGTTAGATATTTACAAAAATATACTAAATATGAATATATTATATAATCTTAGAATGGAAGATAATGGTATATTTAAAAGGAATTATAATTTATATCTTGCAAGTAAATTTATAGATATTTTGAAAAATTATAAACCTCCCATATATATAAAATGTGATATAAAGAAAGGTACTAATGCTTTGATAGCCAATGGTTTAAGTAAATTAGAATATTATGAATATGATGGTTCGATAGTAAAAAGTGATGGTATATTTCCTGAAGATACCTTATGTTATATACGTAACAATGGAGTATATTTTAATAATTCGTCTTTATGTGATGCAATAGCAGAGATAGTTATTTATGATAACACATTAAGCATAGAAGAAAGTTTTCATTTAAAGAATATTATAAATGATTTATTAAGAACTAATTTACAGCATTCAATGTATATATATTTTGAAGGTCATTCTCCAATTGGTATATATCCATTTCAAGTTGGTGTTACTCAGATAGGAAGTTCTTATATTAACAATTAAATACAAATGAAATGGCTAAATTAAATAGAGCAAATTTAAAAAGTAAATTTGAACATAATGATATACCTTCTCAAACAGATTTTGAGAATCTTATTGATAGTTGTATTAATGAAATTGACGATGAAGTTTCTAAAGAAACTATAGTAACAGTAGATAAACAACAAACATTAACACACAAAGAATTAATTGATCCTATAATAAATAGTGTTCCTATTGCAGGTGTAGTACCTACTGTAGATGCAGCACCAGATAATAATTTAGTATTAAGTCAAGGAATAAAACCTATAAAAACTAAAGCTGATGCAGCTGATATTAAAGCTGATGCAGCTGTAAGTACTGCTAATGAATCTAATACTAAAGCAGATAATGCTGTAAGTGTAGCTAATGAAGCTAAAACTAAAGCAGATTCAGTTGTAAGTATAGCTAATGAAGCTAACACTAAAGCAGATTCAGTTGTAAGTATAGCTAATGAAGCTAATACTAAAGTAGATGATGCCTTAGATATAGCTGATGAAGCTAACACTAAAGCAGATTCAGTTGTAAGTATAGCTAATGAAGCTAACACTAAAGCAGATTCAGTTGTAAGTATAGCTAATGAAGCTAACACTAAAGCAGATAATGCTGTAAGTGTAGCTAATGAAGCTAAAACTAAAGCAGATTCAGTTGTAAGTATAGCTAATGAAGCTAACACTAAAGCAGATTCAGTTGTAAGTATAGCTAATGAAGCTAACACTAAAGCAGATAATGCTGTAAGTACTGCTAATAGTGCCAGTGATAAAGCTGATGATGCATATAGTTTAGCTGGAACAAATCTTACAGTAGCAGAAAATTATACAGATGTTGAAGTATCTGCAGCTTTGACTTCGGCAAATAGTTACACTGATACTAAAGCATCTGAAACTCTGACTTCAGCAAATAATTATACTGATACTAAGTCGTCTGAAACTTTAACTTCAGCAAATAGTTATACTGATACCGAAGTATCTGAAGTCTTAACTTCAGCAAATAGTTATACAGATACTAAAGCATCTGAAACTTTAACTTCAGCAAATAGTTATACGGATACTGAGATTTTAGCAGAAGATACTTCATTAAAAAGTTATGTAGATGATGCAGTAAAAGATGCAATAGAAAATCAATTAATTAATATAACTTATGCTGATCTAGCATCTGCAATAACTGCAAAAACGTTAATTCCAGGAGCAAGATATTTAATAACAGATTTTAGAACTACACATTATTTTTCTGATGGAAATACTACATTATTAGATGCAATTAATACGGCTGCTACTGAACCTTTAATTGTTACTGCTACAAAAACAGATGATTTAAATAAACTAGCTATATCTACTATATATCCACAAGATATTATATATTATGACTGGAATCCAGATAATTGGAAAAATGATTGTAGTTTTTCCGATTGTTTATCGGCAGAACCTGGTGAAGAAACTATTATTACTGGATTTAAAGGAGTAATATATTATAGAAAAGATACTATAAATAATAATACTGCATCTTTTGATTTTAGAGGAGTAAAATTTAGACGTTGGTCTATATTAAATGCTCCAGCTTGGAGTGATGCTGTTACATATGCTAAAAATGATTTTGTAAATTATAATAATATTTTATATATATCTTCTGTTGATAATAACTTAAATAATATCCCAACAGCAAATTCTTATAAATGGGTAGGTTTAGTAGATTATGTTGATGAAAATAGTAAATATTTAGCATGGTATACTGATGTCGCTTATACAGATGGAGTTTTTATATATAATCATGTAAAGACAGATACTTATGCAGATTTTAATGTATTTGATCCTTTAACAAGTAAAGATAATTATATATATGTAAATAAAACTACATCTAATTCTACTATATTATTTAATCTTGTATTTTTGTGTGGAGGTATTTTTAATAATACGATAAAAACTAATACTATATCTAATAAAATATCTTCAGGTACATTTGTAACCGAAATTCTTAATAATTATATTGAAACTGTAGAATTTGATTGTAATATTATTAAATGTTTAGATAATTCTAATATTAAAGTATATGAATTATCTGGTAATATGATATATGGTATACATACGATACAAGCTAACGATAATACATTCAGCAATAACTTTATTTATGATTGTTCACAAAGTGTACTTAGCAGTTTATCTAAAGAAATAAGTAATAATTATGTACATTCGTTTTTTCAATGTACTATTAATAATGAATTTACAGGTAATATATTATATATCCTTAGAAATACTACTGTAAATTGTGCTTTGTTAAATATTGGAGTTTTTCCAGATATTGCTGTATTAGGAGATTCTGTTTCATGTATAATAGAAACCTCATATGCAACTGGACAAGATAGATTACCTTTTATTACTTATATAGATTCAGCTACACCATCTTTAGCTACAATTGCTTTTAGACAAACATAAAATATATTAAAATAAAATAAAATGAGTGAAGCTAAAATATTAATCCTATCACATAATAATTCTCCAGTTTCATTATGTTTTAATTTTTCTGATAGTGTAAATATAATATTAGAAGGTGATGGATATTTATATGATAATAAGGATTGTACAGTAAATCCAAAAAATACGAAAACATATACAGCAGGATTAAAATATATTTATTTTAAAACTAATAGTTTCTCAAAACTTAAGATTAATGACGGGAGTAAGGTTATTGGTTTAGGTTCTGAAGATATTTATTTTAATGATTTATGTGAATATAAGCTATCTATTAACTTAGATCTTTTTGAAAATTTAACAATAATTAATTTACAAAATAATATAAATTTATTTGGAGTTTTACCTATTGGTTTAACATATTTATATTTAAATAATGTAAACTGGATATATTCAGGAGAATTACCAATTAATTTAACTCATTTACATTTAAATAATATAAATTGGACATATAATGGAAATTTACCATCTAACTTAATATATTTATATTTAGATAATGTAAAATGGACATATACTGGAGAATTACCAGTAAATTTAACATATTTACATTTAGGTACTGTTAATTGGACATATACAGGAGCATTACCAAGTGATTTAACACATCTTTATTTATATGGAAATAATATTCGTTGGACATATGTTGGAGCTTTATCCATTAATCTAATATCTCTTTATTTGTTTGGAGATAATATTTGTTGGACGTATAATGGAGGTTTATCTACTAATTTAACATATCTTTATCTTAAAGGAAACAATATTCGTTGGACATATACAGGAAGCTTACCTATAAACTTAACTTATTTACTTTTAGAAGGAACTAATATATATTGGATATATACTGGGACATTACCTTCTAATCTAATATATTTAATTTTAGACGGAAATAATATATGTTGGACATATACTGGTGCATTACCAACAAATTTAAAATTTATTAGTTTAGTAGGAGGTAATATTTGTTGGACATATGAAGGAGTTTTACCTACTAGCTTAACAGATATACATTTAAATGGAAATAATATTCATTGGACATATTCTGGAGCTTTACATCCTAATATAACATATTTTAGTTTATATCGAAATATAAGCTGGACTTATGAAGGAGCTTTACCTGAAAACTTAACATATTTAGCTTTATCTGGATCTAATATCCATTGGACTTATGAAGGAGCTTTACCTAAAAACTTAACACAAATCACTTTAGTTGGGGACAATATACATTGGAGATATAATGGAGCTTTACCGAATAACATAAGATTTGTTGTTTTTAATGGAAGTAATATAAATTGGACGTATGCTCCATGGAGTTTTACAAATAATTTTAGACAATATTATATAGTAAATACCATAACTCCTCATATTCAAGAAGATATAATTTCTGTATTAAATAAAGCGGCTAAAGTTACATGGGTAGATTATAAAAATATTTATTTGCCATTTCCAAATGCAAGTATGGCTGATATTACTCAATGCAGTATATGGGGAGATTTCTCAAATATAGAAGATTTTAAACCATCTCAACTAGCTTTAGACTTAAAAACTTTAATCAAAGATAAAAATGTTGTTGTAACTTTAAATGGAGTATCTATGCCTAGTGCTACTAATGATGGTATAGGATTTCCTGAGAATTTTGGTGCTTGGTGGAATGAGAATTATATAAATATATTAACCTATAATAATACACCAGCATCATTATATTTTAATTTTTCCGATAGTGTGGAAGTATCTATAAAAGGTTATGGATATTTATATGATGACATAAATTGCATTATAAATCCTCAAAGCAAAAAAACTTACACAGCTGGATTAAACTATATTTATTTTAAAACAGATAGTATATCTACAATTAGAATTAGTAACAAAAGTAAGGTTATAGGATTAGGTTCTGAAGATATTTGTTTTAACAATAATTCTAATTATAAATTAAAAATTGATTTAAACTTTTTTGGAAATGTAACAAAAATTAATTTACAAGGTAATGTTGATTTAATAGGGACTTTACCTTCAAATCTTACTTATTTATATTTAGATAATATTTATTGGGAATCTGAAGAAGCTTTGCCAGAAAATTTAACTTACTTTCATTTATATGGAGATAATATACATTGGACATATACAGGAGTTTTGTATCCTAATCCAGTAGATGTACATCTTAATAATGTTTATTGGACGTATAATAAAGCTTTACCTTCTAATCTAACCCATCTTCATTTAGAAGGGAATAACATATATTTTATTTATGAAGGAGAATTACCTAATAATTTGGTTTACTTACATTTGTTTGGAAATAATACTGGTTGGATTTATGAAGGAGCTATGCCTAATGGTTTAACTTATTTATATTTATCTGGAGCTAATATACATTGGACCTATGCTCCATGGAACTTTACAAACAATTTTAGATGCTATACCATATATACTATAGGTGTTTTACATACTAGAGAAAATGTTATTTCAGTATTAAATAAAGGAGCTCAAGTTACATGGACTAGTAATAACCTTATTTATTTACTTGCTCATGCAAATATGGCTGATACTAACCAAGGAGGAATATGGGGTGATTTTTCTGATATTGAGAATTTTCAACCAAGCCAAACCGCATTAGATTTAAAGACTTTAGTTAAAGTTAGGAATGTAACTGTAATTTTAAATGAAGTATCAATGCCAGGTGCAACTGGTGATGGTACAGGATTTCCTCAAAATTTCGGTACTTGGTGGAGAAGTTGATATTTATTATTTAACAATTTAAAAACTAAAAACTTAAAAATATGTATTATTTAATTTATAATAAAGAAACAAAAGAAATAAATAGTATTCACGAAGTTACTGAATATAAACCTTTTTATAATATAAAAGTTTATGAATACAAGGAATTTGATAACATGGATTTATTAAATGAGTTTGTACAAGAAAATAACTTAATTTATTTAAATCATAATAATTTAATTTATCCTATATTAAAATAATATAAAATGAAAACGAAATATGACAAACTTCTAAATAAAATTAGAGAAAACGATGTCTTGGAGATTATGAATAAAGCAGATTATCTTTATTCCTATGGCGTAGAATGGGATGTTACTGTTGCATCACCAGACCTAAAAAGAATAGGAAGCTATGATCTTCATAGATTACTTCCTATACAAAGTAAAATGAAAGGTTGTCTTCTTGATGATAATGGAAGAGTTACAGAATATTTAAATCCTAATGACTGGTCTGCAAATGATTTATCTGGAGCTTCTGGACAGGTAATGGTCGAAATTCCGCAACATTATAGAAAATTTAATACATTGGGAAATATTAGACAATGTTTATTATCTGAATTTCCTTTAAATGGTTATCATCTAGTTAAAAAACAATATATATCAGCTTTTGAAGCTTCAATTCAAAGAAGTACAGGAAAACTTTGTTCTGTGAAAAATACAGATGTAGATTATAGAGGTGGTTATGATCTAATAGCTTGGGATGGTACATATAGATCTCAACTTGGTATGCCAGTTACTAATATTAATAGAACTAATCTTCGTATAGCCGCAAGAAAACGGAATAATTCTACAACTGCTGAATGGAATTGTATGGATTATAATATGTATAAAAATGTTGCATGGCTTTTTATTGTAGAATATGCTACATTAAATTCTCAAAAAACATTTAATGCACAAAAAGAAGCAAATGGTTTTTCACAAGGAGGATTAGGAGATGGTGTTACAAATATTAATAGTACAAAATGGAACGACTTTAACAGTTATTATCCTTTTATACCTTGTGGATATACAGCAAGTTCTGGAAATAATACTGCAATAAAATTATTTACTATGCCATTTGAATATGACGCTGGTAAGAAAACACCTTATTTAGGTCAATTTAGTCTTACAACACAATATCATGTAAATGATTGGGTTTCTTCTGGAAATGATTTATATAAATGTATTCAAGATTCTTTAGGAAATGAAATAACAAATACAGAATATTTTACTAAAATTGATCAAACTTTAGAAAATTATCAAGGCATATTTAGTCTTGATATACAATATTATGTGAATAATTATACCTCTTCTGGGAATGATCTATACAAATGTATTAAAGATTCTTTAGGAAATAATATAACAAATACAGAATATTTTACTAAAATTACACGAACAACTACTAATATACCTACATATAGAGGAATAGAAAATCTATTTGGTCATATCTGGAAAATCACAGATGGAATAAATATTGATATAAAGACAGATATCGACGGTGGTACTTCTAAAGTTTATGTAGCTAATGATCCTTCAATTTACAATGATAATAATTATAATGGATATGAGTTAAGAGGATTGGAGTCACGTGTAAGTGGATTTACTAAAGAAATGATTATTGGAGAATTTGGTGATATTATACCTATTTTATGTGGTACGGCAGATTCTGGTTCTTCTTCTTTTTGGTGTGATTATCATTCTACTTCTCTTTTTTCGAGTTCTCTTCGCATGGTTCTTTTTGGGGGTCCTGCGCATAATAGCTCTGCTGCGGGTTTCGGCTCTGCTGCTTCTTCTGCTTCTGTTCCTTCTTCTTCTTCTGCTAATCTCGGCTCTCGCCTTTGTTTTATTCCTGATACAATTTAAATTTAAAGCAATGAAACAGGTTGATCATCTTTATATAGTTCTTTTTAGGGGTAATGCGAATAATAGCTCTAATGCAGGTTTCAGCTATGCTAATTCTAATTATGTTCCTTCTAATTCTAATGCTAATATCAGCTCTCACCTATGTTTTTCAAAAATAATAAGTTATTATAAGATGATAACCTTACCTCTTGGTAAAAAACAACAAATTCAAAAAAGTACTAGTAAAATAAAACAAAATTTTTGTAAAAGAGTTATTTTGATAAATAAATTAAATGATATTTCTGATAAAGATTATAAACAAAATATTTGTAGTTGGCTTGGATGGACTAAATATAGTAATTCGAGGCATTTATTAAAAACAATAATTAAACCAAAATATTATGGAAGCATTTTATGATGTTGAACCTCAAAAATTAAGCAATGTAAATAATGGTAGTTATATTTATAGAATAAATATTCAAGAAATAGAAATACCTGCATTAAATGAAAATGAAACAATTACACAATGGAGATGTGATGAATTTGTGATATGGGGAATTATTACAAGTAATAAAATAACTGATGCTGTAATAAATTCTTTATGGAATAAAGATTATGAGCAAAAACTTATTAATGATTATAACTCTGCTAAAGAAGGAATTTTTGATGAACAAAAAGCAAATGAAAGTGTAGAACGTTATTTGCAGTTTTTAACAAGTAGAAAAATAATTAAAGAACAGATAGATAATGATTGTATAGAATTAAATATTTTATAAATTAAAATAATAAATAAAATGAATATATTAATAATAGTTTTAATAATAATTTCTGGTTTATGTAGAGGATTACGTGAGATTATACAATTTAGATATAATAATTTTAAACAAATTTTTCCTAAAATAAATGATTTTTGGTGGAATCCTCAAATAAGCTGGAAAAATAAATATAAAGATGGAGATCCTACTAAAGGAGAAAAGTTTTTGTTTTCTACAACATTATTTGTATTTGTTACAGATGCTTTTCATTTTTTAGCTTTTTTAGAACATTTATTTATTTTTACTGTAATTGGCTTGATATTATTAATATTACTAAATAATATTATAGGTATTATAATTGGATATTTGTTATGGATGATATTTTCTTTAAGCAATAATATAATAATGAAAATTTTTAATTTGTAATATCATGAATGAATTCAATGAAAGATTAATTTATACTACTATACGTAATTTAAATAGAAACCCTGATTTAGTAATAGAAGAAACTATAACTGGAATTGAATATATTTATCTTTGTTATGCTTCACCAGATAATTCTAACTTAGATTCTAATACTTGGAGTATATGTAGAATTGAATCTTATGAAGTTGATGGTGTAAAATTTGTTATATATAAATGGCCTGATGGTACAAATAAATATAATTATTCTGTTACAGATAGACATGATTATAATTATTTAATAAGGAAATTTACAATATGAAACGATTTATAAAATTTATAAAAAATTGGAATGAAGTATTATCTATTCCGATAGCATTGATACTATGGTTTACTTTTCCTTATATTATAAGATTATTTGATCCTACTGCTGCAGTTTATGATTCTGGTATATTACAACAAATAATATATGCTATAATAGCTGTATTGACATTTCATGGACTAGCTTGGTTATTAATAAAACTAACTTTTCCTAAGTTATATAATTATCTAGATAATGAGTTTGAAGATTTATTTACTAATTTATTTAGCTCTGAATGGGAAAAAACAAAAACATCTTTATTTGTGTTTGCTTTATATTTCTTAGCTTTTATTCTAACGCTCAAAACAATTGCTTGATATATCAAGCTAATAAATATGTTGGTGTTAGAGAAAAAACTGGAAATAATGATGGTTATGAAGTAGAGTTATTTTTAGCTTCAACTAATTTAAATGCTGGATATCCTTGGTGTGCAGCATTTATAACTTATATTCATAAACAATGTAATTTAGATGTACCAAAAAATCCTGCTTGGAGTCCATCATGGTTTCCTAAAACTAAATTAATAAATAAATATGAAGCTAATCCTGGAGATGTTTTTGGAATATATTTTAGTGATAAAAAACGTATAGCTCATGTAGGATTATGTGAAAAAATTAATAATACATATATGATAACTATTGAAGGAAATACTAATAAAGCTGGTAGTCGTGAAGGAGATGGTGTATATAAAAAACGAAGACCACTTAGAACAATATATAAAGTAGCACAATGGTACGAATAATAAAAATAAGCTTATTATTAATTTTAATGATTATACTTAATTCTTGTTATACAAAAAAACAATGTAATAGATTTTGTGATAATAACACGGAAATTATTGTAAAAGATTCTATAATTACTAAAATAAAAGATACAGTGATATTTATAAAAATAAATCCTGATACATTGTTTAATACTGATACAATAATCATTATAAATAATAAAGTAATAAATACACCAAAATCTATATTACAAAATAATTTTTCTATTTCTGAAGCTTGGATAAACAATAATAAATTAAAGCATAACCTAGTAAGTAAAGATACCACATTATTATTCAGATTAGATAATGCTTTAAAAGAAACAGAATATTATAAAAATGTTGTAGTTAAAACCTCACAAGAAGAAATCTATGCATTAAGATATAAAATAAAACATAAAAATAAAATAATACTAATATTATCTATATCTTTGTTAATAATGATTGAATTAAAATTTAAGTTTATTTCTAAATTTTTAAAATAATATAATTATGGCTACATTAAGAGAATTAAGTTATAATGTATATCAGTTACTACGTGCAAATGGATTTGATGATGATGATATAGATATACGCACATGTATGTTTTGGATAAATAATGAACGTGCTATGTTTTTAAAACAATATCTTAATAAAGTAAGAGCTAATGGTAATTTAACCGTACCAGAAGAGTTTTATCAAGATTTAGGAATATATGAGTTAGAACTTATAGAAGCAGATCATTTAAAAACATCTTTAAATAGAACTAAAAATCCTATACCAGAGATAATGTTTAATGGGAATAAACCATTAATAAAAATATATAACTTAGATTTAAGAACATCTTTAATCAAAGTATTAGATAATTATAATATAAACGGTGTTGGTGGAGGATTATTTAATAGACATATGTTATATGCATTTTTAGATAATACCAATAAAGTATGTATAACGGGTTATGATAATAATACTTATGCAAATAGAATAAAAAATATAAATATAAAAGCTGTATTAAAAGATCCAATGGACGCATCCAATTTTACTTTAGATTCAAATTATCCAATTGATTTATCTTACGTACCATATCTAGAAGATGCTATAGCTAAAACTTATATAGCACATTTATTAGGTATACGTAATGATCCAGTAAATAACGCAAAAAATGATTTAAACTAATGAAAGCAACATTTAACAATACACAAATAGCCCAGTTTTATAAAAAAGAAAATAAAACAAACTTAAGTACAAAAATCATTAGGGATATTATATATTCCTATTTTGATTTAATTACTAATGATATAGCTTCAGGTAAACGAGTAACTTTGACATATTTAGGGGATATAGTAGTTAAAAAAAAGAAATTAAATTATGATAGAACAGATAGATTACCAATAGATTTTTATAGAACAAAAAAATTACGTAAAGAAGATGCCGAGTTTAGAAAAAATAAAGGTGTAGTACGTTTATTAAATGAACATAGTGATGGTTATGTAGCACATTGTTATTGGATAAAATTATATAGTCCATTAGAAAATTCTCAGTTTTTTAATTTTACACCATTTTACACATTAAAAAAGAAAATATATAAACAAACTATTGATAATATTTATGTATACGAAGATTATATAAAAGGATTACCATGAATTATTTTAGTATTGGTTATATTAGAGAACAACTTGTATCTTTAGGATTTGATACTGCCGATTTATATGATAATGATCTTATAGAATGGATAGGTTCTGCATTAATGATATTAGAAAATGATTGTGTATATGAAAAAGTAGTAACTAATGGTGAAGATGGTAATCCTTCTCCAATACAAATAATTAATCATAATGGTGATTTTCCAGACGATTTAGTAAAATTAGACCTTGTAGTAAACAAAGCTACTGGATTAGCTTTAGTTGAAGAATTATCTGTTGTACCAGCTATGTATTCTGATAATTTTTTTAAAAATGATCCAAATTTAGTAGATACATTTAGTATATTATATCTTGGTAAGTCTAAAAAAATACAGGTATCTTTTGATAATGGAGAAGTTATATTAACATATAGAAGATTTATACTTGATGAAAATGGAAATGTAATGATTCCAGATGATCAATATATATACAGATATGTTTTATATCATTGTGCTTCGATGTTAGCAACACGTTATTATATACAAGGTAAAGTAGATTATAGAATGTTAGATTATTTAAACTCAAATTATTTATTTTACACTGCTGCTGTAGGTAGTAAATCTAAAAACTTAACTAGAAGTAAAATGGAAGCTTTAAGACTTAAAAGAGGTGTTATAAGAAGTACGTTTAGATATCCAACAAAAAAACACTAATTTATGCAGAACTTAAAACTAATACCAAGACATTTAAATCAAGATTCTCAAAAAGATGGGTATAGTCAATCTTTTTATTATGATGCGTTAAATATAAAATTAATTACAGACGAAAAAAATGGATATTGTGTAATATCTCCAGAAAGAAGTTCTAAACTAATATATACAATAGCAGATCATATTAATTTTAATGGTTATATATATATTCCAAAAAAGATATTAGGTATAGTAGAATACGGTGATATAGATAATATGTCTTTTCCACCGTTATTAGTATTTATAGCTGCTGAAAAAAATTATCATGAACTTAATCCTAACGGTAACTATTATGGAGTATTACAAGCTTTACATTTTTATCCAGATGGTGAGTTTGCTACTTCAGATATATTATTTGCAGGAGATTTAAATTTTGAGATAAATCATGATATAAAAGCTTATTCTTTAAAAAAGAAAAATTATAATAAAGTATACTTTTCTGATGGATATAATCCTTTAAGGCATGTATCGATAAATTCAGATATATTTTCACTTACGGTAGAAAAAATGGATATAGTATCTAATTCATCTTTGGGAAATATAGCACCGATAGATGTTGTTGGTGGGGGACAATTAAAAGCTGGTAAAATATACTATGCTATACAATATTTTGATGTAGATGGTTCGGAAAGTAATATTAGTCAAATAAGCACTGGAGTTGTTATATATGAAACTTCAACAAATGTATATACTTCAGCATATATAACTGGTTCTCCTTTAAATACTATGTGTAATAAAAGTGTAAGAATACAATTATATAAATTAAATAAAACTTATGATTATTTCAGACTTTATGCAATACATTATAACAATAAAGACCTTCCTCCAGAAATTAGAGTAGTTTCAGAATATTCAATAGATAAAACTTCAGAAGAAGATTATATTGAAGTAATAGATTCTGGTACAGCATTATATACAATAGAACCAGAATTATTTTCTGAGTTAGGTAAATATGCATTTGTATGTAATGATTTCTGTATAAAAGAAGATAGATTAATTGCCGTAGGAATACAAGAAGAACAAAATGATATAAATTATGATGCCAGAGTTTATAGATATGAATATAACTCTGATTCAACTTATATAACAGGTAATCCGTTAAATGTACCAGAAAACGCCGATTGTATAAATCCAGATTCTACTATTTATAAATATAAAAAGAATAGTACAAAATTAGGAGGTACTGGTGTAAATATAGAATATGAATTTAAGCTTATTCCATTAGAAGTAGGACAATTTAATAATGACTATACAGAATTTAAAGTAATTAAAAAAAATATAAATATTCAAAATTTAATTGGAAACTATTATTTTAACAAAGCCAGTAATATAAATATAAATTATTTTGGAGATGGTTCAGATCCAGTATTATCTGAATTATTTGTAGGATATAAACGAGGTGAGATATATAGATTTGGAATAGAATTTTTAGATAGTAGAAACAGAAGATATAAAGTAAAATGGATTGGAGATATAAAATTTCCTGATATGTATGAAAGAAGTGTAGGATATCATACGTATAGTATAGATGGTAATGTTGGTGATGATTATAAAAGCTTTTTTGTAGGTAGTAATAAAAGATTATATTTCTTAAGTTTAGGAATTATATTTAAAGTAAGAAATGTTCCATTAGATAAATATAATAAAGTATATAGTTATAGAATAGTAAGAGCTGAGAGAACTATAAAAGATAAAACACGTATAACGCAAGGATTAATATCCAGCTTAGATGGAGATACAAGTAAAAATATAAGTTTTCCAGCTGGAGTTTTTATTAGTAAATATAGTGAGGATGATGATAAAACAGCGGCTATTAAATATTTAAAAAATTCTTATCATTGTAATTTAATAACTCCAGAAGATAAGATATTGAAATATACTTCTTTTAAAGGATATACAGTAAAACCTATTGCAGGTATAAAGTTTAAACCTAAAAGATGTGGTTCAACAAATAACTATTATGATGGTGTTGAAAACATGCCAATGAACTATTATAATTTATCAAGTTTGTTATCAGAAGAAATGATACATAATTCAAGTATAATAGATTCTGAAACTGTTATAGCTACAAATGATATAGCGAATATACCAAAAGCAAATATAGGAGACATTATATATTATAATGTAGTTATGGATCATAATTACGATTATCTTTCAATATTTCCTACTACAACTGTATTAGGTTTAGATGATACATTAGTTACAAATGAACCTTTTATAAACACTTTATATGATACGGTTTTATTAGCAGATATAGAAATACAAAATTCTGCTCAATATGGAGGAAATACTTATTATCAAAGAAAATTTACAATATATAAAACATGTGGTCATTTTAGATCCAGTATTATAAATAATAATTATTCTGATTTAGTATTTGGAGGAGATACATATATATCTTTATATGATATAAACTGGTGTTATCCAACGGCGGCTTATTATAGAAAAGATACACTTGGTGGAACTGAGAATGATTATTCAGAATTATATACTTATTCTTCTTTTGTTTTATTTCCAATAGAATCTTCTATAAATCTTGCTTTAAGACATGATAAAAGTTACATTAAAACTGGAGGTTATTTATTAAATACTGCAAGAGGTAATAAGTTATTACAGGAATTTGCTGGAAACTATGCGGGTAAAGTAGGATATGGTTCTAGAGATGATAATTCTAAATTAAATTATTCTCAAGATTACGATTTATTTCTTTATAATAATTCTTATTCTTCACAAGAAAATGTAATAATAGGTTTAGAAAAACAATTATCAGAACCCACAATATATCTTGGTAAAAATACTGTAAAAGTATCAGACTATTTAACTTCAAATATATCAGATAATTACATAAGATTTCCAAATAAATTTATGCTTAAAACAAATAATAATTTATTTGCAGTTACAAATTATAAACAATATATTTTATTATTTGAAGCTAACGCTGTTGGATTATTAAAAGTTAATTTTGATGTTATGACCCAAACTACTACAGGGTTAGTATCTTTAAGAAAAGAAAAAGAAAAAATAGAGTTTGAATATTTAAGTTCAAATTTTGGAACTATATATACAGATTCAGTAGTTAATGTAGATAGTAATATATTTTTTGTTGATACATCAAGTAAGTTATTAACCGTGTTATCAGATGGATTTACACAAATTCTTGGACTAACAAACTTATTTAAAAATAATATAACACTTAGTTCAAAAATAAAATGCATTTTAGATGATAAACGTTTATTTGTAATAAATAATAATTCTATTAATAGTTTTATTGTATCATATAATTTTGAAACTAAGGGATTTGTATCAAGACATGATTATATTATACAGGAATTTTGTAGTAGGTTTGATGGAAAATTATATATTACAAATGGTTTAAAATTATTTATACATAATGATGATACCACATTTAATAAATTTACAGATAATAATAATCACGTATCTAGTATTAAATTTCTTATTTCTCCTTTTTATAAACAACCAAAAGAATTTGTTGGATTAGATTTCTCTTTAAACGATAATCAAATATTACCTAAAAAAATTAAGTTAGAAACTTCTTATCAACATACTGAAAGATTGTTAATAGCTTACAATGATCCAAATATATCTAATATACATCCAGCAGATTTAAAACGAGATTATTGTGTTGTAAGAAAACGATTTAATAAACAGAATTTAATATTTCCAAGAATAAAAGGACATCCTGATGATAAAAGAATGCCGAAATTATATGATAATTATTTATTTATAGAAATAATTTTAAATGATTCTGTTATAGAAGATTATATTAGAATAGAAGATTTATCTGTTTATTTTGATACAATTTTTAATACATAATAACTTAATTTGTTATTTATTTTATATGTTAATTTTACATATATTTGTTTAAATGTTATTAAATTTGTAAAATGAAAAAGAAAAAACTAGCTTTAGGTGGATTTTTATCAGGAGGTTTATCTGGTACATCTACTGGATTACAAATAGGTTCTATGTTTGGACCAGCTGGTTCTATTGTTGGTGCAACTTTAGGATTAATTGGTGGAGGAATATTAGGTAGTAAACAAGAAGATATTGCTAAAAAGCAAGCAAAACAAGAAATGTTATTAAGACAGCCTCCCATAGAACCTAAACAAGGTTATCAAAGAGAATTTGCATATGGTGGAGATTTATCTTTGAGAAGAAATATAAATACAAATAAAGGAACTGATCGTATACCAGTAGATGTTAATGGAAATCCCACATTAAAAAATAACATAGCTTTAACTGATGATGGAGAAGTTATATGGAATAAATATGTATTTTCGAAAAAGCTAGGATATGCTGATAAAGCCATGAATATAGCTAGTAAATATAAGATATATCTTGGTGAAAATTTTGATAAGTTTAGTCCTATACATATTAAAGATTTAAATAGGGAATTAGAAAATTTAAGATTAGAACAAGAAATGAATAAACCAAAAACAAAATTATCGAAGTTACCTAAATTACAAAAAGGAGCTAGTCTTAGTGAAATAGAATATCTTACTAGAGATATAAAAAAAGATTTATTACCAGGTGCAATAGGTCAAGGAACATCTTTATTAGCTCAGGGAATAAATTTATTAACTAATAAACCAAAAACAGTTTTACCACAAAATATAACTCCAAGATATTTAGATTACACTGAAGATTTACAAAATATATATAGTGAAGGTAATAAAGCCATAAATACAGTTATAGCTGCTTCAAGAAATAATCCAATAGATATAGGTACAGCTGTATCTAGGATATATAGTGAGATTGGAAAACAAGCTTCTGATTATAGAACTAAGATAGTTGCGGCTAATATGGATTTGTATAACAGAGTTCAAGAATTTAATGCAAAGTCTGCTGCTGAAACTAATGAATTAAATGCCAGAGAACAAGCTGGTTATGAAATGGCTAAACAAAATCTATATCAAGGTATAGGTAATTTTACTTCAGGGCTTTCAAAAGATTTAATTAGTTCTAAATGGTCTGCTATAGGTTTATTAAATATGGGAGATAGATATAAATTTGATCCAGAAACTGGTAAAATAATAAATACAGCAAAGACTACGTCGACTACATCAACTACTGAAAATCCTACTAGTTATTTTAATTTTTCAAAAGCTCCTTTACTTGGATATAAACCTCCATTTAATAAATATTTTGGATATAAATATCCATATAACTTATATAAAACTAATATTAATTATGGCATATAGATATTTACAACCTACACCAATAGAATATAAAAGTTCTTTTGTAGCTCCTCCACTTGAATTATTAAATAATATAATACAAAATAGAGAAAGTAATTATAATGCTCTTATGTCTGCCATTACACAACAAGAAATGGAGCTTGGTTCATTACCTATGTTACCAGTTGATATGGAAATAAAAGATAAAATAATTAATGATTATTTTGAAGGAGCTTATAAACAATTAAAAATGGCTGATAATCCTGGGTTAGTTAGTGATATAATATATAAATCTATTGTAGATGCTAGAAAAGATCCATTTTGGACTGCAGCTAGTATGAAATTAGCTGATTATAATACATATAAACAACAATATGATCTCTTAAAAAAACAAGGTGCATTAGTAGAAAATAAACAACAAGGATTTGATAAATGGTTACAAACTTCTTATTATGATCCAAGTACTAAAGCTATTAAGATTACTACACCACCAGAATTTTATGAAAGACCAAATTATAGTGATATTATTTCTTCAATATTTAAAGGAGTAATACAACATAATAGAGGAGGTGCTTGGACAATATCTTCAGTAGATAATATCCCAGTATTAAAAAATGTACAAACTACAGGTTGGAGACCAGGAGAAGAAAGACTTGTAGAACAACAATTAACCGATGAAGCTTTAAATGATTTTATATCTAAGGTAGAACCAATACTAAGATATGATGATGAAGTTTTACCTCCAGAATTAGTAGAGATGAGAAATGAAAAAGGAGTAGAAAGTGCAGATTTTAAATTAAATCTAAAAAATTGGATAAAAAGAGATTTTGTACCTAACAAGATTATTAATTTATCTACATATAAATATGATGAAAATATTCAAAATATTCCAACTAGGTATACTCAAGAAGGTCCTGAAACTCCTAAACCTCGTATTAAAGTAAGTGTTTTTGGAGATGTGTTATCTGGTAATCAAGCTAATGCAGTATTTAACAAAGCAATGAAAAAATTCGTTACTACTTCTGCAGTTGGTGATAAGATACCAATACCATTTATACAAAAAGAAATTAATAATTTGGGTATAGCTTCTTTTATAAAAGATCCTTACTTAGCAATGGGAGACATTAAAGAAAAAGATCCAATGTTACCATTGTTATATTCAACCTTCGATAAAGTTTGGAATAATTTAATGAAAGATAAACCTGTTGAAACTATGAGTCACTTAATATATTTAATAGGTAGAACGGAATTTAAAGATTTAACTGCTAAGGCATTAAAAGCAAATGAAATAGATGTTGGTGAATATGCTTCCTTAATGTCTAATACTGAGAATGAATTATTTAATAATCTTTATGATAGTTTTGATCTTATAAGTAGCAAAAGTGAATTTTTTAAAAAATCATTAAATAAGTTTTTAACTTCAAGTACGTTTAAAAATCATGTAAATACCAAAATACAAAATGATAAAATTGATAATCTTACTAAATTAGAAATAAATAATTATATTGGTGATAATACTAAAAAATATTTTCCGAACATAAATTTAAATTTACCTGGAGTTAATATAAATACTGGAACATCTCCTACATCAACTGAGTATGATGATAATACTCTAAAAATGTTTAATAATTTAAAGAATATGAATGCATTATCTGTATCTTCAAATGAACAAGAAAATTTAAGTAAAGGAAATATAACAGCAATTAATGGTCTAAACTTTGATCCTTTTAGTGGTTCTTTATTAGTTAATTTTACATATAACTATAATGATGATAATCACACTACTGTTGGATCTATTATTCCTGGAAAAAGCTTTAAAAATACTAAAAATGCTGTAACAGATTTTCTTAATATATTAAGAGTTTATGATAGTGGTGAAAGTATTGATTTTATAATAAACGAATTAAACGCTGCAAATGTTTTAACGAATAATAAAGGCATTAATTATAAAGAAGGAATATCGTTAGGTAAATATACTGTTATGCCTTATATAGATGATAGTACAGAAACAGGATATTCATTTAGACTTATAGATAAAGAAACTAATGTTGAAGTACCTATAGGAGATAGAGAAACTCTTGTAAATGTGGCAGTAGGACTTGAAACTTTAAGAAAAACGTTTGATCTTAGATCACAAGGTTATGAAGTAACTAATGATGATTATAAGAAAATGTTAGAAAATAATTTTAAATTATTTAATAATTTAGATGATGAATATTTAAAAAATATAGTTAAACTACAATCTTATCAAGATGTAGTATTCTTTGGTAATTTATTAATTATATGAAAATGAATAATACTAATCAATTTGGTTTACCAGATGAACCACCAGAAGGTACTGAATTAATAGATAATGAAAAATTTAGTAGAAAAGCTGTAACAGCTAGAATATCTCCAGAAGATATTGAAAATGTATTAAATAAATTAGATTTTTTTGATAAAACTATAACTCCCACAAAAACTTTTAGAAATGAAGAAGAAAAACAAAATTATATAACAAGTACAACACTGGAAGATATAGCTAAACGTATAAACCCAGATCTTATAGAAGGAAGACGTTATGCTGAACCTGTAACAGAAGAAGAAAGAAAATTAGCAAAAGCTGCTGGAACATCTGCAATAAGTAATATAAATGTTTTAAAGGATTTAGCTTGGGCTAAACAATCAAATGCAAAAGAATATTTATATGCAGCTACAAAAGGTATTGGTATAGCTTTAGCAACCATAGTAGATAATACTGTTGGTACAACTGCTGGACTTATAAATTCAATTGGTTCAGATGAACCTTTATCAGATTTTATAAATAATCCAGTAAGTGCAGTAATACAAGATTTTGAAGCAGAGTTAGAAAACGTTTTACCAACGTATTATCCAAGTGATTGGGAACAAAGAACTACTAGACAAAAAGTTTTTACATCTAATTTCTGGGCAGATAATGTTTTAAAAAATCTTGGTTTTGCAGTAGGTACATATTTAAGTGGTGCTGGTGCTGGAGCATTAATTTCTAAAGGACTTAAAGCAGGAACTAGACGTATAATAGGACGTAAACTTGGTGAGAATTTTGGAGAAAAATTAGCTAAAGGAGAATTAGATGATTTAGCAAGAATTATAACTACAGACGCTAGTAAAACTAATTTAGCATTATCTGGACTTGAAATAGATAAAATAATAAAAACAGCTTCAACCTTAGAACGTACAAATAGATTAATAACTGGAGTAAGTTCTACATTATTAGGAATACAAGGAGAAGCTCGTGTAGAAGCTTTAAATGCAAGAGATCAGATAATGGATAAGTTAAGTAATGCAGTTGATGAAAAAGGTAATAAATTATTCGGAGATGATGAAGTTGTTAAATACGTTAATTCCTTAATGAATTCTATATTTATAATGAACTTAGCTATATTAGCTCCCACAGAATTTTTACAATTTGGTTCACATTTTTTAGGAAGCTATAAAATAAGTAATTCAATAAAGCATAGTATAGAAGGTGATATATTAAAAGGATTTAGTTTAAAAGTAACTCCAAAATTTCTTAGACCTATAAATACAGCTGTAAAATTAGTACAAAAGGGTACATTTGAAGGTAGTCAAGAATATCTTCAATTTATTGCAGAAAATACTGGATATTCAGTAGTTGATGATATTATAGATAATCCTGATGCATTTAAAAATGTATCAAATCTTTATTCTAGTTTTATAGAATCTATACCAGAAGGTATAGACCGAGCTACAAATAGTGAAGGAGCTATTAACTTTTTATCAGGGTTTTTTTTGGGTACATTAGGTATTCCAACATTTCAAAAAGGGAATTTTATATCTGGTGGTATTTATGAAGTTTTGAAAACAGATAAAAATAATAGAAAACAAGCTAAAGAAATTGTAGATTATTTAAATAAAAATATAGATGTTTTAAGAAGTTATGCTAATTTTAATATTGCGGGTTCAGCATTACAACTAGCTAAAGAAGCTGCATTAAAAGATAATGATGTATTTAAACATGAAAATGCTGAAAGTGAATTAATATTTCAACTGCTAAGTACACTAAATAGTGTTGGAAGATTAGATGATTTCGTATCACAATCAAAAGCATTTACTAATATAGATCTATCTAAACCAGAAGGACAAAATTTAATAAATGAAATAAAAGAATTATCCATTATAAAAGATGAATCAGGTAATGTTACAAGTAATGCTTTTGAATCCTTTAGTGATCAAGAAATAGCTGATATAGTAGTTAAAAGAAATAAAAAATTAATAGAAAAAGCTAAGTATGTAAAAGAATTATCTAATCGTGTAAAAAATTTAATGCCAGGACAAGATATACACACACAATCAAAGTTCATACATGACAATTATATGTTAAAAGAAATTGATACAAGATTAAAAGATATGAAACTTGAAATAGATACAAAATTAAAAGCTATTAATACAGATATAAATATTTCTATTTCAGATAAAGATATAATAGACCGTGAAAATTTTTTAAAACCTATATTAGAGACTATATATTCTAAGGATAAAATAAAATTAGATCCTGAAGTATTTAAAAATTTACATAGTATCATTACGGATTTAAAATCTAAATCTATTGATACAGATTTTCAAAATACAGTTTCTACCTTAGAACAAACAGTTACTAACTTAGAAAACAATCTCAAACAATTTTTAAATGATTATGAAAGTATAGATATTAAAGAAGAACCTGGTAATGAATTTAAGAAATCTAAAATAATTACTGAATTTTTAAATAAATCTACAGAAACCATCAAAGAAATAAATTCAGAATTAATGACTATTTCTGATATTTTAAATTCTGACCGTTTAGAAGAGGAAAAATTTATTGCTGAGAAAAAAAAGTTAGATGAAGAGTTACATAAATCTATCTTAAAAACTACAAATAAAGATAATATACATTTATATGCTTTAATGGAACAAGTTAATAAATCTTATGTAGATAAAGTATTTAAATTTATAAAAGAATCAGGAGATTTAAGACTATTACCTGATTTAGAAAAGGTAAGAGATTTAGCAAATGATTATTCTAAATTATCCCGTAGAAGAATATCCATAGCAAGAGATGTAACGATGATACTTAAAGAACTAGACAGTAAAAAAGGATCTACTATAAAGAATATTATAGATAAAGCTTATACACATACAAATAAAGTATTATTTAAATCTAAAATGAATAGATTATCAGCACAACCTTATTTATATAGAAAAGAAGAAGGTACTGATAATAAATATAGATTAGTAGAACTTATAAATTTAACTGAGAATGAAGATGAATCTTATACTATAAATTATAGAAACATAAAAATAGATGAAAAAACAGATTTATCTTTAAAAACTGATATAATAAAACAAGAAAATTTTAATGATTGGTTTTCAGAAATAGAATTATTAGATATAAATTTACTAGAAGGTAAAGGTCCAAAAATAGTAGAAAACCAAATAAAACCTGGTACTAAAGTTGAAGAAAAACCTACTACTAAAGCTGAAGAGAAACCTACTGAAGAAAAACCTGCTGAAAATATACCTACTACTAAAGCTGAAGAAGAAACTACTACCAAAGCTGAAGAAAAACCTTCTGAAAAAACTATGTCAGAGGAAAATAATGTTTCAAATATATATAAAGATACAATAGATGCTTTTAAATTTGTTAAAGGAGAAAGTCCTAGTACTAGTGGTGTATTTACAGCTGAAAAACCTGATAAAGCTTTTGTAATATTTGAAAATCCAGAAGATCAACATGTACATATTGGCGCTGTTGGTAGATTATTAAAAGTTACTCCAAAAGAAAGAAATCCTTATTATATACTTGGATTAGACGATGGTAGAGCTTTTTATGTTATAAATTCTCAGCAAGAAGATAGAACTAAATGGATTTTAAGTCCTAACAATATATTAAAATTATCTAATTTTGAAGGTACTTGGGAAGATGAAACTAGTTATACAATGATACCATTTAATGGTAATATGTATAAAACATCAAATTCCAAAGGTATAATATATATAGATAATTTAGCTTTAGTAGAAAAATTAAAAGAAGCTCAGGCAGAAGAAAATATAGAAGATATACCTGAAGATATAGATTTCATAGATGAAGAAAATATGAGATCTAACATAGATATGTTTAACAAGGAAGTTAAACTAAGTGATCAGGAAGAATTAGAAATACCAAAGGAAATAGAAGGTACTGAAGAAAAACAAGAACAAGAACATACAGAAGAAAATGTTGTAATATTTAATACTACTGAAATACAAGATCTTGATGAAGAAAAAGCAGAAAGTCTAAATATAGCTCCTGCTTCTATAGTTTATTATAATAAAGGCAAACATAAAAAAGTAATAGAAAATTTTGATTTAGATATAAATGAACAAAAAGATAATTTTGATAAATTAATAAAAATATTAGGTAAATTAACTAAGTTAGATGAAAATAGTTTAATAGGTTTGATAGCTAAACACACACTATATGTAAATAATAAGATAGCTTTTGTATTTAATACAACGGATAAACTTAATATAGATTTTGACAAAATTAAGTTATTCAATAAAATAATAAGTTTTAAAGAATACGATAAATTAAGTGAAGCAGAAAAAACATTTTTAAATGGATTTTCAACAACTATTCCTGGTACAAATTATAAAGCTATTGTATTTTCTTCACCAGCTTTGAAAGAATCTAAAGGATATAGATTAATTAGAAAAGCTACTAAACTAGAAAGTATATATGGTGGAAATTACGTTGTAATTGATGTGGATAAAAATGATCCAAAATTAAAAATACGAAAAAATGTTGCAGAATACGAAGGCTATAAATGGAAAATAAAACAATTAAAATATTCATATAACCCTGCAATAAAATTTATGGGATATGAATTAAGGCTTAATAAGATATCTCCTAATGTAATAGTAAAAGCTAAATTAGTTAAAGATGTAGATTATATAGAAAAATATAATGAAGATGGTGTTCCAGAATATTATATGCCTACTCAAGAAATTATACCATTTAATAAAACACAATATAGACATACATTTGTAGTAAATCCAGCAGCCAACTTAAAAATAATAAGTTCAATGGATACTTATTATGTTGCATTATATAAAATGGGTAATTTTAAAACGTTTATAAAAATCCCAAAGAAAGTTTATATTAGAGAAATAAAAACTAATGGAGATTTAAGTAATAAAGCTTTTCAGTTAAATCATAATGATAGATCAAATTATTTAATATTAACTGATTTAGAAGGTAATGGTGTACCATTTAGTAAAGTTTATGATAATATAGAAACAAATTTAGACGAAGAATCTGATTCTGATGATATGAAGATAAGGTCAGACTTAATACATCATGATCCCAAAGAATTACCTTCAGAAGCTGTATATTTTTCACATACTCCAAAAGTAGAAAATAGTTTTTCAAAGACTATAAGTCCTATAATTATCTCAAGAGAAGAATTAGAAGAAGACGAAGATCTAAACTTAGTACAAAAAGATTTTATAACACAAGAAAAATATGATAAGGCTTTAAAAACTTTTAATATACTTAATCTTTTAGATGAAAATGCTGAGAGTTCTGTTTTAGATGCTCAAGTAGAAAATATGTTTACTATAAATAATGTAAGTGCAAATATATTATTAAATCAATTAAAAGCATCTAAATATAAATTAAGAATATTAAAAGCTAAAGATTTTTATCCAAAACCTGTATTAGAATATTTAGATAGAAAACTAAAAGCTTCAGGATCAGAGATTACAATTGATGATGCATTAATTGGAGTATTATATAATCCAGCAAAAAAATCTTATGCATATTTAAAAGAAGATAACACAGTAGGTTTTACACAAAATCTTGAAAATTTCTCAAATGAAGATGCCAATGGAGGGATATTTACACATTTTAGTTTAGCAACTGCCGAACATTATACTACATCAGGAATACTAAGATATAAACTACCAGATCCAAGATATATTAATCCTAGTAAGTTTGAGTCCATGTTTAAAGAAGTATTTGATTTTGTAGCTTCTAAAGAAGATTTAAGTAAATTACTAACAGTTTATAATAATTTATATGAAGATGTTTTAAAACTAAAAACCAAGCTATCACAAGAATTCGAAAATTCCAAGATAGAATTAATGAAAAAACATTCAAATAAAAAAGATAAAGAATTTATAAGTGGGTTAGAAAAAAATATAAAAGAAGAAGATCCTGATTTAGAAGCAAATAAAATATATCAAAATATACTAAATAAAACACGTAAAAGATTTTATAGAGAAAAATATAACGATTATTTTTCAAATAGTAGTTTATATAAAGAATATGAAAAATTATTTACAGAAACCATTGGTGAAGTATATAGATCAAGCTATAAAAAAACCTTTATAAATCCTATAAAAAGTAAATTAGATAAATTATCTTTAAGTAGTCCATTAATGATTTCTATTAAAAATAAAAGTATAGGAAAAGCAAATAAATCTATTGATTTAGTAAGATTGAATGAATTTACTGATATAACCTCATCCATAAAAATAGCAAGTAAACATAGTTATATTGTTGAAGGTATGCCCTATATAACATATAATGAAACCGATGTTCCTATTGTAATGGATAGATTAGATTCGAGTGATGCTCAAATAGTAATAAAATTATTAGAGGCTTTATTAAATAATTCCGTTGTATATAGTAATGGAAAATTAGCTTTAAGAAAAGATCTTGTGCTAGAAGATGGTTCATCTGTTGATTTAATACAAGCTATAAAAAATATTGTAGGATTTAGTGTAGCTAACATTAAACGTGATAAAGGAAGTGAATTTGAAAATATGTTAGTAAACTTAGAATCTCGTATAGGATTAATTCAAAGAGTATTAAGTACAAGTAATCTAGATAAAAAAGATGAGTTATCTCTTAATAATGAGTTAAATAATTTATTTGATAGATTAGAATCTTTATATAAAGATCCAAATAATTTATTAAATAAAAATCCTAAATATCATTTCTTTTTAAGATTATTATCTAAAGATGGTATTCCAAAAATACATCTTTTCGGTAAGATATATAATTTTTATATAATTAAAGATAATAATATTATATTAAATCCTGAATTAGTAGAAGCTTTATCAAGAGATCTCGTAGGTAACGATGTAACTCCTGGTTTTTATCATAATGTAAATAAATCTGTTTTAGATAAAAAAACTAAAATAGCTAAACTTGAAAATGATAAATTAACTTTCATAGATGTAAACTATAATGATTATATAAGTAGCAGAGCAAAAATTACAAATTTAAATTATAAAGGTTTTCCTTTATTTCTTAATCAATATATATCGTATGACACAGATATAGAAGAAAAAGAAACATTAGATGAGCTTCCGACAGGTTATGGATTCTTAGAAGCTTTTACTGGAAATAATGAAACATCTATTAATGAAGTAATATACTTAGCATTACAAGAATTTTATAAAATAGCATTAAATAGTGGTAAATATCCTAATATATCTAAAGCAGAAATATTAACAAGATATTTTACGAATAAACCTTTAGATGATGTAATGTCTAAAGCATTTGATATACTAGATCAAAACTTAAAATCTGGTAATTTAGATAAAAGTGTAAAGTTAATACAAGATTTGTTAAACACAACTTCAGCTAAATCAGCTGATAATGAAGTAAATAAAATACGTAATCTATTATATAGTACATTAAATAGTATATTAGAATCTTATAAAAATAAAAAAACTAGTTTAACTACTGGATTATCTGAAGAAGATAAAAAACTTATTGAACAAGAAGAAGAAACGAAAGTTTTAGTAAAACATTACAACGATTTTTTAAATTCTTCTTTAGAACATTCATTATGGTTAATATCATTTTTAGATAGAATGGCTAATTCTCCTGAAATTAAACTTGATACAGAAAGTAGTATATTATTAAGTAATATAATGGATAGTTTAGATACCGTAAAATTATCTGTTATTAATTCTATTAATGAAGCTTACTCTCCTGTAACTGGAGGATTTTTGTTAGATTCTTTATTTGAGAATACAGATATTATAAATACATTACCTATATTACTTGAAAAACTTATTCAAGATTATCATGAAGGAGAAGAATTTTCATTAATAAAGAGTTATAATAGTCCCATAAGTAATGATGAGAAAAAAGCTACTATTAAAAAGAGATTTGGTAATTCAGTAAAACTTGTTATAGTAGATTCTTTATTAAATGGTAAAGCTTCAGGCGCTACAATAGGTAATGTAATACAACTAGTAGAAAATGCTTCGAAAGATGTTCTAGATCATGAATCTTTTGAAGTAGCATTTAAATTATTAACTGAAGATGAAAGAAGAGATATATTAAATGAAGCTAAAAATAATCCTATATTAAAAGAAAAATTAAGAGAGTTTAAAGAAAATGGTACATATGATCAGTATAAACAAATATATGGTGAAGATGAAGATAGAATAATAAAAGAAACTTTAGCAGAAGAATTTGTTGATTATGTAAAATCTTCTGGTACAAAAACTTATAAAAATAATCCTTATAAAAACTGGTTTTTTAAACTTATATGGGAGTTTTTTAATTGGGTAAAGTCTTTATTAAATAAATCTTATACTATAGATCAACTCTTTTATGATATAGAAAATGGTAATTTCAAAGATAGGGTATTCAGTGATATAGATTCTACTATAAATTACAAGTTAGAACAAAAATATGATATTTATTTTAATCCAAGAATAATAAATAAAATATTTTCATCTTTAGATGTTTTACTTGGTAACTATTTATCAAACAACGATTTCGACATAAATAAAGATTTAGTTGAAAAGATGTTTAAAGATTTTCGTGAAAATAAAATAAAGTTACCTTTAATTATAAAAGATGAGTTTTCAGCTAATTTATATAAAGATTTAGAAGAAAGTGAAGAACTTAGATATGAGATAATATCGCAATATAGAAATAAATTAGTAAGATTGAAACTTTTAGAAGAAGTAGAAACTTTAGATAGTATAGTAGATGATACAGAAGAAGATCAATTATCTAATGATAGTTTATCGTTATATGGAGATGATAGAAATTTAAAATTTAATATTCATAAGCATACATCTGGCAATGTACGTACCTTATTATTAGGTATTCCAAAAGAAGATATTAATGAACTTGGATTAAGAGAAGCTTATCCTATTACTGAAGTTATACATAAGCTATCTAATATTTTAAATGGAATAACTAGTTATGATGAAGCTTTAATTATAATGAAGAAAAATTTAAATGATAACGTTATAAGAAGTGTTTTAGGAAGATTATATTCATTGGATAGTAACAAAATAACTAAAGCTTTAGATTTATTATCTAAACGTACTTCTTTTGTACAAGCCTTTAGTAAAGTACCAGTAAATTATGTATCTTTATTATTATCTAAAGAAGGTAATGCAGTTGTAAATAACAGCTTAATAAATTTAGAAAATCAAATCTTAATAAAACTAAGAAATGATTATATAAGTAGAGAACTAAAAAATAAAAAACTTATTTTAGATGAAAATAATCACTATATATATAATAATGAACAATTTAAGAAAAAAGTTGAACCTTATGGGTATATCAAAGAAAAAGAAGTTAACGGTGTTATAACAAAAGAATTTAAAATAAACAGGAATGCATCTTCAGATGTATTAAATGTAGTAGCAGAATTTCTTGGTATTGATCCTATATTTGTTTTTGAAACTACGGATGAAGTTAGAGATCGTTTATTATTTATTGCTAAAGATTTGGCTGAAGATAAAAAAGTAATATTTATATTTTCAGATGATATACCATCAGATCAAAATACTTTGGTAAACGAATATGTTAAGTTTGAAGTTGAAAAAGATAAAGATAGTTTACCAGTTATATTAAGTTTAGAAGGAGATAGATTATCCCCATTACATTATTTTGGATATATACATCATATATTTAACACACTTAAAAATATGAAGCTTAATCCAGATAGAATAATAGAATTAGCAAATTATTATGGTTATGAAGGAACTTCTGAAATAGATGCATTGTATTATTTATATCCTCAGCTTAATCCAAAATTTAACCCATTTAGAAAAAACAGTCTTTTATTAGAAAATAATGATGCTACATTTGATATATATAATGCTATCGGAATAACTTTAATTGGTGAACAAGGTGAACAGACTATATCAAATTATAGAGATTTGAACTTATTAGATAGAGAAGTTTTATGGCTTAATTTATGGGCACAAGGATATTATAAATTACCAAGACCTTCAGATAGTCATCAAGAAAGATTCGTACATTTTGGTGATGAGTTTAGAAATCTTATAACAGACAAAGAAAGTAGAAAAACTCAAACTCTTAAATATATTTCTTCTGAAATAGAATATTATATTAAAGTAAAAAGATCAGGTAATTATATACATGTAACTGATAATCAATTAGAAGGATTATTAATTAATATTTTAAAAACATTTAATTCTAATTTGTATAATAAAATAGTTGATTTTACGAATACATTATTAAATACTAATGATGATAAATATGTAGAAAAAATAGAAACGTTTATAGAAAGAAGTGAGATATCTGACAGTATAAATCTTACCATAGAAGATTATCTTAATACATCTTTTGAAGCTTATCGTAGTTATATGATTGATACAGTAGGATTAATATCAAGAAAGAATAATATTATGGATTCTATAATAGGTGTAGAAAATAAGTTAGTAAATAAGATAACTGGTAATGATAGAGATTATGTTACATTTTTAAAAAACTATTATATATCTAATTTTTATGCTAAGATAGAAATATTTAAGTTATTACTTAATAATCCAGTAGAATATTTAGATGTAAGAAATGCAGTAAAACGTTTTAACATGACTGCATCTCCTAAAAGAATACAAGATACATCTGAAAGCTTAAGCAAGAAATTAGTAAGTCTTCATTTATTAGATGATGCAGATGATTTATATTTAAATCCAGAAACAAGTGAAGTACAAGATACACCGAATCATCATCCAATAATAAGAACTTTAGTTGTAGATGATATTCGTGTTATACAAAGTAATTGGTTAGAACTTAGTGAAGTATTACTTGACAATGATCCTGAGTTTCAAAATTTATTAAATAAATATAATAAAGATTTAATAAATAATGAAAATATAGATGAGGATATAAATAATTTAATAAAGTATGTATCTGATACTAATGCAGGCAGTTATATTAATATGACTGAAACAGATGGATTTAGTCTGATAAGTTTAGATGGTGTAATAAGAATAATGTTAAGAGATGGTAGTCCTGATTTAGGAAAATATCTAGAATTATATTTTTATGAAATGTCTAACTTAATGAAATGGAGAATAGAAAATGAAGCTGATTCAGATAAAAAAGCAGATTTAATAAAACGCTATGAAAAAACATTTAGAAGTAGTTATAAAGAAAAATTTATTAATCCATTCACTAAAGAACCTTTAACTAAAGCTCCAAATATAGAATTACCTATGTTAAAATTACAGTATGCAGGACCTATGGCAGATAATTTACAACTACATACTGGATATAAAACTGCTTTAGGAATAGCATGGCCTTCTTTTGCAATAGATTTCGAAACAGGAGAAATAAAAAATAAAAATTTATTGAATTCTATTATAACTATGTTGGATAATAAAACCAGCATTATAAGTTTTTATTCAGCTAATAAGAGTATTACAAGCAAATTAAATAAAGATGGTGAAAAAAACATTATTGTACAAGAAGATGGTAATTTTAATTTTGTAAATGTTGTAAATAATTATCAAGACACTTATGCAAAGTACTGGGGAGTACATGTTATAACTACTACAAATCATGGATTTATATCTCCTTTTGGTACACAAATGGCTAAACAAATAATATCTAATATTTATGACACTGGACAGCCTATAAATGAAGAATTAGCTGAGTATACAAAAAAATATCTTAAACTAATATCTACTAGATTGCAACTTAGTATGGATTTATTAAGAAATAAGCTTGGTATAAAATATAATCATACTTTACGAAGATATGTTTTAGATAATAATTCAAAACAAGATTTAATGAATTTATTATTACAAGAAATAGATAGAAGAGGATTTGAGCTTAATTTTAGAAATAAAGTAATACAATGGTTTAATAATAATGATGATGTAAGTGGTATTATAAATGATACAATGTTTCAAAATTTATTATTTGGGATATTAAAAAATGATGTAACATCAAGAAGAGTATTTGGATTACAAGCTTTTCAACATCCATCAACATTTATAAAAGATAGAAATACTTATGAGACTCATTTAAAAACTTATATAAAAGAAAATTACAATATTGATGTAGAATTAAAATTTTCAAAATCAGGCACACCTTATTTAGTATCCAGTGATTTAAAGTTTTATAATAAAGATTCTCCAGTAGCACAAGTTATATTACCTAATTTTTATAAAAAAGCTTTAGATATTAAATCAGTAAAAGATAAAAGGTTATTAAAAATTATAGGTTTTCGTATTCCTACATCAGGATTAAATCTTATAGAAAACTTTGAAGTGGTGGATTTTTTACCAAGTAGTTATGGAAATATAATAATAGTTCCAAGTGCTATTGTAGCTAAAGCCGGTTCTGACTTTGATATTGATAAACTTTATTTATATTTTTATAATATATTTTATAATGTAAATAATGATCCAGTGGTAATAGATAAAAATATAACTTATGAAGATTATTTGGAAGAAATGAGTAAGATATATTTTAATATTACTGATGATTTATTCTCTATTGAGATAGATAATGAAAGACCATTTAAAGATTGGGAACAGATAAGAACTATATTATCTAATGAAGACTATGATTTAGATATATCTATATCACAGAAATTTGCATTATATGCTGATGAGCTTGTTGAAGATGTTACAGATGTATTCTCAGATTATATAACTTATACAGATGAAGAAGGAAACCCTTGTGCTAAAATGGGTTTAACTAATACTGTTAAAGGTACAGATTGGAAAATAGTTAAGGATTTTAAAGGAAAACCTAAGCATTCTAACGGTGGTGTAGATATTACTATATCTGATAAAGGAGTAACTATAAGAAGAGGAGGTAAAGATATTAAAGCTAAGTATGGTTTATTAATTATAAATAACAATTAATATGAAAAAGCAAAATATAGAAGTAGAAGGTGGAGAATTATTAATACAATCAAAAGAAGGACATTATGCTATAATTCCTGCTAAACATAGGCAAGAAGTGATGGACATGGTTAAAGATGGTTGTGATGATTGTATAAATGCCTATATACAAACGCTGCCTAAAGATAGTGATTATGCAGAAGATGGTAGTTTATATCCAGAAGAGCCTATAATCAATCCTAATAATCCAATTCAATTAAAAGAAGTAACTATTACTGCAGAAGCTCCGACGTATGTAAAATATAAACAAGAATGGGAAAAAGAAAACCCGTTTGATTTAAATAAATACATAGAGGATAGATTTAATAATCCTGTAGGTAGAGAAGCAATTAAGAGAATTGATGAGAAAGGTTGGAGAGAACAGCTTAAACAAGAAGGATTGCAAAAAAGACAGCAAGAGTTAGATGAAGCAACTAAAATGGGATTATTATATCAAAGGTTTAACCCACAAGATAAAGACGATATATCTATTGCAGATGAGCAATTTCAAAAAAGATATGGAACGTCTCCTCATAGATATAGATATGATAATGACCCTGAATATAGAAAATACTATGAACAACAAGCTCGTAATGCTACATCTAAAATAGATTATCCTTCCACTGATTTAAGAAGAAAAGATGTAGTAGCTCCAAATAATATGTGGATGTATCCTAATTTAACAGGTGAGAGTAAAAAAGCAATGACTGATTTCAGTAATGAAGTTATAGGAATGGCTTTACCTATACCTGGATTAGAAGCTATGGGTGAAATACCAAGTATTTTTAAAGCGGGTAAAAATTTAATTAAACCTATGAGTAAAGTGCTTAATAAAGTTGATGACGTAAAAGTGTTTAATTCAATTTTAGATAACCCAAAAGAAATTGAGGTAATTACAAATAATATTAAAGATATTTCAAAAGACGATATTATAAAATTAGAAGGATATTTAAAAGATACTTATGATTATGAAAATTTAACTCCTTGGCAAAAGAATAAATTATTAGATAGAGAATCTTATTATTTAAAAAAGAACAATATATCTGTATCTGATAGAATTGAAAACGATAAAAAATTATTAAAATTTTGGGAAGACTATAAAAAAGAAAGAAAAACTTATTTTGAAACTCCCAAATTCAGAGAAAGATTAGAAAAGCAAGTTGGTAAAATGGATGATGAAAAATTTGCTAAATATAAATCAGATTTACTAAGTAATTTAGAAAGAAGACCTTATATAAGACCAGACATTGTTGCTGATTATAGTGCTGCACACTATAAACCAAAAGATCACATTGGAATTTCTGAGCATGTTCCAGGTCATACTTACTATACTGACAAAACTGTTACAAAAAGAACTGTAGAACATGAAGGAAGACATCAGCTAACAAATGCAGATGATTTAACTTATGGATTTCCATCACAACAGGAACTTGAAGCTAATTTAGTCCACCCTGATTTATTAGAATTAGACCCAGATTTTATAAAAAATATTGGTGATAAAACTGGACGTGAATATTTTTTATCTCCAGAAGAATTTATAGTACGCTTAGATGAGCTTAAAAGGGATTTGTCTAAAGTTGGGTACGACTACATGACAGAAGATTTAACTCCAGAAATACTTAAAAAATATAAAGGGCTTACACCTAAAGAAGCAATACATAAAGTAACTGGAAAATCTTACGGTGTAAAATTAAAAGATTTGTCACCAGAACAACATAGACAAGTTTTACAGCTACTAAATAATAATCCTGAAAAAACACTAGATGCTTCAAGATTATTAAGATGGTTTAAAGAGGATTTTTTAATAAATCAAATAAATAATAAGTGGGGATTAATTCCTCCTGCAATTGGAATAGGAACAGCCATTCAATCACAACAAAATAAAACAAAATAATTATGAGCTGCAAACCAACATATAAAGGAGTAAGATATAATTCTTTAGAAGAAGCTAAACAAGCTATGATTGAAGATCTTGATATAAGAGAACATACTAAAAGCTTGTTTCATATTTATTTAAAAAATGATCCTCATGGTAATATTACTGGATTTAAATTATATGTAGCTTCTATTAAAAAATTGATAGATGAAAAAGGTAAAATATTAACAAAAGAATTAATAGATTTATTAAATAATAATGAAGATATTAAACCTGGAGTATCAGAATTATTTGAATCTAATCCTGAATTAGCTAATGCTGTATATGAGGCTTTAGGGTTTGATAAACAAATAAATGAAATAGCAGATACTAAGAAAGTAGATGAATTTATTGAAAAATATAAAGAAGCTCTTCCAAATATTAAAAATGGAAAAACTTTAATTTCTCATTTGCAAACTATTTCTAATAGGAATACAGGAACTACTAAGCAATTTGCAGATTTAATAATCAAACTTTCGCAACAAAATAAAAGTTTAGAAGAATTATTAAATAATCCAAATCTTTATGCAAAACCAGATGGAATAGGTGATGAAGGTGCTTTTCATTGGTCATTATCTAATAATTTATCTGTCAATAAAATTGTTTTAGAACTAAATCATTTTAAAACAAATACTTATGATGATGTTTTTTTACATGAATTAATTCATAATCTTACCACTCAATTTATTGTTAAGGATTCTGATTTATTTAATCAAGATTTTTACAATAAAGTAAAAGAACTTTATTCAGTTTTTGATAATCACCTTGATAAAAACAGAAAAGTAGATAAACAACTTATTGAATATTGGCAAAAAGATATAAAAAAGAAACAGGAATTACTTGAAATAATTAAAAGTAAAACCAATGAAGAATTAATTAAATATGTAAAATCTGATGGAAAAAAATATTCTGATAATAAAGATAGGTTTCAGATAGAATCTGATACATGGAATTTTTATGTTTCAGATTTTAAAGATATAAAAGATGTAAAAGCTGCTTTAATTTTAAAAGTAGAAGATGTAATAGCAGACATTCAAAAGAGATATAATGAGCTAGAGATAGAAAAAGGAAAAAAAGATTATTATTATTTTAATTCTAGTAGTTTTAAGAAACGAGGTGAAGATGCTGTTTTATCTGAATTTTTAGCAACATTTATGAATAATGCGGAATTTAGAGAACTATTAAAAAACATTGAGTATAAAAATAATAAATCGCTTTTTCAAAAGATTATAGATTTAATTGGTGAATTTTTAGGACTTACTAAAAATGAAAGTTTGTATAATGAGTTTGTATTGACTTTAACTAAATTTATTAATGATAATGATTATTCAAATGTTGCTAAACAAACTGTAAAAACAGCATATGAAAACACAATAAATCTACTTGAACAACAAAAACAACAAGCTCAACAACTGTATTCTCAATATCTTGATACTATATTCCCTGATAGTAAAGTAAAGGATATTGTTTATCATGGTACTGATACAAGATTTGAGAATTTTGACAAAACTAAAATAGGTTCTAAAGAATCAACAGCACATGCTAAAGGATTTTACTTTGGTTGGGCTGGTTCTCATGGTGCAGCAAATGTTTATGCAGGTAATTTTGGCAGAGGGAAAAAAGTTATGCTTTCTAATCTTGTAAAAGTTCAAAATTCTTTTAGAATATATGGTTCTTTTGCTCCTATTAAAAACAATCCTGAATTTGTAGATTTTTTAATAAGAAATGGATTTGATATAACAAAATGGCAACATTATCCTAATGGTGATATTTTTGATTATACAACTAAAATAGGAACTGCTAAAATTACAGAAGCATTTAAAAAAGAAGGGTATGATAGTGTTATAGTTGATAAAGGTGGTTGGAAGACAATAAAAAGAAATAAAGAACTTGGAGATGTAGAATCAAATTCTAACGAATTAATAATATTTGAGCCAGAACAAATTCATATATTGGGTTCTAAACAAGATATAGAAGGATTTAGAGAGTTTGTAAATAAACCTAATCAAAAATCTTCATCCATTACGAAAGAATTATGGAATACTATTACTAAAGACTCGGATTTTAGTGATATTAATATATCGGAAAGCTTAATTGTTTTACTAAAAAATAATCCTTCATTAATAGATTATTTAAAAGAAAACGAAGATATTAATGAAGAAAAATTATATAATAAGTTGAAAGATATAATGTTAGAAGGTAATATTAAAATGACTGGTAATACACAAGAATCTGAAAAAGAAAAAGATATAGATAAAATATTACGTAACAAATATTCCACGTTACAATTAATAGATCAATTAAAAAACATAGTATTAAGGACTAAAGATCAAGTACTAAAAAATAAAGAAATAAATATAGATAAAGAAAACACTAATATTATTAATTTTATCTCTAGTATTATGACAAAAAAGGAATTTCAATTATCTTTAATAGAAAATGAGATGTATGATACAT
>ERZ1026814.149-NODE-149-length-56645-cov-9.116352_pt1 | contig 56645 bp, 45 predicted proteins | sample MGYA00520871_ERZ1026814 | MGnify/ENA primary metagenome ERZ1026814 (study PRJEB33270, sample SAMEA104284478) | anaerobic digester metagenome | biome: Anaerobic digester microbiome; feature: mesophilic sludge digester; material: Anaerobic digester biomass | place... | reverse complement strand
GCACTCAGTGCGGGCTGTCGATGGACCGGGATTGGAACGCAGCGATAAATATTCTCAGATTGGGATTGCAATCTGTCGGCACAGGAAGCCGTGGAAGCCCTGCTCTTTAGGGCGGGGAGCAGTCACTTCTTTCACTGTATCCTTTTCCGAGGAATCATTCCATTATGAACCGCCGTGGCCACCAAAGCCCCGGAAAAGCCGACCTTTTCCAGAGCCTCCAGATCCATCTCATCCTTTACCCCACCCCCCAGGATCAGAGGATGGCGGCTTCGAGCCCTGGCTTTCTCTAAAAACTCCCCATCCAGACCGGCACAGGTCCCTATCCGATCTAGCTCCATGATTATCACTCCCTCCAGGTCGATATGATTCAGCTCCTCCAGAACCTCCAGAGGGCTACGATCCGCCATGGCCTTATCCCTTGACAGGACCCTGCGCTTCGACATATCCAGGCTGGCTATCGTCCTCCTTTGGCCTGAGACCTCCTCTATCAGGGAGATGGAGGCCGTCTCCGTCCCCAGAACCGGGATAACGGATGGAGGAAGGAGATCCAGATCGCTTGATCTAGAGGCGCCAGTGTCCGCCATTGTCTTTGCCCGCTTGGATATCTCCTGGATCAGCTCCATATTATTTCCCCGGCCCATGATCATATCCAGGTCTGCTACATATACCTGAACCGGCCGAAGCTCATCCATAATCAGCAGGGGGTCGGAGGATTCTATTACCTGGCTGAATTCAGCAACAGGCTTATAGCGGCTGCGCTCTCCCCGCAGGGCATGAACAACAGCACCATTAAGTATATCGAAGACGAAGATGCATTTCACATTTGCCCAATCGGGATTGAGAGAATATGAGATTATTGGTCAGCCCCATGAACATGGAAGAGGCGCATGCTGCACTGGCGGGCGGCGCTGATATTTTGGATGTGAAGAACCCCAAAGAGGGATCCCTAGGTGCGAACTTCCCCTGGGTCATACGCTCGGTAGCAGACCTGGCAAGAGGCAAGGTGCCGGTAAGTGCGACCATCGGCGACATGGAGTTCAAGCCGGGAACAGCGAGCCTGGCAGCTTTGGGCGCAGCGTCCTCAGGCGCGGATTACGTCAAAGCGGGCCTATTGGGAGTGAAAACATGTGATCAGGCAGAGGAGATGCTCAAAGCCATCGTACGAGCGGTAAAAGACCTCGATCCAAAGAAGAAGGTGGTGGCTTCAGGCTACTCTGACTACCTTCGTGTTGGAAGCATATCTCCCATGCTCCTGCCCGCAGCCGCCTCTGAGGCAGGGGCAGATGTGGTGATGGTGGACACCGCCATAAAGGATGGAAAGCCGACATTCGACTTCATGGGCGAGAAGGACTTGGCGGATTTCATTGAGCTTGGCCATAGCAATGATCTGGAGGTTGCCCTGGCTGGCAGCATCGGATTTCCTCATCTGGAAACGCTCTTGCGCCTGCAGCCGGACATCATCGGCGTGCGGGGCATCGTCTGCGGGGGAGACCGCAGGAGTGCGGTGAAAGAAGAACTGGTGGTGAAGGTCAAGAGCGCTCTTGAGAGATGAACTCATCCGGATCAATTTCGGGATGATGCACATATGTTATCCAGGGCATACAGCAGCCGGTCGATGAAATCCTGCTGCCCTTTGTGGATCTTTTTCCGGGCAGACTCGACATCAAACCATCCTGCCCTGTCGATCTCGGGAAACTCCCGCATTATCCCTGATCTCCTGGGCCACTCAAGCATGAAATTATTGCTCACAATCCTCCTCTCATCCAGGTCCTTTTCTACTGCCCAGGCAAAAACGATCTTTCCGCTGGGCTGCTTTATCCTTCCCAGCTCTATGAAAATCCCTTCAACCTCAAAGCCAGTCTCTTCTTTAAACTCCCTTCTTGCTGCATCCAGGGGGCTCTCGTTCTCCTCGAAAAGGCCTTTGGATATAGACCAGGCCCCCTCGTCCTTCCCTGCCCACAAGGGCCCACCGGGATGGACGAGCAAGACCTCAAGATGGCTATCTTGAAACCTGAAAGGCAGGATCCCGCCGCTCTTTTTGCTCATAATTTTTTTATCTCACTTGTATCTTGATCGATGGCTCTTGTCTCTGCCTCTCTCCCTTCTCAAGACGCTTGTCGTGGTGGACCATCTAATATCCGATTCCGGCAGCTCAAAGCGGGCGATCACCGGGGCATGATCGGACTCGGGATAGAAGATCTTGGGAGCAAAGACTATGGATTCATCATGCAAGAGCTCGTTGTGCACCTCAGAGCCCTTGAAGAAGGCGAGCATCGTCCTTGATACCAGAATATGGTCCAGCATCTTGCCCTTGCCGTTATGCAGAAGAGAATAGCGTGCGGGCTCGGGAATGTTTCTCTCTGTTGGCACCATGACCCTCATGGCCAGGTCCATGTTCCCCGTGTTCTCCACGTCACCCCGGATAGCCTCTATGGAGACTTCATCGAACTCCTCGTTGAAATCCCCGCAGACGGCAATGAGAGCACAGCGATTGTCATCGAATAGATTGTCTATCAGAATGCGAGTCTCAAGAGCCTGGCCAATACGTTTCATGCTGGATATGAAGACCCCTTCTGCCCAGCCGAATGCCGTCTTCCAGGTTCTCTCGCTTAGCTTATGACCCTGGATGTTGGTCGGCCGGCGGGATTTGAGGTGCAGGTTGATCACATCCAGAACCGCTCCATTGGGCAGCCTGACCTTTGCGTGGAGAATGGGCCTCTCCCAGGAGATCTCCCGTGCCTCCAGCTCCTCGGGCAGGGCAGTGACCTTCTTGTAGCTCGGCGAGGGGGCATACTCATGCTGATATTGATGCTGCTCCATGATATCGAAACGGCTGAGGATGACCAGATTGTGATGGCTAAGGTAATTTCCATCCCGGTCCACGGTTGAGGCCCTGTTGAAGCTCTCATAAGGAGTTCCTTCTAAGAGGCGGTCCAAAGCCTCCAGGCGAGGCCTTCCGTTGCGCTCGTGCTGGGCGCAGATCTCTTGCAGGCAGAGAATGTCAGCGTCCAATCGGATGAGCTGAGGCCGCAGGACTGGTATGCGTTCATCCAGGCTGGGGCTTCTATCTGGCCGGTCGTCCAGGCTCATGAGGTTGAATGTCGCTATGCTCACCTTGATTGTCATCCGATCTCTCCTAGCTACTCCTCTTGTTCATACTATCCTGTCGAGGAGAGGATTTATCCTTTATACTTGTATGGTTGAGGCAAGATCGCAAATCATGCAGAGGTTGCTATGAATCTGAAGCTGGCAATTTTATTGATCATGATAATAGTGATCTTTGAGGCGTTTAATCCTGGTGCTCTGGCCGTCCCCGATGAAGCAGTAGGGCGAATTGTGAGCGTGATCAGCGCAGACTCACTGGGAATAGAGATGGTGATCAATGATCCCAGGACTACAGGGGTGGACAGCGTGAGGCTGGCGGATATTGCCGCTCCATCCACAGTGACCCCGCAGGGAAAGGCGGCCCGAAAAGCGGCTGATCTATTGCTGAAGGATCAGATCGTTTATATCGATATCGATGAGAACAGCACTCTAGGCCGCAATGAATGGGGGCAGATGGTCTGCGTAATCTATCTCATAGATTCCCGCTACCGTCCGATATGGCCTCCAGTGAACAGAATGCTAGTGGACGATGGCCATGCCGATCTTGCGGAGGACGGCAATAATGAGTTTAACTCATCTGCCTGGTGGGAGGATCCCATTCCCCAGGGATCGAAGGGGAATATATCAAAATATAAGGAGATTATGACAAGTCCGAAGGCATCATCCGAAAGCCAGAACAGCGCGAGCAAAAGCAGCGTTCTGGACATGGAGAGCAACGCCGGCCGGATCAACATCGGTTATCGCGCATAAGCTGGGTACAGATGCAAGCCCGGCATAGATTAGTCAACTGCCGCGCCCTTAAGAACGCAGTGGTTGACTAATCCAGATCAGTTCACCTCAGTGGTCTCGAATAGATATGCTCCCAGGAACAGCATTGCCGCACAGCATACCCCCAGAACGGCAAAGTCAGTAAGGGGCGAGAAGGCGCTTATGCCTATCAGGCAGTATCTCAGTCCATCCACACCATAGGTGAGGGGATTGAAATAAGCCAGGATCTTGATAATCTCCGGGAACTGGTCTAAGGGATAGAGCGCTCCGGAGAGGAAGAAGAGCGGGAATATCAGGAAGTTCATGATCAGGCTGAATCCGGACATATCCTCCATCTTGGACGCAAAGGCCAGACCCAGGCCGATGAACGTCGTTGCTATGAGAATCATAAAGACCAGGGATAGAATCAGCCCCTGGATGCTGGGAATGCCCATGCCCAGCAGTATCCCCGAGAGCATTATGATCAAAGCCTGAAGAATGCCAGTGGTCAGGCCGCCAGCGGTGCGTCCCAACACTATCGCTATCCTGCTCACCGGCGAGACCATTATCTCCTTCAAGAAGCCAAACTCCCGGTCCCAGAGGACAGATAGGCCGGCAAATGTCGCCGAGAAGAGCAGGGTCATGCCTATGATTCCCGGGGTGAGAAAGCTCATGTAGTTCACTCCTTCGGGAATTCCAGGAATTCTGCCGATATTGTTAAAGCCAATCCCCAGAAATGCCAGGAAGAAGAATGGAGAAGCAACCGAGCCGAACAGCCGGCTCTTGAGCCGGAAGAAGCGCAGCATCTCCCGAAGCCAGATGCTATAGATGGCGTACAGATCGCCTTTGACCTTATCTGCGATCATCTGCCGCCTCTGGGGAGAGCGATATCTGCACCCCGATCTTTGCCGCCGTTCTCTTTTATCTTCTTGCCAGTGTATTTGATGAATACATCCTCCAGCGTTGGTTTGTGCAGACCGACAGAGGTTATGACCGCATTGTTCCTGCTCGCTTCCAGCACCACTTCTGCTATTCTGGACTGAGCATGATCAACATGAAGCTTGATGCTTCCATTATCCGAGCTGATGGACTTGATCCAGGAGAATGACTGCAAAGACCGGACGAGGGCGTCCCCGCCGCTATCAGTCATCAGGGTTATGGTATCCGAACCGATGGTATCCTTAAGGCTCTCCGGCCTGTCCAGGGCCACGATCCTGCCGCTGTCCATGATGGCGACCCGATCGCACAGATAGTCCGCCTCCTCCATATAATGAGTGGTGAGGATCATGGTCACATTCATCTCTTTGTTCATGCGGCCGATGTACTCCCAGATGTATCGCCTGGTTTGGGCATCAAGGCCGATGGTGGGCTCATCTAGAAACAGGACATGAGGGCGGTGCATCAGCCCCCGGGCGATCTCCAGCCGGCGTTTCATCCCACCGGAGTAGTCCTGCATCTTGGTGTCTGCCTTCTCCTTCAGGTCGACCAGCTCCAGGACATCGGCGATTCTGGCCTTTCTGAGGGCAGCGTTCATTCCGTACATCCTGCCGTGAAAGTCCAGGTTCTCCCTACCGGTGAGCATGCCATCCAATGCAGGATCCTGAAAGACGACCCCGATAGAGGATCGCACCTCGTTCCTCTCCCGGACGATGTCGTAGCCCCAGACCCTGGCCTCGCCTGAGGTGGGGGTGAGCATGGTGGTCAGCATCTTGATAATGGTGCTCTTTCCCGCACCGTTGGCGCCCAGAAGTCCGAAGAGCTCCCCCTTTCTGATCTGAAGGTCTATATTGTCTACAGCGATCGTCTCACCAAACCTCTTGGTGAGGCCTCTTACAGAGATTGCCGCATCATCTGCTGCTTTTGTGGGCATATCCCCGAGATTGATATCCTTTGCCAACTCCTTGCCCATCATCGCTCCTGTCTGTCATCCATCTATCATTATCATATCCAATCTGGTCAGCCAGCACTTGAAGATATAAAAGAGCAACGGATAGAGAAGATGTGATCTCTTGCATTGAACTCTTGCCTGCCACATGAATTCAAGCTGTATATGCCCCTTTCGGAATCAGATTTATAAATGTGAAGCGTCCTTCCATCCTTTAATAGGGGCATAACAAAAAAAAGGCATTAAGATCTGAGGCCATGTAATTAGATCAAAAGAGAAAATATAAATCAGCAAAATAAGGGTATTGACTGGGATCTCGTTGAATTAATGTATTGGAATATAAATCTAATAACAATAAATAAGTCTGATTAGGATAAAAGGCATATAGCATCAGGTACGGGAGGATATCCATGGACTATGTCAGGATCGGTGGAGTTTGTCTGCTTCTCATAGTTTTAGCTGCAGCTCTGCCAGCAGATGTATTGGCGCAAGCCTCTGAATCATCAAGCGGGGCAGCCCCAAGCATAAGCCATAGCCTGCTTTCAGGAAGCAGTGCACAGGAATCGTCGATTTCAGCAGAAACACTGTCTAAACGAAACATCGGGTTGAAGCCTCTGGGAAGCAAAAGCAGCACTCCGTCTGGTGCTGCTGCATCAGATCAATCCGCAGCCCAGGCGTCATCTGCCTCGGCAGCGCCTGCAACTCAAGCGGCTACCGCTCCTGCAGCAGCAACTGTAACAACATCACAGGTGAGCTCTTCTGCGCCTGCACAACCGGAATCAAGCTCGCAGAACGCTCCCCCAGCTGAACAGACCAGCAGTGCATCTCAGCAGGAGTCTAGCGGGAGCGCCACCACTCCAGCATCTAATGACATCATCACTCCAGACCAGATCTCTCAGGATACTATCGCCGCAGATGCGAGCACCGATAGCGCTGCAACAACCCCAGCAGAAGCTGCCAGCTCCGGCACCTCCTCCGGTGGATCCGCAAGCGAGGTTGTCACTCCTCCAGAGGACGTTGCAGCAGGAACGGTAGTTTCAGCCACTGATTCTGCGGCTGATGCCTCCACTGAGGCAGCCGAAAATGTAACCGATGAACAATCAACTGATGAGCTGACCGCAGAGAATGAATCGCAGAATGAGACCGAGACAGAATCCGAAGAGGCTGAGGAAGAAGAGATAGAAGAGGGAGATAATAGAATCTGGAGAGAAGGCAAGAGTCCATATAAATACACCTGGACGCCAAAGACTTTTTCTGGATTCTTCTACGATCTGGAGAATGAAGTGGGCACAGAAAGGCTCACAGTAGACCTGGAGCCCAATGAAAGGTCCCTTGAAACCGGCAAGATCTCTTATTCCACTAAGCCTGAAGCTACAGACTTCGAGTTCGATGACTGGGGAGAGTATGAGGTCATAGGCTTCATGGCTGAGAAGTACTTCGCGGGCTATAAGGCAAGCGACCTCATCAATGACGACAGAAGCCTGATAAACGACGGCCAGTTAAGGCGTGTGCTGGTCGACAGCGACGAGGAGAAGACTGTAACCACCGGATCGGTTCTCCCTCTGGAAGAGGGCTATGAGCTACGCATTAAACAGATAGATATCGATGGCAATAAGGTCTATATGGCTTTAGCTAAGGACGGGGATGAGATAGACAGCAAGGTCATAGACCCAAGCAATCTTGATAGCTCCACCTACAATTATGAGGTTGAAGTTGCCGGAGAGGATACATCACTGATCCTGGCCCATATCTCCAATGTCTTTGCCAGTACCGAGTCCGCCCTGGTGACCATCGACGGCCTCTTCCAGATCTCCGATACCTATGCCTCGGTGGAGGACGGCGACAAGTATGGCAAGATGGAGGTCAAGAGCGTATCTGATGAAGGAGTCGAGATGGAGAACGAAGACTCGCTCACCCTGAGAAGAGGAAGCACAGTGGAGATCTTCGGAGATGTCTCATTCCTGGTTGCCGATGCCGATGAACTCCGGTTTGCCCCCTTGGTCAAGAAGACGGGAAGCTATGATGTCAGAGGCACAGTGATCGATCCATCAGAGACGAGCGAGTTCACCTGGAATCCTTACAACTTCGAGGGATTCTATTATGACATAGACGATGACGTCGGCACTGAGAACATGACCATGAGGATCAGTGGCGGCAGCAAGATCGAAGAGGGCGACCTGGAATACTCCACAAAATCCCAGCCGGTGAAGTTCGAGTTCAGCGATTGGGGGAAGTACGATGTAATCGGCTTCATGGCGGACAAGTACTTTGCCGGCTACAACGACGAGACGGAGTTCACCGATGAGGCCAGCATTATAGGGGAAGGCCAGTTGAGGCGCGTCCTGACGGACAGCGACGACAGCCGCACCATTGCCAGCGGATCTGTCCTCTCTTTGGAGGAGGGCTATGAGCTGCGCATCAAGCAGGTGGACCTGAACGGAAATAAGGTCTATCTCGCTTTGGCCAAGGACGGAGATGAGGTGGACAGCAAGGTAGTCACTCCATCCAACGATCCGACTGACGGTTCGTCCAATTACCTATACAAGATAGATATGGGCGGGGAGAAGGATGTTCCACTCATCTCTGCTCATGTCGAGAGCGTGTTCAGAAGCACTGAATCAGACCTCGCCACCGTGGACGCCATATTCCAGATATCCGATAGCCCCGAGTCGGTTGAAGAAGGGGAGATGCATGGTAAGATGAAGGTGGATTCCCTGGATTATGACGGCATAACCCTGACCAATGATGGTACCATAAGCCTGTCCAGGGGTAAGGACGTCGATATCATGGATAACCTGAGGATTCAGGTCGCAGACAGCGATAAGAGGTTGCTGGCCCCAATTGCCACCAAGACGGGCGAGGGAACCGCATTGTCCTTGGCGGTCTCTGGTGCGGTTGTGGACAAAGCAGCCCAGATTGCCGTCCGCTCTGGAACTTCAGCCCTATCCGGTGTAGCGATCTCAATCGATGGCAACACCATTGGAACCACCGATTCAACCGGATCGATCAGCTACATCCCAAAGAGCACAGGCACTGTGAAGGTTGTTGCCAGGAAGACCGGCTACAATGATGCTACCGCCGATATGGTGGTAAGAACTGTGGAGGAGGCCTCACAGCTTACCGCTGCTCAGAGGGCAAATGTCACACTGGCCAATCAGCTTATTCTCAATGCCCCGGCGGAGGTGTCAGCTGGAGAGAACTTCTTGATAACCGTCACCGAGGGGATAAACCAGACACCTGTGGCAGGCGCACAGATCCTCTTGGATGACAATGAGATAGGAAACACCAGCTCTCAGGGTACCTTCACTTATGCAGTCAATTTGACCGGAGAGCATTCCCTGAAGGTGGAGAAAGAGGGATACAGTTCCGCCAGCAGGAAGATAATGGTGACCTCGGCATTGGAGGTTATGGACTTGACTCTGCCCGAGACGGCTAATGCCAAGCAGTCCATGAAGATCTCGGCTGTTGTGCATAACAAGGGCAGCGAGGTGGATACCATCACCCTTAATCTGATGGTAAACGATACCCTCGCCGAGAGCAAGGATGTGACTGTAGAGGCGGGCGAGAACAGCACGGTGCAGTTCAGCTACAATCCGGATGAGACGGGATTGCATAGGTTCAGCCTGAATGGAAAAACCGGGACAGTGAATGTGGAGGAGGCGCAAACCAGCAGCTGGCTGATAGGCCTAATCCTCGTTTTGCTCATTGCCATCGGGGCAGGAATCTATCTGTATCAGACCGGAGAGCTGGATAAGCTACAGCGGCAGGTCAAGAAGATGATGCAAGGGCGATAATAATCGCTCTTTGCATCTTTTTTTTTAATGGCCGAACACCGACAATATAGCTTATACTCCGGTGTGATATTCTTCCCCACAATTTTTTGGGCTCGTCCCTTAATGACGTCATCCAGCATCCATGATGCCCAGCGCGCAGATGATCAAGGAAAGGAAGCCTGGAGGCATTCATGAGAATGTGCAGTATGGACCTATATCGAAAACTATATATCTCGGCAATCGACTATATACATGATGGCGAAAGTCGTTACATCCCCTCTTACACTTCATTTTAAAACGGCTTTCCCCTCCCTCCTTCCTCTCCCTTCTTTGCTTGCATCTTATGCGGCCATTTTTTCAAGAGCGTTTTATCAAGCGAAAACATTTTTTTGATATCGTCTTTTCCTTTAGTATTGTTTCATCTTAGCAGGTTTTTGAGCCAATACAGTATCTATCAAGCTTTACAGAAAGCTGGAGCCCGTACATTGGATTGATATACCCAAAGATATCTAAGCAGAAAAGATCTGAAGTGTTGGATCAGCCAAGGGCAATCGCTTCAAAATCAAATGGCAGCAGCACTTGATCCAGGCTTCTATTGCAGCATCTTCCGATGATGGAAGAGATGGATGAAGGGATGAGAGGCTCTGCGGGCAGATCCAGCAGAATAGTGATCAATGTAATTTAATCGCATTCGACAAGAGGCGAGAAAGGAATAAAATATGAATGATCTGGACGGACTCACATCAAAGGAAGTGGTGGAGCGCCAAAGCCAATATGGGCCCAACGCATTACCCCAGACTCGACATCGTTTGATTCGGCTCATCCTGCGCCAGTTTTCGGGAATCTTCAACTTGCTGCTCCTGGCCGCATCAGCGGTGACCTTTGCATTGGGCGAGGTGATTGATGGTGCATTTATCCTGTTCTTTGTATTCCTTGGAACCGCCTTAAATTTATATCAAGAGTATAAATCAAATGCAGCAGCGGATAAGCTCAAGTCCTATTTCGTCCGCTCGATAACCGTTCGACGGGATGGCAAAGATCAAGAGGTCCCCGTGGTTGAGATCGTTCCAGGAGATATACTGAACCTGGAGTCCGGCGATATAGTCCCTGCGGATGCCATAGTTCGAAGGGCGCATAATCTGCTGGTTGACGAGACGACCTTTACAGGTGAGAGCATTCCGGTATCCAAACAGGCTGCCGATTCATCAATGCAAGAAGCAGATGACGAACACCGCCTCCTGCAGGGAGTGGTTATTGTGCGCGGCAACGCCCTGGCTCTGGTCACTGAAACCGGCAATAAGACTCGCTTTGCCGCGATTGCCAAGACCGCCTCCGAGGTTCAGGCGGAAAGCGAGCTTACAAAGGGCATCGACCGCATCAGCACCTTCATACTGCGAACAACCATCATCACTCTGCTGTTCATCATCCTGGCAAATGTGCTGATCGAGGGCAAGAGCACCGATATTCCCCAGCTTCTGATATTTGCAATCGCCCTGGCAGTCTCGGTAATTCCCGAGGCCCTGCCCCTGGTCCTGACGTTTTCCCTCTCTCGGGGAGCCCTCCAGCTGGCCAAACGCGACGTGATAGTCAAACGTCTCTCCTCAGTGCAGGATCTGGGATCGGTGAACCTGCTATGCACTGATAAGACCGGCACCATCACTGAGAACCGCCTGGTCTACCAGGGAAATTACCTGGATCCCGACTCCCGCTTCCATCCACTGCTGCTGGCCCGTCTGGCTGCTCACGGCCTTGAAGAGCGCAGTCCAGAGCCGTTTGATCGAGCTGCAGACGAGGCTCTCACCCCTGAGCAGAGAAAGGAACTGGAGGCTTTCAGGATTCTGCAGGAGGAGGCATTCGATCCCGCTCTGCGCAGCAATGGGGCGATAGTCAGCCTGAAAGACGGCTTACAGCTTCATATCCGCCGGGGCAGCCCGGAGTACTTCTTCGATCAGGGGCTGGTCAACAGGGATCGACTGGGATCATGGCTGGCGGAGGAGGAGAATCACGGCCGGAGGGTTTTGGGTGTCAGCTATGATGATGGCAGTGGACCTCGATTTGCCGGTTTTGTATCCTTTGTTGATAACCTGAAGGACACAACCATCGAGACCATCGATCTAGCCAGGGAGCTGAATGTGGCCATCACGATCATCACTGGCGATGCCCTCAAAGTGGCAGAAGCAGTGGGTAGGGAGGCTGGTCTGGTATCAAGCAGCGATGAGGTTATACGGGCAGCGGAGTTTTTGGCCCTTCCTGCCCAGGAGCAGCATAAACGTATCGGCAAGATTCGGGTCTTCGCTCGCACCACTCCCGAGCAGAAGTTGCAGCTGATAGCGCAGCTCAAAGAGCAGTATACAGTCGGCTTTTTAGGCGAGGGGATAAACGATGCCCCAGCGCTGAAGGCGGCCCATGTCTCAATGGTGGTACAATCGGCGGCAGATGTGGCCCGTGAGACTGCCGATATAGTCCTGGTGAAAAACGACCTGCGGGTCATTGTCGACGGCATACGCCTCGGGCGGGAGACGCATGCCAACACACTGAAATACATCCGGGCGACCCTTGTCTCCAACTTCGGAAACTTCTATGCCGTAGCCATCGGATCGCTGTTCATCACCTTTCTGCCCATGCTGCCAAAACAGCTTCTGCTCCTCAACCTCCTCTCGGATTTCCCGATGATGGCCATAGCCTTTGATCGGGTCTCGGCAAAAGAGGTGTCACGGGCGCAGAGCTACGACTTCCGGTCGCTCTATATTATTTTTGTCACATTGGGGCTGGTCAGCACCGTATTTGATTTCATATACTTTGCGCTGTTCTATCGCATATCGCCCGAAGTGCTTCAGACCAACTGGTTCATCGCCAGCGTGATCACCGAGCTGTTGCTCATGGTCTCCATCCGGTCCATGCTGCCGATAGAGAAGGCTGGCTGGCCCGCGCCGATCGTTGTGCTCATCTCAGCTCTGGCTTTCGTAATCACCCTCGCATTGCCGTTGATTCCTCAGACTGCCGCTCTCTTTGAGTTCACCATGCCGACATTAGATCATCTGGCTCTCATCATGGGGCTTGCTGTGTTTTACCTCATCGCCACCGAGGTTGTTAAGCGGCCGATCGCCCGTTTCCTGAACAAGGACCAGTGATTAAGGGGAAAGATACAAGAGCATCAGAAAGGATGGACAAGCCATGATACCGGGAAAAGCCCTCTGTACGCTTATTCTATTGCTCTATATAGCCCTCGCCTCGGGCGCTCCTGATGAGGCTTCAGGTAGAGTGGTTCTTGTTACAGATGGAGATACCTTTGACGTCGAGATCGATGAGCATGATGGCCGCATCCAGGAGGATACGATAAGGATCAGGCTGGCAGACCTTGATGCTCCTGAGCTCTACGGCGAGAGGGCCTGCAAAGAGGGCGAGTGGGCAAGAGACTACACCTACTCCTGGCTCATGGATAATATAGTGACTCTGGACATCGACGATGTGAACGGCCAGGATGAATACGGTCGATGGATAGCTGTCTGCTATCTTGAAGACGGCAGAAACTTCAATAAGATGCTGGTGGATTCAGGAAATGCGACAATAAAGGATTTCCGGAGCAATGAGTTCGATCCATATGCCTGGATGGATATCAAGGTCGAGGATGTGGTTCCGGGAAAAACCTCTGAGAAGGCTTCGGACTCCAGCCTCTGGAGATTGCTGACAGAGCTGCTGGAGTTGATTCTCCGGCCATCAACGGCATCGTAGCCATAATGCGAATTTATCGGTCTTGCTCGGTTCATCAGTCTGTTATGCTGATTCCCTGCAAGGTCAAGATCCAGACTATTCGCCCATCATCTGCAGGACGAGCTTACGGTGGCGTTTGCGGTTATCCAGCTCCAGGAAGACGATCTGCTGCCAGGTGCCCAGAATCAGCCTTCGCGCAGCAAAGGGCACAATCAGGCTCGGTCCAATGAGCGAGGCCCGGATATGAGAATGGCCGTTGCCATCGTGCCAGCGCAGATTATGGGAATAATCGATATTCTGTGGCGCAATCCTCTCCAGGGCATCCCCCAGGTCCGCCACCAGACCGTCCTCATACTCGATGGTGGTCACCGCTCCCGTAGCCCCGGGAACGAAGATCACCATCGCTCCCGCCTTCAGCGAAGTGCTCTCCAGGCTCTTTTGCACCTCATCTGTTATATCCACTACCTCGCCCTTATCGGTCTCAAATTCGATGTATCTGGTCTCGATCAATGCTCCTCTTTCATCAGAGAGACGAATCACGCATTTCTCATTTGCGGTCATAAACGGATCTTTCAAGATGATTAAACTACGAGCATGAGCGAGCTTTAACATCTAGAAAACATTTCTATATCTTGCAGTACTACAGTATTATCATGATAGTAGCTGAATTCTCCATGGTCCCCATGGGATCGGGGACCAGCGCAGGAGACTACATCAAAGCCATCCACCATATTTTAGGGGAGGCAGAGGTGAACTTCATTCCAGGTCCCATGTCCACCGCAGTAGAGGCCAAGAGCCTCCAGGAGCTATTCGATCTGATGGAGAAGGCCAACGATAAGCTCGTTCAGATGGGGGTTAAAAGGATAATCACCACTATAAGAATAGACATGCGCCTGGACAAGGAGATCTCCATGCAGTCAAAGCTGTCCAGGGTGAGATCGGACAGCAATTGAGCTGTTTCGAGCCCAGATGTTGCAGCAGTGGTAGATGAGAGAAAATGATACATACAATTGATGCAAATGAGTGGTTATGATTAATTCATCTCCAATGATACTGATGCTCTCATTGATTCTGATTCTTGTCGCCTGTGCAACTGCCGACGGCCTGGCCGCTCCTTCCTCTGGTCCAGTCTGCCCGGATGACATGTTCCCCTGCAACGGAACCTGCATCAATATCACCTCGCCCTGCAATATGAGCTGTCTGGATGGCATGTTCCCCTGCAATGGAACTTGCTTCGATTTGTCGACAGACACTCAAAACTGCGGATCGTGCGGAAATGTCTGCTCTTTAGGAATGGTCTGTATCAAAGGTGTTTGCACCTGCATGGCGGGCCTGGATGTCTGCAATGAAAAGTGCACTGACACCAGCATCGATCCACTGAACTGTGGTGCATGCGGAAATATCTGCCCTGCAAATGCGATCTGCATCGATGGAAGCTGTTCCGATATGTCTCCTCAGATATGCATCGATGGCGATTGTTCCTATCCGATTACTATGCAGCTCCGGAACCTATGATGAGGATCGTCCAATCATATCGATTTGATGAATAGAATCGGGCAACGGTCTCTTGGCATATAGCTTCAATCGGAATCGTCCCCATTATCCTTTAGGGCAGACACTTCGGGATAATCGCATTGAAGCTCTAGACTCTGATCTTCATAGATGCCGCTTTTCATCTCTCTTATGAATGAGTTGAGCTTCAAAATGGGCACCATCGGCACGCCCTCATAGGATTTTATCTCTTCTTCGATCAGAGTCACCACAACTGCAATACCCTCTGTTCCCGTCAGCGTCCGGTAGAATTCGCATCGTTCCTTATGCTGCTCAATAGCTCTTCTTAGAGCCGATAACCGGGAGCGATGGCCTGACCATTTCTTACACTCCACCAGAATCGTACTGTCCATCCTGCGGGCGATAACATCGTACTGCCTGCGTTTTCTCTTATGGGTTTTCACCGCATTTATCTCAACTAAAAAATCATTCTGCTCAAAGATGTAAGCGGTCAACATCTCGAAATTTTGCCAGATTACCTCTCTTGAAGCCCTCTCCAGGTCGGAGAGGCACTTGATCTGAGCAAAATCGCTGATCTCCTTCTCGCTCTTATTCTTGCCTTTTCTTGCAGGCCTGAGGGGGATTGAATTTAATCCTTCAATCTCAAAGGCCATCTTTTAAATCCTCTCCATTGCATGCTTAAAAGTGACTGTGGGAATATAGGTCCGATTGAGGCTCCCAATATTTAAAATAGATCCGGCCGAAGGCCCGAACTACTAAACCATCCATACTACCTTCCAGGTTCTACAATGCCCGCAACATGCAGAGTTCGAGCTGAGATATAGCAGTCAGCGTTGATGCGTTGATGCAATATATTCATATATTAGATACCCGGAACGTATATGCTGGCAGGTGCTACTGATGGTGAATATGCTGACCATTGTGAATGACGCTCGCAAGAATGGAGTTCTGGATGAGGTGCCACTATTATGTCGACCAAGCTGATCGCATCCCTGTGCCCCTATTGTGCTGTGGGTTGCGGCCTATTCATCCAGGTCGAGAAGGGCAAAGCCACGGGCATCAAATACATGACCGACCACCCAACTTGCCTTGGCGCTCTCTGCCCCAAGGGAAACTCCGTTCTGGAGCTTTTGAATAACCAGGAACGCCTCGTGTATCCCCTGAAAAGGTCTGGAAGCGATTTCATTCCCATAAGCTGGGACGAGGCCCTGGAGCTGGTGGCTCAGGGTCTGGCAAGGAACCTGGAACGGTATGGCCCGAAGTCCCTGGGCTTTCTCGTCTCCTCCCGCTGCAATAACGAGGAGAACTACCTGATGCAGAAGATGGCCCGGCTCCTGGGATCGCCCAACGTGGACAACTGCGCCAGGCTCTGCCATTCACCCACTGTGATGGGTCTGGGCGCCTCCTTTGGCGCCGGCGCCATGACCAACAACCTTCTCGACCTGGAGAACTCCAAATGCATTTTCGCCATCGGCACCAACTTCACCGAGGCCCATCCAATCGTCTCCCGCTGGGTAGAGAAGGCAAAGGACAATGGGGCAGTGGTGATTGTGGCCGATCCCCGGATCACCTCCACCACCTGGATGGCGGACATTCACCTTCGCCTGAATCCTGGATCGGACATAGATCTTCTCCGGGGGATGATGAAGGTCATCGTCGATGAAGGTCTGGAAGATGCTGATTTTATTAGCTCCCGCACCACCGGCTTCCAAGAGCTCAAAGAGAGCCTGTCGGTTTTCTCAATAGAAGAAGCGGCAGAGAAGACGGGCCTGGACGTTGCCGAGATCGTAAAGGCAGCCAGGGTCTATGCAAAGTCTTCCGCCTCAGCTCTGCTCTATTCCATGGGCATCACCCAGCACGTCTCTGGAACTGATAACGTTATGACCTGCGCCACCATTGCCCTCATCTGCGGCCAGATAGGAAGGCCTGGAGCCGGAGTCTGGCCCATGCGCGGCCAGAACAATGTCCAGGGGAACTGCGATGTGGGGGGAATGCCGGAATTCTATCCTGGCTACAGGAGATCGGTGGATCCCAAGACGATTGAGTTTTTCCGGGCGGCCTGGAATGCCACTGACCTGCCCCTCGGCCCAGGCCTGACCTCGACCGACATGAACGATGCAGCAATAGACGGACGCCTCAAGGCCCTTTACATCACCGGAGAGGATCCGATAGTATGCGACGCCAATGTCAATAAGACCCGCCGCGCTCTGGAGAGCCTGGATTTCCTGGTGGTGCAGGAGATATTCATGACTCCCACAGCGAAGATGGCGGACGTCATCCTGCCTGCTGCCGCCTGGGCGGAGAAGAGCGGCAGCTATACCTCCATGGAGAGAAGAGTGCAATGGATCGACAGGGCCATAGAGCCTCCGGGGGAGGCAAAAGAGGGAGTCTGGATCATCTGCGAGATCGCCAGGCGGCTGGGACTGGGAGAAGTGATGGCTTATGATAATCCCTCCCAGGTGTTAGAGGAGATCCGCAGCCTGGTGCCCCAATACAAGGGCATGAGCCAGGAAAGGATATCGAGGGTAGGTGGGGTTCTCTGGCCCTGCCCGGATGAGCAGCATCCCGGAACGGAGATACTGCACCTGCAGAGGTTCTCCACCTCAGACGGCAGGGCGAGGATCTTCGACCTGCAAAACACTCCTCCCGGAGAGGTCACCAGCCCGGAGTATCCCATTCTGCTCAGCACAGGAAGGATAGTGCTTCATTACAATGGCGGCTCGATGACCATGCGCAGCCCGTCACTGCAGGAGCGGGAGTCAGAGCTGTATGTGGAGGTCAACCCGCTTGATGCCTCAAATCTCAAGATCGCTGAGGGCGAAATGGTAGCAGTGAAAACCCGCAGGGGAGAGGCGGAGGCCCGGGCAAAAATTTCGGATAGGGTCATGTCGGGGATGGCCTTCATGCCCTTCCATTATCACGGGACCAACCTCTTGACATCCGACGCCCTTGATCCCGTATCCAGGATCCCGGAATACAAGATGGCCGCCTGCAGAATTGAGTCCAGGAGATGATTTGGCGATATTCATGCCGCTTTATCGTTCCCTGCTCTCCTGAAAAGCGATCTTGGCCTGCCTGGTGATGAAAGAGCCTTCCGGGCCCTCTGGGCCATCGCCCATCTGACGGGGAAACGGTCATCGGCATTCCCGGGACAGTCAGTTACCCACAACATTGAGACAGCCGATGATATCGCCGTCCTGCAGAAGGGGTCCAGGCTATTGTACGGGATCAGAGACATCAGGTTCCTAATCATCCAGGATGATGGATGCAGTGGCAAAGCCTGAGCCCAGGCGGACCAGTCCCCCAATGGCCGCTGCTTCCAGCATCTCCTCTTTGCTTACTCCTGCCATTTTGGCCACTTTCTTATGAAACTCGACACAGGTGTCGCATCGAATGGCCACAGCACATGCCAGTCCGACGATCGCCTTATCTTTGGATGATAGCGCACCGTCCTTCATGATCTCATTTCTCAAGGATGCAAAAGCGGAATTGACGCCTTCGTCCAGTGCCTCTGCAAATATGATCGGTTTAGGCTTCTTTTCAGTCATCTTTCCTACCTCCTAATCTAATCGAAATTCTTCTCTCTCTGCTTATCTGCTATCCTCTGAGCTATGCAGAGCTATAAAGTCGTATATAGTAAAGGCGAATCGGTATATATACATAACACAGCTGCACCCAAAAGGGAATTTAAGGACTGCTGCTTTTCCCAGCCATTGCATATGCTGCCAGCAAAAACCTATATTTTATAAGAGGCGTCTACTACTGTTAACATGCCAGTATAATGCCCGCGTATTGCCAAATTGGACCAGATATCGATGGAGGAGCGATCATGTATACAGCAGATAAGAAGAGGGAGCGAATTTTAATCCTCGGGGCGGCAGGCAGAGACTTCCATAACTTCAATGTATTCTTTCGCAGCAGGCCCCAGTTCGAGGTGGTGGGATTCACTGCCGCTCAGATACCGGATATTGCCTGCCGCCTCTATCCGCCAGAGCTCAGCGGCGAGCTCTATCCGGCTGGCCTTCCCATCTGGCCGGAGGATGCTCTTGAGGAAATAATCATCAAATGCCGGGTGGACAGATGCATTCTATCCTACAGCGACCTGAGCCATGAGGATGTGATGCACCTGGCAGAGAGGATACTGGCCACGGGCACAGACTTCGGATTCCTGGGCGGACGGAATACTATGCTCAAGTCAAAGAAGCTGATGATAGCGGTCTGCGCAGTGAGAACCGGAGCCGGCAAAAGCCAGGTTGTTAGATACATTGCAGACATCATTCCCCAGGCCGGGCTGAAGGCAGTTGTGGTGAGGCATCCCATGCCCTATGGAGATTTGGCTCGACAGGCGGTGCAGAGGTTCTCCTCTCTGGCGGATCTGAACGCCGCTGATCTGACCATCGAGGAAAGGGAGGAGTATGAGAGGCATATAGACAAGGGCACAGTGGTCTATGCAGGAGTGGACTACCAGACTATTCTTGATCAGGCGGAGAGGGAAGCGGATGTTATTCTCTGGGATGGGGGAAACAACGACACCCCATTTTTCAAGCCCGATCTGTGGATCACCGTTGCCGATGCTCTCCGACCAGGGCATGAGATATCCTATTACCCCGGAGAGACGAATTTTCTGGCTGCAGATCTAATTGTGATAAACAAAGCCAACTCCGCTGCAGAGGAGGACATCATAACTATACAGGCCAATGCGTCAAGGCTGAATCCAAAAGCAGGAGTGGTGGTGGCCGGATCAGAAGTCACGGCAGAAGATCCTAAAGCAATATCCGGCAAGAGAGTGCTAGTAGTTGAGGACGGTCCGACCATAACCCACGGGGAGATGGCCTATGGTGCCGGCCAGGTGGCAGCCAGGAGGTACAACGCAGCAGAGATCATAGATCCCCGGCCTTATGCCGTCGGATCCTTAAAGGAGATCTTCTCGAAGTTCAGACATATCGGAAGGGTTCTTCCGGCCATGGGCTACTACCCCCAGCAGATCAAGGAATTGGAAGAGACTATAAATAAAGCTGAATGCGATTCGGTGATCATCGCCTCGCCCATAGACCTGCGCCGGCTCATCCAGATCAACAAACCATCCACCTATATTCTTTACGACCTGGTGGACATGGATCGGCCATATTTGAGGGAGAAGATCGAGGAGTTCATATCCAAATCCATATCCAAATCAATGCGAGACTCCGCATCAAAGGGGGATTGAAATTGGCAGGACCGACAGTTCTCGCCTTTGGCGGAAATGCCCTGCTCCTCGATCCTCACAATCCCGCAACTCAAGAGAGAACCGCAGCAGCATTTGCCCGGGCGGTCAGGATGCTTATGGACCGAGGAGAGGGAATGGTGCTTGTTCATGGCAACGGCCCTCAGGTGGGCATGATACTGCTGCGGATTGAGGCCACGAAAGACTGCATACCGCCCGAGACTCTTGATATCATGGTTGCCGAGACCCAGGGGAGCATTGGTTACCTTCTTTGCCGATCTATGAGAAACGAGATTCCTGAGAGGGAGATAGCAGCATTGCTGACTCAGGTCCTGGTGGATCCCGATGATCCAGGCTTTGCCAGCCCTTTCAAGCCCGTCGGCCCCTACTATGCCATGGAGGAGGCGGAAGGGCTTGTCAAGTCTCAGGGGTGGAGAATGTTGGAGACCGCGGGCAAGGGATGGAGAAGGGTGGTTCCTTCGCCCCGGCCGCAGGAGATAATCGAGCTGCACACCATAATGGATGCTGTGGGCCATGGCCATTTGATTATCGCCGGGGGAGGCGGTGGGATACCGGTGATAAGAGACGAATGCGGTGGGCTTCATGGAATCGAGGCGGTGATCGATAAGGACCTTACCGCGTGCAAGCTGGCAATGGCCACCAGGGCGGAGAGATTTGTCATCCTCACCGATGTGCCCCATGTCTCGACCGGTTTTGGCAGCACATCCGAGAGGCGAATCGGCAGGATGAAGGCCTCTCGAGCCCGAAGGCTATTGGCTCAGGGAGAGTTTCCCCCTGGCTCTATGGGCCCGAAGGTGGAAGCAGCGGCGATCTTCGCCGAGCGCACCGATCTATCCGCATTGATTACCAATATCGAGCTACTGGAGAGGGCGTTGGGAGGGAAGGCGGGGACGTGGATCGATCCCTAATGGATAGAGAGAAGATTTCTTCAGGCAGGACTTGGGGGCTCTTCGCTGAATTTTGTTGGTGAGTTCAGGCAGAGAATATGGCCTCTATTCCTCTGTGTCTCTGCGTTTGGGTCAATGCATAGCGGTTCACCACAGAAGCACAAAAGATGCAGAGAATTTTCGATTCAAGCTCACCCATACTGAATAGCGAAGAGCCTTAAAAAATGGTTTGTTAGTTATTGCAGGGAGAAAACCATAATACCGCAGAATTTGCTGTTGAGAGCATCAAACAGCGGTGGATTTTAGTTGAAAAAATATTATTATGCGGCCTGATATTGCTCCGATAAAGGGGTAAGCAACGGAAGCCGTAACGGAGACTGATAATTCATTTGCAGAAAATCTGTATGCATCTGCATCTCGTTATGCATCCATGGGGAAGGCATAGTCGGCACAGATATTTATCGTATTAAACGCATAATGCATCTGGCATTCAGGAGTGTGGCATATTATGGTGGCTGATCCGAGCAAGTGGCTTTTAGAATTTTCTGATAAGGGAGGTGGCCGCCCCTGGGGAGACGGAACCTGCATGGCCATGCGGCAGGGCGAGAGAGAGCCCTGGGACGAAAACTGCCGTGTAATTCCATTGATTGGCGGATACGAGGGGATGTCATCAATAAGAGAATCCCTGGAGGCAGCAATTGACCAGGCCCGGCAGGGCAAGAAAGGGCACGTCTATATCGCAAACTGGCGGCTTAATCCCTTGAGAGATCTATCGGAAGACAATCCCTGGATCGTCCAGAACCGGCCCTGGAATGAGAGCGATTCTGCAGTGAAGGATCAGACCATAATCGGATTGATCCTCCGTCTCATGCAATCCGGCATCACTGTCAGGATACTGTTATGGATGCCGATGAAGGCATCGATAATTGCGGGGCTCGGCCCGCATATGAGCGACCACAATTACATATCCGATGCTGTCAGCAACGAATGCAAAAGGCTGAGCCGAGACGACCCCAGTGCAATAGATCGTGGCATTGTGGCTCTGGATATGAGGGTGGCACCACCAGTATCCTCTACTCATCACCAGAAGATGATAGTAATTCGGGTGGGCAACATAAACGTGGCATATTGCGGGGGCATGGATCTGGCATTCACCAGGATGGACGCGCCAGACCCATTGCATCTCTACAAATTCGATCCAAAGGCTTCGCTGGATGATCTGGTCGATCTTGCAGGATTAAATCCGCCTCAGTTCCTGGGAGGGGACTGGCAATCAGGAGAAATGCTGTCAGAGGCAATTGCCGTCAGAAACGGTGCTTATCAATGGCCGAGGGGACCGGACGCTATCTATGATGCACTGAAAGATGCAACTGGAACCACCGTTCCGGAAACGGATCTACCGAATGAGGTCTACGGGAGTGAATATCAAATCTGGCATGATCAGCTACTGAAGCTCGAGGGGCCGATCGTCAAAACTCTGGAAGAGCAGTTTTCTGAGAGATGGCAGGACGGAGGAAGAGTCTATGAGACGGGTTTTTGGGGCAGTTTGCATCTGCTAAACAGTCAGGTCATCTTCAGCTCAAACACTGCCATCAAGGACGGAAAGATATTGCCTCTGCCCGTGTCCTCGGAGTCCGATCAAAAACAGCAATATGCGGGCTCATCTATAGTGCAGATGTGGCGTACCATTCCCCTCCGCCCGGAGCGCAATAAGCCACCGTTTTTAAGAGGGGAGTTTACCATAATGGCTGGAATATCCAATGCCTGCCAAGCTGCAGAGGAGTTGATCTTGATCTTTGATCAATACTTCTTCAGCGGACCGCTGGCCAGGTTGCTCAACCACAGGATCAAGAGCGATAAAGAAAAAAAACTCTGCGTAATTCTGATTCTTCCGCCCTATGCCGATGAGCATACGCTTGAGGAGCACCATGCAAGAAAGCTGGCCCTCGACGACCTGATTGAGGGCCTCTCGAAGGATCAGAGTCAGAGCATATTCGAGCGGGTGGCTGTGTACGACCTGTGGCACCCCAATCGAGTTCCAGGAGGCATTTACTGTCATGCCAAGGTTCAGATGTATGATCTCAGCCTGCTGGTCTGCGGTTCTGCAAATCTGAACCGCAGATCCTTTACCTGCGACACTGAGCTTGATTGCGCAGTCCTTGATGACGACCTGGTTATAAAGCACTACCGCAGGCTGTGGAGAGTCCTCTTTCCGGATATCGCCTGGCCGGAGCATATCGACTTTTCTGAAGGGAATGGCGGTTGGGGAAGGCTGTTCTTTGATGCCTTCAAGAATGCCGCAAGCTCTGACAGTTCATTCCTGATACCAGATCCCTGGTGGAATTCCACTGTCCAGATAAAGCCGGTCAATACCAATGGCAAGACTACAGCAGAGATAGTTATGAAGCCGCCGAGGCTTCCTGCCAACCCCGCCGAGGCAAGGAAAGGACCGGAGAGCTGGACGGGAATCAAAAGAGAGCAGGACTTCAAAGATGATTATCTGGAGGAGGCAAGGACTGCTCTGAACAATCCCGATCTGCAGCCGGAGGATATCCAGTGGTCGCCGTTGAGTGACGGTCTGGCAAAAGTCAAGGATGCTTTAATGGATCCAAGCTCTATCAATATAAAGATGGAGTCTGAGATCTGCCCTGATTCAATCATCGCCGATGGAGACCCTGTGGCTCCTGGGAGGCTGGACCAGATAGTGTTTCTCATTGAGAACTGCGGCCAGGGAGACAATTGGCCGTATAGGGTGGCATGAGAGCCTTGGATTTTTGCCTACCACCAGCAGGCATATCCTTTGTGGCGATCGGGCATGTTGGCTGCAGCAAAAAAAGAGCTTTCCAATAATAGCCGGGCCAAATCGGTCTGCCCCATCCGAGGGATATCATTTCCGTCCACATAGAACTTTCCAGAATCAGCACGAGGAGCCCATTGATGATCTTCAATCGAGTGGTCTTGCCGCAAGGAGGTGCCAAATGTCAGGGATAGGGATTCAGCGTCCTGATGCAGCCGAAGATCATGCGCAACATATGGGGAACCACCGGCCCACTAGGCCGATGATTCAGGCCACGGCAACAGCAGAAGATGCGACAAGAGATGCTGCTACGATTAAAATGATCTTGTATCTCTCCGGATCATGCCCACGGATCGGGCCTCCTCATCGCCCAAAGCGAGGACATTCAGCCTCCAGTACTGGCCGCAGGCAGAGGGCTATAGCTAGCTATTGCCTCCAATAGATCGATTTTGGGCTTTGACTGTATGTTTCTTTACTTCAATTATAAAAAAAAGCTTAAGCCCCCTTCAGGGCTTAAACTGATACTCCTGGGTGGGGAACTGTGCCTTTGTCGTGTTCCACGCTGGTTTCATGGTGGAGATTGATTCCTCCCGGCAGGAGCAGTCGAATATTCCCTTCCAGCTTGCGTACTGTACATTGAAGTTATAGGATGGAAGGTCGAAAAAGCCGCCCATGCAGCAGGGGAGCCAGTCCTTCTGAGAGGTCTCTCTGTCCTTGACTATCTCCAGCTTCATCGTCTTTTGAACCTGGAAGTTGCCGATGTAGTCATTTTGAACCTCGATTATAGGATCATATGTCTTTGGCTGAGTCTTTTCCTTGGGGCTCAACAGCAGCTCACCTATGTGAAGAGTACCCTGAAAAACATCGTCATCGATCTTCATGCTGAGAATGCCCACGCCATCTGTCTTGTCTGTGGGGCCAGTACAGTTGATGTCCACGGCAATGTCCCCTTTGAGAGCATGAGCGTACTCCACCTGGCGGTGCATTGACGCAGACTCTTGATAGCTCCTGGCCTCGGTCTTATCCTTGATAAGGGAATTGTACTCAATGGGATTCGCGGCATACCAGCCGGTTCCATAGGCAAATGTAGTTGGCGACTGGACATTATCATACTGCCTGGTGTAGCTGACGACGCTGTTAGCACCCTTTGAGGCTTTCTTCATCAGTCCATCGTAATCCAGGTAGTAGTAGGAGCCGCTGGTGGTCTTCTGCTCGGAGTTGAGTATATCGGCCATGTCCACGGATCCGCTGCCGTGGTAGTACTCCAGCAGGGAGAGGTTATTTGTATTTATACTCTTATACTCCACAGCAAAGCCCTGTCCGGTTACATCATCGGTCATCTCATGCTTATACTTGATCGCTTCTCTTCCAGGATTCATATCATATTTTCCTGCCCAGGTAATTCCTGTGATTAGCAGCAGAAAAATTAATACTAATCCTATTTTAACCAATACTTTCTTTATACGAAACCCTCCTTTATTCTCACATGTCTGCGAAGGCAGTTATGTTTATTCATATTTAGCCTTTTCTTTGTATGAGCGAGTCCAGGCATATTATGTGTTGTAGCACGCAAGTATTAAAAATATTTTGCTTGGCAGATTTTTTCTTCCATCCAACAGATTGTGCAGGCAAAATCGCTTGAGATTTGCTGCCAGGGGCGTTCCCCATAAAACAAGCATGTCTGGGGCCCATGCGAGGGGACGCTTTCAATGAGGGCTTCGTCATAACTTTTCCTCAATTGAAAACTCCTTTATGTTGAGGAACCAGTAGCCTTCCCTCAATACCGCCTCGCTTCCGGACAATATAATCCTCTTCTTGAAGATCGGGCCGTCTGTGACGATGGTGTGAAACTCCCCATTCTCTCCGCAGGGGTCAATGGATTGGTCCAGATCCTTCAGATCCTCAGAAAATTCTTCATCAATCCTCCTGCCCAGCCATTCTCTGCCCATGAGGCCATCCTTGACGCTTATCACTATCACCTCAAAGCCCAAACCTGTGATCTCCTTTAAGATCTTCCTCGAATCCTGTTGCCATAGGGGCAGCAGTAGATCTAGATTTAAACTAGTACAGATCCTGTCCACCAATTTTTTGTGGGTCTGGATATGGCCGAAAACAGCTCCATCGATCTTCTCCCCATTGGCGCGAAGATCCAGAATGGTCCTCTTGAACTCCTGCTCATAGGAGGTGAATTCCCTATGAATGAGGGGAATTCCAATTGCCTCTGACTGGGCCAGAATCAGCTCTGGATTTATATCATGAGATCCGATCCGTGATATATTCCTGAAGCTGAGAAGATAATTGACCCGCCATCCCTCTTGCATCACTTTATAGCAGGATAAGCATCCATCCTTTCCTCCCGTCCAGGAGACGACTGCATTTCTCAAATTCATCTCTCTCCCTATCAAATCTGATACACAATTATGGCCTGAGAGCAATTGCCGGTCGTGAATCAATTATGGGTTGGTATTTAGGCCTGCAGCAGAATTAGGCATTATTGAATGCCGATTTGCCCAGAATGTCCTCTCTCGAGCGCGTCCGAGAGACCGCAATCGTTAATCGAGTTTTAGAAACTTCAACCTATTTTAGGATCACGACCCAATTGCCAGAAATCAGATAAAAAAGGGGCGCATGCAGAAGCAGTCAGACAGAGCTGGATCTGCAGGCGTCCAATGAGCATTCTTGATTCATTACTTGATTATTCCCTTTTGCATCAGGACAAATGGCGTTCTCTTGGAGTCATCCCAATTATCGACATCTGCATGGTATCCGTCTCTAATCCAGACCTCAATCATGTATATGCCGGCTTTTCCCGTGCTCGTTTCCCAGGACCAGACACCGTTCGTGCTCCAGTCGGTCATGGGCACCCACTGTTCATCTGTTGAAGGCCCCTTAAGGACATAGCGGTATAGAACCGTATCCATGTCCGGGTCTGTCGCCTTAGCCGTCCAGGTAATAGTGGCGCCCTTATCCTGCGGGGTTTGCTTATCAGATTTCATGCTGGTCAGAGTCGGCTTGGAGTTCGATTTCGAGCTGCCGGCAATGCCAGCACTCTCGCTGATGATATATTCTGCGCTGACATGGGCATCATGACCCCAAGGGGGAGCATGGCGTCCATCCCTGATACGCATATCGATGACATTATTGCCAATGTCTATGGCGCTGGTCTCCCAGGTCCAGGTATTGTTCTTGCTCCAAGTGTTCATGGGCATCCAGGTGTTTCCCGTCATCGGCCCGTTCAACCAGAACTGATAGTATAGCTCATCCTCTTCGGAGTCAAAGGCATCGCCTGTCCAGACAACCGGTGAGCCTGCTGTCAACGGCCCTTCCTGATCGGGAGTCAAGCCTTTGGCCACAGGGGCCTGGTTCATGGCATCCGCCACCACTGTCGAAATGGGCTGTGTTGTTTGCGGGCTCTTTGCAAATATGAGGTCCTTAGTGGTAATGGCTTGAGCCGAACTGAAAATCAAAGCGATTAGCAGAGCAGATATCAAAAAAGCCCTGCAATGAGTTCTCTCCTTCGAATAATTCACAATTAATCCCCCTTATGCTCAATCCATAATTCATATCATTATAGTTAAATTTTTCTATTATTTCCGCTCAAGGCCATAGGTGCTGATCTGGGCAATGATGCAAAGCTTTTTCTATCAGTATTAGAGAACCTGATCTGCATTCAGAGACAATATTATGCCGAAAAAGGCTGCGAAAAAAGGAAGGCTAATAATTGATACATCTTCACCAGGGGTTCTGAAGACAATTATGATAGGCCAATAATAGAGATGCACAGATAAGCCGCAAGATGAAGGTTTGCCCATGACCTCTGATCAATGCATAAAGTCGATCATACCGTTTAACATGGCCTTGATGCTGGCCTTCATAGTTGCCCTCTGCTCAATCTCATTTAGCATCCACTTAAAAGATGAGCTGCAGTTCACGGCGAGCGATATGCTGGCGATCCTGGTCGATTCTCTGGCCACACTAGCCCTTTTTTATGCCGCCAGGAGGTCTTCTGTCTATGGGAGACAGGTCCGTTTAGCCTGGACGGTTCTTGCCCTTGCCCTGGTGGCCCATACTTTGGGTGATATCGCCTGGGCTTATACTGAGATAGTGCTGGATCAGCCACCCTTCCCATCCGTGGCAGACTGGCTATTTCTGATTCATTACCCCCTATTAATCGCGGGCATTCTCCTCTTGCCTACCCAATCCCTGACCTCCAGTGAACGGCTGAAGGTCATGCTGGATGAAGGGATCGTGATCATCGCCTCCGTTATAATATTCTGGGTGGTTTTAATCGCACCCACGATCGAGTCCAGCGCAGGAGCAATCTTCCGCACACAGGCATTATCCGTGGCATATCCCGTCTTGGGTTTGATGCTTCTCTTAGCGCTGGTTGAACTCCTCCTTCGGCGGATCCGATTTCAGCAGATGGGTCCAGTGCTTCTTCTGGTAATGGGAACGATAGTGATGATCATCGCTGATCTCATCCTGGCATACCAATCATTAAACAACATATATGATTCCGGCGGCATTTGGGACGTGGGCTGGATAATGGCCTACTCGATGATCGGCCTGGCGGGAATACTGCAGGCCAGCACCTCACCCCGCGATGCACCTCCATTCCAGAAGGTTCCCTCCGAAGAGCCTGCTTATGCCCGCACCGTTGCATCCTCTGCGTCTCCTTATGCTCTTGATTCCGGCATGGTGCGGTTTCCTGGTGCTCACTACATCCCTTACATCTTCGTTGCTGGCGCATACATCATCCTTATCTGGAGCTTTGACCGTCCTCTTGCCATAAGCACGCCTCATCTATCTTATTCTGTGGGGGGGATAATAGGTCTGATAGTCATTCGCCAGATCGTCGCTCTGAAGGAGAACGAGAGATTATTCCAGACATCCAAAAGAGCAGAGGAAGAGGTACGAAGGCTTAACCAGCATCTAGAGAGCAGGGTTATGGATAGGACGGCTATGCTGAAAGCGGCAAACCGAAAGCTAGAGGAGGATATTTTAGAGCGAAAGAAGATCGAAGAGGATCTGAGAAGATCCAAGGAGGCGGCAGAGGCGGCAACCAACGCAAAATCCGAATTTTTAGCCAATATGAGCCATGAGATCAGAACCCCTCTGAATGCCGTCATCGGCCTCACTGGAATTCTCCTGGGCACGGACCTGAATAGAGAGCAACGCGACCATATGGAGATCATCAGAAGCAGTGGAGATGCACTTTTAGCAATCATCAATGATATCCTGGACTTCTCGAAGATCGATAGCGGCAAGATGGAGCTGGAAGTCCAGCCTTTTGATGTCAAAAAGAGCATTGAGGATGCTGTTGATCTGATGGCTCCAGTTGCCCAGGAAAAGGGCCTGACCTTGGGATATGATATCGAAGAGAGCATTCCAAAGACCATTGTCAGCGATCCCACCAGGCTGCGCCAGATACTGGTCAACATATTGGGCAATGCGGTGAAGTTCACCAGCTCTGGAGAGGTCAGGATCCTGGTTTCGGGCAGAGATTTGGGGGGTAGAGAGCATGAGATCCACTTCGCTGTTATGGATACGGGCATCGGAATACCAGCAGAGAAGATGAACTGCCTCTTTCAGTCCTTCTGCCAGGTTGAGCCCTGTACCACTCGCAGGTATGGTGGCGCGGGCCTGGGCCTGGCAATAAGCAAGAGGCTCGTGGAGCTCATGGATGGCTCGATTTGGGCGGAGTCAGAGGAGGGCAAGGGATCAACATTCCATTTCACTATAAAGGCAATGGAAGCGTTATCGCCACCGCCCGGAGAGCTGGCAAAAGGGTCGAAGAGCAGCATCTCTATGGGCCCCCAGCGTCCTCTACGTATACTGGTGGCGGAGGACAACATAATCAATCAGAAGGTTATTAAAAAGATGCTCCATAAGCTCGGCTATCGCGCTGATGTAGCTGCTAATGGCCTGGAGGTCCTTGTCGCCCTGGATCGCCAGGATTACGATGTGATCCTCATGGACATTCAAATGCCAGAGATGGATGGGCTGGATGCCGCCAGAAAGATCAGAGAAACCCGGCCGACATTGCCAAAGATCATCGCTATCACCGCATTTGCCATGGAGGGTGACAAGGAGAAATGCATCGATTCGGGAATGGACGGCTACATCAGCAAGCCGGTGAACCTGGAAGAGTTGAGAGCGATCTTGAGATCTGATGTCAGTGCGATTGGCAAAAACGATGGAATTGGCAGCTGGTCGAGGGGCGGAGGGCAGAACTGACTGCTAAAACTCTATATCTTTTTGCACCTTACATATATCCTGTATCCGAAAAGACTTAGCTTGGGCCATAGTGGCACAATCCGTTTCTCCAGTAATTGGGAGATGCGCTCCTGCAGATAAGCCGGATCGACGACCGGCCTGTAGCGGCTCATAAATAAGTAGCCTTGGCAGAGCTTGAAGTCGAAACCGAGATGCTCTTCGATCTGAAAGCCGGCATTCTCCAATTGATTCTGGAATTCTGAAAAGGAGAGATACTCCGGCGGAACTATCCGTTCTCCGAATAGATATTTTCTCGCCAGGGTGTAATGGGATAGGCGGTTGAAGAAATCCACCACCAGTCCTCCGCCTGGGCGGAGAACCCGATTGAACTCCTGCAGGGCCTCTGCCATCGACTGTGGAGAGGCAAGACAGGTAAGAACGCCGCTGCTCACTACCCAGTCGAATGACTGATCAACAAAGGGAAGCGAGGTTATGCTTCCCTGAAGAAATGCTGCCCTCGGATCACCGGATGTGCGGAATCTGGCCCGACCAAGCATGTTGGCAGAGAAGTCCATGCCGATGAACCTGGGCCCATTTTCCTTTGCCATCCCCATCTCAAGGGCTGCAATTAGCAGCTCCCCATTGCCGCACCCTGCATCCAGGACCATGCCACCTGATCCGGCAAAAGAGAAGGCTGTTGCCCTCTCCTCAAACTCCCTTTGCAGGCGTAATATGAACTGGGGAGTATCATCGGGTAGATCGCGGGCCATCTTGAGATCGCAGTCGTCGCCGCATCTCCTTTGTCGCTCCCAGAAGGCCAGCTCCTCTCTCTCCAGGCATAACCTATCTTCACCATAGTTATATTTCATAAACTCAGAAGCGCTATTTGATCTGGACATCCCTTTGATCTCACAGGCAATGAACTATCGGCCTTGAATATGAGGGCTATTTATAGCTTGTCGGCCTCGTGCCGCCGGATTGGCATCACTGGTGGTAGGTGGTGAGGGAAGCATTAAAAAAATTGAAGTTCAATCCAGCCACTTGTAGCCTGGATCTTTTATTCGATTGAAGTTTCGGATGAGATCGGCAGCATCCCTGCGGTTGATGCTTGCATCCATCATCCTGGAACAGATATGTCTGATGGCAGCCTTCTGCTCCTTGATCTCATCGCTGTCCTCCGGCAGGGGATTCAGTCCAAAGCTCTCGAATAAATGCTCCTTTTCATCCAGATGAGCGGTCTTCCCCCACTTTCCGAACATCTCTGCTGCACGATCGAGAAGGTCCTGATTGAACATTTCAGGGAATGCATATCCTTCAATCTGTTTTAGGAATTCCTCTTTCTTCATTATGACCACCCTTTAAGCCATATGCTATTAGTTATTCATGATATAAGTAACTTAGATAGGAATTTAGGACTATCGCCAAATTGGATTGGATGATAGAAATTCCAATGACTGATGCTAACCTGGACGGTGCGGTTGACGATCTGGATCAGGAGGCGATGGCGAAAAAAAGGAAGATGAGGCACCCATAATCGATTGGATCCTTCATCCTTCGGACAGGCATGCCTACCAGAACTCCCTCTTCCTGCGCATGAAGAGGTAGACGAAGAATGGCACCCCTAAAAAGGCGGTCATTATTCCCACGGGCAGAATCACTGGAGCGAGAATGGTCCTGGCCAGGGTATCAGCTCCTAAGAGAAGCAGCGCCCCCACCAGAGCAGAGGCGGGAAGCAGGAACCTGTGATCCCCACCAATTGCCATCCGGGTTATATGAGGAGCGACCAGACCGATGAAGCCTATGGTGCCAGTAAAGCATATCACCGAGGCGGTTATGAACGAGACCAGCATCATGCTGATCACCCGGGTCCTCTCCACATTCACCCCCAGGCTCTTGGCGGTCTCGTCACCTGCCCCCATGGCATTTATGTCCCAGGATTTGATGATAAGATAGGGAAGGCAGATGGCTATGACCGCGGTGACTATCCAGACCTTATCCCAAGAAGAGCGGCCCAGCGAGCCCATCGACCAGAAGACCACCTCCTGAACCTGCTCTGCATGGCCGATATACTGCAGAAATGAGGTCATGGCACTGAAAAGGTATGAGATGGCAATTCCCGCCAGGATCATGGTCTCTGGTGTGACTCCTTTATATTTTGCCAGTCCATAGACCGCCCCCGCAGCGAGAAGAGTGAAAACAAAGGCATTGCCGATGATCAGCCATTCTCCGCCCATGAACCCCGCCCCCATGATTATGGCCATGGCCGCACCAAAGGAAGCAGCTGATGAGATGCCCAGGGTGAAGGGGCTGGCCAGGGGATTTTTAAGGATGCCCTGCATGACCGCTCCGGCGATGGCCAGGCCGATTCCTCCCACTATCCCCATAAGGATTCTATGCAGCCTCAGTCCCCAGACGATGGTATCTGAGAACCAGGTGGTCTGGAAATACTGGGGAAAGAACTTTGCCAGGATAGTGGAGTAGACATCCATCACGCTGATATCCGCCGATCCCCGGGTGGCAGCATAGCCCGCCAGCAATACAATGCCTAAGACAAGAGCAGCGAGAAAGAGCATCTTCCTTCCGATGAACTTCTGGTACTCCGCCCTCAGCTCCTGAGCAGCAGTCGTCCTGGGCTGAGTCTTCTGGCCCGCGCCCAGCCTCTCTTTCATTTGTGATTCGGACATCAGCCTCATGCCTCAGAATAAGAGATGAAGGCTCTATTTATAGCATCAACCCTGGATTCCGGGAGCAAACCATAGCCGTTCAGATGTGATTGGCCAAAATCATTGCCCTTGATGATCGTTGCCGGCGGAAAATCTCTATCGGGCTCATTCTTTCTGCTGGGCAGCCCCACAGCAGGGCTGATCTCATCGTGGTTTGCGCCTTCAGGGGCAGCCTTACTCTCTCCTGATTCGATCATCGATATCATCTTGCTGGTTTATACCAATATTAATAAGTCTTTTGGTAATTGTATTACTATATCACAATTGTTCTCCCAGTTCATCCGCTGAAGGCATCAAATATCACTGCAAATTATTAGTATGCTAGAAATTCTCTAAATAGCAGAAAGCTCTTTTCTATATGTGCATTCATCGATATCATCTCATCAGACTGGAATTTGAGCCGAAAATCCTTGGTCCCTGACAAGCGCATTGCATATCACATAGAAGAATTCATATAAGAAATCAGATCTAATTCGAGATTCGCGCATAGTATAAGACTAAATTTAGATCTATATGTAACAATTAATTAAAAAATTATTTGAAATTTCTTACTTTTTAATATGACATAAGCCTTATATACGTCAGAGATACGCTAAATAAAAAAGGCGATTACATGCACCATTTGAAGAGAAGGACCATACCATTTACATCCATAGTAGGGCAGGACGACATGAGATTTGCCCTGATTCTGAATGCCATCAATCCCCGCATCGGCGGCGTCCTGATCCGGGGTGACAAGGGAACTGCCAAATCCACAGCAGTAAGGTCCTTGGCAGATCTGTTGGAGACCATTCAGGTGGCATCTGACTGCCCATTCAACTGCAATCCGGAGAATCCAGAGGATATGTGCGACCTGTGCTACCAGAAGAGCCAATCAAATCAGATCACAGCAGTAGAGAAAAAGACCCCTGTAGTCGATCTGCCGCTGGGAGCAACCGAAGATCGGGTGGTAGGATCGCTGAACGTGGAACGGGCCATAAAAGAAGGAATAAAAGCGCTGGAGCCCGGCATTCTCGCAGCCGCTAATCGCGGCATCCTCTACATTGACGAGGTTAATCTTCTGGACGATCATGTGGCTGATGTGCTGCTGGATGCTGCTGCCATGGGCGTCAACATTGTGGAACGGGAGGGCGTATCCGTTGCTCATCCATCCAAATTCATCCTGGTGGGGACGATGAATCCTGAGGAGGGAGAGATCCGGCCCCAGCTTCTGGACCGATTCGGCTTACAGGTGAGCGTTGCTGGAATTGAGGACGTGGAGCAGAGAATGCAGATCGCCAAGATCGCAGAAGCTTTTGACCTTGATCCAGAGGGATTTGCCAAAGAATGGCAACAAGAACAGGTGGATATGAAACAGAAGATCTCCAGGGCTCGCCAGCTTCTCAGTCAGGTGAGCATGAGCGATGACCTCCTCCGTTTAATCGCTTCCACCTGCATCGATCTTGGAGTCAAGACGCACCGAGCGGAGATAGTCATTACCAGAACCGCCAAGACCATCGCCGCCTTCGATGGCAGGACCGAAGTCAACCAGGAGGATGTCAAGAAAGCCATGGAGCTGGCCCTGGCCCATAGGATGAGGAGCAGGCCATTTGAGCCGCCCACGCTGAACAAGGAACGTCTGGAGAAGTCCATGTCTCAGAAGCAGCATGAACACCAGCATCAGGATCAAAAGCCCGAGCAGCAGAAGAAGAATGAGCAACAACCACAGGAGCCGTCGGAACAAAAGGACACGGATCAAAAACAGGCCGCTAAGCCCCAAGAGAGGATATTCGAGATCGGCACGCCTATCGATGTGCGTGCCATAACGATGCCCCGCAAGAGGGACCGAATCGCCCGCCGCAAGACCAGCGGCAGGAGGATGAATACACTGGCTCTGCGCAACCGCGGCCGGTATCTGCGCCAGAAAATGCCCCAGGAAGGAAAGGATATTGCCATTGATGCCACCATTCGTGCCGCTGCCCCCTATCAATGGGTCAGATCCGGCCCCAACGCCATCATCGTAAAGGACGAGGATATCCGGGAGAAGGAGAGAGTGGGCAAGACCTCCGCCGTAGTCCTCTTCGTGGTGGATGCCAGCGGATCCATGGGGGCCAATCAGAGGATGGAGAGCGCCAAGGGAGCAGTTCTCTCCCTCTTAATGGACTCCTACCAGAAGAGAGACAAGATCGGCATGATAGCCTTCAAAGGAAAGGAAGCCGAGATCATACTTCCCCCCTGCACCAGCGTGGATCTGGCCCTTGGCCGCTTGCGAGAGCTTCCCACCGGGGGCAAGACACCCCTATCCGCCGGCCTCTCCCGCGGATTGCAGCTCTTGCAGGGAGAACTGAGAAAGGATGAGGAGAGCAAATTGATGATGGTTCTCATATCCGATGGCAGGGCTAATGAGGGAATGGGTGGAAAGATCAAAGACGAGCTGATGGCGATCTCAGAACGGATAAAGCACCTGGGAATCCATACCATCGTCATCGACAGTGAGGTCGTAGACAGCTCCTTCCTGGATATGCGTTTAGGCTATTGCCATCAGATCGCGGATCAGTGTCAGGGAAAGTACTATCCCCTATCCAGCTTAACCCCGGAGTCCCTGCTCAGGATTGTAGATGAAGAGCAGAAGCTTCTGTTCGATGATGCGGCCATAAATGAATATGCTGCAACATAATGCTATTATTGATATGATAATAGAAATAAAGAATTAATAAATATAATTAACATATATAATTAATATATGCGGTCAATATAATTGAGATAGATATGAGCAGTATGATCGAGATATCGGGCCTGAAGAAGGAGTACTCGAGGAAGAAGGTAGTAGATAACTTGAATCTTGAGGTCGGACAGGGAGAACTCTTCGGCTTCTTGGGGCCAAATGGAGCTGGAAAGACCACCACCATTCGCATCCTTACCACCCTCACCAAGCCCTCGTCCGGACGGATTCGGATCAACGGCATCGATGTGGCAAAGGACCCGTCCAGGGTGAAGTCGGAGTTTGGCGTGGTTCAGCAGCACTTGAGCCTGAACCGGGATCTGACCATCGGCGAGAACCTGGAGCTTCATGCCCGGCTGCACCACCTCCAATCCAGGGAACGAAAGGAGAGGATCGCGGAACTGCTCGATTATGTGGGGCTGTCCGATCACTCCGATCAGCTCATCGATAGCGTCTCTGGGGGAATGAAGAGGAGGGCCATGATAGCCCGGGCGCTCATCCACAGGCCCAAGCTCCTCTTCCTGGATGAGCCGACGGTGGGATTGGACGCTCAAACCAGACGCCGGGTCTGGGATCTCATCCGCAGGATGAACCTAGAAGGCTCGACGGTCTTCTTGACCACCCACTATATCGAAGAGGCCGAGGCCTTGTGTCAGCGGGTTGGAATTCTTCATCACGGCAGGCTCATAGCTCTGGGAAGCCCTCTGGAGCTGCGGCAAAGGCTGGGAATGGTGGCCGTAGAGATGCAGGGGGAGGCGTGCGGCACAACTTACCGCTACTTTCCGGATCGATCAAGTGCCTCCCGGTTTATTCAGGATCTTCCAGGCTCGGAGAGGGTGGTCATGCGAGAGTCCAACCTGGAGGATGTGTTCATCGAGCTGACCGGTGAGAAGGTGATGGGAGACTAGCATGATCGATGCCTTCAGCATACTCTGGTCGGACCTGACAGCACTCAAGCGGCGCTGGCCTCGCTATCTTCTCACCACCCTGATGAGCCCGCTTCTCTATCTGGTGGCCTTTGGATGGGGCCTGGGTCGCGGGATAGATATGAACGGAACCAGCTATCTTGATTTCGTGATACCGGGAATCATCGCTCTGACCGCCATGACCACCAGCTTCAATGGAGCCGGCACCAGGCTCAATGTCGATCGCCTCTATTTCAAGAGCTTTGATGAATGCCTCATGGCCCCGGTGGAACTGCCCTCCATTCTCTTGGGAAAAGCGCTGATTGGGGTGGTGAGGGGTATACTGAGTTCGGTAGCGTTCTTGCTCGTAGCCTTTCTCATCGCCAGGCATATCCATATCACTCTGCCCTTTGTATTAGGATTGCTGCTTAGCTGCCTGACCTTTGCCTTTCTGGGTGTTCTGGCTGCCCTGCTGGCCCGATCTCATGAGGATATGGCCACATTTGGCAGCCTGATTCTCATGCCGATGACCTTTCTGGGCGGAACCTTCTTCTCCGTCTCCCAGGTTCCCTTCGGGCTGAAGATGGCGCTGTACGCCCTTCCTCTCACCCACTCCAGCCTGTTTCTGAGGGCGGCTGCATTGGACCAGCCTCTTCCCTGGTCATCGTTCCTGGTTCTTTTCCTCTTCTTTCTGTTATTCTTGGGCGGAGGGATGATGGCCCTCAGGAGGATGAGCGTTTAGCAGAGCTATGGAAAGATTTATATCTACAATAGTTCAGGCAAATTATTGTGACGAGTTATGAATATTTTTAGAATAGGTAACAATAATAGATCTTTTGTCGTGAATCAATTATGGGTTGGTATTTAGGCCTCCCGCAGAATTTATTGAATGCTGTTTTGCCCAGAATGACCTCTCTCGGGCGTGTCCGAGAGACCGCAATCGGTAATCGAGTTCCAGAAACTTCAACCTATTTTAGGATCACGACCCAGATGGGAGACTGTGTGGCCAAATGGCTTCGCTTTCGCCCCGCTCCCTTGCCTCGCCCTGATATCCTCGAAGCACCTTGTTCTCCATCATGGAGATCGAACTCTGCCCGACCGTCTCCCTCCTCCCCGAGACCTTCAACGTCCTGGTCGCCCCGGTGGAGCTGATGGCCGGTGCTATCAACAGCCATCCTGAATTGCAGCGCTATAAGATCCTCTTCATCAGCGGCAACTACTCCCGCATCCTCAGCCGGCTGAACCGGAACATCACCGAGCTGGAAGTGCGCCGAGCCTTCACCTCCTTCCAGCTCATGACCATACTGGAGGAGAACCACCACAGCATCCTGATTGTGGAGCACGACCCCTTACTCTACGAGGACTCCCAGGAGATGGTGGGCTACCTGGCCCAGGCCCTCAAGCAGACCTCCAGAGAGGCAACCATTCTTCTCTATGCGCCTGCGCTGGATCCCCACCTGGAGAAGATAACCGAATTGGCCGACCGGGTGTTCTGCATCTACAGTGAGCCAGCTGGAGCAAAGGGCCGGGGGAAGGCAGAGGCGAGGATGGCCGGAGAGCAGAGGACTCTGGAGGCGTACTCGTGAAAAGAGTATAACTCCTTTCCTGCCTCTAAGGCATTATCGCAAGGCGGGAGGAGAGTTCGGAGAGTGGCTTAAACAGGAAGTAGCCAAAGCAGCCGAGGACCATGGGTTGCCAAAGCCTGTTCATATCTCAATCATTCTCAGGCTGGTCTCCACTCGAAGGGGATCTGATGGCTTGAGTTCCGCAGGAACTGCAAGAACGAAAAATGCCCGGATTGGCTGTGGATTTGAGCTGACATTCAAAGAACCTGTCATCGCTCCTGTAACTCTTGGACTGAATGCACATTTCGGTTTGAGGCTATTCGTATCTGAATAATATTGTTGATTGCTTCTGGATTACGCACACTGATCGACTAGGGCCGTACGTCCACATGGGTGAAGCCAGCACGAATGAATCGTTAGCGACGCGGCTGATCTTTAATACTCAAAATCTCAATTCCTTCTGTGACTGAAAGTTTCAGCGCACTCCATCCATGGAATAAATAAAAAAAAAGATAAAAAATTATTAAAAAATCAAACTGCGCGCGGCCACCCCACCCTAAAGGGATGGGGTATGCTTCGGGCCGCGCGCCCGGTTAGCCGGATTTCAGAAACATCCGAACCTTCGGTTTCCTGGATCTGTACATCAGAATAATCTCGTATCAGCGTTCGGTTGCATTATAGCCAGCTAATCAATCTCAGGAAAACATGAAATCCAGGCGAGGGTTCACTTCATCCCCAACCTAAAGGATGGGGAATTCGTGACCCTCCGCACTCCCGTTGTATTAAATTCTTGTAATATTATTGAGCTTTCAATTATAAAATCGATACAAAATTGTGCATCTTCTTTGGTAGATGTGTATTTTGATTTATTTGAAGGATAGTAAATATTATAATCTTTATAAACTTTTTGTGGTTGCATATGAGTTCTATTTTCCTTACTCACATTAGGTGTTAATAAATAAAACTTCATATATTTCCGATAATCAATCCCAATACTGATGATCTCCAATGTGTCTTGAAGCTCAGATATGCAATCATCCACATCAGAGAAAGCACTCTTTACCTCTGATGCGAAAGACTCCACGTCGCTGGCTAGGTCAGAATCGCTACTGGTAGAAAAGAAAATAGAGCCACTAACAGAACTATTAAATGAAAATGGGTATTTGTCGAATTTGTCCTTGACTCTATTCTTATAATCGTCCAAGAGCTGTGAGAATGCAACTGCTGCTAATTCCATGGAATCTTCATTTTTCCCCTGTTTTAGCAACTCTTCTGATTCTTCAAGAGTTGCTCTGGTATTTTGACAGTAAACCAGATGGATCAAGCTAATATCTGAAAAGCCAACATCAAAAATCGTATGTGTTTAGCATGCCAGCTTTGCGGTTAGCATTTGTAGGCTATTTAACCCTTTTTGCCCCCATGTTGCCAGTGTCGTCATGATTCGCTCATGAATCGATGTTCCTTTATCATTTCGAAGGGTGCCCAGGATTTTTCTCAAGACGACATGTGGTCGCAATGCTCTCTCTGCCCTGTTGTTAGTCGGCTCTACACCCGGATTGATGATGAATGTGAACCAATACTCGAATCCATTATTGATTTTCCCGATGAACTTTCGAACTTTCTCTATAGAATACTCTTTCGAGATCCAATGCCGAAGCGCTTCTCGCGCCAATTCCCATAAAGTCATTCTGACTTCTGGCGGTGGATCGTTTTCCAGAGCTTTGGTTAGTAGGTCGTAGAGCTCTTTGAGTGCGTTATGTAACGGAATAGCTTCCTCGAACTTCTCTGCAATGTCTTTTGACTCTCGAAGTAGATGCGCCCAACATCTCTGAATGCGATTTGTAAACCTGGCATACGGCTTCCACCCGTCACATACGATTATTCCCTTAAATCTCCGAGTTAAAACTTCCATCAGAACCTTCATGCCTCGGCTCTTTCGAATCACGAAAAAGGTCTCAGATGGCGTAGTAAATGCCCAGATCCAGCACATTTCTCCCTGAACGCGGATTCCTGTTTCATCCACGTACAGGATCGGAGCGCGTCGAATTTTTCTTAAGATTGCATCATATTCGGGTTGGATGGCGTCTGCAGCGCGACGGGTCAAGTCTAATATCGTTGCAGGGCTTATTTTCAGCCTATACAACCTCATCATTGCGTCGTGAATCTTTCTGTGAGGCAGCCGATCCTCATATTTGAGCACCGTTGCCAGAGCAATTACGTTGTTTCCAAATTTGCCTTCTTGCGGACAGCTTGGGTCTTTTGCAGCAACTTCTTTCAGGCAACATGGACATTTGTAATGAGCAATTTTGTATTCAGTAACCATGATCGGCTGAGGTTCTGGGATTTCCTCAACGATCTTGGAATCAATTCGAAAAGGAGAACCAAGCTCTGCCCCGCAATCGGGACAGCGATCCATAGTAACTTCCACTTGCCGGTCTGGAGCCACAAACGGTCTTGTTACGCCTTTATGTCCGACCTTTTGACCAGGTTTTCCTTTATTATTTTTTTACCGCAATACCCCGATGCTTGCATCGGGGATAAAGGGCATCCGTGTCCAACTTAGGGATTTGATCAGATCCGAGTAGTACTATCTTTATGCGGCGACGCCTCGGATGCCCCGTCTGCTTGCAGCGGGGTGCGTCGCCGCCGTTTCACTGTTCGTATCTCGATCTTTTTTGCGATTACGGCCTCGCCTTAGACTTGGTGGAGTATGTGCATTCTCATATTGAGCTAATCGGGCTTCAAGTTCGCGGATCTTTGCCTTAAGCGGCTCAATTTCACTTGCTCTGGCCTTAAGCAACTCGTTCTCTAGCTTTAATTGCTTGTTTTGTTCCTGAAGTTGCTTGATAATTTCATCTTGGTGCATACTCCCAAATATTGGATATTATCGCCATATTATTTAATCTATCTGGTCTAAATAGGTGCCACTAAATTCCCATGATACACGTGGGTGCTAAACACATACCAAAAATCAATCTGCAATTTTCCTCAAAAAAAAAATGAGATGGTAGATCTAAATGCGTCTAATTCGATCTTTGCGGGCAGCGTACCGTTATGTTTTAAGGAGACTCTTGCCTTATTTAATCTGCGCATAGATTCTTTTTGGGCGATCTCTTTTCCGTCTGGCAATTTTTGATTAATAAAATCAAAATACTTCATAAAACTTAAATCATTTCCTCCAGAATTCAAGTATTCTGAAGATAAATGCAAAAAAAGCTCTGCGCTATCATGAAATGATAAAAGAGCAATGGAACATAAAGGCTCAGGCCCATGTGACTGCTGTAATCCTATATTATACATGTACTTTATCATGCGTCTTCGGTTAAGACCACAATCCCTCCCTGAATCGTTCTCTATTGACATGCGGATCAAGTGCCTCACTTGAACACACATTTAAGACTGTAGAGAAATCATGCTCTATTCCAAGGTAATCCAATATCGCAGACAATAGATGCGAGGAATTTTGGACAAAGATGTTACTCCATCTCAATTGAGTAAAGCGAACCATTTTGGCACCGGGATTTAGTTTTCGCACTATCGAATACAATTTTCTGCTGACAAGAAGCGTCAAAATTGAGACCCAGATTAAGGCCTCAATCGCGTATGGGCTCTTTGTTGTTATCTGATCTAGCGCATATCTGCTCTTCAATTCTTTGAAGATGAGTTCGACTTCCCATCTCCCAGAATAAACCGCTGCAACCTCTGAAGCATTTAATATATCTGATGAAATATTAGTTAGATAAAAGTGATGTTCTTCTGCTTCGGTATTATAAATGGCGACTAATCTAAATATCTTATTATCTTTTTTGCTCTCGCCGCGATAGGATCTTCGGTCAAATGATACTTCCACATTTACATCAAAAATATCATCGGATTTTTCTAGTTTAATATCTTTCAAATGTTTCCCGTTTAGATCAACGCCACGGGTATTGCGTACCTGATTTGTTCCTACTATTAAGGGATTTGCATTGCTCTTGAGGCGAGAGACAAAGGATCCGCCGTTTTCAACTATCCTGCTGAACAGTTGATATTTGTAAAATCCTAGATCTATTAATAATATTATATCTTTTACCCAGGGACCTATTTTTAAGGTCTTTACATCGTTGGTATTCTCAGGCAGTATCGAAATGCTTTTTGGACTATTGGCTATGGCACTTGTTAAAAATGCCACTTTTACTCCTGCAGCCACTTTTCGGGAACGAGTGGCTGGCCACTTATCAGCAAGGCTTTTATGAAGCCGAATAATAGTGCTATCTTGAATCATTACATCCCGAAAGCTAGCTAGACGGTCACCCAAAATCCTACTGGGTTCTTCAGAAATGTGCTCTATGCCGTGAATCACACATTCTCTGAGAAATTTTACCAGTTCTGGAGTGAAACGATCATGCCAACTGCTGTCTGAAATTGATACTTTCCCTCTGACTTCGTAAACGCGTTTCAACTCCACTATAGTTCGATACAACTGTGAGCCATAGCCGATAGCGAGAGTCCAAAACATTATCACTGGATCAATCTTTCTTTCTCTTTCGATCAATCCGCTCTCTCTTGCTTTATCTCGAATCCACTTGGATTCAAACATCCTGGTTAGTTCTTGCTCGACTATATCTTTCTCAATTTGTGATACTCCTTTTCGCATGCTAATCCCTTGGATTGAATATAGTATCACATATTCCATATAAATCTTATTAGATGAACTATTTCAGAAGATAAATTAATGTGCATTTATAACGATTGTGCTAGGAATGATCTGCTAACCGAAGACGCATGTGTACTTTATGAGTGCAAGTCTTCGAATAATGCTTTCTCCAAGCGGCATATTACAGTCCTCTCTTCTTCCCTGGGTAGCGTGCCGATTTTTCTGTAATTTGTTAAGCCCGTTATCCTGCCTCACGAGTCAATTCTCATCCGTGGATAAATACCTTGGCTCCTCGCTATTTGGTATGGATGGACTTGAATCGCAATTTCCCTGTGTCTCCACGTCTCATTGGTGAACCGCTATTCCCTTACCCAACCTCAAGAGCTCATGATTCTCACGCAGGGATCATGCGCAAGCATGAAAACCAGTATGCTTTAAGGTTTTTTCATGCCATAATCACTGCTGGGCCCACCCACATAGATTCAGCGAAAAGCCACCCAAATTTATATAAGGTCACAGGACTAGTGATAATTTGGTGATGAGCAATGCCATATTGCTGGAAATGCGGATCTGAGTATCAAGAAGGGAGCAATTTTTGTCAGTCATGTGGCTATAATCTAGGTGCAGCATCCGATGCCCATCAACACACCGATTCCTCAGTTTCCAAAATGGAAAGATGGACTGGAGAATATGCCTACGACAAATCGGGATTATTTAAATCATTGCTTTCTCAAATTAGTGGCGCATCTAGAAATACTGTAGCTTTTTCGGCAGATCTGGTCTTTGATGGCAACAGGTTGTCTGGCACGATGAAAGAGGTCAACACATTTCTCACTGTTTATGGGGAAGACAGCCCCCGATACTTAATTTCCAATATTAGCGGCTATATAGATGGTAATGAAATTATATTTGATAAAAATTATGATGGCGGAGGAGGTTATGGGCACACAGTAAGATACAAAGGGAAATTTGATGCCGATGTGGAGAATATTTTTGGAGCTTGGGTATATCATGGTGAAAAAGGAAATTTTAAAATGAGCCGGATCTCAAAGGTGCTTCCTACTAGCTTAATCTAATTAGAATTTAAGATGCAGGATCTCTATAAAACGAATGCTGTATGAAATACTAGCGCATTGTTTGCGTCCTTGCCCGACTCTGAGTCGAGCTTGGGCGTAATCAAGCTATCGCAAATATGATCGGCTCCTTCAAGGAGGACACTGTGGATCGGTGTTTAAGCCCGCCTAGACTCAATTATTCCGCTCTTTGGGTTCCTATTAGTTTTCAGAACTCTCTTTCAGCAATGCTTGTGCTTCTGAATGAATGCTAGCTAGTTTCTTGGAGATTGAGTACTGCACGCCCGTGTTCCTGTTCTGCCAATCGAACTGCAACCATATGAAAAGGAAAGTGATATCTATTCGAAAGATTATGTGATCAAGGGTTCTGATTATGTGGCAACAGCGCTTAGGTTGGGTCTTTACCACTCCTATTATCGCAGCAGCATTACTGGTCTGTATATATATATATTATTGCCTGAGCAGCAGCTAAAGTGGTTCCTCCTTACACTTATTCTTTCAGCTGTAATATTATTTTTAATAGGTATATTAATATTTTATATAACTAAAAGTTTATCGAAAAGAGTTCTAGGGGAAGAGAAACGTAATGTTGATATCATTTTTGCGGGAGCGATTATTGTTGCATTATCTCAGTTGTTTGGCCCTTTGTTTGGTGCATCGTATCCATTGATTTTGGGGCCAGATGCCAGTAATTATAAATTATCGTTTTCATCCATGTACTATAATATAACATATGATGAAATATCAGAAAATTATACTTTTACATCCACAGATAATAATGGCACCATTGAAGATTATCATTTTCATAGAGGCGAATTAATTCGTATTCATACAAATATATCCGCTGAAAATAAAAACCCATTAATGAAATATGAGGATCAAATATTTTTAGATTTAGTGCCTCCTGCGAATGTAACGGCAAGCATAGCTAGGCCCGTTATTATGGTTGGTCAATCTTCTGATGTAATAATTGGTCTTTATGATCCCAATCCAGGTTCATATCCGATTAAAGTACATGGTATCGGAGCAGATGGAAAAACGCGTGATGCCATGACGGTTGTTGCAGTATCAAGCAAGATCGGAACAAGATCTTATGTGCCAAGTGGTGCCATTTCGATAGAAAAATTCATCCAGCTCTGGGGTAACTCCACCTGTGGAGCAATCAGCCTTGACTGGCAGCCTTGCGAAAATCAAAATTCATGCAGCCAGCCAGGGGCTTTTATCGTGGAAAGGCACGAGATAATAAGCCAGGGGCAGGAAACATATGATTGAACCACTCCACAGTGGACAAAATGTTAAGCAATGCCGACATATGGGGAGAAGTGCATGAAGAAGACAAGGCGACGTACGACCAGGACTTCAATATATCAGTATTGCCAAACTTGAGACAGTCAAGCCACTTGCTCAGATCTTCCCTACAGCTTCGGCAGATTCTGGGGCCATTGTGGGCCTGCACGGGGAGTTAGTTCCGCCACAGGGAGGACAGGTCTTTGAATTCGGGGGTTATATGCATGCCACCGGCCTTACAAACAACTGCGAAGATGAGCTTCGTCCTTTTGGCCTCACACATCCTTCACACACGGTCGATTGCTCGGTCGCATGCGTCTCATGGGTCACACCCTAAGATTAGATGCAAGCGATCAATCAAAAACCTTTTTCTCAGCTTCGCGATTGCCCTCAAAACGCGGTCAGGCCCGCTCTTTCATCTGCCTGCACTCCTCTATCCCGAGCTCTGTGAGCTGATAGGTCATCTCATTTCTTGTTGGATGCCTGGCGACATATCCTTTGCTGACCAACTTTCCCAGGGCCTTCTTGACCCTGTGCCCCAGGTTGGGGAATCTGCGAACAAGGACATGCTCGGGCAAATGTGCGGCCTTTGCCATGCCCGTCTCCTGGCACAGTTTAACGAGAATAGCCCTTTCGAAGTCGGTTATCACGCATAATACTATATGATATTTGGATTTAAGCCTTTTGATCTACCATTTGACATATCATTTTTTGCAATGACATATATCAAAAGGCTTAAATATGTTCAAGAGAATTGGACTGCATATGCAGTCTATTCAGAAAGCCACCCTGGTCAGGACGGCAAAAGCCGAGGACGATGAGTGGGACCTCTACGAAAAGATCAGCGAGGCACCCAGCTTAAACGTCTATGAGCTGGCAAAACGGATGGGCTGGTCTACCGGCAAAACGCGGGGGGCAGTAAAGAGACTGGAGGAGGAAGGCCTCATCAAGATAGAAAAGTCTATACGCAATGGGAGGGCGGTGGACCTGGTGACGGCTACTCCCTGGCAGGATATGCTCACGCCAGAAGAGCGGGATGAGTTCAAGCGGATGGAAATCTGAATTCTCCAAAACCCGTTTCTCCTATGCAGTAGGCTTATCGAGCATGCACGAGCATGATAAACCATTAGATAAAATTCGGTGAAATCTCTACTATAACTCCAGTTACGGCAGAGGCTCAAGCGGCGATGCGATGTGCAGCTCCACCGGAGGACGGAACATTGCTGGCGATCTCGATGAGTACCCCAAGCTGGACAGCGAATGGATCCTCAAGGAGAACCCGGATGTCATAATCAAGCTTCTGGCACCGGGAGGCGGAAAAGCGGGCTGGAACAGCACAAAAGAAGCTGATCAGATCCTGAATGGCTATTTAGAGGAACGTCCGGGATGGAGCAATCTGGATGCGGCGAAGAACAACAGGGTCCATCTGCTGAGCACTGAGATCGCCTGGGGACCTGACGGCATCGTGGGCCTCGCCTATTGCGCAGCGTGGCTGCACCCCGAGATGAATATAGATCCCGGGAAGATCTATCGGGAATACCTGGAGCAATTCCTGGAAGTGGAATATCCCGAGGGAGCGGTGCTGGGGTATCCTGCAGCAGCATGAGAGGCTCCTCAAAGCTTCTCCAGTAATCCAGCTAGCTCACTTGGTTCATCCTGATGTTGCCCCCAGTGCGAAAAAGAAGGCGGTGATGTAAAGCAGAGGAGCGGCCACCTTCGCCAGCAGATAATTGGGAAGGCTCCTATGCAAGGCTGCCAGATCGGCCCATAGGATAGCATAAGCCCCCTCTGCCCCCTTGCAGGAATCAAGCTCACCAGAAGTCCGTTCATCGTTATGCTTGGCCCCGGTTCAATCTCCCAGAACCTTGCTCATCCTCTTCTTCCAGGCAAGAACCTCATCGGCATTGAAGACATCGATCGATCCACCCTGGATCTCGCCCTCCACGTCTCCCATTCTCTCCTCTATCCAGCCCTCGATCTCCAGGTAAAGGTTCTTGAGGGCATCTAAAACCTCAGGATCTGCCTTCCACAGGCCTCTCTGCTCGGCCTCCAACAGCCTCCTGCTCATCTCTTCCATCGCCCAGGGATTGTTCTCCTGGAAGAACTTGCGGTTCTCCTCGTCCATGACGAAGGTCCGGGCAATGTCGTCGAATATCCAGTCATCCACCTCTTGTGTCGTCGCCTCCCAGCCGTAGACCCGGCCTACGCGTTTGGAGATGTCCCCTGCTCCCTTATAGCCGTGCCTTTTCATCCCCGCGATCCACTTGGGATTGAGCAGTTTGGTGCGAACGACCCGCCTGACCTCATCGCTCAGGGTGCGAACCTCCACCCGATCGGCATCTCTGGTATCACCATAGTAGGCCTCAACATGGTGCCCCGAGACCTCCCGGGCGGCCGCAGTCATACCTCCCTGGTTTCCAAAGTAACAGCAGCAGCCGAACAGATCCTTCTCATCCGTGGTGGTCTTGTTGAAGGTGACGTCCACGCTCTTCAGCTGCTTGATCAAACCATCCTGGGATTCCTCGCCGAAGACGCCCTTGCCGTAAGCGTAACCATTCCAGTAGATGAACACGTCCGAAAGATCCTTATCCGCTTTCCAGGCGCTGGCATAGACTGCCAGGTTCACTCCATTGCCATAGGTTCCTGGGCGGCTGGCGAAGATGCGATGATGAGATCCGTTCTCCAGGTCATGCTTATGCAGAAAGTTCATATCTTGTGGCTCGTCCAGTGCTGCGACCTCACAGATGGCCTGGTCCATGATCTCAATGCAGTTGTAAAAGCAGTCTCGGGTGATGCCTGAGACCCTCACGGTCAGGTCTATCCTGGGCCGGCCCAGTTCCTCGAGAGGTATCACTTCATAGCCCTTCAGCTTCCCCCCCTTCCAGACCGGCATGACGCCGATGAGATGGAACATCTGGGACATCTGCTCCCCATCGGCATACATCACATCGCCTGCCATCCAGAACATCCCCACGTTCTCAGGAAGCCGTCCCTGCTCTTTTTCATACTTCTCCAGCAGGCTGTCGGCCAGCCTTCGTCCCACCATCCAGGCGGCCTCGGTGGGAACTGCCGAGGGGTCCAGGGAGAAGAAGTTCCTCCCCGTGGGCAGGATCTCGATCTTTCCCTTGCTCATCAGCCCCGATGGTCCTGGCTCGATGAATCCTGCGGAAAAGCCCCTCAATAGGCTTTCCATCTCCCTGGACTCCTCGATCCTCCAGCTGAGCTCTTCTATTCGATCTCGCAAGAGGTCTAAGGCCGGGCTTTCCTTTCCAATAGAGCGCTCCTCCAGCAGTCTCGATATACTGCTCTTTTCCTGGCCTTCGATCTTGCCTCTCCTGTCGGCTATGATTGCCCGGACCAGGTCCCCACCCAGTCCGTCCAACTCTCTAAGATCCTCGATATTGGCCGTGACCTCCCGTCCCAGCAGGAGGGCAGCAGCTCCTCTCACCTCAGCCCGGAGAATGGCCCGGATCATCTCCTCTCTTCTCTTGCCCGCGGGAAGCTCTCCGAATATATGCATACCGTCGGGGATCTGGGTATTGTAGAGCTGGGAGATCTTGTCGTGTGCCCTCTCCAGGATCTCTTCGAAGCTCGCGCCGCTGGCGATGAGCCTCTTCAGATTGATCTCGCCTGCCAGGTTGCTCTTCTCCAGCAGATTTAGGATGATATGCTCGAGGGCATGGGCTCTTCCGCCCTCCGAGAGGACCGCCCGTCTGTACTCGGAGATCCTGTCCTCCAGCTCTTTAAGCTCTCCATAGAGTTCGGAGTCAGTCATCACCACCTGCATGTGGTCGACTAAAGTGGCATAGCTCCTTCTCTTGGCTATGGTCCCTTCCGGGGGGTTGTCCGAGTTGTAGATGTAAAGGTGCGGCATATCGCCGATCGCGATATCGGGATAGCAGTCGGCGGAGAGGCCCACCGACTTTCCGGGCAGAAACTCCAGGTTGCCATGGGTTCCTACATGCACAATCAGGTCTGCGCCAAAGCAGCTCTCGATATAGCGGTAGGTGGCCAGATACTGATGAGTGGGCGGCACCTGGGGATCGTGCAATATCTTGCAGACCTGGCCATCGCAGCGAGACCCGGCGCACCCCCTCTTGGGCTGGGTGCAGACCAGGGCATTTCCGTATTCCACCCCAGTGATAACGATCTTCCCCTGATAGAGCATGGCAGCGGGAATTCCGTCCTTCTCCTCCCCTGGCGGCCTTCCCCAGGCCTCGATCATCTGATCCCGGACGACGGGGGATAGCAGGTCGAACCATTGCCGGTATTCCTCTTCGCTCAAGAGGGCGAGGGCTCCTCCTCGCTTGATGATCTCCTCGATCGAGGTCCAGCGAAACTCCGATATCGCCTTTCTGGCCATGATGGTCTCAATCAGCTCCTTTCCCGTCTTGGGTGGGCTCTGCAGCGAGTATCCGGCCTGGACCATCCGGTCCATGATGCGAGCAACGCTCTCCAGGGTATCGATATGCGCTCCGCCACCAACTGAAGCCTCCACTGAAGCACAGGGATTGTTGTGCAGGATGAAAGCCACCCGGCGCTCGGATACCGGCTTGTTCTTCAGGGCGACCCATTTTTTGACCCTTCTCGCGAGCTTTGAAACCCTCTCCGGGATGGGCACATGCTTCTCTATCTGTGCCCCGTCCATCTCAGAGCGGCTCGTCGCTCCTATCATCAGAGGCTCTATCACTCCTTCAAACTCCGGCATGGCCACAGACCAGCCCACCTCGCTGCTGGACAGGCCGTGCACATCATCCTTCCATTCCTCCTCTGTCTTATGATAGACGACCGCAGGATGGAATATGGGCACATTCAGGGCTTTCATGGTCTGGAGTGCCTCATCGCTGTTTCTGGAGCGGAAGATGGGCTGGAGGTTGACTATAGCCTCCACTCTTCCTGAGAAGAACCTCTTGGCCACCTCTACGCTGGACCAGGCGCCCAGATCGGAATCTCCCATGCCGAAACAGAATGCAGGGAGGACGTCGAACTCCTTTTCCAGCTCCAGTATGGCGGCATCTACGACCTTCAGATCCTCGTTTGCCCAGGAGGTGCGGGAGAAGATCAGGCCCACCCACGATCGTTCCTTGCCCTGATACCATTCCAGGTACTCATCAACGGTTGCGAAGGCTGTCTCAGATCGGGGATGATAGAGCCCCTGCCAGAGGATCTCCTCTGGCGGTTCGAGCTGGAAGCTCGTCTTCAGGGCCTGGTTGCAGGCATACTTGAGCAGGTTCTTGAAGTTCTTCCGCCCGCCGAACAGGGCATAGCGGTTGACGGTTAAGGTAGTATCCATCGGGACATTGGCCACGGTCCAGAGTGATGGGTCCCGGCCAAAGGAGATCACTGGCGTGCTGGGGCTGAGGGAGGGAATGATCTCATCCCAGCAAGGATCGTTCGATGGATGGATCAGGACCATCTGAGCGCTTTTCAGTGATTTCAGGCATTTCTCCAGTTGGACGGGATCGTCAAGCTGGGTATAGGACCAGGCCTCCAGGTTAAAGGAGAGCTCTCTGGCCCCCTGCATCAGGTGGGGCAGCTCACTGCTCCAGGTTATAGAGACTAACTTCATTCGATTACCTGCCGATTGAGGGATTGCAATTTGGTGTGATGTATTCTGTTTTTCTTGTATTCTATTAATAACTATTTCGGATCAAATAACATAAAAACCCATCTAAAAAAGAATAAGGATGCCTCACAGGCATCTTGTTGCGATCAATCCTCAATCTCCGGATAGACCATCGTCCTTCCCTCGGGATACTCAAGGCCCAGACGCTCTAAATATTCGCGGTATACCTCCTCCGGATTGAGATCCACGTCGGGGTGGAGCACCTTCGCCAGATAGGTCGCGCCCACCACCTGGTCCAGGCCGTTCATGATATCCCAATCTATGAAATAGATCCGGTCGGACTTTGCGGCTGAGGTTCCGCTTGCTCCTGATCTGTCCAGAAGCTCATTCTTCGCAGCCTGCAGTTTTGAGGCCTCCTGTGAGGGAGCAGACTCCCAGCCGATCTCGGTATGTCCTGCTGGTTGGGTCTGTCTCACGATGATTATCTCAGGATTTTCTGTTACCACCCATTCCCAGTCCACCTTTGGATAGCTCTCTTCCAGGGCGCTGGCGATGTTGTAGCCCTTTGCCACTTTCAGCACCTGGTCAAATGCAGACCCCGGGCCCAGAGTGGAAATATCGCCGCCACTGGAGCTCCACTCCACATATGCCTCGGGCAAGTTCATCCCGTCCACTGCATCCTTGACGGAGTTGATTTTTTCATCATACCAGCGAATATAATCGGAAGCTTGCTCCTCCTTGCCCAGGATCTGGCCTAAAACCTCGATCTCGCGGGTCATGTTCTGCGGCTTGGTGAACTCCAGCGCTACCGCCTTGATGTTCTCGAAGGGCTCCAGTCCCTCCTCCAGGCCGTATATGCCGTAGCTCTTGTCCGGATAGCTGTAGCCAATGACCACGATATCTGGCACAATGGCATCCTCTCCATCGCTGGCGATCGCGCCGATCATCTCATAGTCCAGAGCATTCCATTTCCCTACACTCTGCTTTCCCTTGAGATCGGGGAAGTAGTAGCCCTTATTCTTCACTGTATCTGAGATTCCTACCACCTTATCTGCCGCTCCCAGCATCACAACTGCCTCGGCAGCATCCGAGCTGGTGACGATCACCCTCTCAATAGGCTGGTTGAAGGTGACCTCTCTTCCTGCAGAGTCGGTGATGGTCAGGGGATATTCAGCTGCCCATGCCGATGCCATCAGCATAGATGCTATCAGGCAAAGGGCCATAGGCGCGGAAAACAGTCGTATTTGCATATCAATTCCTCATATGAACTGTGGTTATTAAGACTAGGCGAAGTATAAATCGTTTTTGTTAATAATTATGTGCTTGCACATCCGAAAAAAAGCATGAAGATCATGCGGCCAGCCCAACGTTTGCACTAAGCCAGTATGCTGCCTCTCAAGCACCCGCCTGAATATCTCTCCCCTCGCGGCCAAGTTGCTGGCGAGGTCCGTCCTCTCAAAAGCTGGCAGGTTTAAATTAAGCATGCAGCCGCCAGCTCGTCCGGGGCCATTGTCATACTCCAACCGGCATCATTCGGGGATCAGAGACGATGAGATCGAGGCATGGGATATTGAGGACGCCGGGTTTGGCCGGACCCTTAACCATGGTAATAATTCAATCAAAAAGTTTATTACTTAATAAGATCTATATCCCTATTAATCACAGATAAAGGATAGAGGTGGTTGTGCAATGTGGAGTGATAAAAACGATTCGTCGGTTAGCAAAGTGGTGATCTCGGATGCGGCGGTGCCTTTTGTCGCCCGGGGGGGACGCTTATTCCCCGGGCAAGTGATCGCAACGGATCCGGGAATCGAGAATGGCGAAGATGTTCTGATTGTGGACAGGAAGGAAAGGCCGGTCAGGATGCTTAAAATCTACACCGGTCAGTGAAGTGCGGAGGTGATGATAGCAGAAAGCAGCATGTGTATGCAGGAATTAATAGCCCTCTAGTTTAGATGCCATTATGGATGCCTGGCCGCAATGGGTTTAGGAAGAGTGAGGACATCTTGCGGCCAGGGTGTCCTCTTCTGGGGTATTTTCTATGGATCTTCCAGTATTGTTGCGCCCTTATCGATGATCGCGGATTTGGTTCTCTTCTCTCATTTCAGCTCTGCCGGTCCATCAGAGCCATCAAGCGGGGCGGTCCTGTACTTGAGCAGCTCTCCGCCAATCAGCATGGCCAATCCGGCGCAGAGCAGTATCATGCTTACCAGCAGAAGGTCAAAGGATAGCTGTGCCTCTATTCCCGCAATGGATGCCAACTGAGGTGCCAGGATCATGGAGAATCCGGCCAGGGTTAAGAAGAGTCCATTGATTATTCTGCGCTCAGCTCTCACATATCTGTCCTCCTTCTTCTCGATCCCCCTCTCCAGCATGAACATCTGCTTCTTGTGAATCAGATAATAGACCAGGGCCAGGAAGGGCACTCCCTCCACTACCAAAAGCATGATGGCAGTATCCATCAATTATCTCATCCTCTCGATGGCTTTATCTCAACCTCTCGTAGATAATACTTTCGTTATGAGGAATAAAATATCCGATTTAAAATCTATTCAATAGACTAATATTAACATGAATCTTAATTTTTTGCTTACCAAATGATATTTAAAGCATCATGGCGCATTTGATATACATGAGGTGCAGTCCATTGCCTGGGAGAAGAGATACAACATTTGCTTTTATTCTCACCGCCCTTTTCGGGGCTAGCATTCTGCTTTCAATCATCATTCCCACCCAGATATGCCTTGCCAGCGGGGAGGAGACGAATCTCTCAACTGATGCTGCACCATCGAACTTGACGGAAGGGAATACATCGGCAAAAGAAGGAATCCCAGTACACGTCTATATCACGAACAATGACAATGAGAAGCTTGATGTCTCCCTGTTTATAGATTCGGAATTGATAGACCGCAAGTCGATCTCCTCAGGAGCGGATCAAAAGATAGACAGCTACCCTCTGGAGAAGGGGAGTCATACTTTCAAGATAAGCTGGTGGGATGAGGACGTGAAGAGTTCCTTTGAGGTGGAGGAGACAAAGGATATCACGGCCGAGACATCGGTAAACCTTTACACCACCCTCAATGAGGAGCCTGAGGAGTTTGAAATAACAGTTAATCTGGTCAATGAGAACTCCCGGGAGCTGGAGGCATTTCTCTATGCAGACGGCAGCTTCGAGAAGAGCAAAAAGGTGGGAAAGGAGAGCAGTGCTGAGCTGGGGAAGATAAAGCTCAAAGAGGGCATTCACAATCTATCGGTCAGATGGCAGGATGATGATACCAGAATAGAGTATGAAAAGACGAAAAAGCTAATGGTAAAGCGCGATGAGGTGGTCATATTCTATGCCCCCAAAGGGGTATCCTTTGAGGCTAAGAATGCCTCCTCTGGAGCAGAGTATCGCTCCTCTGAGGATAGCGATGAAAAAGCGAGCACAAAGGATGAGCAGATCGATAAAGAGGATCCCGTTGACAAGCCGGATGATGGCAGCGAGAATGCTTCAAAGACCGATCGTGCATCTGCAGAGGTCGATGATGAGAAGAAGGGAGCAAAGGGCGATGCTATTGAGATGAAAGATGATGCTTCAAGCCGGTATGGGAGTGAATCGAGTGCCAGCACAGATAACTCTCTGCAGGATAGCTCGAGGGGAAAAAGCTCCCCAGCAAAGAATGCCAACTCCATGATCGGAGGCTCATCGGAGGACGGAAATCGACTGTACATCTATGCGGCATTGATCATGCTGACGATCTATCTTCTCTTAAGGCATTGAGATGATCAGAGCCTTTTTGATCCTGATCTTGGCGGTCTCCACCGCTCAGGCAACAGTCTGGGGCCAGGGGATCTCAGGCGAGCTTCACTGGAAAGAGCAATTGACATTGGAGGACTACACCCTGACCCTGGCCGACTTCTCCCTGGAGGAGAAGCTCATGGTCTTGGTGGAGCTGCAGGAGGATGAACGCCCCATTGCCCGCCGGGCTCTTCATGCTGGCGAGTGGTTCGTCATAAACGATTCCTTGAGGATCAGCGCCCTGAAGATCGTAGAGGGAGCGGACAAGGATGAGCCTTATGCCATTGTGAGAATGCAGCTTCCCAGCGCCCCGGAGATATCTCTGATTTTGAGCTTCGATAAAGATATCTACCGGGGCGGGGAGGACATCAAAATCCTGCTGTCCGTGGAGAATCGAGGCGCTGTTGATGCAGAAGACCTGAAGATAACCGTGGATTCCAGTCCGCCTATATTCAGCAGGAGGTTCAACATATCAAGCCTCCAAGCGGGATCGGCCTGGGATGAACAGAAAAAGACGGCCCAAACCGATCCCATCAGGATCGATCTGGTGGCTCCATATCTGCTCGAAGCGGGAGATCTGCAGGTCAGAGTCCGCGCTCAATACACCGATCCGGATGGAAATTCCCACCAGTCATGGGGCGGCGGCAAAGCGCATATATCCGGCCCTCTCCGGCTTTACAAGAGGGTTGAAGAGACCCAGGAGTTATCTGAAAGCTACTATGTGATCAATTCCCTCAGCAACTATGGAAACAGGACATTTTCCGTGGATCTGTCCGACTCCACGGGAAAGGAATTTCACAGCAATGACACCCTCCAGTGGAAGATCGTCCTTGAGCCGGGTCAGACGAAGACGGTCAGCTATTGTATCAAGCCCATAGAGCCAGCCATGGGCATCTCTCTTCCTGATGCCGTAGCCTCGTTCCGCATGGGGAAGAGGATTTACACCATCCGCTCCAACAGGCCGGTGGTAGATGTTACCGGACCCTTGATCGATGCCAAGAGAAGCATCAGCCCCAAGAGGGTAAAGGCAGGCGAAGAGGTGATGATATCTTTGGAGCTGGAGAATCGAGGCAACAGAAAAGCGGTGCTGACGATGGCGGAGATGGTTCCCCAGGGAGCAGAGCTGATCTCGGGAGAGCTGAATGAATCCTTCATGCTCTCCCCAGGCGAGAAGGCCGCCCGGAAGATTCGGCTGCGGGTGATGGATCCGGATGGAATCAGCATTCCCTCCTCCATGGTGAGATATCGGGATGTTCGGGGGAATGATTATAGCACCAGAACTTCTGCCCTCCGGGTTACAGTGCAGGAAGAGGAGGTGAGCAGCCCGTCCGATCCTTCCCGGAATGATACCGGCGGAAGTGGAATGTCCAAAGTGAGCGATCTGGGAGATGGCCAGGCAGATTATCCATCGCCTGATCGCGAGAACCGGGATGATGAACGGCTAATTCCAGGGAGCATTGATCATCGAGTGGTTGAGAGCGGATCCGGCCTGGGGCATAGGTTATCGATTTTATTGATACTGATCATATTGTTGCTCTCAGTGGCTCTGGGTCGATACCTTTGAGCTGGTCACAAATTCTCTCTCCTGTGGCATCTGATGCCCTGCTGTATCTCGTCTGCTGCACAATATCCGTTATCCTTCCCTCATTCATAACGGCAATGCGATCGCTCATATGTCTTACCACCTCCATATCATGGGAAATGAAGAGCATTGTCAGGCCGAACTTTCTTTTCAGATCCATCATAAGCCTCAATATCTGGGCCTGAACAGAGACATCCAGCGAGGCGGTTGGCTCATCTGCGACGATGAACTCCGGATTTATCGCCAGGATTCTGGCCAGGACTACTCTCTGGTTCTGCCCGCCGCTGAGCTGATGAGGAAAGCGGTTGATATGCTCTGGATTCAGCCCCACGACATCTACAAGCTCTAAAACCCGATCTCTGATCTCAATTTTGGTCATCTTTCCATGCAGCTTTAGCCGGAAGGGCTCAGCTATGCTCTCTCCGATGCGCATCCTGGGATTGAGAGATGACTCGGGATCTTGAAAGATCATCTGCATCCTGGGGCGGAGCTTTCTCATCTCTTTCCTATTCAGCCTGGTTATGTCCCTACTATCAAAGATTATGCTGCCGGATGTGGGCTCGATGAGCCGCAGGAGCAGACGGCCTACGGTGGTCTTGCCGCAGCCGCTCTCTCCCACCAGGCCAAGGGTCTCGCCCTGATCGATATGAAATGAAACGCCATCTACCGCTCTAGAGCATTGCTTGTTTATCAATCCAGAGGAATAATGCTTTCTCAGATCTCGAACCTCTATCAGCCGCATAAGAAACACCTCGATAAATGCCCGTTCTCCAGCCGCACCATCTGGGGATGCTCGCTCTTGCAGACCTCCATCGCATAGGGGCATCGGGGATGGAACCTGCAGCCAGAAGGAGGATCTATGAGGGATGGGTTGAATCCGGTTATGGGATGACATCCGCGGCTTGGCAGCGAGCGTATGATTCCCTCGCTATACGGGTTCTGGGGACCGTTCCCATCTGTATCTGAAAA
>ERZ1026814.147-NODE-147-length-57408-cov-15.742742_pt1 | contig 57408 bp, 40 predicted proteins | sample MGYA00520871_ERZ1026814 | MGnify/ENA primary metagenome ERZ1026814 (study PRJEB33270, sample SAMEA104284478) | anaerobic digester metagenome | biome: Anaerobic digester microbiome; feature: mesophilic sludge digester; material: Anaerobic digester biomass | place... | reverse complement strand
GTGTTTGTACACATGCAGGTTTCATCTTGCTTCTGTTTAATGGTTTTAACTACTCATGCAAAAGTAGGATATGTATAATGAAGGAATGATGAATTTCAGATTCTGAAAATCCGGCCGCGGAAGATTCTCCTCCGCCGGGTCTCTTTCTGATAGTCAATATTATTGTCCCTGAAGATGTCAAACAACCTGTCGAAGAAGCTCTTCTCCCTGAAGTCGGGGCAGTCAAGCGCCATCTCCAGTTCCGGGGGCAGGGGAGCGAAAGGGGTGTTGATCACACTCATTATTTCTTTATTCTTCTCCACCTTTTTAAGAGTCAAAGCCACCAGCGGCAGGGCCAGGGCGCTTCCCGAACCGTAGGAGCCGCTGTTGAAATGTATTGAAGGTGTTGAAGCGCCCACACGGCTTACAATAACCATCGCCGGGTTGAAAGCAGCGAACCAGGCATCAGCATAATTCTGTGAGGTGCCTGTCTTGCCAGCCAGCGGTACCTTCACACCGTAGGCACTGTGAACAGAGGCTCCTGTTCCTTCCCTGATGGCCTTTTCGAGCATGGCAGCCATGAGTGTGGCTGAACGTTCGGAAAGAACCCGGTCTGATCGGCGTGGTGGCATGTACTGCCAGAGTATTCTGCCGTCAGGCGCCTTCACCGATTCGATAAGATACGGAGTGACAAGCATCCCGTCGTTGGCGAAGGCGGCATATGCCCTGGCAACCTCCAGTATGCTGGCCTCCGCAGTACCCATTGCCAGTGACGGCATGTTCACCAGAGGGAAGGAGAAACCCATCTCCTGCCACAGCCTGTCAACCTTGTCGAACCCTATCATCAGGAAGAGGCTGAAGGTGGGTATGTTCATACTCTGTGCCAGTGCTCCTGCCAGGGAGTACTTGCCACCGTATGAGTGGTTATAGTTTTCAGGACTCCAGTCGTTGAATCCTGACAGGGTGACAGAGTCGTTGTCAAGATACCTGCATGGTTCCACCCCGTCTTCAAGTGCAGCAGCGAATATGAACGGTTTGAAGACTGAAGCGAGTTGCCGCCTGGCCAGAATCTGATCATAGGGCTGTGTTTTAAAGTCAATTCCGCCGTTCCATGCCATTATGGCTCCCGTAGCCGGGTCCATGGCCAGGAGGCCCGCGTGAAGTGTTGTCATCATCTTCTTCAGGCTGTCAGGTATCCCTTTCAGGGCCCGGCGTCCGGAGGATGTGCTATACTGCTCATTGAGCCTCTTCTGCATCCTGGGCATATGGGCGGCAAATGCCTCACCGGCAGCCTGCTGCAGCGGCATCCTCAGGGTGGTGGTGATGATAAGGCCGTCACGCTCAATATCCCACTCCTTTCCCCGGAAAGATGATATCTCATTAAGAATACGATCTGTCTCAATCCTTACCCTGACCATGAAGTAATCAGCAGGCCCTGATAAATCCGTCTTGTTGTAGTCAAGCTTAATGGGCAGTGCGCTGAGCGAATCGGCGGCCCTGCCCTCCAGATAACCGTATTTCTCCATCTGCCCCAGCACCACATTGCGTCTCCTGACTGCATTCTGAGGATAGAGACGCGGATTGTACATGGTATTGGCCTTGAGCATACCGGTGAGCAGGGCCGCCTCCTCCACTTTCAGGTCAGCCGCCTTTTTGCTGAAATAACGCTGCGAGGCTGCTTCAATTCCGTAAATGTTCTCGCCGAACGAGACAGTGTTCAGGTAAAGCTCAAGTATCTTGTCCTTTGTAAAAACCTTTTCAATCCGCTTCGCGAGGATAACCTCCCTGGTCTTGTTCAGGATAACGGAAAACACCCGGTAATCCTTCCGTCCATACATATTTTTTGCCAGTTGCTGGGTTATGGTGCTCCCTCCGCCGGAACTGCGGTCACTGAACAGGATAGACTTGAAAACCACCCTGACCAGACTCCTTGAGTCTATCCCGGAATGCTCATAGAAGCGGGCATCCTCGGTGGCCACCAGCGAGTTGATCAAATGAGCAGGCATCTGGTCGAAGGGGATGGTGATACGGTTCTCTGAAAAGAACCTGCCAATTGTCTCACCTTCGTGCGAAAGCACAACTGAAGCTGTGGCATTACGGAAACTGATAAGTTCCTTCTTCCCGGGCAGGCGGCCGAAGACTCCGATCTGAACGGAGCTGATGAAAAACAGCGGAATGAATATGATTATCCCGAGTACAACGATAACTATTTTCCATCCTTTTTTCATCAGCGGATTCAGCTATTTTTTATTTGACAAAACATTTTCAAAATGTGCAAATTTAACTTAAATTGTAGGTAAAAACAGAACAGTGGTTCATTCGCTCCATGACAAACTCCGATGAGGCATGGGACTTAAGGTTCATTACAGGATTCATGTCACCGGAATGGTGCAGGGTGTGGGTTTCCGCTGGAGCATCGCTATTGAGGCATGGAAGCGGGGAATCACCGGCTATGTTAAGAACATACCTGACGGAAGTGTGGTTATAGAGGCAGAAGGAGCCAGGGAACCTCTGGAGGAGTTTGCGGCATGGTGCAGACATGGCCCCGGAACCTGGCTCGTTGACAATGCCAGGGTGACAGAAGGGCCACTGGCAGGCTACAGGGAGTTCAGAATTGAACGCTGAAAATGATCTGAAAACGTACTAAACTATAAGATATAGAGCTAATTACACTGAAATGACTTATTGACAGGCTGAAAGTAACGGATCAGCTTTATGCTGATTATCCCCAGTTTGGCTCCGTTGGTCAACGGGTTGGGTTCAAATATCAAAATAGTTTGGTTCATATAGTGAAGAGTGAATATCTTCGGGATGAAAATCCAATTTACGGGATGCTGCCAAAACACCGTGGCATAAAAATTGCTTATAAGAAAAGGCATCTGGCGAGGACATGAATAAAGGAACCATAGGTTTGAATAAGGAAAAAACCAGGGATCAGGCCGTAGTAAGGAAGAGCCCGCGCAAGCTGTCGTTAAGGGACAGCGGGCTGATGCACCTGTTCGACGAGCTTGACCTCGAGGTGCGTCAGGGCCTGATAGACTACCTTGACCGCAAGGGCCTGGTGAAGGGATCAGGTATGCTTGTCATTCCTTCCTCGCGTCACTATTTTTACGATGCCGAAGATATGAAGGGCATCAGGACAGTCATCAACCTCAGGCAACTGAACTATATCAGGGAGATACGTGACTTCCTGAGGCAGATTACCGGCCTTCTCCCTGCAAAAAGTAATTTCATCGGCTGTTTTATTGACAACAGGTCACATGGCGCCGGGTCTGACAAAAATGCCGGTTCTTCAGGGCATGCATCTGACAAGGCCGATGCCTACGAGAACGGTATTGAGTCAAGGATTCCCTTTATCAACAGGATGTACAGCATCATTGACCTCAGGACGAACAGGTACCTGACCAGGAGGACCGTTGCCAACCTGCTGAAGGAGTCAGGGCTTGAGCTGGTAGGCATGACCGAAATAAACGGTTTCACTTATTTTCACGCACGCAAAAGCAATCCTGCTGCCTGAAGGTAAAGATCAGGGCGTGTCAATCAATGAATTAAGCAATGTTTCAGAGGACGATGGTCTCCATCAGTCATCCGTCTGGTTATAGTCCGGCCTGATAATCTTAAGGAGACACATATTGCTATCGCCGGAACTTTCTAAGGAGATAAATTGTGGCATTCACGGAACTTTCTGATACAGGGCATCCGGTTCCTGAGTTAACGGATTTCAGATTGTGTCCCGGTTAAACAGCGACAGAACGTTCGGCAGGAAATGCGAGCCTGATGGTGGTTCCCTCACCCTGACCCGATTTTACGGTTATCGTTCCGTTGTGGATGTCGATGATCTTGCTGGCCAGGGAGAGCCCTATCCCGTGTCCCCTTACCGATGCGGTGGCTTTGCTGCGGTAAAAAGATTCGAAAACACGCTCAATCTCATCCTCTGCAATGCCGGGACCGTTATCTGTGAAGCTTACGAATATGTTATCCGCATCATGTGACAGAAGAACCCTTACAGACTTGTCAGGGGAATACTTGCAGCCGTTCTCCATGACGTTGGTTACTGCTGAGATCAGCAGCTGCTCATCGCCTCTCATGGTAAGGTTTTCAATGTCTGAGATATTCTCGTCGAGGGCAACAGTTACCGTATATTCCTTTTCGTGTTTCAGCAGTTCCTCGCGTGCCTGCCACAGAATCTCATCAATTCGTACCTCCCTGAAACCCTCCCTGGCCCCCTCGGAGCTGGCGTGGGCCATCAGCAGAAGCCGGTCAAGCAGCTGGTTCAGCCTGCTGATATCCTCAAGTACGGCAGCAGTCGAATCCCTGTATTCCTTGTCTGTCCGCTCCTTCATAAGAAGCACTTCAAGCTGCCCCCTTATGGCTGTCAGCGGTGTCCGCAGTTCATGAGAGGCGTTTGAAATGAAATCCTTCTGCACCTCAAAGGCTGTCTCAAGCCTTTCAAGCATGCGGTTGAAGGTGTGTGCCAGATGAGCCAGTTCATCCTTCCCGTTGCCCTCATCAACCCTCAGGTCAAGACTGGCAATGGATATCTCCTCCACGCGGTCAACCACTTTCGATATCGGAGAGAGTGACCGTGCCGCGAAAAGCCATCCGGCGGGGTAAAACAGCAATAGAAAAATACCGGTGAGAAGTATCAGTGTTGTCCTCAGATTCTTCATCTTGTCAAATCCGTATATGTCACGGGCCGCACTGAGAACCACAAAACGATTAAACTCTTCCGTAAAAAGGATACCCATCAGCTCATACCTGCCGCTCTTCGTCTTTATCTGTCCCGATGCCCTGATCCGCGTCAGCAGATCGCTGTCATACAGAATAACGTTCCTGGTATCAGTGGAATAAACAATTTCGTTCTTGTAGTTGAAGATTATGATCTTCTCATCGGGCAGTGAGACCGGGTTATCCTCTTCGATCTTGTTCAAAAGGTCGGTACCAATCTCATCCACCTCAATCAGCAGCCTGGCCGTGCTGATGGCCCTGCTCTCAAGCCGCTGGTAGAAATCATCACGACGGTAGGTGGCTGACACTATATAGACTGTCAGTGAGAAGAGCAGCAATATTACGCTGGCCATCAGAAAAAACTGAAGAGTAATTTTCAGCCGTATCTTCATCTATTCGTCTGTGAAAATGTATCCCAATCCTATCCGTGTGTGGATGAGCTTCGGCTCGAAGTCCCTGTCTATCTTCTTCCTGAGGATATTTACATAAACCTCCACGATATTGGTTCCGGTGTCATAGGTTATGTTCCACACCTTTTCCGATATGTCAGCGCGTGAGAGGACCCTTCCGCTGTTGCGCATGAAGTATTCAAGCAGTGCGAATTCCTTGGCGGTAAGCTCAATGACTTTGCCACCGCGGATTGCTACCTTCCTCATAAGGTCAAGCTCCAGGTCAGCCACCCGGAGCGATTGCGTCTGGTGCGTTGAATTCCTGCTTCTCTTGAGCAGTGATTTGATCCGTGCAAGGAGCTCCGGGAAGTCAAAAGGCTTAACCAGGTAATCATCTGCCCCTGCCTCAAAGCCCCTGACCTTGTCGACGGTAGTGCTGAGCGCCGTAAGCATCAGAATGGGAAGGTCAGGCCGGACTGCCTTAATCGACCGGCAGACGTCAATGCCGCTCTTGCCGGGGATGATAAGGTCAAGGATGACAAGGCTGATATCATCTTTCATTGCAGCCTCCTCTCCCGTGATCCCATCGTATGCCACAACCGTTTTATACGATTTCTCCTCCAGGCCTTCCTTTATGAAAGAGGCTACCCTCGATTCGTCTTCAATTATTAGTATCTTCATGGGGTACCGGTGATTTTGGTCTCTCTTGTTGAACCTGGTGTTTTATTAATGTAATCCTGCTTCCCAAAATTAGTAAAACTATTTCAGTGAGAAAGTATGACGGGAACTCTGCCGTTTTCTCTTCCGGTAGCTATCTTTGCTGTGGTTTTTTTGAAGACCACCGTTTAATGTAACATCATAAGGGATTTTAATGACTTCCGTTATTATACTCCGACAGATAGGCATACTGACAGCCATAGTTGTTATCGGGCTCATTGCCTGCCGTGCAGGGGTGATCACTGCCGGCACGAAGGATTTCCTTGCGAAGCTGATCTTCTATGTGACGCTTCCATCCATGCTCTTTACCAGCTTCAGCGCCATCGAGGTCACTCCGAGGCTCCTGGCCAACAGCCTGCAGGCATTGCTGCTTGCAGTGCTGGTCATCCTTTTTATGCTCTTCGCCGGATGGCTGACTACCGTGATCTTCGGAATAAAAGGGAGCCATGGTTCGATATTCAGGCTTCACAGTATGCTTGGCAACATAATCTACCTGGGGTTGCCTGTGATCTCGGCCCAGTTCGGGCAGGAGGGAGTGCTTTACGGCAGTATGTTCGTGCTGGTCTCAAACATCCTGATGTGGACGCTCGGGGTTGGTATATTAACCCCGGCGGGATCATTCAGCCTGAAATCAGGAATGAAAAAAATCTTCAATATCAATACGATAGCAATTATTGCAGGATTCCTGCTCTTTCTCCTTTCAGTGAAGCTCCCGCAGTTTATCCTTGATTCGGTTGGTGCACTTGGAAAAACCAACACCTGGCTTTCTATGATTTTCATTGCTTCGGTTATCTATTTTGCCGATGGCAGGAAGATGCTCCGCAACAGAAATGCCTACCTGCTCTCATTCAACAGGTTGCTGCTGGTGCCATTTATCCTTCTGGGTTTGTTCATTCTTTTCGACCTTCTGTTTCCGGGCATCATTCGCAAGGAGGTGGTCTCTGTCATGCTGATGCAGGCGGCGATGCCCTGCATGGTCAACGTGGTAATAATGGTGAGCATACTGGGCGAGGATGACGGCACGGCAACAGCCAATGTCTTTGTATCAACTATTTTCAGCGTAATAACGTTGCCAATCATACTACTGAGTCTGAGCCTGTTAGGATAGTGATTACAGGTCTGACGCGGCCTCTTTTACCGGAGAACATTGTATGACGAGAGTCAGTCATTGATTTCCGCATAGTTTGTAAATTTGGGGCCGTTGATTGACAGTGCCCCCTGCCTGAATGAGAGGGCGCCAGATACTACTAATGTGAAGAATTTCTATGGAGGCATTTAGAAGCCTGTTTGCCGGACCGGGGATCGCTACTACGATTCTTTACCTGAGCATCACTGCCTTTACCGGGATTCTCCTTGGCAGAATAAATGTGAAGAACCTCAGGCTTGGGGTTGCCGGCGTGCTGTTTTCCGGACTCCTGCTGGCACATTTCGGAGTGAGGGCTGACCTGCATGTGCTGACCTTTGTCCGCGATTTCGGCCTGATACTTTTTGTTTATGCCGTCGGTATTGATGTTGGTCCGCGGTTTTTCAGCAGTCTCCGGCGCGAGGGGTTGAAACTGAACCTGTTTGCCGTCGGGATAATTGTCTCCGGCTTTCTTATTGCATACCTCCTGCACCTCTGGCAGGATATACCACCGGCAGTGATATCAGGGATAATGAGCGGCTCCGTTACCAACACCCCCGGGCTGGGTGCTGTTCAGCAGGTATTGTCAGAGATGGGCAGAACGGCTGACACCGCGCAGGCAGGGATGGGATATGCGGTGGCATACCCGTTCGGTATACTGGGAGTGATATTGGTGATGATTCTTTACCGCTGGTTTTTCCGGGTTAAAATCTCTCATGAGGTGGAAGATTTCAACCGGAAATATCAACAGAACCGGGTGAAACTCGAGAGTGTGGAAATACAGATCACCAACCCGAACATCATCGGCAGGAAGGTACAGTATGTCAAGCAGATGGTTGACAAGGAAATGGTGCTGTCACGTATTTTGCGAAATGGCACATATATGGTTGCCGCTGAGGATATCATACTGGAGGAGGGTGATATACTCTACGGAGTCTCTTCACATGAGTATGCCGATACTATCCGGAAGACAATGGGCGAAGTCAAGTTTGCTGATAAGCGAGAAATCTCCGGTGACCTGGCCATGTTCCATGTGCTGGTGACAAACAGGAAGTATGCAGGGAAAACCATTGAACAGATTGGCATCTACAGGAGGTATGAGGCCAATATCACACGTATTTTCAGGTCTGGTCTTGAGATATTGCCGACGCGCGACACTACGATTGAACTGGGTGATACCGTGAGGGTTGTGGGTAAGCGCAAACTGCTTCCCGATATCAGGCAGGAGCTGGGCAACTCCCTGATTGAGCTTTCCCGCCCCAATACAGTACCTATCTTCCTCGGGATTGTACTGGGCATACTTCTTGGCAGCATACCCGTATACATACCCGGCCTGCCTGCTCCTGTCAAGCTGGGGCTTGCAGGAGGGCCGCTGATAGTGGCGCTTTTATTCGGGCACATGGGAAGGATAGGCAAATTTGATTTCTACATGACCCCGGGCGCAAACATGGTGCTAAGGGAGCTGGGTATCATACTATTCCTTGCCTGTGTGGGGCTGGGGTCCGGCGCAGACCTGGGCAGTACTCTCGCAGGCGGAGGGTATATATGGCTCCTCTACGGTGCCGCGATCACCTTTATACCGGTGGCCCTTGCTGCCATCGCCGCCAGGCTCATAAAAATGAACTACCTTCAGTTCTGCGGCCTCATCTCAGGGGCAATGACAGACCCGCCTGCCCTTGAATTTGCCAGCAGCCTCGCTCCGGTACACGCACAGACAACTGCCTATGCTACAGTATATCCGCTTACAATGTTCCTCAGGATCATACTGGCTCAGACACTTCTGTTCCTGACCATGTAACGAACAACTTTCCTTTTTTTGGTAAAACTTTTACGGCGTTATACCTTTGCCCGGTTTTAAAGAGTGAACAGATGGTAATGCGTACAATTATTGACAATGTCAGGACTTATGTTCTGATGGCTTTGGGCCTGCTGATATTTTCACTGGCATGGACTGCCTTCCTGCTGCCTCACCAGATAACCGGCAGCGGCATCTCGGGACTTTCTGCCATCATCTTCTATGCAACCGGCATACCGATGGGCTACAGCTACTTCACCATAAACGTGATACTGATATTTGTAGGACTGAAGGTGCTGGGTGCGGGCTTTGGCATCAAATCAGTATATGGTATACTGCTGGGTGCAGTGCTGCTGTCGGTTCTGCAACCGCTTATTCCGGGCCCAGTGGTGCAGGAGAAGTTCTTGTCTGCCCTGATAGGAGGAGGTTTATGCGGAGTGGGATTGGCAATGGTATTCTCCCAGGGGGGGAGCACGGGCGGAACAGACATTATTGCCATGGTTGTGACCAAATACCGTAATATCAGCCTGGGAAGGGTTATACTCTACTGTGACGTGATAATAATAAGTTCCTCATATCTGATACTCACTGACCTGGAGCCGGCACAAAGGGTTGAAACCATGGTTTACGGGTTTGTTACGATGGCGGTACAGGCTTATACTATTGATACGGTACTCTCGGGTAACCGGCAGTCGGTACAGGTCTTTATCTTCTCCAGGCATTTCGAACAGATTGCAGACCAGATAACCGGCAAGCTTCACCGGGGTGCTACCGTTATTGACAGCACCGGATGGTACAGCAAGGAGAGCCAGAAGGTAATAATCACTCTTGTAAGGAAGAATGAGACAGGTGATCTTTACCGTATCATCAAGAGTATTGACAAAAAGGCATTCATCACCGTTGCAAACGTCATGAGCGTTTTCGGCAAGGGGTTCGAGGAGTTGAAGAAGTGACAGCCCATCCGTAGCAAAAGAAGCCTAAGACACACTGATTGGAATACTGCATTTTTTTTCCGGGATAGCCGGAAGAAATAATAAATATATTTGATAACATGTTAATAACTTTGTCTATATTTGATAGAAATATTTATTAGTAACGCAATTATTCAACTCGACTTAAGCCATCAAAGCAATGGATACCAATAGTATAGTTAGTAAAAACATCAGGGATTTGCGTGTTAAATTTGGTTATACTCAGGCTTTAATTGCTGATTATCTTAACTTAACTGCTGCTGCTGTTAATCAATACGAAAAGGATGCACGAACAATTCCTACTTCAGTTATCGAGAAACTGGCGATCCTATTTGACGTTGAGGAATACGATTTATACGAAGAGAATCCTGAAAAACGTCAACTGACCTCATCATTTGCCTTTAGAGCCGGAGAAATATCTGCACAGGATATGCAGAGTGTAAGTAAGTTTAAAAAGATAATTCTCAATTATCTTAACATGTCTTCAGCCAGGGCAAATGGATAGTCAGTTTATTAATCTGGAGTTGCTTGCCAATGATTTCAGGCAGCAGAACGGCTTAAACCCGACTGAGGCTATTCGTATTAAGAGCTTATTACAGAAATTAAATATACTAACGGTATATCTTCCCCTTAGTAATGATTTCTCAGGGATGGCTGTGAAACTTGTATCCAACGAAAATACAAAGCGTTTTCTTTTGATAAACTGCAATCATACAATTGGGCGACAGCATTTTACGATATGCCATGAATTGTATCATCTATATTACCAGATTGACTTCAAGTCAGAAAAAAGCGACGCAGGTACTTTTAATAAATCCGGTAATCCGGAGGAATATAAAGCTGATATATTCGCCTCCTTTTTGCTTCTGCCTACAAATGGAGTTCTGCAGCTTATTCCTGAAAAAGAGAGAGTAAAAAACAAGATTACTTTAAAAACTATTCTGGCAATTGAACATTATTACTCCTGCTCAAGAAATGCTTTGCTTAACCGACTTTATAACATGAAGTTAATTGACCGGGGGAAAATTGATGAAAATAATAAGGATATTATTAAGAATGCTACTCTTTACGGATACAATACCGATTTATATCAACCTGGAAATGAAGGTATGATTATTGGGGATTATGGAAGCCTCGCACGAGAATTATTTGACCTGGGAATAATATCCGAGAGTTCATATTTTACTCTTCTTGAAGACATTGGCATTGACTTATCTCAACTTGATCATTTAAATACCAATGAGCAAGTCTGCTAAAATAGTATTGCTCGATGCAGATATTATCTCACATTTCATTACCTGTAAGGAGATCTTGTTTTTACATAAAATCCTGAATCCACATCCAATTGCCATATTAGACAATGTTTACAAAGAAGTCGCGCGTATCTCATCCCGGAAAATTATCCTTGATAATTTACTGAAATCAATACGAGAAGTAAGTATAATGGAATTCCCCGTAAGCAACATTGAGATAAAGAAGGAATTTGCATTAATCAAAAAGAATAATCCTTTAATAGGAGATGGTGAGAGAGCATGCATGGCGGTAGCAAAATATAACAGGAATATCATAGCAAGCAGTAATTTTCGGGATATTGCTCAATATTGCCAGGCTAATAATATTCCATTTCTTGGTACTTTGGATATTTTGGCAATTGCTTTGCAAAAAGGCATTTTTGATTCAGCCAGATGCAATGCGTTTATTTCTACAGCAAGGATAGTGAATAAAGCAAAATTTCCTTCCTACGTAAAGGTAATAAGCGATTACAAAGTGCCTGATCTGAGTTTTTTGACAGGAGTTTAAAAGTTCTTGTTATAATTGATGAGTTCATAATGATGAACTTCGCCAGGGCTCGAACCGGACCGAGCGTGAAGAAAATGTCCGGTGGACATTTCTAGCGAAGGTGCCAGTTTGCAGGGCAGGCCGAGCCCTGTTCCCTAAAAAAGATAGCCGGCTGTAAAGGCCGGCTGTAGTTGCTCCGCCAGGGCTCGAACCGGACCGAGCGTAAAGGGAATGCCCTGTGGGCATTTCTAGCGAGGTGCCAGTTTGCAGGGCAGGCCGAGCCCTGTTCCCTAAAAAAGATAGCCGGCTGTAAAGGCCGGCTGTAGTTGCTCCGCCAGGGCTCGAACCTGGACTTTTCTGATCCAGAGTCAGACGTGTTGCCAATTACACCACGGAGCAGTTAGGGGTGCAAATATAGAACTATTCCGGAAAAATTACAAACCGGATTTAAAGACGTACAGGCTTTTGGGGATATTCTTATTGAATATTGGTTTCATCAATCAGTTCAAAATAACCCTTATCAACATCATAGTTATAAATCTCACCCGACTCAATCACATAATACCAACCGATGATATTCAGTTCGTCATTGTTATAACGTTCAAGTACATAGGGATAAGTAAGCAAATGATTTATTTGCTGAACTACATTTATCTGTTCAGTCATCCATTCACGTTCGGCATCTGTGGCATTGGGAAGCATTTGCATAACCCTGTTTTTTACCGGACGTGATAGTTCAAGCCAGAGATTGGTATGAGGCAAATCCTTCATTTCCTCTTCCGTTTTGTACAAAGCCCCGCAGCCTCCGCAATTTGAATGTCCACATACAATAATATTCTTAATTCCCAGGGAGAGGACAGCGTATTCTATTGCCGAACTGATAGCCGGATAGTTAACTCCTTTTTTATAAGGGGGGATGATGTTTGCAACGCTGCGAATTATGAATAACTCGCCTGGATTAGTGGAAGTTATAAGCGAAGGAACCAAACGGGAATCCGAACATCCGATAAAAACCGTATGAGGCTTTTGCGTTTTGCTTAAGTCACCAAACAGACTTTTGTGTGCTTCAAAATCCTTTTTCCTGAAAGAGACTGCACCACTATTTAGTTTTTTTATGTCTTCTGTTTTCATAGCTATACAGATGTTAACTATTTGTTGAGCTTAGCCCAGGTGTCTTTCAGACCAACAGTACGGTTAAAGACAAGATTACCGGTTGTTGAATCATTATCCACACAGAAATACCCGAGCCTCTGGAACTGGAATTTATCCGGCGGCCCGGCTGTGGCAAGCGAGGGTTCGACCTTGCAGCCGCGAAGAACTTCCAGGGAGTCGGGATTGAGGAAACTCCTGTAATCCTCATCCTTCTTTCCTGCCGGATCTTCAGTGTTGAAAAGCCTGTCGTACAGCCTGACCTCGGCATCCAGGGCATGCTCTGCCGACACCCAGTGAAGCGTTCCCTTTACCTTGCGGTCAGACTGGGGACCTCCGCTACGGGTTTCCGGTTCATAGGTGCAGTGGACTTCACTCACCTCACCCTTATTATCTTTCAGGAGACCGGTACATTTTATTATATAGGCGCCTTTCAGGCGAACCTCACGACCCGGAGCCAGCCGGAAGAACTTATTTGGGGGATTCTCCATGAAGTCGTCCCTCTCTATAAATATCTCCCTGCTGAAAGGAACAAGCCGTTTGCCCTGAGTCTCATCCTCCGGGTTGTTTTCTATCTCCATCTGTTCAACCTTACCCTCCGGGTAGTTGGTGATGATCACCTTCAGCGGCCTGAGCACACCAAAAACCCGTGGAGCACGCTTGTTCAGATCCTCCCTGACAGCATATTCCAGGAGTGAGACATCATTGATAGCCTCCACCTTGGTGTAACCAATCAGGTCAACAAAACGCCTGACCGACTCCGGTGTGTAACCCCTCCGGCGCAGACCGCACAGCGTGGGCATGCGCGGATCATCCCATCCACTGACCACTCCCTCCTTAACCAGCTCGAGCAGTTTACGCTTGCTCATGACCGTATAGGTCAGGTTCAGGCGGTTGAATTCAATCTGGCGGGGCCTGTAATCATCCGTTTGCAGCTGGTCAATGAACCAGTCGTAAAGCGGCCTGTGAACCTCGAATTCAAGGGTGCATAGCGAGTGGGTGATGCCTTCAAAGTAGTCACTCTGCCCATGGGCGAAGTCATACATCGGGTAGACCTTCCATGTTGTGCCGGTCCGGTGATGAGGGGTCTTGAGTATCCTGTAGATAATGGGATCACGCATGTGCAGGTTGGGCGAAGCCATATCAATCCTGGCTCTCAGCACACAGCTGCCCTCCTCAAATTCACCCTCGTTCATCCGGTAGAACAGGTCGAGGTTCTCCTCAATGCTGCGGTTACGGTACGGACTTTCAGTGCCGGGCTGGGTAGGGGTACCCTTCTGCTCCGCGATGGTCTCGGCACTCTGGTCATCTACATAGGCGAGGCCGCGATTAATCAGCAATACAGCAAAATTCCACAGCTTGCCAAAATAGTCCGAAGCGTAGTATTCCCGGTCTTCCCAGGTAAATCCAAGCCACTTGATATCTTCCTTGATGGAATCAACATACTCCACCTCCTCTTTGGTGGGGTTGGTGTCATCAAACCGCAGGTTACACTTTCCGCCATACTTTTCGGCCATGCCGAAGTCAAGGCAGATCGCCTTTGCATGCCCGATATGGAGGTAACCATTCGGCTCGGGCGGGAAGCGGGTATGGACACGGCCATCGTTCTTCCCTTCACTCAGGTCTTTCTCAATGAACTGCTCTATGAAATGCTGCGATTCAGGTTTTGTTATCTCTTCAGACTCTTTCATTTGCTTTTTTGATGAACTATACAAAAATACACGGAATTGGGGTACAAAACTCAGCAAAGGTGCTTTTTTGACAAACCTGCCGGTTTGCAGGTGCCGCCGGGGAACTCGAAATGCTATAATCATACCCTGTATGGCCGAACTTTCAGCTGACAGCTGCATGTGCCTCCGGGGAGGTCAGAGTGCTATGATTATACCCTGTATGGCCGCGGTCTCAGCTGACAGCTGCAGAAACCACCAGGAAGGTCAGAGTGCTATGATTATACCCTGTGTGGCCGCGGTCTCAGCTGATAGCTGCAGGTGCCGCCAGGTGTGCTACCTGGAAATTTCCACACTGACCCGGCCTATCCTTCCGCCCATCACGGGATTGAGCTTGGAAACCCTGACGGTTGCCTTGCGGATACCCGTCAGTTCACCATACAGGGCATCAAGAATACGCGTTGCAATATGCTCCAGGAGGTTGGATGTCTTCTCCATCTCCCTCTTGACTATCAGATATGCAGTCTGGTAATTGAGCGTGTCACGCAATTCATCACTTTTCCCGGCTTTGTCTGTATCAGTATCAATGGTCACGTCAACCACGAAATGACTCCCGACAATCTGTTCCTCATGGTAGTGCCCGTGAAAGGCATAAAACTCCATTTCTTCAATTCTGATCACTCCCATGAGATTCCTTTCGTTCTTCTATATAACTGATAAACAATAAGATACTAAAAAATATATCAGTGTGAGTAAAATAAAGATCAAATATTTAGGTTTATAAAATAAACTAGTTTATATTTGTACCGGACTTTTAATCACAATCAAAACGTAAAATTAACAAAAGCCATGGAAAATGAAGAAAAATTGATGACCGGGGAAGAGGGTTTCAGGGTCATTGCAGAGATGATCAACAAGACGAGGGTGAGTGTTACCCAGGCAAGTTTTCATCTTCTTTTATGGGGCTGGCTGGTTTTTGCCTGCAGCCTTTTGGAATTCCTGCTCAGGAAGTATGCCGGATGGGCTGAATCGTGGCAGGTATGGTATGCAGTCATTGCAGGGGTAATTGTATCTTTCGCCTATGGTTTTGCGAAGGGGAAAAAGGAGAGAATCTTTACCTACGGGACAAAGATTTATGTATGGAGCTGGGTTGCATTTTTATTGGCCCTGGTGATTCTTTTCATTGTTTTTCCGCTTGAGACCGGCGAGGTGTCAACATACATTCTGCTGATGGCGGGAATCCCGTTGCTCATTTCAGGAGTGGTGCTGAATTTCCGGCCGATGATGCTGGGCGCTGCTGCCTTCTGGCTGCTTGCACTGGTTGCGCACTTCGGCGGTGACACTGTATCAGGGCTGGCAATGCCAACAGCGATGATTATCGGATATCTTATTCCGGGTTATATTCTCAGAAAAAGGGGCAGCCATGACACAATTCAGGGATCTTGATCCGCTGCTGCATTCGCAGTTGAGGCTGGCGATAATGTCAATTCTGATAAGCGTTGACAGCGCTGATTTCATCTATCTGCGGGAGAAGACTGAAGCGACAGCAGGCAATCTCAGCGTGCAGATAGGGAAGCTGAAGGAGGCGGGTTACATCTCGGTGAAGAAGAGCTTCGGGGAGAGTTATCCGCAGACGATGTGCAGTATCACGGAGCTGGGACGGCAGAGGTTTGCCGCGTATGTGGCAGCGCTCAGGGATTATCTCGGATCTGTGGACCAGAAGATTTGAAGATCTCAGAATCAGAGGGTTTTTGCCTCTTTTGTCAACTCCCTCGCGATCGTGCGTTTGTGAAGTATTGCAATAGTATCAGAGTGCGGCGAAGGTCCCGACCGGAAGGTTGGGACCTTCGTACCGTCACCATACTTTAACCGCTACTGCTGCCTGCCAACAGCAGATTTCGCTACTGCCTGCCTGCTGCCTGTATTGCCCGCCAACAAGTGCCTTCACTACTGCCTCTTACCGAATCCCAGTCCCGGTTCCGGGCCTATGGTCCAGAGGGGAGCCCTGTAAACCGGGCCTCCGCTGACCGGGCACTCCGATGCCTCAAATGACGGATCGAGGTCAATGTATTCAAAACTCCCGACACCGGCAGCAAAATGAACTGCACACCCCAGCGCCAGGTTGGTCTCAACCATGCAGCCGATCATGAGCTTGAGGTTGGCGCTGCGTGCTACGGCAGCTATATCAAGCGACTCTATAATGCAAGACTTCATAAGCTTGATGTTGATGGCATCTGCACAACCCGTACGTACAATGTTGATGGCATCGGCACGGGTGAAGACTGACTCGTCGGCACCCACAAGAATCTCAGTGTTGTCACGCACATGCTTCATCCCGGCCAGGTCATTCTTGTGAACAGGCTGCTCAAACATCACCGGATAAATACCATGATTCACCACCTCATTGATGAAGCGAAGCGCTGTTTTCGGCGAATAACCCTGGTTGGCATCTATCAGAATCCCGCAATCAGGTGCGCCATCCCTTATGGCCAGCACCCTTTCAACATCCTCCTTCAGGTTGACGCCCACCTTTGTCTTTATCACCCTGAATCCCTCGGCAGCCAGCTGTATGGCCTCCTGCTTTGCCTGTTCGGCCGGCACGATGGCGATGGTGAAGTCAGTCTCAATCCTGTTGTCTGTTCCACCAAGGAACCTGTAGAAAGGGATCTTCAGGCTCTTTGTGTATGCATCAAGCAAGGCCATCTCAATGGCACACCTTGCGGCCGACTGTGCCCAGAACGCACTCTTCAGTGTGTATGCAATTGACCTGTAGTTGTTTATATCCTGGCCCACGATAAATTCCCTGCAACTGTTCAGTGTTCCCAGGATAGTTTGCTGGTTCTCGCCGCTGATTGTCATGATCGGAGCCGCTTCACCGTAGCCCTCGATGCCGTTCTCAAGAACAATGGTGACAAAGGCATTGTCAAGATGTGTCATCACGCCAAGGGCGATAGGAAACGGGTCCATCTCAATACTCAGGGGTTCAGCAAACATCTTGCTGATCTTAAGGCCTTTCAGCCCCTCCTGTTTCCGTGGACTGCCTTCTCCGGCCGGGAATGCCGATGCACCCAATGCAGTGGCGGCGGCCAGTCCGCCTGCGGTCAGACCGCTCTGCCTGATAAATGATCTCCTTGTAGTCATTGCTGATTCCTTTGTTGCACTAATCTACAAAATCAGATCGGATATCCTGCAGGAATCAGGCTTTATTTAATGACACAAATTCTTCAGGGCTTCATGCTGTCAATTGCGCCAAGAAGGAATACCAGCGGGGCGTTCCAATTGATGGCAATCTCATTTGTAGAGTAGCTGCATTCCACATCCGAGTATGACTTTGCAGGGAAGATTGACCTTTCAACAGGCGGCTGGCAGTCGTTCATCACAACGGTATTCGGTCCGCCCACCAGGAAGCCAGGTACAGGTTCAGGTACCCCGTCAGCGCCTGAGGCGCGGTGATGGATATACATGGGTGAAAGGGTTCCGAACCCGGTCACAAAGCAATATCCTGTCGGGTTGGTACCCAGCAGCCAGTTCAGGTCAGCCTGCAGGGAGGGCAGATAGCGGTCGCTGCCGGTAATCTTCATGGCAACGATCTTGATCATGGCCTGGTTTGCGACATCGGAGGTGCTTCCCCATGCAAACCAGTCAAGGCTTATGCGGTAAGGGCATTTTTCCGATTTCACGGCAAGCTCGTCAGCATAGGCGACAAGCAGCGAGGCAGCAGCCTCTCTCAACGGTGCGAAGGAGTCATCGCTGCTCAGCGCCATTGAGATCAGCCCGAGTGTCTCCGACTGGTTCCATGTGGGTGTCACCGCCCTGACGCCTTCAATGAATCCTTCGCCGGGAGCTTTACCATGTGCCAGTGCAGTCTCGGCCTTTGCCCAGAAAAGCTCATCGGAGAGGTTGTCATCACCGTAGGCGCCGGTGCTGACATCATCAGGCTGACGGTAAATCACATCAGGATGAGCAGCCGCCCAGTTCATCGCTTTATCCGATGCCTCCAGGCATGTGGCGGCAAGGGCCCTGAGCTCCTCCGACGGGTCATTAGCAAAGACCCGGTAAGCCATTGCCGTAACGGCTGCAAAGTCAAGGGTGGCGGCAGTGCTCTTCATAACAACATACCTTGGCTCAGTAGCCTGATGAGGCATCATGAACGCGTTGAAAGCAAGATTGGTCAGCTTATGGTAAACCCCGCCGTCGGCAGGATCCTGCATTGTGAGATACCATCTCAGGTTCCAGAGCAGCTCATCAACCAGGTCTGGTATGTCATTGCCGCTTTCGGGAATATTAAGGTCAAGTGACCTGCAATAATCCGGGAACATCTGGTAAAACAGAAGCAGGGTATAATTGGTGATGCTGCTGTTGACAACGTACTTGTTGAAGTCGCCCGCGTCATACCATCCTCCGGGGCTTGAAATGAGTGTGCCTGCCGGCCTGCCGGCCGAAGCGGCTGAAGTGTGAACAATGACCGCAGTATCAGGATGACCGGCAGGACGCGCCCATTTGCCACCGAATTCCTCAGTGATCTCGATAGCGGTACGGTTGAGGTAGTAAGAGCGCACTGCTCCACGCGTGATCTCACCGTACACATCATCACCAATCCGGAAGGGAGCGGAGCAGATATCCCTGCCCTCCAGGCAGATCCTGTATGTGCCGGGAGTGGTAAACGCCGAGAAATCAGCCGCACGGACAGTATCACCCGAGAGCTCCCAGTACAGAGGCTCGCCAGACTCTGCGCCAAACACACATCTGCCCGTGGAGGCATCAATCAGCTCGAAGTTGTCAGCGTCAGCTCTCAGCAGAGCTACCTTCGAAGCATCCGGATAATATCCGACCTGGTTCACAAGGATGGCATCGGTTGCCGGAGGAGCCTCAACTCTTGCCTTTTTAAGAGCATTGTCCCCACAACCCGCCAGGAGGAGTGCGGCAACCGTTCCAAGCAATAAATTGAATTTACTGAATATCATGATATTACATTATTATTTTAACGTCATGTTCCGTTCCTTCGGGAAACAGGGGCAGCATGCATGAATCAACCTTTTCCCCGTCAACGGTAATCTCCCATACTCCCCTTGATTTCCGTTCCGGGTTGACTACCTCAATATTGTAAACCGCACCCCTGAACCTGCGCTTTACCGTAAAGCCACCCCAGTCGGCCGGGATGCAGGGATCAACAATCAGCCCGTCATAGTCCGGACGTATTCCCAGAATATATTGTGTTACCGCATAATAGCACCATGCGGCAGTGCCTGTCAGCCAGCTGTTTTTCGCCTCACCGGGGCGGAAGGCGTCCTTCCCTGCTATCATCTGCGAGTAAACGTACGGTTCCGTTTTGTGCAGGTCACTTATCTCCTCCAGGTAAGCGGGTGTTATCCGCTTGTAGTAGTCAAATGCCCGGTAACCGTTGCCGGTAAGGGTCTCCGCGATGATGATCCACGGGTTGTTGTGGCAGAAAACGCCGGCGTTCTCCTTGTATCCCCCGGGATAGCTGGAGATCTCTCCCAGGTTGAGCATGTACTTCGTGAAGGCGGGGTTATTGAGCACTATTCCATACTCGCAGGCAAGGTATCTGTTCACCGAGGTCAGTGCCTTCAGAGCCCTGCCGTCATCAAGACCAATGCCGGCCATAATGCACATTCCCTGTGATTCTATAAAGATTTTTCCTTCATCGTTCTCCCTGCTTCCAACCTTCCTTCCGTAGTAGTCATACGCCCTGAGAAACCATTCGCCGTCCCATCCGTGTGCATTGATGGCTTTAACCATCTCTTCAATCTGCCTGGCTGCTTCATCAGCCATCCGGGTTTCTCCCCTGCGGCGGGCGATGGTAACAAAATCTGCCCCGTAGAGCACGAACATAGCGGCAATGAAGAGCGACTCAGCCACTCCTCCCTTTTTGTTTTCAGTTGTCTGGAAACTCTCATCGGGATTCATGGAGAAACAATTCAGGTTGAGGCAGTCGTTCCAGTCAGCACGCCCTATCAGCGGCAATCCGTGAGGTCCCAGGTTATTGACCACGTGCATGAATGACCGGCGCAGGTGCTCAAAGAGGCTTGCCGCATCATCAGGATTATTGTCGAATGGAACGTTCTCGTCAAGTATTGACCAGTCGCCTGTTTCCTTGAGGTATGTTGCCACGCCGAATATCAGCCACAGCGGGTCATCATTGAAGTTACTGCCTATCTCCGCGTTGCCGCGCCTGGTCAGTGGCTGGTACTGGTGATATGCGCTGCCGTCAGGCAACTGGGTGGAGGCGATGTCAATAATCCTCTCGCGCGCCTGTGGCGCGATCATCTGAACATATCCCGCCAGGTCCTGGTTGGAGTCGCGGAATCCCATCCCCCGGCCTATACCAGACTCAAAAAAGGAAGCACTGCGCGAAAAATTATATGTGGCCAAGCACTGGTACGGGTTCCAGATATTGACCATCCGCTCAAGCCGCGGATCAGGGTGGGTCAGGGTGATCACCGAAAGCATTCTTTCCCAGTATTCCGTCAGTGCCGCGAAGGCGGCATCAACCTTTTCAAGGGTGTTATACCTTTCTGTCATCGCTTTCGCTCTAGCCTTGTTTATGACCCCGGGGGCAGTAAACTTCTCATTGTCTGGATTTTCGACATAGCCCAGCACAAAGATATATTCCTTCACCTCGCCCGGTTCGAGGTCTGCAATGAGGCAGTGTGAGGCAACGGGCGACCAGCCATGGGCGATACTGTTCCGGGGTTGTCCGGTAAAGACCGCGTCAGGCCTGTCAAAACCGTTGTAGAGTCCCAAAAACGCTTCACGGTCAGTATCAAAACCGGCAACCTGCCGGTTGACCGAATAGAAAGCATAATGGTTGCGACGCTCACGATACTCGGTCTTGTGATAGATGACCCCCTCTTCAACCTCCACCTCGCCGGTGGAGAAGTTGCGCTGGAAGTTTGTCTGGTCATCAAGTGCATTCCAGAGGCACCACTCCACAAACGAGAAAAGGTGGATGCGCTTCGGCATCCTGCCGTTGTTGCTGAGGGTGATCCGTTGCACCTCGCAGGTGTCGCCCGGGGGAACGAAGAAGAGCATGTCAGCCCGCAGGCCGTTCTTTTCCGAACCAATCCGTGTATAACCCATACCATGACGGCAGGAGTAGTCTTCCACATCTGCCCTGACCGGCTTCCAGCCGGGAGACCAGACTGAGCCGTTGTCATTGATATAAAAATATTTGCCCCCGTCATCCGCCGGCACGTTGTTGTACCTGTAGCGGGTGATACGGCGCAGACGCGCATCACGGTAAAAACTGTAGCCCCCGGCACTGTTTGAGATTATAGAGAAGAAATCCTTGTTGCCAAGGTAGTTGATCCATGGCCAGGGTGTCAGGTAACTGGTGATGACATACTCCTTCGCGGCATCATCAAAATATCCGTATTTCATTGTCAGGTCACTCTTAGAGTTTTTTCATTTTCAATTCCGGCATTGCCGGAGACTGGCAACAGGGGTCATCCCCGGATTAGTCCTTAAGCTTATTCCACCAGGTGAATTTCAGGATCACGGTGGTAACTATCATCACCGTCACGGCCACATAGAACTGTTTCCATTCCCTTATCACAAGAAAAACGGGGAATGCCATCAGGGAGAGCTGCCATATTATACCCACCACAATATTGAACATGTCGCGCCAGAAATCCCTGTTGGGAGTGAAGGAGGGATCCTCGGCAAGGACCATTTTCTCGACCGGTTTCCAGAATCCCCATGGGCGCACCTGCCTGTAGAATCTCTTCAGTGTCTCATCGTCCTCCTTTTCGGTAAGAAGTGATCCCAGGATGCTTCCGGCAAGTGAGATAAGGAAGATCAGCGGGAAGGCATTCATGCTGAAGTTCTCTGTCAGCGGCCAGTTCTGAAGCAGTTCAAGGTTCAGCGCCGGCAGCAGAAGGGCAGCAGCGATGCCTGAGAGCATACCCCAGAAATAACCGTAGCCGTTGAACCGCCACCAGTACCATTTCAGGAAGTTGGGTGCGGTATACCCTCCCCAGAGCGCTGCGGTTATCCAGAGAACAACATCATTGATTGATGTGACAAGGAAGCCTACTGCTATTCCGATAACCACTATCAGCAATGAGGCAGCGTAGCTCATGCGCACATAGGTTTTCTCGCTGGCATGGGGGTTGACGTACCGCTTGTAGATATCATTCACAAGGTATGCCGGGGCGGCGTTCACTGTAGCTGCGAAGTTGCTCATGAAGGCGGCAATAAGGCCTGCAAGCAGGAACCCGAGAAGACCCACCGGGACGTATGATGCCAGCACCTCAGGGAGAATGCTCTCAAAGTCGGGGTTGGTGAGTGACCCCGTATAGAGCCTGTCAAAGTTCACAAGGGCGATGATGGTGAGGCCTGCCACCATGAAGTAACGGGTGGGATTGAGGACTACGCTTACCAGTGAGCTCATCCTGGATGCATCCCTGGGGTTCTTGGTTGCCAGGATTCTTTGCATGTCATAGTTTGGCGCCGGGCCTGCAGCAGAGACAAGTATCCCCTTGAAGAGCATCATGACAAAGAAGAGTCCGAAGAGCTCGTATCCGTCAGTCTTTATCCAGTCATTGAATGAGTGGAGCTTCGGCGAAGCCGTAGAGGAGATGGTAGTCCAGTCAAGTCCCGTTGTGCGGCCAAACCACATTGTCTTCCATCCCTCGGGGATGACATTGTTGAGCGCATCGGGAGAGATCTGGCTGATGGCAATAATTCCAACCGCTATTGATGCTACGGTCAGTATTCCGTACTGTATCACTTCGGTGATAACCACGCTGAACATACCTCCCTTGACCACGTAGAAGGTGGTAATGGCCATGAGGATGAGTGCATAGAGGTTGACGTTCACCTGCGGGTGAGTGGCCAGGTACTCAGGGTTTGAAACCAGTGGCGGGAGGAATGCTGCCACGAACTTGCCTATCCCCTTGAAGCCGTATGAGAGAAAACCTATTACGCTGACGATGGCAAATATCACTACTATTATGTGTGACAGGTTTGATGCTCTGCCATCGCCGAAGCGTGTTTTGATCCATTCGGCTCCGGTCATTACATTTGATCGCCTGAGCCAGGCTGAGAGGAACACCATAAGGACGATCTGGTTGAAAACCGGCCATAACCAGGGTATCCAGATGCTCTTGAGGCCATAGACCGCGAGCCAGTACACAAGAAGCATTGTTCCGGCTATGTCAAACATGCCAGATGCATTGGAGATACCCAGGAAATACCATGGAAGGGTGTTGCCACCCAGAAAATACGACTTTATGTTTGCTGATGCCCTCTTTGAGACCCAGTTCCCGATAAATATGGTGACCAGGAGGTACAGAATCACTATACCCAGGTCAATGATATGCAAGTTCATGGCGGTGGTTAGTTCGGTTTATTGTCAGATAATGAATGAAATGCGTCCTTTTCTGGTTTTTTCGTACACCTCTCTGCTGAAGAGGTAAAACTGGGCCGGTTTGTGCGGCACTCCCTGCTGTTTCTTCTTTAACGGGATGACGTAGTGCATCTGTGCCACCTTTTTCCTGAAGTTTCTCTTGTCAAATGATGTACCCAGCAGTGCCTCGTACAGTTTCTGAAGCTGTGACAGGGTGAAGTAATCAGGCAGCAGCTCGAAGGCGATTGGCTCAACCTTCACCTTGCGCTGAAGGGCCTCAAGCGCTCTGTAAAAAAGGAATTTATGGTCAAAAGCCATCTCCATCTCTGCTATCATGGAGACAGGAAACCAGGAGACATCACGGTCTTTCAGGGTGAGTGTCACCTTGGTGTTGTCAATCAGCGCCAGGTAACCTACCGTAACAATACGGTCAGCAAATCCCTGGTTGATATATTCGAGCCACATCTTGTCCTTGGGCGAGGAGACACGGTCAAGCTGACCGAACGCTCCGAACTGCTCAAGAAAGATATTGTCAAGCCCGGTCAGCCCTTTCAGTATCCTGGCGGCAGCGCTGTCAAGATCCTCGTCATCGAAGATGTGGTAGCCTGCCAGGGTATGGTCACTGATAAGAGCCTTGCCGCTCTTTTCATCGATCATCTCTCGTTTGACAAGCAGGACATTCAGTTTTTCAAAGTCGAAACCGAACACCACACAGTCGACTGAAATGTTGGGAACAATTTTATGGGATATCATTTTATTATATCGGTGATGTCATAAAATGACTTAGTGTACAATGTAAGATTCCAAAGATATTTCAAAATTCTAGTATAATCAATAGGAATGAAAAAAAAGAGAATACGCAAATACCGGGAAAATTAATCTGCGCATCATTATTAATAATGTATAAGATAGCATTTCAAAAATGTTGCTGCAGCCAACAAAACCGTTTACCTGAATGCCGCTGTATGAATAATTCATATCTTTGTGTATAATATACACCAAGAAATGCAAAATTTGCCTTTTCAGATGCAGGACTAATCAAATATTTACAACAAAGAGACAAAATAGTATCAGTGCTGCGCTGACAAGAAGCCGTAACTTTAAAAACCTAAAACTGTACAGCTATGCAAAACAAACTCTTAAGATTAACATTTCTTATTTGTCTGGCAGCTGTAATGTCGACAACTATGCTTTTCGCGCAGCAGAGAACTGTCACCGGAAGGGTAGTTGATGACAGCAATGCTGCATTGCCCGGAGCCTCGGTAGTGGTGAAGGGCACGACAATAGGGACTGCTACTGATCTCAACGGGAATTTTACCTTGCAGGTGCCATCTGATGCCACCACCCTTGTGATCACATTCGTAGGAATGGATACAAAGGAAGTGCCGGTCACAGAAGGTCCTATTAACGTTACAATGACGATGTCTGCCGAAGAAGTTGACGCTGTTGTTGTGATCGGTTACGGTACGATCAGGAGATCAGAAGTGACATCTGCCATTGCCTCCGTGAAAACAGAGGAGATAAAGGACCTTGTTGTTACCGGTGTTGATCAGGCTCTTCAGGGCAAGGTGGCCGGTCTTCAGGTCATGAACAACAGTGGTCAGCCGGGCGGAGGCGTCTCGGTAAGGGTAAGGGGTATCACATCCGTCAACAGCAATGACCCGCTCATAGTAATTGATGGTGTCCCGTTTACTGACAACAATGTTGAAAACATGGGATATGACGGTCTGGGAGGTTCTGACGGCCAGACCCGGAACAGCTTCCTTGCAACCCTTAACCCCAATGATATTGAATCAATTGATGTACTGAAGGATGCTTCGGCACAGGCTATCTACGGGTCGCAGGCAGCCAACGGCGTTATCCTGATAACCACCAAGAAGGGAAAAGCCGGTGACGGAAAGATCACCTATGATTTTTCATATGGCCTCCAGCAGGTGAGCAGGACGCTTGACGTAATGAACCTGAGAGAGTTTGCCGAGTACCAGAACAGTGTTATTGCCGAGCTTGGTTCCGGATACACACCCACCGAGGAGTTTGCAGACCCCTCCCTGCTTGGTGAAGGAACTGACTGGCAGGATGCAATATTCCGCCAGGGATACACTATGGATCACCAGCTGGGCATCTCAGGAGGGAAGGATAATACAAGCTATTACTTCTCTGCCGGCTACTTTGACCAGAAGGGAATTCTGATAGGATCAGACTTCAAGCGCTACTCAACCCGTTTCAACCTTGACAGCCAGGTCAAGAAATGGCTGAGGGCAGGGGTCAGCTCGAACATCACCAGGGCTATCCAGAACGTTACCCTGGCAGATGCTGCTGAGAGTACCATATGGTGGGCCACACTTCAAAACCCCCTTGTCCCGGTCAGGAACCTTGACGGCACATGGGCCGGCAACTATACCGTGGGAGGCTATTCCTACACAGCTGACAACCCTGTGGCAACAAGCAGCAGCCGTGGCAACAAGGGTGTAAACAGTCAGATATTCGGAAATATTTATGCTGATGTGATTTTCCTTGAGGGATTGTCTCTCAGGAACGAATTCTCATACCAGATCGGGCTTCAGAACAACATGGCATTCCAGTATGAGGCAAATATTGGAACCAGGTCACTGCAGGCACAGCTCTATGACAGCCGCAGCAACTCTTATTACTATGCTGTGAGGAACTACCTGAACTATGACAAGAGCCTTGGGAAGCACAGACTCTCCTTCACCGGCGGCCATGAAGCACAGTACTCCTACTGGGAGACCATGGGAGGAAAGAAGGTTGACCTGCAGAACAATATCCTCGATATGAACGCAGGAGGTACTGACAAGCTGACATGGGACCTCACCGGCGGCAAGGGCGACTGGGCCATGGAGTCATATTTCGTCAGGGGCAACTATACCTTTGATAATCGTTACTCACTTTCTCTCAGCTACAGGGGTGACAAGTCATCCAACTTCGGCCCGAACAAAAAGTGGGGCTTCTTCCCGGGTGCATCTGTAGGGTGGACGGTCACAAACGAGAAGTTCGCCGCCAACTGGACCAATGTGATGAACTACATGAAGATAAGACTGGGCGCCGGTGCCGTGGGTAACCAGAACCTGCCCGGCGGAGCTCCACACCCGCCTTACACCTCAAATGTCAACTTCTGGCCAGGCCCGGTGGGATTCGGACAGGTGGGCACCGCATCAACCAACTTCATTGCCGGTATCGCCAATCCTGACCTCGGATGGGAATCAGTAATAACATATAACGGAGGGATAGATTTCGGTTTCATCAGGGGCAGGATAGACCTGACCGTTGACCTGTACAAGAAGGTCACATCCAACATGCTTCTATTCAGCACGGGCCCTGCCCTGCTGGGTATAGGCGATGCATGGAACGACCTCAAGGCACCCATAGGAAACGTCGGTCAGATGACCAACACCGGCATTGACATCAGCCTGGTGACGCGTAACATCTCGAAGCCTGATTTCTCATGGACCACCTCCTTTATCTTCTCGCACTACAAAAACGTTCTTGACAAACTGATCAATGAGTCATCATCAATAGACGGCAAGCTCTATTATGACAACTACCTGATCACCCATACCGTTCCCGGCTATTCGGTCGGAACCTTCTGGGGGCTGGTGACTGACGGGCTCTTCCGCACAGAAGCTGACCTTGCCAGCTCCTACCCGCAGTTCGGGTTGGCAGTTTCTCAGAATGAGACATGGCTGGGTGATGTCAGATTCAAGGACATTAATAAAGACCAGGTGATAGATTCAAAGGACCTTACTTTCATCGGGAGTCCGATACCTGACTTCACCTTCGGCCTGACCAACAGCTTCCGCTACAGGAATATTGATCTCTCCATCTTCCTTCAGGGAAGCTACGGAGCCGAGATATTCAACTTCATGAAATGGCAGCTCGAGAGGATGAACAACGTCTATTACAACCAGTCGACTGCTGTCATGGACCGTTACACTGAAACCAACAAGGACGGAGCTCTTCCCAGGTTCACCTATTCCAACACCAACAATACGGCAATGTCTGATCGTTATGTTGAAGACGGCTCCTACATGCGTGTCCAGAATATCACCCTCGGATACAGGCTGCCAAAGCATGTGATCAACAGGGTGAACATGAACAACCTGAGACTGTTCGTTACGGTCCAGAACCTCCATACCTTCACCAAATATACAGGCTATGATCCTGAAGTTGGCTCTTACAACAACAGCATCAGGCTGATGAACGTTGATGCAGGTCACTACCCCAACCCGCGCACATACATGGGTGGTGTAAGTGTTGAGTTTTAATGACTTTAACTAAATGATCATGAAAAACAGATTTATATATTTCATTCTGATACTGGCAGCAACACTTGCATCATGCAGTGATTCATTCACTGACCGCCCGTCGCTTTCAGGGGCTACAGTGAGTAACTACTACAACACTGCCGATGAGGTGAGGGCTGCCACGAGTACAATCTATTCAGGACTGGCATGGTCAGGATATGAAGCCCGTGCCCTCGACTGCATTGGTGAAATCCTTTCGGGAAACGAGCAAACCTATAACGGAGATGACACCCCGTTTCAGCTGATAACTGTCTCGGCCACCTCGGTGCGTCTTTCTGACGCATGGAAAGCCTTTTACAAGATCAACGGATGGACAAGCTCACTGATTGCCACTTTTGAACAGAAGATAGCCGACGGCGGTGATGCAGCTATTCTTGAACCTGCAATAGCCGAGTGCCATTTCCTCAGGGGAACGGTCTATTTTTACATCGCCCGCATATGGGGTCATGCTCCCATCGTAACTAACCCGGGCGCCATTGCACTGACAGGTGATTTCAACATCCCCCGCTATTATCAGAACGATGTTCTGCGTTTCGCCCTCGAGGAGTTGCAGCTTGCTGAGGCAGGCCTGCCCGAAACGGATGTCCCCGGCAGGGCGACAAAGTATTCGGCCAAGGGGATGATGGCAAAGCTCTATCTCTATCAAAAGGATTATACCAATGCCAGGGCAAAAGCCTGGGAGGTTATGGAGTCAGGGCAGTATGATCTCTTCCCCGATTACCGCGCCATGTTCAACTCAAGCGCCAACAACAACAATATCGAGTCACTTTTTGCGGTTCAGCATCAGTGCACAATGAACCCATGGGGAGCAGGCAACCAGCTCAATCCTGACCGCGGTCCCTCAAGCCTTCAGACTGACGAAGCAAGTATGTGGGAACTTTTCAGACCGTCAATGGATATCAGGACGGCTTATGAACCCAATGACAAGAGACGTGCAGGCTCGATAATGGAGCATGGCTGGACCATGCCTCAATGGAAGCCGCAGAAGCTTCCGCAGGCTGACGGCTCATTCACTGCTGACGATGCTGCTTACAATGAATTCATGAAGGATGGCTACAGGTATGATACCATCCAGGATGTTAAACAGGGAGGCACACTGAACGGAACACGTTCAACCATTGCAAAATATGTTGTAGGGCCAGGCCAGAAATATGGCGGTGAGCAGGTCATAGGCATGAATACCGGTATCAATTTCATGATGCTGCGCTATGCCGATATACTTCTTATCTATGCTGAAGCTACCCTGGGTGAAGCTGCATCAACCAATGACGCAACAGCACTTGAGGCGTTCAATAAGGTGCGCCTCCGTGCCGGTTTGCCAGTGAAAGAGGTTCTGACACTTGACGATATCATAAAGGAACGCCGCGTGGAATTCGCCTTTGAAGGTGATTACTGGTTTGACATCACCCGTCTGGGTTTTGCAAAGGCCAAACAGATCATTGAAGCACAAAACAGGGGAACGGTAGCAGGTGTTGTCCGTGTTACAGGATTTACCGAAGACAAGATGTTCCTCCCGATCCCGGCATCGGAGGTGCTTCAGGATCCTTTGCTCAACGAAGATCCGCAACCCTATTACACCAAATAGAGATACATGATATGAACCACGCATGTTTCCAGGAGAGAATAAGTTACAGGCTTATCTGCAATAGATGCGGGTTCTGTCATACCTTTAATATCAAAGTTGTATTATGATGAAAAAGATAATTAACAATACATTATCGGCATTATTGCTGCTGCTCCTGACGGGAGCCGCAGGAATGGTGTTCCAGGCATGCGAAGGCAATGAGGAAGATATGCCGATGCCTGAGATCTTCTACATCCGCAAGGCAGACCCGGCCAAGTCAGACTCACTGGTGACCCATGCTTTCATGGGTGACAACATAGTCATAATAGGCCGGAACCTTGGCAATGTTGACGAGGTCTGGTTCAATGACCAGAAGGCAGGGCTGAACCCCAACCTGGTCACGCCAACCACGATTATCGTTTCAGTACCGCAGGTAATACCGTCAACGGTTACCAATTACATGTACCTGATCAACATGGACAAGAAGGATACGCTGAAGTATAGTTTCGGCGTTGACGTTCCCGCTCCGCAGGTTGACAGGATGGTTTGCGAGTACGTGGCTGACGGTGAAACGGCAGTGATCAGGGGCAACTACTTTGTCGATGACCCGGCTTCACCGCTTACGGTGCTCTTCCCCGGAAATGTCCCCGGAACCATCGTGAGTTTTACGATCAATGAGATTCAGGTGACTGTTCCATCAGGTGTGGGTCCCGGCCAGATACAGGTCAAATCGCTCTACGGTACCACCCGTTCACGCTTTTTCTTCCGTGATGACAGGAACATCATCCTGAACTTTGATGACCTGACAGCTGCCGGCGGTTGGCGTTCGGGAGTAATGGGCAATTCAAACCCTGCAGGAGTTTCCGGAAATTATGTGAGGTTTTCGGGCGCACTGGCAGGCGGTACAGGTGTAACATGGAACGAGGACGGATTCAGCTTCAACCTCTGGCCGCAGGCAAACGGCAGGCCGGATGAACCTGTTTATACCGGCGAACTGAAGGATGCTGTGATCAAGTTCGAGATCAACGTTGTTGAAGCATGGGAGTCATGCGCTCTGCAGATGATCTTCACTCCATATTCCGTCACGGGAACGAACAGCTATATTGCAGATGGTTCAGTGCCCCGTGGCCTCTGGAATCCATGGAAGGCAACAGGCACCTACAAGACTGACGGCTGGGAGACAGTATCATACCCGCTCTCAGAGTTCATCTACAGCAACGACGGCTCAGTCTGTGCCAACAAGCTTACTGCTGATATGATAAGCGGTCTGACATTCTTTGTCTGGCACGGCGGTGTGGCAGGCAAGGACTGCAATCCGCACATCTGCATAGACAACATACGCGTTGTACCGAAGTAACATCAACCGAAAAAAGAATTGCAATGGATAAGATTCAAATAAAATTCCGCAATTGGGCGCTTCTCTTCGCGACAATATGCGTGGTGGGCGCCGGTCTACTGTTCACCTCATGCGAGGGGAAGGAAGAGGAAGATACCAGGGTGGTTCTCCAGAGCTTCGGGCCAATGCCCATTGCCAGAGGAGCTGAACTGAAATTCATCGGGCTGAACCTTGACAGGGTGACGGCAGTGATTCTGCCTGAAAATATCTCAATTACTTCATTCACAAAGAAGGAAGCCCGACTGCTGACACTCACCGTACCCCAGGAAGCCGTGCCCGGTTATGTGGTGCTGAAAACTCCTGACGGTGATATCACAACAAAAACCATGATCGGTTTCTCGGAACCTGTCTCCATAGCCGGCTTCACCCCAGCGACAGTCAAGGCAGGCGACGAGCTGACAATCACGGGCGATTACCTGAACCTCGTGAAGGAGGTGATTCTCACCGACAGGATCACGGTAGCAGAGGATGATTTCATAAGTCACTCGCGTACCGAGATCAAACTGACAGTGCCGGCAGAGGCACAGACCGGCAAAATAGCTGTTTCAAACGGTGATGAAGAGCCGATAATAGTCTACTCAGCATCAACCCTTACGGTGACCCTGCCTGCATTTACAACCGTAACTCCGAATCCTGTCAAGGCCGGCACCAATCTCACGATTGCCGGTACCAACCTTGACCTGGTGCTCTCAGTCAGGCTCGGCGGCGGGAAAGTGATTGAAGCCGGGGATTTCGTCTCGCACAACGCAACACAGATTGTTCTGGCTGTACCGGCTGATACGAAGGATGGCAAGGTTATACTGGTACCGGCATCAGGTGTAGAGGTGAGTACAGAGACTGACCTGGTAATGGTTGTCCCGACTCTCTCCGTCACCCCGGTGACGCTTAAGAACGGTGCTGACATAACCGTGACCGGAACCAATCTTGACCTTATTGACCATGTCATTTTCGGCGGAAACAAACAGGGAACAATCAAGGCCGGCGGCACAGCCACACAGATTCTCGTGACGGTTCCCGATGATGCTGTCGACGGTGTTGTGACCTTCGTAACGAAGGCTGACAAGGAGGTTACAGGCCCCAATCTTACGATGATCGTTCCGGCATTCTCATCGTTCAGTCCCACTTCGGCAAGGGCCAACACCACCATCACAATTTCAGGTACTGATCTTGACCTGGTGACTAAAGTTATATTCACCGGTGACCTTGAAGGCGCCATAGGGGCAAGAACGGAAACATCCCTGGCAGTTACAGTCCCTGTGGGAGCCAGAACAGGCAAGATTACCATTGAGACCAAAAACGGCACCCGGGTGGTATCAGCTATTGACTTCACGCTGCAGGCAAACCTGCCAACCTTCGGATCTTACACCGAGTTCCGTGGTGAACCTGGCAAGATACTGACCATCAATGGTACAAACCTGCTTCTGGTCAAGGAGCTCATATTCCCCGGAAACGTCCCTGCAACAGCCTATGGCGTCAAGACCGACACCAGGATTGAAGTTTATGTTCCAATGAATGTTACGCGTGGATACGGTACCATCGCTCTTCTTACCTATGAGGGTGAGCAGGGCATCTTCCCGCAGATTTTCTTCGGCGCTACTGATCCGGTGGTTGATCCGGCACTCATGATCAATGACTTTGAAGTCGGAGCTGACGGTCACGACCTTGGCTGGGATAACTGGGGCGGAGCCGTCGAGCTTGGCAATGACCCGGCAATAGCAATATCAGGTAACTACATGCACGGTGTGCTGCCTGCACTTAACGGATGGACATGGATATGGGGCTGTAACCACTCACAGTTGCCCAAGCCGTCAGTAACCAAGGCAGACCACTACCTGAAGATGGATGTAAACATTACCAGACCATTTGCTCCGGGAACAGGTTCGTTCACGATGAAACTGGCCGGAACGGATATTGACATAGGCCATCTCGGCATTCAGAACAGTGACGGAAGCTGGTCAACACCAGGCTGGATTACAATTACATTTGACCTGGCAACATATGAAGCACTTCCGGCAGTGATCCCGTCATCGGGAGACTGGGGCATGACCCTGTGGACCGGGGTAGATATGGACCTCACCGGCCTCTATGTTGACAATATCAGGTTTGAACATAAGTAGTGGTGACTGATTAGGTCAGCCATTTAACCAGTAGCGAAGGGTATCTCGGATTTTATCACTAAATTGAGATACCCTTTGCATTTGATAACAGATCGGTAAGTTTTTGCTGACAGATACATAATCAATTAATAGGAGTATTAATTCTAGTAAAGTTGATCAATCTTGATAGTCAGGCAGTTATAAGCAATCATTTGAATAGTATACAGAACAATTATTTTAATAACAGGGTAACTTTTTTACATAATGATATTTACTCCCAGGCTGCTGGCATTCATATTACTACTTGGCGCATGCCGGATGGGTGGATTCGCACAGGGCACGAAATACGAAGCTGAGAATGGCATCCTGACCGGATCTGTTACCGTGCAGACAACGGTTGCAGGTTTTTCGGGCACCGGTTATACGGGGCTTTTCGAAAATGAGGGTGACATGGTGGCAGTTACATTCAACCTGTCACCCGCAGCCGGTTACAGCCTTTACATAGGTTACGCCGCGCCTTACGGCGATAAAAAGAATATTCTCACAATCAACGGCAACAGTATAGAGGCCTCTTTCCCGGCATCGGCCGGTTTCACTGAGATTGCCCTGGGAAAGGTCTGGCTCAGGGAGGGAAGCAACACAATCTCGATAACAAAGAGCTGGGGCTGGTTCCTGCTGGACTATTTCCGCATTGAACCCTGTACGGAGCCGGAGGTCACTGTACAACTGCCGTATAAGCTCTCAACCCGGGCCCCTCACCTTGAGACACGGATGCTCTGGAGCTACCTGATGGACAGCTTCACGCAAAGGATTCACTCAGGGGTCATGAACCTCAATGCCAGGGAAGAGGCTGAATGGCTGTTTGCCCTGACGGGCAGGTACCCTGCGCTGACAGGACTTGATTTCATGAACCATACCCGCAACTACAGCTGGTATGATAAATCGGTAGTGGTGAATGAGGCCATGAACTGGTACAACCAGAACGGACTGGTGGCTATCTGCTGGCACTGGCGTGACCCCTCAAGGGCTACTGAAGAGTTTTATACTTCGGGTACATCTTTTGACGTCTCAAAGATCACCGAGACCACATCAGCCGAATACCAGATGATGCTGAGTGATATAGACATCATTGCCGGCTACCTGAAGCAATTGAACGCCAGTAAAGTCCCGGTCCTCTTCAGGCCCCTTCACGAAGCTTCCGGCAGGTGGTTCTGGTGGGGTGCCAAAGGGCCGGAACCGTGCAAGGCGCTCTGGCGGATCATGTTTGACCGTCTGGTTAACTATCATGGCCTGAAAAACCTTATCTGGGTATGGACAACCGATGCCGCGCCTGACAACCTTGACTGGTACCCCGGTGATGAATATGTGGATATCCTCGGGGCTGACATCTATGCCGCTGACGGCGATTTCAGCTCACAGTTGCTTACATATAATGCAATAAAGGAAAAGTTCGGCGGCAGAAAACTCATCACCCTGAGCGAGAACGGACCCGTCCCTGATCCTGACAGGCTGGTATCCGACAGGGCTCACTGGTCCTGGTTCATGCCCTGGTACGGCTCTTTCATCCGTGACGGGATAAAGAATCCGCCCGCCCACTGGCAGAAGGTCATGTCACATGATTATGTGGTCACTCTTGACGAGATGCCTGACCTGAAGAGCTATCCGCTCAGTGACGAGCCTGATTACAGCGCCTTTCCCCAGGGTTTCTTCATGGCCGGATGGAAACCGCGGACAGCCGTCATGCCTGACTATACCGATGTGCCTGCAGTTACCGATCCTGTTACCGTAGCCATTACCGTTGACTGCTCTGACACTGTCACGCTGGTGTCACCTTATCTCTTCGGAGACAATGCCAATCTTTGGACAGGACCCATGTCTGACAATACCACCCTGATGAAGAACATCACCAATCGTGACCAGGGAGTTATGCGCGGGCCGGGAGGCAGCACCTCCGATGCCTTCTTCTGGAACAGGAGTACAAGACCGCCGGATGTGCCACAGACACTTCTCAATGATCCGTCAAACACCAACTGGCCCTGGTACGGTCAGAGGGCGGAGAACTGGACCATGCATGTCGATTCCTTTTACAGCATACTGAGCAAGGCAGGCATTACCGGAATGCTCACCGTCAACTATGGCTACGCAAGGTACGGGACAGGCGACGATCCGGTAGCACAGGCCGCCCATCTGGCTGCTGACTGGGTGCGATATGACAATGGAAGGACGAAGTTCTGGGAGATAGGGAACGAAGTGTTTGGCAACTGGGAAGCCGGTTACCGGATTGACCGTTCACTCAACAGGGACGGGCAGCCTGAATACATAACCCCTCAGCTTTACGGACAGCACTGCAGGGTTTTCATTGACTCCATGAGGGTTGCGGCCGCAGAGACCGGTCATGATATAAAAATCGGCGTAGTGATGGTGGAATCTGCCACCACCCACAATTCGTGGAATGCCGGTGTGGCTGCACAGGTAGGAGACAAAGCCGACTTCTATGTTGTGCATAGTTACTACACCCCGTGGAACACGGACTCTGACGTGGCAACGGTGCTTAATTCCTACAAAAACACGGAAGGTTACATAAACCATGTCAGGAGCACGGTGGCGGCAGCAGGTATGCCTGAGCTGCCGGTAGCGATGACTGAATACAACATCTTTGCAGTGGGCTCAAGGCAGCAGGTCTCGCACGCCAACGGGATGCAGGCTGTGCTTGCCACCGGCGAGATGATCAGGACAGGTTATGGTGCAGCCTGCCGCTGGGATCTTGCAAACGGCTGGGATAACGGCAATGACCACGGTATGTACTCGTATAACGAACCTGCCGATCCCCTTGATCCCCTCTCGCCCAGAATCCCGGACTACACTCCTCACCCGGCATTCTTCCACCTCTATTACATGCGCCGGCATACCGGTGATGTGCTGCTGGGGTCAACAGTCACCGGCGCCCCCGGAGTGGTCATCACACCTACGGCATTCAGCTCCGGTCATTTGGGCGCTTCACTTGTCAATACAACAAAGGTGCAAAGGGTGGTTCGCCTTAACCTGAAGGATTACGGCGTTGGCAATCGTTTCTGCACCTATACTCTTACAGGCACGGAGGGGCACGATTTCTCAAGGAAGGTGTTTGTCAACAGCACTGGCGGCACACTGGCGGCCGGAGGGCCTGACAGCTATGAAACAATCAGGGCGGATGCGGTTGTAATAGGCGATGAGATAAGGATAAATCTTCCTCCCCTCTCGGCCGTCTATATTCTGGTTGAGCCGGGCACAAGGCAGCTTGCCATCAATAATGAGGTGACTGCCGTTGACCCGGTGAGGTCTGACGACGATGTCACAATCTGGCCTAACCCCTCGGAAGGCAGCTTCACCGTCACCGGCATGCCTGATCATGTCAGCAGAATTGAGATCAGCGATCTTCGGGGAAACCTTATGATGAGCATGAAGACAGGGCGTGGAAAACATGAGATTACCCTTGATACTGACATTGTTTCCGGCATTTATCTTGTAACTTTATACGGAGATAACTACACTGCAACAAGGAAATTGATAATCAAAAAGTAACCCGATATGAAAATGAGACGATCACTGTCTGCACTGATTCCGGTAAAGGCACTCATTGCGGCTCTGGCGTTCCAGTCATGCTCCATGACACCATACGAACGGACTGATAACGGTGTGATCATACGGCTGGACGATGACTCTTTCCGTCCCGGTCAGGCTGTGAGGCTTATTGTTGTAAATGAAAGGATAATACGGGTTTCTTCAGTTCCTTTCGGTGAGTTTCCGGAAACAACCAGCCTCATGGCTGTGGAGCGGCCTGATGCCAATATGGAGTTTACCATCGAGAAGGGTGCAGGGCATGTAACCCTCAGCACTTCACTGCTCAGCGCCGAGGTGTCACTACTGACGGGAGCAGTCTCTTTTACCGATAATGACGGAACTCTCTTCCTCACTGAAAAGGAAGACGGTGGAAGGAGTTTCATGCCTGTCATGGCAATGGGTGAAAAAGGGTACACCATCAGACAGCAGTTTGAGTCTTATCCCGATGAAGCCATCTACGGACTGGGAGCCAACCAGACCTCTTTCATGAACCTGAAGGGGAAAGATGCTGATCTCTTTCAATACAACACACTGGCAGTGGTGCCATTCATTATCTCTAACCGCAACTACGGAATCCTCTGGGACAATAACTCAAGAACAAAATATGGTGATATCCGCGACTGGAACGAACTCTCCTCCCTGAAACTATATGACAGTCAGGGTGCTGAGAACGGTCTGACAGCGACGTATGCTGACCGGAAGACAGGGAAACAGGTATTTACCACCCGGAATGAAAGGGAGATAAGCTACCAGTTCATACCTGACCTTGCCGGATTTCCTGAAGGGTTTAACCCCGGAGAGGGAAAGGTAACCTGGGAGGGGGCGTTTGAGACCGACACAACAGGGGTATTCAAGTTCATGTTCAACTCGGCAGGTTATGCCAGGCTCTGGATTGACGGCAGGCTGCTTTTTGACCGCTGGCGTCAGTGCTGGAACGCTTCAGCCAGCTATTTCACCCTGAACCTTGAACAGGGCCGGCGTTATCCCCTGAAGATAGAGTGGATTCCTGACGGGGGCGAGTCATACATAGCCCTCAGGTATCTCACTCCCCTGGATGATGATGAACAGCAGCGCATTTCGTTCTGGTCAGAGGTGGCTGACCAGATCGACTACTATTTCATCAGTGGCGAAAACATGGATGAGGTTATCAGTGGTTATCGCACCGTTACCGGGAAAGCCCCTGTGATGCCTGAATGGGCTATGGGATTCTGGCAGAGCCGTCAGCGCTACACAAACCAGGAGGAGTTGCTTGATGTTGTCAGGGAGTACAGGAAGAGAAACATACCTTTTGACAATATAGTACTCGACTGGCAATACTGGCCGGCAGACAAATGGGGTGATCACCAGTTTGATGTAACCCGGTTCCCTGATCCTGATGGCATGATCCGGACGCTGCATGATGACCTGAACGCAAGAATCATGATCTCCGTCTGGCCGAAATACTACGTCGGCACAGAAAACTATGAGGCCATGAAGAGCAAGGGTTATCTCTATATGCGTAACGTTGAGATGGAGCGCAGGGACTGGATCGGGTATCTCTCCACCTTTTATGATGCATTCAATGCCGATGCACGGACTGCATTCTGGAATCAGATCAACATTGCACTATACAGCAGGGGCATAGATGCCTGGTGGCTTGACGCCACAGAGCCGGATATCACATCAAACCTCCCTATGGAGGAGCGCAAGGCTATGATGAATCCGACAGCGCTTGGCTCGGCTGACAGGTACTTCAATGCCTATTCGCTTGTGCAGGCTCAGGGTGTCTATGAGGGACAGCGGGCCACTGACCCGGAGAACAGGGTTTTCATCCTCACCCGTTCGGCCTTCGCAGGCCTGCAGCGCTACTCCGCAGCCAACTGGAGCGGTGACATAGCTGCAAGGTGGCATGACATGGCAGCGCAGATACCCTGCGGACTGAACATGTCGATGTCAGGCATTCCCTGGTGGACCATGGACATCGGAGGCTTCTCCGTGGAAAGCCGTTATCATAATCCATCCCCGGCCGACCTTGACGAATGGCGCGAGCTGATGACCCGGTGGCACCAGTACGGGGCGTTTGTTCCGCTCTTCCGCTCACACGGCGAGTTCCCATTCAGGGAGATCTATAACACCGCTCCCGATAACCATATAGCCTATAAGACAATGGTTGAGTATAACCGGCTGAGATACAGGCTTATGCCCTATATTTACTCGCTCGCCGGACAGGCATGGCTCAATGATTACACTATCATGAGAGGGCTGACGATGGATTTCAGCCTTGACACTGAGGTGTTTGACATCGCCGATCAGTATATGTTCGGCCCTTCGCTTATGGTTAATCCTGTTACGGAATACAAGGTACGGTCGCGCAAAGTATATCTGCCTTCGGCGTATGGCTGGTATGACGTGCGCACCGGAAGGCATTACGCCGGAGGGACAGTTGTTGAGGCAGATGCTCCCTATGAGTGGATGCCTCTGTTCGCCAGGGAAGGCTCACTCATCCCGACAGGACCAGACATCCAGTATACCGGGGAGAAGGAGGCTGATCCCCTTACATTATGGGTCTATGCCGGCGCTGACGGTGCCTTTGAGCTGTATGAAGATGAGGGCGACAACTATAATTATGAGGATGGAGCATATACCCTCATACCCCTTACCTGGAACGAGGCTGAACGTACCCTGACCATCGGGAAAAGGGAAGGGGAATACCGGGGAATGCTCCATGAGCGAACCGTAAATGTCATAATGGTATCTGAGAATAGGGCCGTGAAGCTTGACTTCGGGCGGCCCCCCGACAAATCGGTTAAGTATTCAGGGGAGGAAATAAAGGTCAGGTTTGAGTAATTCCTGAGGTTGAGGTATAACTTGCAGCGTTCTGCTCAGATCACTCTTTTTGGTAAGATTCGGGTAATTCCTGAAGTCAGGGCATAACAGAAACAATATATATAAATGATTGTGGGAATGAAGAAAGTTATCACTGTCATAATGGCAATGCTGTTGTTGGCAGCAACTGCCGGGGCACAGAGTATAGTGCCTGCTGAGTGGAAATTCCTTACGGGTGACAAACCTGAGTATATTGACTCGGCAAAGAACGAATACTGGTGGCATGATATCTCCCCGCTGACTGTATGGGAGAAGCAGGGCTTCGCGGGTTATGACGGGTTCGCCTGGTACAGGGTGAAGGTGGTTGTCCCGGTCTCGATGAAAAAGAATGCACAGAAGTATGACGGGCTGATCCTTAACCTGGGGAAGATAGATGATGCTGACGAGACCTTTTTCAATGGCCATAAGGTAGGGGCAACAGGCAAGATGCCCCCTGACTATTCCGGAGCCTATGATGTGCCACGCTCATACCTGATTCCTCCTGACTACGTAAACTGGGGAGGAAAGAACACCATTGCTGTCCGTGTTTATGACGCCGGTGGCGACGGAGGCCTCTATGGCGGTCCGGTTGAGCTGACCAACAGGGGCAATCCTGACCTGCTCACCCTTGGTGCCGTGGCAGCACAGGAGGATATGATCCTGAAGGGATCGCCCGACGTGGAGATTCTGGCCACAGTTAAGAGTGAGTTCAGGAAGATGTACAGGGGCGCTCTGACCCTTGAGATCGTCACTGACTTCGGTGATCAGATGTATGACGGTTACCGCGAGGTGGCAGTGAAAAAGATGAGCACGGGTAGTTTCCCGTTCCTGGTAGAAAATCTGAAGCCGGGGTTCTATAAGGCAACGCTTGCACTGGAGAGCAAGATGGGCAATAAGAAGTACAACTTCAATTTCGGTTATGAACCGGAAAAGATAGTATCGCCGGCAGACCCCCAGCCTGATTTTACGGAATTCTGGCAAAGGGCCAAGGCGGAACTTGCCACTGTTGACCCCCGGTACAACCTGATCAGGATTGACAGTCTCTGCACGGAGAAGCATGATGTCTACCTGGTTGAGATGCGTTCGCTGGGCAATGCCCTCATAAGGGGCTGGTACCGTGTGCCTGTAAAACCCGGTCGCTATCCTGCAATAATGCAGCTGCCGGGTTACAGCTCGGCGGAACTTCCTTCGTATGTCGACTATGGTGATGATATAATCGGGTTCGGTCTGAATATCAGGGGGCACGGCAACAGCAGGGATGATGTGAACCCTGGTTTTCCCGGATATATTCTGAGCAACCTTGAAGACAAGGAGAAGTACATCTACAGGGGAGCCTACATGGATTGCGTCAGAGGTATTGACTTCCTCTGCTCGAGACCCGAGGTTGATGCTTCACGCATTGCAGTTGAAGGGGCAAGCCAGGGAGGCGCCCTTACCTTCGCTACTGCAGCGCTGGCCAATGACCGGATAGCGGTATGTGCACCACAGGTGCCGTTCCTCTCTGACTTCAGGGATTATTTCATAGTTGCAAACTGGCCTGGCAATGAGTTCATCGATCTCGTTGAAAACAAAAAGGCACTGACATGGAATCAGGTTTACCATACGCTCAGTTATTTTGACATAAAAAACCTGGCCCCGATGATAAAGGCTCCCCTGATTATGGGAGCAGGACTCATGGATGAAGTTTGCCCGCCTCATATCAATTTCGCGGCTTATAACCTGGTCACCTCTGAAAAGAAATATATAGTCTATCCGTATGCCGGACACGGCCTGCCTGACGACTTCTCCCGCGCAAGAATGGAGTGGATCAGGGCAAAGCTGGGATTGAATTAAAACATTACTGTTATGGAGGGAAGAACAAAAACGTCAGGATTGCTTGTTGCAGTCGGAATAGTCGTCTTGCTGCAGGGGTGTTCACAGCCTGTGCCTCGTACCCATGTCAGTTTCAACGAAGGATGGAAATTTGTCCTGGCTGCACCTGATGAAGCATCTCGGCCCGGTTTTGACGACAGCAGCTGGAGAACACTTGATCTCCCGCATGACTGGAGCATCGATGGTGAATTCAGTGAAACGAATCCGGCCACTCCCGGAGGGGGTGCTCTGCCGGGAGGAGTGGGCTGGTACCGCAAGACATTCAGGGTAAACGCCGCAGACAAGGGGCATATGATTTACATCTCCTTCGACGGCGTCTATCGCAACAGCGAGGTATGGATCAACGGAAACTATCTCGGCAGGCGGCCATACGGCTACAGCTCGTTCAGGTATGACCTCACCCCATGGCTTAATTATGGTGAGGTGGATAACGTGATTGCCGTCAGGGCAGACAACTCCGCACAGCCAAACTCGAGGTGGTATTCAGGCTCAGGCATCTACCGCAATGTCTGGCTGACAACCACTGAAAAGATTGCCGTTGACCACTGGGGTACATTTGTCACCACCCCGGAGGTCAGCAGTGAATCTGCCCTCATCAGGGTGACCACACAGATAAAAAACAGCACCGGCTCAAAGGCTCTGATAAGGCTGGAGACCACAGTGTATGACTCTTCCAACAAACGCGTTGTCAGAACGGAGACAGACCAGGTGGAGGTTCCCGTTTCAGGTACCACCGTGACACAGGAACTTACAGTCAGGAGTCCTCGTCTATGGTCAGTTGACAATCCGCAACTGTACAGGGTGGTAACCATCATACGCTCAGGCCAGCTTCTTGCTGACAGATATGAGACTGTTACGGGTATAAGGTCATTTGAGTTCGACCGCGAGAAGGGTTTTATCCTTAACGGAGAGCCTGTGGTAATCCGCGGAGTATGCAATCATCATGACCTGGGCTGTCTCGGGGTAGCGGTCAATACCCGTGCTTTGGAAAGACAACTTGAGTTATTGAAGGAGATGGGATGCAACGGCATCCGCACCGCCCATAATCCCCCTGCACCGGAGCTGCTTGACCTGTGTGACAGGATGGGATTCATCGTTATGGATGAGGCGTTTGATATCTGGAAAGTGAAGAAGACTGAATTCGATTACAGTCTTGATTTTGATGAATGGCACAGGAAGGATATTGAAGCGATGGTGCTTCGTGACCGTAACCATCCGTCGGTCTTTATATGGAGCATCGGTAATGAGGTGATGGAGCAATGGAAGAGGGATGGCAGCGGTGAGGCCATAGCCACCGGGCTGGCAGGCATAGTCAGATCCCTTGATGACACCAGGCCGGTGACGGCGGCATGCAATGATCCTGTTCCCCATAACCCGGTCATCGCCTCAGGCGCCCTTGACCTTATCGGTTACAACTACCGCGACACACTGTGGACCAGCTTGCCGCAGGCATTCCCGGAAGGCAGGTTCATTGGCACGGAGACCACTTCGGCCCTGGCCACCCGCGGAAGCTATGACATGCCGTCAGAGATCGTCAGGCGCTGGCCTGCACGGTGGGACCAGCCCTTCAATGATGGCAATCCTGACCTTACCTGCTCGGCTTATGACAACTGCTCGGCGCCGTGGGGCAGCACCCACCGCGACAGTTGGAGGCTGATAAGGGACAATGCTTTTCTCACCGGGATGTACATCTGGACCGGCTTTGACTACCTCGGTGAGCCTACTCCTTATTGGTGGCCTGCCCGAAGCTCTTACTTCGGGATCATTGACCTCGCCGGCTTCCCGAAGGATGTCTACTGGTTCTACCAGAGCGAGTGGACCGATAGGGATGTGCTGCATATATTCCCGCACTGGAACTGGAATCCGGGCCAGACGGTTGATGTGTGGGCATTTACCAACTGCGATGAGGTGGAGCTGTTCCTTAACGGCATTTCACTTGGCCGGCAGAGCAGGAACCGTGATGATTTCAACCTGGTATGGAAGGTGCCGTTCAGGGAGGGCACTCTCCTGGGCGTGGGTTACAGGGACGGACGTGAGATTATGAGAAGTGAGGTCCGGACTGCCGGAGAAGCTGCTGCCCTGCAGCTTTCGCCCGACAGGGCAGAGATAATGGCTGACGGATCAGACCTCTCATTCATTACTGTAACCGTTACTGACAAAGAGAATAATCCGGTGCCTCATGCCGGTAACATGGTCAGGTTTCACATCGAAGGCCCCGGTACCATCGCAGGTGTTGACAACGGAAGCCAGACAAGCATGGAACCGTTCAAGGCAGATTACAGGAAAGCCTTTAACGGCAGGTGCCTTGTGGTGGTGAAGGCAGGAAAGGAGAAGGGAATGGTAAGGCTCACCGCCTCATCGGAAGGACTGGCGGATGCAACTATAACCATCAAGGTGAAATAAGGAGAGAGTGCCGGGGTTTGGCTGCCGGGCGAGGGGAGTGCCGGGCTCCCGCTGCCGGACCATGTGAGAGGGTCGGAGTTCCCCACTGCCGGGCGAGGGGAGTGCCGGCCAGATATTCATATTCCCGCCAGTAATCAGATAAACACCCTCATCCCCACATCGTAGCTCTCACGCAGCTCACGAGGGGTGCAGCCTTTTTTCCTGCGGAAGGTACGATTGAAGTTGGAGATATTGTTGAAGCCGCACGAGTAGGCTATTTCCGATATGGTTTTAGTGGTTGAGATGAGCATCCTGGAAGCATGGCCCAGTCTGATCTCCGTAACACAGTCGATAAAGGTCATTCCGGTGCGAAGCTTGAAAAAACGGCTGAAGGCTGACTCTGTCATACTGGCTATCCTGGCTGCCTCGCCAAGGGTTATCTGCCTCTCAAAGGAGCTGTGAATGAACTCCATCACCTTCTCTATCCGCCTGCTGTTGTAATTGAACACTTCGGTATCACTGAATCCTGAATCAGAGCATAAGCGGTAATCACGCGAGATTGAGAGATCATGAAGTATGCTCAACAGCTCAAGCACCGAGTCAAAGCCCTGCCTTTTGCCGAGGCTCACTATCCGGGGCTCCAGCCTGGCTGTTGTCTCCGTTGAAAAGACAATTCCGCGCAGTGACCTGCGAAGCATGTCACGGATAAAATTCAGCTGGTTTTTCTGGAGGAACTTCTCATCGAAGAAATCCTTATGGAACTGAATAGTCACCTCTTCAACCTGGTTGGGAGCAAAGCCTGTTCCAAACCAGCCGTGTGGCAGCTCGGGCCCTACCAGCGCCAGCTCCAGGTTTCCTATCTCTTCCACATGATCGCCAATGATCCGTTTCGCACCCTTGGCATTCCTGATGAAATTGAGCTCAATCTCATCGTGATAATGCAGCGGAAAGTCAAACTCCGACTTCGTCCTGTAGAAATAGGTGAAACAGTCAGACTGGGTAAGGGGAGTAATCTCTCTCAGTATATTGTCATGTATGGCCATATCAAAAGAAGCAAGGTAAATTCAAAGATACAAAAAAGTACCAATATATTATAACCCTGGTTCCTGAATTCTGTTTGATGTAACATTCATGAAATAAGTAATTAATGACCGGAACTATATTGTCATGGCATCCTGTTCCGGTGGGTTAGGGATAAAATTGTATCGTAGTGTTGCATATTTTGTGTTATTGTGCTGGCTGGCAGGCTGGCAGGTTTTTGGCAAAAGACAAGGAGACTCACCGCACACCCTGCCGCCGTCACGGATAAACAGGCCGGCAGGTTCTTGCGAACAGACAAGGATATTCGCTGCACACTCTGTCTCCGCAGCGGCGAACAGGCTGGCAGGTTTTTGGTAAAAGACAAAGGCATTCGCCACCCTCTCCCGCCGCTGCCAGAGATAAACGGGCCGGTAGATTTCGCTAACAGACAAGAAGTCAATTAATTAAGGCGCTCATTTTGCAAAAGACATCAATCCTGATAATCAGGTAGTTATGAGCAGTCATTTGAAAACTATACCGGATTGTTGACCGGAGATAATGACATTAAAGTATCACTTTTTAAAAGAATGGTATTAACTGCCGGCGGAGGTGATTTCTTAATTTTGATTAGAATCATATATTATCGAATGAAAGGAAAACTATTTGCAGGGCTGCTGATGATTGCCCTTGCAGGTTGCGGAAGCAGTCAAAAATATGATTATGTGACAGTTGAAGACGGTATCTTCAGGTTTGCCGGAGAGCCATACTATTTTATCGGAACAAATTACTGGTATGGAGCAATCCTTGGCACTGAGGGAGAGTATGGTGACCGCGGGCGACTGATCCGGGAACTTGATCACATGAAGAGTATCGGCATCACCAACCTTCGGGTGATGGTTGGTCCTGAAGGACCTGACAATGAGCCTTTCAGGGTCACACCGGCGCTGCAGGTCGCCCCGGGTGAATACAGTGAAATGATGCTTGACGGACTCGACTTCCTGCTTGCAGAAATGGGCAAACGGGGGATGCATGCCATCCTCTTCCTCAACAACGCATGGGACTGGAGCGGGGGCTTTTCCCAGTATCTGAACTGGAACGGTTACGGTGACATCCCAAATCCAAATGTGCCGCCCAACACCTGGCAGCAGTTCATGGCTTTCTCAGGGCAGTTTAACACCTGTGAGCCGTGCATCAGGCAATTCGAGGAGTTCATACGTTTTATCCTGCAACGCACAAACAGCTATACCGGTGTTAAGTACACCGATGACCCTGCGATCATGACATGGGAGATAGCCAACGAACCCCGGGCATTCTCTGATGATAATATCCCGGCTTTCGAGGCAATGATTGGCCGTATTGCTTCATTGCTGCAGGAGCTTGATGAAAACCATCTTGTGACCACCGGCACTGAAGGCCGCCACGGCTGCGAGCAGAAGATGGATGTTTTTGAGCGCATTCACGCCAACCCCGACATTGATTACCTGGTGATGCATATCTGGCCTAAGAACTGGGGTTGGCTCGACATTGCAGATATTGCCGGAACCCTTGATTCATCGCTGGTGAAAACCAACCGGTATATAAATGACCATCTTGAAGTGGCTGTACAGCTGAACAAACCGATAGTGCTTGAGGAGTTCGGACTGCCGCGTGATCTCCATGGGTTCTCTCCTGATGAGTCAACGGTTGCACGTGATACCTATTACGGCAACGCCTTCGGCCAGGTACTTGAACATGCCGGTCGCCTCGGACCACTGGCAGGTTGCAATATATGGTCCTACGCAGGAGAGGGCAGGGCTGCAGATGGACGCATTCACTGGCTGCCCGGTGATGATTACCTCGGTGATCCGCCTCAGGAGGAGCAGGGCCTTAACTCCGTTTTTGACTCCGATTCCACAATTGCCGTAATCTCTGATTTCAACCGGCGTCTCTCAACATTCATAAAGAAATAATCACGGATGAGAAAATTATTGTCATTGACCATTGTCATTCTGATATTGACATCATGCAACACGGGTGACAGCATGAGATCAGGTCCTGCTGACAGATCAGCAACTCCGGAGACGGTGGCTATGCTGGCAGGACTGCACCGCGCTGCCGGTGAAGGTATCATGTTCGGTCACCAGGATGACCTCGCTTACGGCATTGGATGGATCTATCCCGGTGGTGAATCAGATGTAAAAAGAGTAACAGGAGATTACCCGGCTGTTTATGGAATGGACCTCGGCTACATAGAGCACAGGTCAGCAGTGAACCTTGATTCAGTGCCGTTTGAGGATATGAAGACATTTGTTCAACAGATATGGGACCGCGGGGGAGTGATAACCTTCAGCTGGCACGTTGATAATCCGCTTACCGGCGAATCGTCGTGGGATGTCTCATCGGACAGGGTGGTGGCTTCGGTGCTTCCCGGAGGGGAGAAGCATGAGGAGTTCAAAGCCTGGCTTGATAACCTGGCGGAGTTCCTGGCATCGCTCAGGGATGATCAGGGTGTTGCAATACCGGTGATCTTCCGGCCCTGGCATGAGCATACGGGAAGCTGGTTCTGGTGGGGAGAGAATCTTTGCACAACCGAAGAGTTTGTTGCATTGTGGAGATTCACTTTTGATTACCTGTGCGGAGAGAAGAACCTTCATAACCTGCTCTTCGCATATTCCGCCGTGGGTGATTTCAAAAACAGAGAACACTATCTTGAACGTTACCCGGGAGATGACTATGTTGACCTTATCGGTTTCGACTACTACCAGAAGGGTGATCCGGGTAGCAGCGCATTCAGGGAGAATGTAGGCAGGGCGCTGGGCATGCTCACTGAAATAGCCGTTGCCCATGGCAAACTGGCTGCACTGACGGAAACGGGATATGAGGGCATACCCGATTCAACGTGGTGGACTACCACGTTCTGGCCGACGATAGAGAATCACCGTATATCTTACGCCCTGGTATGGCGTAATGCACACAACCTGCCGGGACATTTCTATGCACCTTACCCGGGTCAGTTGAGCGAACAGGATTTTATCAGTTTTTATAATCTCGGGGAAACTCTCTTTCAAAGTGAATTGACGGCCCTCAGCATCTACAAACAGGAATAACTTTTTAACCAGATGGATAATTTCAAAATGCGCCTGGCAAAGCTAAGGGAAGAACATGAGGCACTTATAACCCGGCGTAATTATAAAGCCGGAACCGGTAACGGCATCTTTGACAGGTATGCTTATCCCGTGCTTACCGGCGCCCATGCACCGCTGGAATGGAGGTATGACCTCAATCCCGCCTCCAATCCGTACCTGATGGAGCGATTCGGCATCAATGCCGCTTTCAATGCCGGGGCAATGAAATTCAATGGCAAATATATCCTCGCAGTCAGGGTGGAAGGATACGACAGGAAATCATTCTTCGCCATTGCCGAAAGCCCGAACGGCATTGATAATTTCAGGTTTTGGGATTATCCGGTCACCATGCCGGAAACTGAGGACCCGGACACCAACGTGTATGATATGAGGCTTACACGGCATGAAGACGGCTGGATTTATGGTCTCTTCTGCAGTGAGAGGAAGGATGCGAAGGCTGCCCCTGGTGATCTCTCTTCAGCCGTAGCCGCTGCCGGCATAGCCCGCACGCATGATCTCGTGACATGGGAACGCCTCCCTGACCTGGTCTCAGGCAGTCAGCAGCGCAATGTGGTTCTCCATCCTGAATTTGTGAACGGCATGTATGCCCTCTATACCCGCCCTCAGGACGGCTTCATCGATGCCGGCAGCGGCGGCGGGATCGGCTGGGCCCTGGTAAAGGATATCACCAGGGCAGTGATAGCGCCGGGCGATGAGAAGATCATTAACTTCAGGCACTATCACACCATAAAGGAGGTGAAGAACGGCGAGGGGCCACACCCCATCAAAACCCCCGCAGGGTGGCTCCACCTTGCGCACGGGGTGAGAGGCTGCGCTGCCGGACTGCGTTACGTTCTCTATCTCTACATGACCGCACCTGATGACCCGTCCAGAGTGATAGCCGAACCGGGCGGATACTTCATGGCCCCGGTGGATGAGGAGCGCCTCGGCGACGTGTCAAACGTCCTCTTCTCAAATGGGTGGATAGCTGATGATGATGGAACGATCTACATCTACTATGCCTCGTCAGACACGCGGATGCACGTGGCAGTCTCATCGGTTGACCGCCTGACAGATTATTGCATGAATACGCCGGCCGACGGATTTCGCTCTGCAGCATCCGTAAAGACGCTCAACTCGATAATTGACCGGAACAGGGAATACCTGGCAGGGAAGTAGAAGGATGCAGAATTAAAAGTTATCTTACCGCCAATCTAACCTCCGGCATATGAATAATGAACCAGGAATGCTTCTGAAAGAGATGAAGGCTGCTGCCAAAGCAGAGCTGGTTCACAATATTCTGCCTTACTGGATGAAGAATATGCCGGACCGCGATGGCGGTGGTTTTTACGGTCAGATTAACGGCAGGGATAACGTGGTTCACGGCGCACCCAGGGGCGGCATACTGAATGCCCGCATACTGTGGAGCTTCTCGGCAGCATATATGAAGCTGCGTGATCCCATTTACCTTGAAATGGCCACACGTGCGCACGACTATATTACCAGTTATTTTTTCGATGAGAAACATGGTGGCACATACTGGTCCCTGAAGAGTAACGGTGAGCCGCCGGATACCAAAAAGCAGATATACTCCCAGGCCTTTTTCATCTATGCCATGAGTACATATTACCTTGCCTCGGGCTACAGAGAGTCGCTTGACAGGGCAATAGAGTTATACAGACTCGTTGAGGCACATAGTTTTGACAGGGTGTGGGGCGGTTACCTGGAGGCTTTCACACGTGGATGGGGAGAGATTGCTGACCTGCGCCTCAGCGCGAAGGATGCCAATGAGAAGAAGACGATGAACACTCATCTCCATGTTCTTGAGGCATATACGGCTCTTTACAGGGTCTGGCCGGATCAGGAGCTCAGGCAGCAGCTGGCAGCACTGATAAAGGTATTCGTGGAAAGGATAGTTGATCCGGAGACCTCTCACCTGAATCTCTTCTTTGACGAGGAGTGGAACTGCCGCTCAACAATCGTCTCATACGGTCACGACATAGAGGCCTCGTGGCTGCTTTGCGAGGCAGCTGAAGCGCTGGGTGAGTCTGACAGCATAAGGGGGTTGGCGCTGAAGATAGCCTCGGCTGCCAGTGAGGGACTGGCCGACGACGGCAGCCTGTTCTATGAGAAAGATGATGCTGCCGGTCATTTTGACCGCGACAGGCACTGGTGGGTGCAAGCGGAGGCGGTGGTGGGATTCCTCAATGCATGGCAGCTGAGCGGCGATTCCGGCTGGCTGGAGCTTGCCTCGGATGCACTTGACTATATCCTTCAAAACATTTCTGACCCTGTCAACGGCGAGTGGCACTGGAGCATTCGTGCCGACGGCACTATCAACCTCGATGATGACAAGGCAGGGTTCTGGAAGTGCCCCTATCATAATACCCGCATGTGTCTGGAGATTCTGACCAGGCAATAGACAGTGGTTTTGGCAACACCCTCCCGCAGAGCCTGTCCCTTCAGCTACAGGCTCTTGCAACCTCACTGCAGGGTAACATCAGGGTTGTGGTGCCGGGAGGGAGTGATCTTGTCAATGTAATTGGCAGGATGGCCGGGGTTGCTCCATTGCAGGGCAAGAAATAGTTAATGATATAATTTTTTATTATTTTTGAATTCGCGTTGGTCGGTTGGCCGAGTGGCTAGGCATCGGTCTGCAAAACCGGGTACGGCGGTTCGAATCCGCCACCGACCTCAACCCCATTAAAACCTCCTGATTATCAAGGAGGTTTTTTTGTTGTGGGACAACTCTTGGGACGTTTGGGACAGATTTGGAAGAGTAACCAGTTACTTTCTTTTTACTTGTCCGTCAATTTTAAGTAACAATTTACTTTTTTGATTCTTTCAATGAACTTTATATTTTCTCTTCTTTTTCCTCTTCCCCTTCGAAGTACTTTTTAACATCATCTATGGTTATCGGAGCAACTTTTTTAAGTATATCATCCAAATTGTCCATTACTCTACTCCTGGTTCCATTATCAGTTTTTTCTTCCTGTTGTCCTTTGTGATATTTTATGGCGGCACTGGTCAGGTCAATTAAATCAGCATTCCTTTTTTCAAATTTTTGAATGATGCCATATAAAGAATAAACTGTCTTTACCGCTTCGCTATGGTTATGCTCCAGTTCATGAACCTTCTTGCGGAGTTCTTCTATTTCATCCTCATCAGTTAAAAACATTGCTCCCTTGCCAAGAAACAGGTAGGTGGGATTCACGCTTAAATTTTCAATCATATTGATGATTGCCCTTGTAGAAACGAGACTGTCACCATCTACAATGCTATGCAACTGGGATGTTGTCGTATAACCCATTGATTTCGCAATGTTGGTTGTCTTCATCCCCCTCTCTTCAAGTGCACTGAGAATGGCTGATAAGTTTTGCTTTATTTCAACTATTGACATTGAAGTAATAATTTACTTCAAATATAATAACAAATTACCTAAAAAAAGTAAAATATTACTATTAAATTTGTGAGTACTTAGTCGTATAAATTATGAACTCTGGGACAAAACCTCTGTAAGTACTTTAATTGATGATAATCTCAATTTAAGAGAGAGGTATTGATAGTGATAAAATAATTACAACATAACTAATTACATATGGCAATTAAAAAAAGTGAACTTTACTCTTCCCTGTGGAAAAGTTGCGATGAACTGCGTGGTGGCATGGACGCTTCCCAGTACAAAGATTACGTGCTGGTATTACTGTTCATGAAATATGTTTCTGACAGGTATGAAGGGAAAGACGATGCTCTCATCGAGATACCCAAGGGTGGCAGTTTCCGGGATATGGTCGCACTGAAGGGCAGCAAGGATATCGGTGAAGGCATCAACACAATCATTGCAAATCTTGCCGAAGTAAATGAGTTGAAAGGTGTAATTGATGTTGCTGATTTTGACGATGACGATAAACTTGGAAAAGGAAAAGAAAAACAAGACCGGTTGTCAAACCTTATCGGCATTTTTGAGCATCCCAGCCTGAATTTCAGCAGGAACAGGGCAGATGGCGATGACCTGCTGGGCGATGCCTATGAATACCTGATGCGCAATTTTGCTACTGAATCCGGTAAAAGCAAGGGACAATTCTATACTCCGGCAGAGGTTTCAAGGGTGATGGCAAAGGTCATCGGCATAAGCAAAGCAAGAAGCCAGGACCAGACAATTTACGATATGACCTGCGGTAGCGGGTCACTGCTTCTGAAGGCAGCAGATGAAAGCGAGCGTGGTGTGACTATCTATGGTCAGGAGATGGATAATGCTACGGCTGCTTTGGCAAAGATGAACATGATTCTGCACGATAACCCTTCAGCAGTAATCTGGCAGGATAACACCCTTTCAAAACCTTATTTCAAGAACCCTGATGGGAGACTAAAAACCTTTAATTTCTGTGTTGCCAATCCCCCGTTCAGCACCAAAGCATGGAGCAACGGCTTTGACCCTGCAAATGACGAGTACGGCAGGTTTGAAGACGGAATCCCACCTAAAAAGAATGGCGACTATGCATTCCTTCTTCATATGGTTAAATCGATGAAAAGCACAGGCAAGGGGGCAATCATTTTACCTCATGGGGTTCTTTTCCGTGGCGGTTCAGAGGCAGAAATAAGAAAAAACCTGATTAAACGTGGATATATCAAGGGTATTATAGGACTACCTACGAACCTTTTTTATGGTACGGGCATTCCCGCTTGTATTATCGTGCTCGACAAAGAAAACGCACAGAGCAGAACCGGGATATTCATGATTGATGCCAGCAAAGGTTTCATGAAAGACGGAAACAAAAACCGGTTGAGGGAACAGGATATTCATAAAATCGTTGATGTATTCAATAACCAGTTGGAAGTGCCAAACTATAGCCGTCTGGTTCATTTCAGTGAAATAAGCGACCCGAAGAACGACTTTAACCTGAACATACCCCGGTACATCAACACTCAGGAAGAAGAAGATATTCACAACATTGAGGCACATCTTCTTGGGGGTATCCCTGAGAAGGATGTGAATGATTTAAACCCATACTGGAATGCATTCCCATCGTTAAAACAGACTCTTTTCAAACCGGGTGAACGCAAAGGATTCCATGACCTGCTGATTGAACCTGTAATGCTGAAGAAGACCATCGTTGAGCATCATGATTTTAAAGCATATTCTTCGATGGTTGATGAAGTTATAACATCATGGCGTGAAAAGCATGTGCCTTACCTTAAACAGATTGAACCGGGTGTTAAACCGAAAGAAACCATCTGGTACTTGTCGGAAGACCTGTTGAAGAAGTTCTCAGACATACCGCTTCTCGATAAATATGACATCTACCAGACCCTTCTGAATTATTGGAAAACCATCATGCAGGACGATGTGTACCAGATTGCCGATGAGGGTTGGAAAGCCATCATCTCAATGGATGCGAAGAAAAAGACATGGACTTGTGATTTGCTTCCCAAATATCTGGTCATTGATAAATTCTATCAACCGGAGCAGGAGCATATTGCGAAACTTGAATCCGACCGGGAAGCCATAAAGCAACAACTCACCGAACTTGAAGAAGAGCATGGCGGAGAGGAAGGTCTGCTGGCTGACGCAAAAAATGACAAGGACAAAGTAACCACTGCCAGTGTGAAAAAACGATTGAAAGAAATAACAGGTGATGCGGACTATGCAGATGAACAGGAAGTGTTTCAAACATATCTTAAATTGTCAGATGACGAAACTGCGTTGGGTAAAAAGATAAAAGAATTGGAAATTTCACTCGACAAGAAACTGTTAGAGAAATACAAAAACCTTACACCTGATGAGATTAAAAAACTTGTGGTGGATGATAGATGGATGACCGCCATTGAAAAAGAGATTAGAACAGAAGTGGAACGCATTAGCCAGAAACTCTCCCAGCGCATCAAGGAACTTTCGGAGCGATACGAAAATACCCTTTCGGAAATCTCAGACAAAGTGACCGAATATGAAAAAAAGGTACAGGAGCATTTAAGAAAAATGGGATTTTGATGTGTTTTGTCGCCTTTTTTTGCTTAAATTGCGACATAATAACAAACTAAATATGCTTGTAAGTACTGACGACCAAATACTTAAAAAAATAAGAAAAGCCAAGAGGGGTACGCTTTTTTTTATTGATGATTTTGCTTCTATCGGAAATAAAAAGACCGTGGGGAAAGCACTGGAAAGACTGGTTAACTCCGGTGAACTACACAGGGTTGCTACCGGTATTTATGTTCGTCCGGTAAATGATGAGTTACTTGGAGTCGTTCTACCCGGCATTGAAGAAATTGCCGAAGCCATCCGTAAGCGTGATAAAGCACGGATTGTACCTACCGGCAGTTATGCACTCTATAAACTGGGTCTTACCACCCAAGTGCCGATGAATGTGGTGTATTATACCGACAGCACTGCACGCAAAATCAAAGTGGGGAAACAAACCATCACATTCAAGCGTGCAAGTGCCAGAAACCTTTCTGCCATTGGTGATACAAGCAAACTGGTTATTCAGGCACTGAAAACCATAGGCAAGGATAAGGTAACCGAAGAGGAACTGGGTAAAATAAGAGAACTGTTGAAACAGGAGAAGCCGTTTCACCTGCAGCATGATTTAAAGATAGCACCCGAATGGATTAGAAAACTATTAAAAACCTGATTGTTTTAATACTCTATGCACGACTTTTCACATTTAAAGGAATGGTTTAAACTGCCGGATGAGACCAAACTCAGGATATTCACTGAAACAGGCAGGAGTCTTGGTTTGCTTCCGTTTGCCGTGGAAAAGGACTGGTGGGTGGTGCATACGCTTGCTGTCATCTATACTATGGATTGTGCCGGGTCACTCGTTTTTAAAGGCGGGACTTCTCTCAGCAAAGGGTGGAACTTAATTCAACGATTTTCAGAAGACATTGATTTGGCATTGGACAGGGAGTATCTGGGATTCTCCGGTGAACTGGAAAACGCTGATGTTCGCAGGTTAAGAAGAAAATCGTATGGATATCTTACTGAAACATTTATCCCCGAACTGCTGAAAAAGTTCGATGAGGTTGGTTTTAAGGACGTTACAATTAAGTACAGGGAAGTACCGAACCACGACCAAGACCCCATGGTAATTGAAGTGTATTATCCAAAACTCACGGAGAAGGATACCTATCTGAAGCCGGGTGTACTGGTGGAAGTGGGCAGCCGTTCACTGAAAGAACCGTTTACTGAACGCACCTTTGCCACAATGGTCGCTGAAAATTATCCCGGACAACCATTTGCTGACCTGCCCATTACAATTCCAACCGTTAACCCGGAACGTACTTTTTTAGAGAAGATATTCCTGTTACACGAAGAGTTTCAGAAGTCACCGGGAAAGAGACGTGTGGATGGTTTGAGCAGACACTTATACGATATTGAAATACTGAACCGAACGGATTACGCAGTTATTGCACTCAATAATCCGGATTTATACAACACCATTGTGGCGCACCGAAGCAAGTTCAGCAGGATTTCCGGTGTTGATTTTGCCAACCATAGACCTGATAAGATTACATTCATCCCGCCTGATACAGTATTACCGGATTGGGAAGCAGATTACAATGAAATGAAGGAGAATATGATTTACGGGGAAGCCTTGCCATTCAGTGAACTGATTGAAAAACTAAAAGTATTGCGAAGCCGAATTAATGCGATAAAATGGAAGTAACTGACGTTCAATATAAAGAATCAGAAATTGGTGTTATTCCTGTTGATTGGGAAGTGAAGACCTTGGGTGATGTTGGTGAAGTAAAGATGTGTAGACGAGTTTTTAATCAAGAAACCAAGTCAGAAGGGGTAATTCCTTTTTATAAGATTGGAACTTTTGGTAAAGAAGCCGATGCATATATCTCACAAGAATTATATGACAACTACAGACAAAGGTTTTCCTTTCCAAAGACGGGAGACGTTCTAATTTCCGCTGCTGGAACAATAGGAAGAACTATGGTTTATGACGGTGAACCTGCTTATTATCAGGACTCAAATATTGTTTGGATTGATAATAAAGAAGGATTAGTTCTTAACAAATATTTGTATTATGTCCTTCAAGTCGCAAAATATAATACTGAGGGTGGCACAATCCAACGATTGTACAACAGCATTTTAAAGAATACGAAATTTATTTGCCCCACCAAATCCGAACAAACCGCCATTGCCACTGCCCTTTCCGATACCGATGCCCTTATTGAAAATCTTGAAAAACTCATCGCCAAGAAACGAAACATCAAACAGGGTGTGATGCAGGAGTTGCTGACGGGAAGAAAGAGGTTGGAAGGGTTTGATGGGAATTGGGAATTAAGAAAATTGGGTGATTTGGCAGAGATGTATTCTGGGGGGACGCCACCTACCACAAATGATTCATTTTACAATGGAGATATTCCATGGGTAGTTATTGCTGATATGACGAAATCTGGAAAATATATATACAAAACGGATAAAACAATTACAGAAACAGGGTTACAAAATAGTTCAGCGAAACTCTTTAAAAAGGGTGTAATTCTCTTCGCTATGTATGCTTCTATAGGAAAATGTACTATTGCACAAATGGACACAGCCTGTAACCAAGCAATTCTTGGTATAAGTACAAAACTCATTGACACAGAATTCCTTTATTACTATTTGGTATATAATGAAAGTAAATTCATTCTAATGGGGCAGACAGGAACACAGAGTAATTTAAACAAGGAAATAGTGCAAGAATTAAGAATTCCATTACCTCAAAGAAATGAGCAGATTGAAATTGCAGGAATTCTTTCGAATATTGACAATGAAATCGATGTCTTAGAACAAAAACTTAGAAAAAGTCAAATGATTAAACAAGGCATGATGCAAGCCTTACTAACCGGTAAAATACGATTGGTATGAGTCCCGTTGGTAATATAGAACGTATTACTCAGGACAGGGTCATTGCCCTGTTCACCAAGCCTGATGGTTTGGGTTACATCTATCTGGGCAACTGGCATGACCGTCCGGATAACAGCAATATTGAAGAGGGTTTGCTCTCGAATTATCTTCAGGAAAATGGTTTTACTCAGACTCTGATAAAAAAAGCCATTTATGAACTGAAAAAGGTTGCCGGGGTTCAGAACAAAAACCTGTATGGTATTAACAAGGATGTGTATACGATTCTAAGGTATGGTGCAAAGGTCAGGGAAGATGTTGGCGAAAACACCCAGACAATAAGGTTAATCGACTGGGAAAAACCGCAAAACAATCATTTTGCCATTGCTGAAGAGGTATCCATCAAAGGAGAGAACAGGAAACGTCCTGATATAGTAATCTACGTCAATGGCATTGCTCTGGGAGTACTGGAATTGAAACGGAGTACGGTATCGGTCTCTGAAGGCATCCGGCAGAATCTCGACAACCAGAAAAGCATGTTTATCATGCCATTCTTTGGCACAGTACAACTGGTAATGGCAGGTAACGATACAGAGGGTGTCAGGTATGGTGTCATTAACACCCCGGAGAAGTATTACCTGAAATGGAAGGAAGAGAGTGATGTTGCGAATTTACTTGACCGCCATTTGCTTCAGATGTGCA